>Ga0318572_10000321_pt1 | contig 17523 bp, 9 predicted proteins | sample GRESIP089b5f20_FD_202528 | JGI IMG/M metagenome (GOLD analysis project Ga0318572, IMG submission 202528) | Tropical soil microbial communities from Luquillo Experimental Forest, Puerto Rico - GRE.SIPMG.089b5f20 | ecosystem: Environmental > Terrestrial > Soil > Tropical forest > Bulk soil...
CCGGGGTCCACCACCACGGCCCGCTGGGTGGCGTCGTCGACGAGGATGGAACAGTTCTGCTGGAAGGGCGTAACGGGAATAACGGCGTATTTCATGGGACGAGTTTCCACCAGGCAAAAGCGGCTGCGCCGATGACGACGACCGCCAGCAACACACGGCCCCAGGGGAAGGGCTTGTCGGCGTAGGGGTCGGACAGGGCACCCAGGCTGTTGAGGGCACCGGCGGGCAACTGGGCCAGTCCGGTGAGGGATGTGCCGAAGGGAATGTTGATGCGAGCGCGGGCATTGATGGCCCAGCCGTTGGCGTCCAGCAAGGGGCCCAAATTGCGGGCCCGCAACTTGAACCAGGCCACGGCCATGGCCGGCCCGGAAATAGCCAGCATGAGACCGGCCAGGGCCAGGGGCATCTGCCACCAGTGCAGTCCCAGCAGACCCGTGACCACAGAAGCCACAGCGGTACCGACTGCCCCCACGGCGAGACCGATGGCGGCGAAGATGCCGGCGAACTTGCCCACATCAAACGCCTGCTGGGCAGGAGGCTTCGCCACCGGCGCTTCGATCTTCTTGCCGGCTCCAGCCGCGGCTTCGGCCAGCTTGGCCTCCACGGCGCTGGCCTTGTTGGCGGCGACCTTCTGCAACTGCTCCGCCACCAGGCGGGCCAGGCGTTTGTAGGGCGACCAGAAGGCTTGGCGCAGGCTGATGGGGTGGTCCACGATGCGGGTGATGGTGGCGTCCCAGTCCCGCCCTTGGCGGTCGTAGAAAACGCCGTTGCGCCCCACCATCAACTGGTCGGAATCGCCGGCAGTAAAGGCGGCGGCAATGCTGGTCTTCTCGGGCCCGGCATCACCCTTGCGCACGCAGTCGCAATAGACGAGGCACATGCGGGAGAGACCGGCCAGGGCGGCGTGCTTGGCCGGATCATTGACGGCCACACAGAGTTCGGCGCTGCGACCGTCCAGGTACAGGGTGCCCACCTGGAAGACCGCTTTCGCTTGGCGGGTATAGAAATCGCGGAAGGCGACGAAGTTGTTGGCCAGGGGCAGCAGGTCCCGCACGTAGCGAGCCAGGCGCTCCAGATCGCGGGCGGCTTCCAGTTCCGGTACGGTGTCCGTGACCAGGGCCGGGTCGGCGGCTCGCCAAGCGGCATAGGCGGCGAACTTTTCCTCCACCGTGCGCCACTGGCTTTCGCTCAGTTCGCTGCGGCTGGACAACGCCGCGCCGAGCAAGGGACGCAGGACACTGTCGGTCAATGTCTGCAGAGCGACAGTCCAGGCCGGATTGAGGCCGTCGCGCAGGGGCAAGTTGCGTCCTGCTTCAACCCTTGCCAGAGGCAAGGCGGCAATGCCGGCAGTGTCACCTTGGAGGGCGCTGTTGCCTAGGGCTTTCAACACGTCGGTGTCGGCGTTCATGGCTTCCGCAGCCCGGGGGTCGAAGGCGGCCAGGCGGCAACGGGCGAAGTAGTCCTCCACCTTGGCCTTGACGGCCTCGAAGGCGGCATAGGCATCCGCAGTTTCTTCACCGAGCACCAGCACGTCGCTACCGGCCTGTTCCCAGGCGGCTTGCAGGCGGGTACGGCAACGGGCTTCGGCATCTGCGGCTTCGGCCACGGTCAGCACGTCGTCTTCACCCTTGCCCAGTTCCGTCAACAACTGGCGCGCCACGGCAGCCAAGGCAGCACCGTCGCCTTCGCTTTGCAGGGCGGAGACCGGCAGGCCCGGCAACTGTTTGGCAAGGATGTCGGTATCCCGCAAGCGGGCTGCTGCCCATTGCACGGCGGCGATCAGCTCGCCGGCCCGGATGTGACCGTCGCCGTCGCTATCGATGAGAAACAGGGTGCGGGCATCGAACTCGATGCCGGTGGTGGGGCAGGACAGGGCCACCCAGAGCTTTTGATCCAGTTGGTCGAGAGCCAACAGGTCGGCGGCCGTGTCGAGACGCACTTGGTCGAAGCCGCCCGCACGGAAGAACCGCCAGTTGTAGGAGGTTGTAGTCATGGGATATCCAGGAACTCGGGAAGTCAATGCTAACAGGGACAACCTTCACCGGCGCATTTTGCGCCTGTCGCCAAACAGCCGCCTTACAGCGGTCGGGTTGCTTGTTCCAAGGCAGTCAACCAGTTCAAGGCTTGATGCCGGTCGGTGCCGCACATGTCCGGCGAGGCTTGCAAGCCGGAACAGCAGGCGGGACGCTCGGGCTTGGCGAAAATGCGGCAGCGGAATTGGGCATCCAGGTGCGGACAGGCCACGCCGGCGGGTTTGTGCAGACTGCTGATGGAAGGGGCGATGCAGCAGGCACCGCAGCCGGGACGACAATCCACGACCGCTTACTTTCCGTCGATGACGCGCTGGGGATGGCGACGCAGGCGGGAAAAGTCCTCGTTGCCAAGAATGGCATCCAGGTAACTGAAGTTGCGTTCGATGGCCTGGGTGTAGGGGCATTCGCCGCCGAAGTGCACGGCCATGAAACGATCGGCGTGGCTGTATTCGTCTTCGATGCGCTTGCGCAGCAAGCCTGTGTAGAAAGCGGGCGTCTTGCGCAGCAGGGTTTCCTGGTCGGGATAAGGGTTACCCGGGCCGGTGAGGCCGATGGCAGAAAATTCGACAAAGAGGAAGTCCCGGCATTTCTCAAGGTAGCAGCGATCCGACAACTGGCTCATCAGGTCCGCCGCTCCCAGCAAACTGGCTAGGGCTTTTTCCCAGGGCTGCCATTCGGGGCGCATGTGGAAATCGAGCCGGGTGATCATGATCAGTTCGGCATGGGGCGCCAGGGCGGCTAAGGTGGTCTTTGCCAGATACTGCTTCATGAAATTGACTCCACGCCGCTCATGAATGGGCGTGAGGGATGCCCCTTCCAAATCAGCTTCATCGGTCTTGCGCAGCAGGCCGATGTCGTGAGTCAACGCCAGGGCCACGCCCAGCACGGCCTGATCGGCGGTCAGCACGGCCTCGGCAGAAGCACCTGCCGAGACGCTGTAACCGTCAATGAGCCGCGCCATGGCCAAGCAAGCATCCAGGGCATGGCGCAGGTCGTGGTAGTGGGTGTCACAGCGTAGCAGGCCGGAATATTCGCCGCGGAAGGCGCGAGCCACATCCTCGAACAGGGAGGAGAGCAACCACCGGCTGGCGTCACCATAGTCGCCGCCATAACGCCGAGCCAGCAGGGTATCGACGGCCGCCAGAACGATGTCCGGGCTTTCCAGATCGACGTTGCCCGTCGGGTCGGTGGTATGGAGGGTAAAAGCTGGCACGTGCGCTCGTCCGATTGAAATCTGTTTCATTCTAGCTTGAGGTATTTCCCCAAGCGAATGCTGCACCGACAGCCCCTCTGCAGCGTTAAATACATCACGCCGCAGCGATAGCCTGAGAACTCAGCGCAGACCGAGGTCCTTCAACTTCCGGTACAGGTGGGTCCGCTCCAGGCCGGTCTTTTCCGCCAGGCGGGTCATGTTGCTGCCGTCAATATTAAGGTGGTATTCGAAGTAGATACGTTCGAACATTTCCCGCGCCTCCCGCAGGGGCAATTCCAGCATCTCGGCAGAAAAGCCGCCGGGGGTGGCATTGCCACCATTGGCCGGGGCGATCAGGCGGTACACATCCTCGGCCTCGATTTCCTCTGCCAGAGCAGACAGGGCCAGAGATTTGATGGCCGCCTTGAGTTCCGTATAGCCGCCAGGCCAGGTGTGCTGCCGCAGAGCGTTCTGGGCGGCCACGGCAAAGCGGCGCAGGGGGACTTCCTCGGCCTCCACCAACTGGGTCAGGAGATGGCTGGCGATATCGGGAATCTCATCCTTCAATTCTGTCAGGGCAGGAAGGCCGAGCCGTCCGGGGAACAAGCGAGCCAACAGGGATTCATCCCAGCCCTGGGCTGCCAGGGCAGAGGCATCGGCCTCGGTACCGACCACCAGATGCAGGCGGTTCTTTTCCAGCCGCTCAGCAGCGAAGATCAGGTTCTTTTGTTGCAAGCCTTTCAAGCGGGTCAATTCCTCGACGTAGAGCACGCCACCAGTCGCCGCTTCCAAGGTTTCCAACGTCAAGGGGTTCGAGTCGGCTGCCAGATCGATCCAGGTCTTGCCAGCCACCAACAGGCTACGGGCAGCCAGTTCGACGATGCCGCCAGGCGCCGAGCGCAACAGGATGGCGGCGCTGCCTCCGGCCACTTGATCCAGACGTTTCTTCAAATCCTTGAGGGGAGCGGAACGGGGAAAGGCGGCGAGGGACAAGCCCGCCACCGGCCGGCGGCCGTGGTCGAGCCCGTACTTGACGGCAGCCAACAGCTTCTGCATGCCGATGGGTTTTTCCAGGAAATCCACCGCGCCGATCTTGGTGGCCTCGACAGCGGTATCGATTGTGGCATGACCGGACATCATCACCACCGGCATGGTGAGCTGGCCGGAAGCCGACCATTCCTTGAGCAGACTGACACCGTCGGTGTCGGGCATCCAGATATCCAGCAACACCAGGTCGGGGCGGCCCGCTTCCCGGGCGGCCCGGGCAGCACCGGCATTTTCCGCCAGCACGACATCGTGCCCCTCGTCTCTCAGAATTTCCGAGAGCAGCTCGCGGATGCCGACTTCATCATCAACCACCAGAATTTTTGCCATGTTTGGAAACCTGAATGAATACCTTATGAAATTTCGTTGGCCAGGGGCAGCCGGATGATCACTTCGGCCCCGCCCGTTGCCGGATTGGTAAGTTGTACATCACCGTTGTGCTCGTCCACGATCTTCTTGACGATAGCAAGGCCCAGGCCCGTACCCTTGGCCTTGGTCGTCACGTAGGGCTCAAAGGCGCGGGTCAGGGTCGTGGGGGGGAAGCCGGGGCCGTTATCGGTAACCACCAACACAGCGCGGCGACCGTCTTGACGAGTAGCGATCCGCACACGGCCGTCAACACTATCCACCAAAGCATCCTGCGCGTTGGCCAACAGGTTGTGAATCACTTGGCGCAACTGGTTCGTGTCGGCTTTGACCGGCGGCAGGGTTGGTTCAAGCTCGACGTCCACCCGGGACTTGGCACTCTCGTAGAGGCCCAGTACGTCACCGATGAGGCCATTGAGGTCTACCGTTGCCAACACCGGCGGCGGCAGGCGAGCGTAGTCGCGGAAGTCGTTCACCATGTTCTTCATGGCTTCCACCTGGGTGACGATGGTCCGGGTGGAACGTTCCAGTATGTCCCGATCGGCGCCTTGCAATTTCTCCTCAAGCTTCAACTGCAAGCGCTCTGCGGAAAGCTGGATCGGCGTCAGAGGATTCTTGATCTCATGGGCCAGACGTCGAGCCACTTCACCCCAGGCAGCAGACCGCTGGGCAGAAAGCAATTGGGTAATGTCATCAAACACGACCACATAGCCTCCCCGCGCCGGCAGGGTGGAGCCCCGCACCAGCAGGGTCTTGGCATTGCCTTGGGCGCCTTCCAGTTCCAATTCCTGCTGCCACTCGGCTCCCTTGTCCCGAAACCCTTGCAAGATCGACTGGGCGAAAATTTGCTGACGGGGCCACTGGTCCAAGATTTCATCCTCGAAGCGAGCCAAGTCATCCGCCAAAATCTGAACGGCACCACGATTGGCAGCCTTCAAACGAAAATCCACATCAAAGGCGAGTACCCCGGCGGAAAGATTGGCCAGCACGCTCTCCAAATAAGTGCGCGCTGCCTCCAGGGCATCCCGATGTTTTTCCGTTTCCCGGCGAGCGTCGGCCAACTGGGTGGTCATCTGATTGAAGGAGTGGGTCAGCACGCCCATTTCATCCCGGGTCGACACCGTGGCACGCGGCGTGTAGTCCCCTGCCGCCACGGCGCGTGTGCCCTCGGCCAGGATCAGCAACGGCTGGGCCAAGCGCTTGGCCAAGAAAATGGCCAAAGCTACGGCGGAAAACAACGCCATGAGCAGGGTGATGGTCAGGGTCAAGGTATAGACCCGTTTGAGGCTTTCCCGGCCCAATTGCAGCCCCTGGTAGTCTCGATAGGCCGACTCGACGCTGTCCGCACTACGCGCCACTGCCGAGGGAACCCCTTGTGTCAGTTGCAGGAAATTTTCATTGCCCAAGCCTGAAATGATGGGCAACAACGCGTAAACCGTCATGCCTTGTTCCGCATCGCCTTCTACCCAGGTACTACCCTGGTTTTGTCGAGCCTGGCGCAATTGGCTGACAGCGGGAATAGGTGGCAGCAGACTGCCCTGCTCAGCACCACTGCTATAGGCAATGACGCTGCCGCTGCTGTTGAACAAGGTAGCCGACTGGGCCCCGACCTGGTCCCGCAGTCGATTGAGGCGACTCAGATTACCCAGGTCGCTGCGGCCATCGGACAGATCCAGCACCATACCGCGCGCTTTGCTGCGCAATTCGCTCTGCAAGCTGCCAAGGACATTGCGGCCCAGCTCAAGCCCCCCTTCCAGGGCACTATCCACCCGAACGTCAAACCATGAGTCGATACTCTTGACGGCAAATTGCATGGACACACCGTAGACCAGCAAGCCCGGCAGCAACGCCATCAATGCGAGCATCAGCAACAGCCTGGTTTTCAACCGGGAACCGAAAGCCTTCTGTCGATATTCTTTCCACAGTTGCCACAATTGCGTGCCAACGAGGCCCAGCAGGGTCAGTGCCACTACGGCGTTGATACCGACCAATACCGTGTAGTGGCGGGCAAACAAGTCAGTATTGGAAGTGGCCGATGCCAGGAGGAACAGAAGCAGGGTACCAATGACGGCAGCGACCACCGTCGCCGTCAACCTCATTTGCCATCACTCCCTTGGCTACTGCCTGCCGTGACTGGCTGCCAACGCAGGGTTTTCGCCGTGATGTCCCAATCTCGATTGGCAAAGGCATCCAGTTGAAATGGCTTGGGCAATTGATTCCGATCCAGGGACAAGCGTACGGCCGCCATGTAGCCCTCCCCTGCCTTGATGATGCCCTTGTCGATGACAGGCAGCGCGCTGACCCGCCCCAGGGCCCGCAGAGCCTCGGCAAGCGTGTCAAAGTTGCGATACAGCGCGCCCGTCGCTAGGCGATATTGACGGGTGAGTGGGTTGTAACTGAGTCGATAGGTCAACGTATGGCCGCTGACGTGTTCATTGGCCCAATACCAACGGTTGCGCGTGAGTTCAAATTCGAGGTTGAAATACAAGGCTACGCCACGGGTAACCGCATCCTCAACCCGATGTCCCAGATCAACATTGAAATCCGCCGCCAAGGCATAGCCGTCATCAGTCGCCACAAGAGCGGCGCGGGTTGGCTCAATATTGCCCGCCTGTACTGACCAAGCCCCCAGGAAGAGAGCCGCCATAACCAACCATCGCAGCAGCAGTTGCCCCAATATCGCCACTCTCCCCGAGTCAGGGGGCACGTTTGCGCAACAGGGCGAAATAAAAACCGTCATGGTCGGCATTGGGCAGCAATTGGAGTTCGTCTTGTCCTGCAATCATCATGCGTTCAGCATCAGGATGGCGCTCCAGAAAAGCAGCGATCTGTTGGCCATTTTCTTCGGGAAACACTGAGCACGTGCAGTAGAGCATTTTGCCACCCGGCGCCAGAACCGGCCATAAGGCATCAATGATTTCTCGCTGAGTTGCAGCAAAACTGTACACATCCTCTGGACGCCGCAGATACTTGGCATCAGGATGGCGTCTGACCACGCCGGAGGCCGAACAGGGAACGTCTGCCAGAATACGATCAAAGGATCGACCATCCCACCATTGATCGACATGGCGGCAATCGGTCACCTTTACCTGAGCATGCAAATGTAATCGATCTAGATTTTCGTGGATGCGCTGCGCCCTCTTTGGCTCAGCCTCTAGCGCCAACATTTCCACGTCAGCCCATTCCATGATATGTGCTGTCTTCCCGCCGGGTGCTGCACACGCATCAAGAACACGCTGTCCCGTCTGCAGATCAAGCAATGCAGCCGTATGCTGAGCCCCCAAATCCTGAACAGAAATTACTCCTTTATGGAAACCGGGTATAGCGTCCACCCCCACAGGTTTTAACAAACGCAATCCCCACGCCCCTTCCACTGCGATTGCCATTCCATTGTCTGTGAGTATTTGGCTATAGGCGGTTACCGACGTAATTCTTTTATTTACGCGCAAGGACAAAGGCGGGTGACTATTTCCAGCAATAAGAATCGACTCCCACTCTTGGGGATAAGCGGATCGAAGTTTCTCGATCCACCACCGGGGATAGTGCCACTGTGCCTCGTCATGTGCGGAGATAGCCTCCTTCAGTTCATCTTCACGGCGGAGATAATTTCTTAAAACACCGTTAACCAGATTACGGAAACGCCCGCGAGCCAATACGCCAGCCGCCGTTACCGCCTGGTCTACTGTGGTGTGTCGATCTGTTGGCTTTTCCTCTAATCGCCACAACGCGACCAATAGCAATGACTGTATCTCATGCTGCTTCAAGGATCTGCTTAACAATAAGTCCAGCAACATTTCGCCACGACCATACGCTCGCAGTGTGTTGTAGGTCATATCGACAACAGATGCTCGCACCATCGCCGGCACATCTATCGATTGCATCGCGTTGTCCAGATTACGCCCTTGCAATATCTTGCTCAATATCTGTGCAACCGCCGCAAACGCGGCGGCCAATGAATCCTGTCGTAACAACTTAGGATTGAATCTCTTTGCTGGCTGCTTAGTGGTTGAGGACATCAGGCAAACACTTTGTCGTTTTGGCTTGTATATGCGTGTAGACCGATTTAACGGCGCATTGGCAAAAAACAACAAAGGGCGCAAAGCGCCCTTTGTTGTCAGGTTGTACAGCTTACACGACTAGATAGAACATTCACTTCCACCAGTTTTACCAAGCCCCTGACCACTACCTTTGTTTTGGCTGATATTCGATGGCATCGTGACCTGAATACCCTGTTGAGGCGGCACGATAATCGGTGGTTGGTTTGGGCCCACGAAACCAAACTGTCCTACCTGATATACCTGGGTGCCTAATGGATTCGTCACAACGATGGCGCCAGCCGCCACGTCAACGTACAAACCATTATCAGGTGCTTTGCCCGTCGGAGTCGGTACCCCACCGCAGTCATTTTGGCAAAACAAAGCACCAAGGTGTGTGCCTCGAATGCCGATTGTCGCTGTGGGCGTGTTGAAATTTGCGTTAGCGTGATTCGTTTTACCGATCAATCCAGTCACTGCACGAAATCCACCCTTGACCAAGCTCAACAAGGAATTGCCTGACTCAGGTTTTGCACTGTCAAATGCATACGCCTCAACCTTCATTTGAGTTCCGGGCCGTAAAACAACTTCACTCCCATCTGTAAACTTGATGCGGGCATAAGTTTCCAGCTCGGTCGTCAACAAGTCTCCTTGCTGCACCTCCGACTTCACAGAAAGTAGCTTCGTCGTACCATCGCTTCGCTTAGCAGTGAGCGTACCGGATAGATGGGTAACGACTCCCGCCCCCGTCGCAGCCAGCACAGAGGATGAAAACAGAATGATTCCAGCCAAAAAACTAACTGCACTGATTCTTGTGAGTATTTTTCCCATTGTCCTTCCCTTGGGTATTACTGCCATCTGAAGTATTCGACTTGGTCTCTTTCTTTTCATTGCCGCCAAAACTATCTTCCGAATCACCCCCTATTGTTTGTACCGTCGTCGACGTAGAAACTGTAGAGACTTTTGGCACCCAAGCAACTGGTTGTTCAGTCAAACCACCATTTTTGTTTACCGAATTTTGTAATGTCTTCGTGATCTCATTTGATGCGACATTGGAGGTCGATGACATGTATGAAACCAGCAGACCCTGTCCGAGTATGGCCGGCACTTTCGTATACATGCCCTGAATGCCATTGAAGAATCCACTGCCAGTTGCTGTAGATTTCGTATTTGCACCATCAATCGCTATACCATCACTTGCTCTAGCATAGAAATTGATATGAATTGTCTGTGGCAACCCAACGGTATCAGCCCATACATAGGAAGAATTATTCAGCGAAACGACCGATTCACCACCATACATATTCAAATAAACATCATTCGCAGCAATTATATGTGCTCCGTTATCAAGAGTCACATTACCACTAACTTTTACAATAACATCTGCAGTAGCGTTTCTGTAATCTCCACCATTAATATACGCGCCATTATCCATAATCAGATTAGAGGCACTCACAACAACTCCACCATCAGCCGTCACTCGTGACCCGGCATCACTCATGACCACATTTCCGTTCGTCGATTTAATTTCTATATTATTTCCAGACAACACTCCGGATTGAAACTCAACATTTCCAGAAGCACCGATATGAATATCCGTAGAGTTATAACTTGAATCAGAAGAGTCCACATAACCGGCTATAGTTACCGACCCATCAGCATTAATTGCAAGTTTCTTATTTACCCCCGTGTAACCGGAGAAACCGCTACTATCGACAGTAATGTCGCCTGATGATTCAATTGTCACGTCCCCAGAATTACTCTCTATATCAAAAGCATCCGATAACGTTAAATTACCCGCTTGCCTCAATAAAATATCACCACCATACAAGGAGTAATCGATTATAGAAACTTGCCCACTTGGCTGAGACCCTTGATTCCGGATTGAAATGCCGCCGTATGTGGCACCATTACTCACTTCTGCCGTTAAATTATTTGTTGCAGACGTATCCACACTGATTGCCAAGCCACCACTCACTCCTCCACTTGCACTTGTCAAGTTGACGTTATAAGCCTTTACATTCAGTGTCCCATCACCATTCTGATCAAGAATTGCCTTATTGGCTTCTATGGTTGCACCATAACTCGTCGTTGCTTCAACATATCCTAATCCAACGTTTCCACCATATGAACGGATATTAACATCTCCGTTAGACTTGATACTGGTGTGCGCCCCCATCATGACATCATTGGTAAATAAGGGGTTTGTTGCTGCAACAGCGCTCAAAGTGCCAAACTCGGCTGCAGAGCCGATGAAGACGCCTCCGCGAATACCGTTAATATCAGAATAAATTGTTGTATACCGCCCGGATCCATTCTCAATGTTTACTGTCGCGGTTCCTTGAAGAGCACCAATCAACACCGGACTACCTATTCCGCCCTTAAGAATTACACTTTCAGTTGTCTTGATTGAAATATCAGCACCATATTTGCTACCAATATAGGCGATCGAGCCAGGAACATAATCCTTGTCGAGGTTATAGGTACTGCCCCCTTCCATATACAGGTCGCCGGTCAAATCAATCCTTTGTGTCGGCGCTCCCAGCCCTGCACCACCGTACGCAGCATCACCACCATAAATACTTAAGGAAGTCCCATACACCGTTAATGACCCGGCGCTCTGATCATTCACTCCAATCGATGCATCATTACCATTGGAATAAGTGCCACCCCCTAAACCGCCATATAGTGCAATTGATGCTCGATTTGAAGAACTCCCAATGACTTGGCTTCCACTAGTTCCATCCAGTTCTGCCCAATTCCCAGAACCAGCCGATCCGCCGTACAAAACAATAGAACCGCCACCGTATACGGTGACTCGCTGCAACCCATTACTGGCATTCTGACGAATCACTGCATAATTATTATTTCCACTACTTGGGCGAGAATATCCCGCATCCAACAACAATTGGCCTCCATTGGTTATTTCAATCTCCTGAGTGCCATTTGCTAAAATTTGTGCGTAACTGCCACTGTAGTTATAAGCGCTCCCGTAGTTATCACCACCATACAACTGAACTTGATCAGCCGTAAGTTTTTGCGTTCCACTCAGCGATTCAACAGTTGCACTAGTATTGTCTGCAGCGCCACCATAAACGAGAATTTGAGTAGCTTTGAATGTTTGATTGCTTCCCGCCTGCACAAGGGACTGTTGGTTGGACGTTGTACCGCCCTTAATCTCAATTTTCCCTAATGCCTGCCAATTCATCGTGCCGCCAGTCTTAAACGTCGACCCCGTAATGGTGATATCACACCACCCACAGGATGACTGTAATTGCGGCAAAGCTGATGAATTGCTCGGAACGACACTTGAATCCCATCCAGCATAGAGATTGAGCGCCCCCGTACCATTATTGATTACGCTAACATTTGATGCAGATATCGAACCTGCAGCAAGAAGATTCAATGCGTTATTGCTGGTATAGGTTCTGCTGCCACTGACGGTAATGTTTGTTCCCATAACATACACATTGGCGGAACCCAACTGGCTAACGATGTTGTCCCATCCCAATTGGGACGGATTTGCCGAGTCCCCTTCACTGATAAATGCCCAAGGACTACCTCCACCACCGCCCGTGTTGTATGGGCCTAATGCAGATCCGCTTACGATCTCGATGTTGTCCGGGTCTAGGTAGAGTTGGCCAGTAGTTCCACGTACGGCAGTAACGTCCACGCTGGCGCGGTAATCAAGATAGTGCTTGCCTGATACCTCGACCAATCCACCATTCCCCCCCGTGCTTCCCCCCCGAGCTGATATTTTCCCCTCAGCACTGGTCGCGCCATCAGCCCAAAGGATTACTTTTCCGCCATCCCCTTGAGTAGTCGCATCCGCTTGTATCGATGCGTTCTTACCTAAATATGTTGCGGTCGCATTTTGGATGGAGCCATTCTTACCTTGAAAATCCCCGCCGATTAGCACCGTGCCACCACCATTCGAACCACTAGCATCGATCTTCGCGTTATCCGTCACCGCCACACGATTACCAAGAACTTCTACCTGCCCTCCCTTGCTCCCGGTGGTCACAATCCGACCATCACCATCGACGTAAGCATCCTGACTGGCTTTGAGGAAAATCCTCCCACCCTCGCTCACCACGCTGCTGGCATTCAACGTACCGCTATTACGAACCAACACACCGGCAAGACCAATGCGTCCAGCCTCCGCCAGTACGGCCCCCAAATTTGTCGCAGTCCCTTCCGTCCCGGTAATCTCAACCTTGACACCAGGGGTCCCGGTATCAAGCAATGTCACCGACTGCCCCGCCGCCAAGAGAACTTCTCCATTCGGTGCGTTGATAATGCCGCTATTGGTCACTGAAGAAGCAAGCAAATAAACCGATCCGCCACTCGGCGTAGTAATAGTCCCCTGATTGACGACGCTACCCGCACCTTGGGCGGCATTGAATTGCATCTTCCCGGCAAGGAAATTTGCATTGCTTATATCAAGTGTCGATGCGACAAAACTGGCCACGTTCACACGAGCACCGGCTCCAACCATGATGCCTGCAGGATTAATCAGCCACACCTTACCATTCGAACTCAGCGTCCCCAGAATTACCGAGGGGTCAGAAGACAAGACTCGGTTCAATACTGAACTACTGGAGGAAGACTGCAGGAAATAAGTGGTTTCTCCCGAACCAATGGAAAACTTGTCCCAATTGATGATGGCCCCGTTGCTGTTCGTTACCGTCAGGACATTACCGGCTTGAGAAAAAGTAGCACTCCCGCTAACCACTGTCGGATTACTTGGATTGGCCCAAACAACACTCGGCATCGCCCCAATAAAACAAGTCGCGATTGCGGCGTTCAGTACGCGCGCCTTTGGCCTAAAAAATTGTTGCCGCAAAATTGGAGATTTCATGACGCCCCCTCAGGGGTTAAAAATCAATGGGTTAAATATAACGCTCCACCACTTCAAGAAGCGGTGATGCATATCACGTCGTTTAGAAGCTGTAGCTCAAGCCAAAATGGGCACGCCAATCGGCGTCAACTGCGCCCGCCACACCAAAGGTCGTAGGCGGTGCCTGAAGAATTCGGGCCCAATCAAAACGCGCAATAACACTTTTCCCCAGGGCATAACGGAACCCCACGCCGAAGCTTGCCATTGCGATGGTTTCGTTCGGCCGGCCGTTTGCCAAAACCTGATTGCCCAATTCATTTATGTAGTTTGACTGAAGTGTCAAGGTGTTGTACCCCGCCGCCATATCGTAAAAAATCAAAGCGCGTAGATTTCCTGAACCGCCTACAACGGGCATCAAATCCGGCGAATACATTTCAAAATTGGCAACATAGCCACTATCAGCAGTCACGACACGCTCATTAAAGCCTCGAACAGCGGCATACCCGGCCAAACTCAACTGATCCGACGCCGGTAAAGGCTTATCGCTGTATTGGGCCGTTACAGCGGCACGAACCATACCTCCCCAATCGAAGGAATAGGACATGCTGCCGCTTCCCTGGAAATAGAAGAAGTCCTGGTCGGCCGCACGATTGCCAGCAGCATAGATATAGCGCCAGCGATCCTGATTCTCCAAATTATGAAATACGCCGCCACTAAAATCAGCTGAGAACCGGGGTTGTTGAAGCTGCCCAGAATAGGTGACTGAAACAACACGCTCCAAGGTCGATACACACCCTGCGCTGATAAGCACTGCGCCGCCTACCGTCTTACAGGGATTCAAGGTATTTTTCTGGTCAAAGCCGAATACCAGCTTGGATGTGAACTCCCCTTGACGGGGAAATAAATGATTCCAGCGCACAGCAAGCACATCGCCCTTGCCATTCATTGCCAGCGTACCGCCAGGAGCAATGACACTGGCAGCCATATTGATGGAACTCCATCCGTAAATAACGTCGAGGCTGTCACCCAAGTCATAGAACGGTTTCCGGAAACCGACGCTGATGACATCAAGGTTCACCCCCTCCGGTGCGTCCGGGGCCGTGATGTAGCCCAAGGTCAAAACCTCATCATTGCCAAACAGATTGGAATCCCGATAGGAAAAACCGGTGCGATATTGACCAGTCTTATCTTTGTCACCGGTGTTGTCTAACGAGAGGATGAACTTGTTCGGAGAATCATCCTCGACCTGCACCTTGGCATCAACCTTACCCTCCTCATCGCTAACACCGAGGGTTACATCCACCTGCTTTGCAGGGTTCTCGTTCGCCAACTGAACGTTCTCGGATATCTGTCGCAAATTGGGCGACACACCTTCCTTCAATTGCGGCAAGGTGCGACGAATGTTTTCTGCCGAAAAAAATTGGTTCCCCGTAAGGGTTACTTTGCCAATCACCGCTTCAGTCACTTGAAGGGTCACAACCCCCTCAGTTAGTTCCTGCTCCGGAACATAAACCTGAACAGCACCGAAACCACGGTTGCGATAAGCCCCTTCAAGCGCTTCCAGTGCTCGCTGAACATCCGCGTATGTTCGGTGATAGCCAGTGAAAGGCGCGACCAGTTGCCCCACATCCGCAACGGGCAATAGGGTGTTTCCTTCGACACGAAACTTCACAATGTCGAAAGACTCATCGGCAGCAAAAGCAGGCATCCGTCCTGATGCCATTACCAAAAGAGCGAGGACAGACAACAAACGGATTTTCATGACTCCTATCCCCTGAATACGAGAGAGCGGGCGGGTTGGCGGACTGATTTATGCGGCGAAGCTTACTTTATATATGGCCATTGAGAAAAGATAGAACCATTTTAATGAAATGGGATTTTCGGATTCAGGGCGAAATCAGGGGGGATTGCAAAGAATACGCATAGGGCGTTGATAACCGCTGCCAGTGGCAGCTTTTACATTTATACCGGCCCGGTGTAAGAGCAACGTAAGAGCCCGCGCCGAACTAGCCGGGGCTGGGTGCTCAGGCCCAAGTTTCAGGTTTAGGGATTTGGCCTGCCTTTTCTCCGCCAGAGTAAGGCAAATTATTTACTTTTAGTACAAAATCGAACCAAGGAAAATCAACCACTAATAGGCTTCGTAATGACTATCTACCGAATTTCCGATGAATAACACTTGATACTAAATGCACAACATAACTTGTTGTAGCACGCGCCTTCTTCCCTCGTTTTCTCCTTATCAGTTCCCCGCTCGTCCCCTTTTGATGCAACAAGCGCGAGGACAAATCCAGGTGACGGGCTCAGGCAAGCTTGCCGAGGGCCTCGCGGATTTTTTCTGTTTCCTCAAAGCGCAGCAGGCGGTTCACTTTCGGCGCTAATTGGGCCGCATCCGCCATGAGGACATTTTGTTTTATTTCAAGTATTTGCGCAGGGTGCATGGAGAAGACCCGCAAGCCCATCCCCAGCAGTAATCGGGTCATCCTAGGGTCACCAGCCATCTCGCCGCAGACGGAAACCGACAATCCGGCTCGTTGACCTGTTTGGATCACTAAAGAGATCAGTCGCAGTACCGCCGGGTGCAAGGGATCATACAAATGGGCCACTGCCTCATCGGTCCGATCAATGGCCAGGGTGTACTGGATCAGGTCATTGGTACCGATGGAAAGAAAATCCAGCTTGCGCAAAAACGGCCCCAGTGCCAAGGCCGCTGCGGGGACTTCGACCATGCCGCCGACCTCGATGGCTTCGTCGAACTTAATCTTGGCATTACGTAGCTGGGCTTTCGCCGTTTCGATCAGCACCAAAGCTTGGTCCACCTCGGAGGCATGGGCCAACATGGGAATCAGCAAACGCACCTTGCCGTAATGGGACGCCCGCAGGATGGCCCGCAATTGCGCCAGAAAAATCTGCGGCTCCGCTAAACAATACCGAATGGCACGCAAGCCCAGCGCTGGATTGGGCTGGATGCGTTCCGCACCGCGCAGGGCCTTGGCTTCCTTGTCTGCACCGATGTCCAAGGTACGAATGGTCACCGGCTTGCCGCCCATGGCCTTGGCCACGGACTTGTAGGCCTCGAACTGCTCATCCTCATCGGGCAAATCGTCCCGATTCATGAACAGGAACTCGGTACGGAACAAGCCCACACCGTCCGCGTCCACTGCCTTCACATCGGCCATATCCTGGGGCAATTCGATATTGGCCTGCAGAGAAATCTCGACACCATCCAGCGTGGCAGCCTTGGCTGTTTTCAGGCGCTTGCGTTTGGACCGCTCCAGTTCTAGCGCCGTCTTCTTAAGTCGGTACTCTTCCAGGATGCGTTCATCGGGGTCGATGATCAACGCCCCCCGGGTGCCGTCCACGATCAGCAGGTCGTCGTCCTGAATCAGGGGACGGGCATGGTTCATCCCCACCACGGCAGGAATGGCCAGACTACGAGCAACAATAGCGGTGTGGGAAGTGGCCCCGCCCAAATCGGTGACGAAACCGCCAATCTTCAGATTCTTGAACTGGATGGTGTCGGCAGGAGAAAGATCATGGGCCACCACGATCAAATCCTCATCCCGCCCATCCTTGCCGCTGCGCTTGGTCAGCTTGCGGGGCTTGCCCTGCAGCGCCTTGATGACCCGCTCCACCACCTGTACCACGTCCTGCTTGCGTTCCCGCAGATAGGGGTCGTCGAAGGCCTCGAACTGGGCTACCACCTGTTGCATTTGCTGTACCAGCGCCCATTCGGCATTGCAGCGACGTTCCTTGATCAGCACCCGGGGCTCGTCCACCAGCATGGGGTCGGCCAGGATCATGGTGTGCAGGTCGAGGAAGACCACCAGTTCCGACGGCGAACCCGGCGCACTGGCCTCTTCCCGCAGGGATTCCAGCTCCGCCTTGGCGGCGGCGAAGGCGGCGTCCAGCCGCACCAGTTCCGCCGGCACATCCTTGTCCCGCAGTTGGTACTGGGCCACCTCCAACAAGGCGTGGGACACCAGATGGGCCCGCCCGATGGCGATGCCCTGGGAA
>Ga0318572_10000326_pt1 | contig 17385 bp, 18 predicted proteins | sample GRESIP089b5f20_FD_202528 | JGI IMG/M metagenome (GOLD analysis project Ga0318572, IMG submission 202528) | Tropical soil microbial communities from Luquillo Experimental Forest, Puerto Rico - GRE.SIPMG.089b5f20 | ecosystem: Environmental > Terrestrial > Soil > Tropical forest > Bulk soil...
CTCTTCGACCGAGCGGTTGTGGCCGAGGTGGATCACCTCGGCCCCCTTCTCCATCAGGATCCGACGCACGATGTTGATGGCGGCGTCGTGGCCGTCGAACAGCGCCGCAGCGGTGACGAGCCGAACCTTGTGCTTCGGCCGATATTCGGAGAGCGCGGCGAGCTCGGGTTGCGCGTGGGTCATGCGTTTCCTGTGCGTGACACGGCGCCGCGTGTCGGCCGAGAGAGGTTCATTCCGTAACGCTGGCTTCCGCGGTTGCGTTCGGGGAGAGCTGGTGGAGTCACCGCGCTTCGTAGTCGTAGAAGCCGCGACCCGACTTGCAGCCGTTGAGGCCGGCGATCTTCATTTGCTTGAGCAACGTCGGCGCGGAATAGCGCGGCTCTTTGAACTCTTCGAACAGTATCTCCGCGATCTGGCACATGGTGTCGATCCCGATGAAGTCCACGAGCTGCAGCGGGCCCATCGGGTGGCCACAGCCGAGCCGCATGCCCTCGTCGACGTCCTCCTTCGTCGTGACTCCCTGCTCTACCAGCCGAACCGCGTCGAGCAGGTACGGGACGAGAAGAACGTTTACGATGAAGCCGGCACGGTCCTTCGCCATGATCGGCCGTTTTCCGAGCGACTCAGCGAATGCGCACGCTGACGCGAGGATCTCATCGCTGGTCCGGATCGTCCGGATCACCTCCACGAGTTTCATCACCGGGACCGGATTGAAGAAGTGGAGGCCGACTACACGATCCGGCCGCTGGGTCGTCGCCGCGAGCTCGATGATCGGAATCGATGACGTGTTGCTCGCCAGGATCGTCGCGGGCTTACAGATGCGATCCAACGACGCGAACAGCTGTTTCTTGGTCTGAGGATCCTCGGTCGCAGCCTCGATCACGAGGTCGCAGTCAGCGAGCTCCTCGACGCGCGTCGTCAACATCAATCTCGAAAGCGCCGCCTCCCGCTCTGGAGCGGCGAGCTTCCCCTTCGCAATCGCGGCTCCCATGATCTTCTGGATCCGGGACCGTCCCTTCTCGACGAGGTCCGGCGTCATCTCGCGGACGGTCGTTGGGTAGCCCGACCGGATCGCCGCCTCCGCGATCCCGCTGCCCATCAGGCCACATCCCACGATCCCGATCTTCTGCAGAGCCATCGCGCCTCCCTGACGACCAGGGCCCACCTCTGGCGGCCACAACCAGAGACTCTCCGTGAGCTGGGGCCAAAGCACTGAGGATATGTACCGTACGATACACGTGCGTACGAGATGCGTCAAGCAGACAGGGCGCGACGGACCCGGGGTTCCAGTTCGAGGCGAGGTGGACGGGACGGCAACCCATGCACGCCCGGATGCAGGCGAGATGGTCAGCGCGTGCAGTTCGAAGCCGCGGCGACTACGCGGCGCGGCTGGGACCGAAGCTGTTCGAGCGCTCCGCCCGGAGCACTTCATCTGTGATCTCCGCGAGCCCGAGCGCCATGCCCTCGTGGAACTCGATCTCATGCACCACCGAGATCATCGTCAACGCGAACCGGTACGCCTCCGCCACGTCGCCCGCCCGCGCGGCATTCACCGCTGCACACGACGCATCGACCAGCCTGTCTCGCCATTCCATGGCCTCACCCTGCTGCCGGGGCTCGCGAGCGCACGGCAGTCCTTACGATCTGTAGCGTATAGTTAGCTAGCGTACGATGTCAAGAAGGCGCCTCCCGCCCGTCGGGGCCGGAGGGTGGCGGCGATGGCGCGAACGACGCGCCGCTGGCCCTCGGCTTCCCCGAAGGGGCAACGAGGCGCTCGCCGTCCAGGCTGGGCGGCGGCCAGGGGATCGCGGCGCCGATCGCCTCGCCCTTCACCATCCGAGGCAGCCAGGTACGCTTCTGCTCCTCGCTCCCGAACGAGCGGATGTAGGTGGCGACCAGGTCGGCGTGGACCATGAACCCGGAGCCCGGGCCCGTGAATCCGCTGCGCGCCAGCTCCTCGAACACGACGACGTCGAAGAGGTAGTCGAGGCCGAGGCCGCCATATTCCTCCGGGACGTGCAGCAGAGCAGCCCCGCCTCGCCGGCCTTGAGCCAGAGCTCGCGCGGGACGACGCCGTCCCTCTCCCACTGGTGGTGGTGGGGCCGGATCTCGCGGTCCACTGTATCGTTTTCTGCAATACGACCCGCAGAGCTGCATCGTCCGGGGGCCGGCCCCCGCATGCCGTAGGGCAGGGTCCGCGTCCTCGAGGCCCACACAGCCCCCGAGCGCTCGCTCCCGACGTGCACCGGCACTCGGCGCAGCAGGGAGGTGCGGACGCTAGGCGGCGCGCCGGGAGCTGCAACTGCACGAGCGCTCCGTCCGGACCACCCGCTCGATGACATCCGCGAGCCCGAGCGCCACACCCTCGTGGAACTCGATCTCGTAGATCACCGAGATCATCGTCACCGCGAGCCCGAACGCCTCCGCAATCTCCCCTGAACGCGCCGCATTCACCGCTGCACACGACACATCCACCAGCCTTTCGCGTAAGCCCATGACCATCACCCCGCTGCCGAGGGTTCGCTGCGGCACGGCAGCCCACTTGATGCAATAGCGTATTATGCTCTAGCGTACTATATCAACCAACGGTCGCTCGGCCCCTCGTCCGGAGCGGAGAGGCCGTTCCCCCCTTCGACCTCGGCGAACACGTGACCTCGAGCGGCTCCGGCAAGCCTCCGCGCTCCTGGATTCCTGCCGGGCCTCGCGTTCCCTCCCCCCGGATCGGGCCGTGGACCTGGGCATCGCCGAGGGCCGACGATAGCTGCCGGCTCGTGCAGCTTGCGAACGTATCATACGCTCGCGTATCGTGCGTTCGTACACTACCCGGAGAGAAACGATGAAGGCCGAGCTCGAGCGGAAGCGCGCGCAGACACTTCGTGCGGCGGGATTCTGGACCGACCAGGTGTTCGAGGAGCTCCTCCAGCGCGCCGTGGCTGCGACGCCGGACAAGAAGGCGATCGTCGCGCACCGCGCCGATCGCGACGCGTCCACGACACTCATCTTCCGCGACCTCGAGGACAGGGTGGGCCGGGTCGCCAGCGGGCTCCGCGCCCTCGGCGTCGAGCGTGGCGACGTCGTCGCCGTCCAGCTCCCGAACTGGTGGGAGTTCGCCGCCGTCCACCTCGCCTGCGGAAGGATCGGAGCGGCGTTCTGCCCGCTGATGCCGATTCTCCGCGAGCGCGAGCTCCTGTTCATTCTCGGCCTCTGCGAGGCCAAGGTCTTCGTCGTCCCCAAGCTCTTCCGCGGGCACGACTTCGCGGCGATGGCGCGCGGCATGCGCCCCAAGCTCCCCAAGCTCCAGCAGGTCGTCGTCGTGGACGAGGATGGGCTGGACGGGTTCGAGCCGTGCCTCTTGAACGGCGGCCCGCCCATCGGTGCGCCTGCCGCCGGCGGCGCGCGCGGACTGCGCCCCGACGAGATGGCCGTGCTGATGTTCACCTCAGGCACGACCGGCGAGCCCAAGGGCGTGATGCACAGCTCCAACTCCCTCGTGGCGGCCGCGAACTCGATCACGGACCGTCTCAAGCTGAGGCAGGACGACGTGGTGCTGGTGGCGGCCCCGTTGCCGCACATGCTCGGGTTCGCCGCCTCGTGGCTCCTCGCGCTCCGGCTCGGCGCCACGACGGTCCTGCAGGACGTCTGGGAAGCGAAGCGCGGCATCTCCCTGATGCAGGCGGAGGGGGTGACGTACACGGCGGGCTCGACGCCTTTCCTGAACGACGTCTGCGAATTCAGCGCGGCAACCGGAGTGAAGTCCAAGAGCTTCCGCGCGTTCATGTGCGCGGGCGCCCCCATCCCGCCCGCGCTCGTCGAGCGCGCACTGGCGGAGATGAACCTCAAGGTCTCGTCCGCGTGGGGTATGACCGAGATAATCGCCGGAACGATGACCGAGCCCGTGCACGCATCGGACAAGTCCTCGAAGTCGGACGGCCGCGCGATGGACGGGATGGAGGTCTGCGTCGTGGACCTCGCCGGAAAGCGGTTGCCGGCCGGCGTCGCCGGCCGGCTGCTGGTCCGGGGCGCCCAGCGCGCGATGGGTTACTACAAGCGGCCCAACCTGATGGTCCTGGACGACGACGGCTGGCTCGACAGCGGCGACCTCGCGTACATGGACACCGAGGGTTACATCCGCATCACCGGACGCACGAAAGATGTGCTGGTCCGCGGCGGCGAGAACGTGCCAGTGGTCGAGATCGAGAACCTCCTCTACAAGCACCCGGCGGTCGCCGGCGTCGCCATCGTCGGCTTCCCCGACCGGCGTCTTGGCGAGCGGGCCTGCGCGTTCATCGTGACGCGTCCGGGTAAGACGATCGACCTGCCCGAGGTGCATCGCTATCTCGCGGAGACGAAGACGGCGAAGCAGTACTGGCCGGAACGGGTCGAGCTCGTCAGTGCGCTGCCCGTCACTCCGACCGGCAAGGTCCAGAAGTTCGTGCTCCGGGATCTCGCAAGCCGGTTCGGCGATGCGCGCTGACAAGGTCGACGTGCTGATGGCGCCTTACGAGCGCCCCACGGACCTCGTGATCCAGGGCGTGACGAACTACGTCAGCAGCTGCGCCCTGTCGTTCGTGCAAGCTCGGAGGTAGTCGGAGCGAAGTTCGGGCTGCAGGGGGTGAGCGCGCGAGACGTTGAGGCGCTCCCGTACGGCGACTCGTTCACCCCTGTGTTCTTCCGTCGGCTGGTGTTGTCGAAGCGGCCAGGGCCTCCGCGAGTCCCTTCGCGCCGTTCCGGTCACTCCTGAACGGCGCTCAGGCTGGAACGGTGGTCCTGTCCTTCCGGACCTCAAGCAGCTGGCTCGTCGCCTGGCGGGTGACCTGGTGGCCGACCTCGTCCGCCTTCGGAGTGCGAAGCTCGATGTCCGGCGGCAACGCCGGCATGGGCGTGGCGAGGGCGACAAGTTCGACAATACGGGACACGGGCACGAGCATCATAATGCCTCCTCCAACTCCTCGGATTCCAGCCATGATAATGGCGACGAAGGCCGACGCGCGGCTTGCGGTTTGGTGCCGCAGGCACGTCGTTTGTGTTCTGGCACCGGGGCCTGCGCACGGCTTGCGGCTAGGCACAGCGACTGACGCACGGCTAGCGGTCTTGGCGCCGCTGAGCACCGGAAGCGCAGGCCACCTGCGCTGATGGCGCGATTGCGGGGACTCCCTTCGCTTCCAGGTCATTCACGATCGTCCCGGACGGACCCCCTACTTCGCCACCGCAGATCCGGTTCTTGCACAGAGATCCGCCTTCTCGCCGACCCCAGCGGCGATCTCGTCGCGGGTGGACGCACATCGGCGATGTATCCGAATGTCTTCGCCTCGCGCGCCCGACGCCGATCTGCTCGGCTCGCCTGAGCACATCGCGAAGCGGCCAGACGCGAAGCCGCGTCGCCCGCGACGAGTTCAAAGCCTGGCTCCAGGCGGAACAGGGCCGCCACCGTGGGCAACGCCAACCCGAGATGGTCTGAGGCCGCGGCGCCGCCGTCCGCGGGGGTCGCGTCGAATCGAGCGCGGCGCCCCCGGTCTCAGGTCGACGCCACCGAAGAAGGGCCAGGCGCCTGAGTCCCGTTATGCACGCACGGTGATGACTGAGTGATTCACAGTCAGTGACGCGATATTCAGCACGTTCCCAGACTGCGAGGGTGGGCCTGCCCGCGTACGAGGACCTTCCGGCGTCGGGACGACAACGTTGCGCTCGCCGCGCAAGAGTGGCACGCAGGACTAGCGCGCGGCGGATCGCGGCGGCCGCCCCGTTGGCTCCGCTCATCGGCCCTTCCAGACAAACCATCGCGAATTTCAATATTTGCGTGCCTCGGCGCGCGCGCGCGCTGCGGCAGGTTGACGCAGCAGCCGGACATCGGATAACGTCCGTATCGTACGCTTTCGTACTTGTCGCACGCGTAGCATCACCTCGGTGGGTCGCAAACGGTGCGCGACAAGAGCGAAGGCTAGGTCGGGCCCGGAGCACGAGACGACATGACGTCGACTTCGCCATCGACTCGCCCTGAACGCGATCGAACCACCACGACGAACCGAGAGGAGAAGCGATGAAGCAAGGACGGACGTTGCGCCTTCGAATGCCGTTCGTCGCGATGATCGTAGCGATCTCCGCCTCGTCGTGGGGCGGGGCCGCGAACGCGCGCGAGTTCTCCCTGGGCGAGGACTGGAAGCTCAACCTCGACAACTCGCTGCAGCAGAGCGTCGGTATGCGCACGCAGTCGCGCAACCCGTACATCGCCAACAACCTGACCCAGAGCCAGGGTGACTACAAGTTCGACCGGGGCGACATCATCACCAACCGGATCCAGGACCTCATCGAGATCCAGGCGGTCCGCGGCAAGGACCTCGGGTTCCGGACCACGGCGAGCCTCTGGTACGACTTCGCCTACGACGACAACGCGAAGACGAACCCCAGCAGCTCGGCGTACGGGGCCATCAATGCCTATCCTTCGGGCAAGTACGGCAACTACGGCAAGAGGTTCTTCTTGTATGGCGGCGAGCTCTTGGACGCCTTCGCGTTCGCCAACACCGAGATTGCCGGGATGCCCACCTATCTCAAGCTGGGGCGCTTCTCCCAGCAGTGGGGCACCGCCTTCTTCTTCGGCTTCCCGAGCATCGCCTACTCCCAACACCCCGTCGACTTCATCAAGGGGTTCTCGCAGCCCGGCTCCGAGGTCAAGGAGCTGTTCCTGCCACGCACGCAGGCCATGTTGACGGTGGCGCTGTCCTCCGAGCTCTCGGTGTCCGGCCAGTACTTCTTCGAGTTCCGGCCCAACCGCTATCCGGAGGGCGGGACGTACTTCGGGTTCGTCGACTTCCTCTTCAACGGTACCGGCCCCGGAGCGCTCGGTGCGTACGGGTTCACACAGAACGACGGCATGGTGTTGCCGGGCACCAAGATCTCCCGGGATGATTCGTTCTACGTGCACAACGACTTCGGCGTGAGGGTCGCGTGGTCCCCGAGCTGGGCGGGCGCCGACATGGGCTTCTACTTCAGGCAGTTCGACGAGGTCGATCCCTGGCTGCTGCTCATCAATCCCCGCACCGGCGCGCTGCAGGACACGTTCGCGCAGCACGCGAAGCTGGTCGGCTTCAGCCTCCAGAAGACCTTCGGCGTCGTGAGCACCGCCCTCGAGGTCAACGCCCGCTTCAACACGGCACTGAATAGCGTCACGCTCGTCCCGTCGGACAAGGGAGCGACCGGCTCCCTGACCAACGCCATCGCCAACACGATGATCCAGCTGGGCACGAGCCCGCTCTGGAACACGGGCGTCCTGATCGCCGAGGTCGCCTACACGCACCTGAACGCGATCACCGGCAACAAAAGCCTCTACAACGACAAGTGCTCGTGGACGCTTGGCTGCTCGACCGACGACGCCGTCGCCGCCTCGGTGATGTTTGTGCCCCAGTGGCAGCAGGTCTTTCCGGGCTTTGATTTCGAGATGCCGATGTCGTTGACAACGGGCCTGCACGGCAACCCGGCCTATCGCGCGGGAACGAACTATGGGCAGGGCTCGTACGTCTACTCGGTCGGCCTCAAGACGACGTACCACTCCAGGCACTCCGCCTCGCTCGCCTACAACGGCTACCACTGGCGTCCAGGTCCCGTCGCCGACAACGGGATCGGCCAGCTCGCCTACGACGGCGGCAACGGCCCGGTCGGCGTGAACGATCGCGGCTGGGTCCAGCTGCAGCTCAAGACGTCTTTCTAAGCCACATCGAGGAGACGAGCATGAAGAAGGTCAAGGCAGCGGGCATGTTCATCGCCGCGGCGCTCTCGGCGCTGGTGGCGCGATCGGCGACGGCCGCCGTCCCGGCCGAAGAGGCCAAGCAGCTCGGGACGACGCTCACCGAGTGGGGGGCGGAGAAGGCGGGCAACGCGGACGGTTCCATCCCGCCGTACACGGGCGGCATCGAGAAGGTGCCGGGGTTCGACCGCAAGACCTCGCACGCCTACGTCGATCCCTTCGCGAACGACAAGCCGCTCTACACCATCGACGCGAAGAACTTAGTGCAGTACGCCGATCAGCTGACGGAAGGGACCAAGGCCCTCTTCCGCGCGCATCCCGATTACAAGATGGACGTGTACCCGACGCACCGGAGCATGCGTTACCCTCAGTGGACCGTCCAGAACACTCTCAAGAACGCGAACACCGCGAAGCTGGTCGGGGCGGTCGACGGCGACTCGATGGCGGGCGCCGACAAGGGCCTGCCCTTCCCCGGGATTCCCTTCCCCATCCCGAAGACCGGCACCGAGGCGATGTGGAATCACAAGATGCACGTCACGCCCGCAGTCAGGCGCTCTCGCGCGGGCGGCTACCTGGTCGACACCTCGGGTCGTGTGGCCACCCTGCCGCTGCAGGAGCTGTACGTCGTCAGCCCCTGGTATGACACAAAGGACGCGATGCGCAAGGGAACGTTCAATGCGTTCTTCGGGTTCAATTCGACTCTGATCGAACCCCCCTCCGCCGCGGGCACCGTGTTCCTGAACTTCTACCTGCCGACCGCGGACAACGGTGGGCAGAAGGTCTGGTTCTACACGCCGGGACAGCGTCGCGTCCGGTTGGCCCCGGAGTTCGCCTATGACGTGCCGATCGCCTCTTACGGAGGCGTCATCTTCTGGGACGACATCTGCGGCTTCGCCGGGCGCCTGGATCGCTTCGAGTACAAACTCGCCGGCAAGAAGGAGATGGTGGTCCCGTACAACGTGTACTCGATCACCAACACGATGACGACGACGGACGACTTTCTCGGGCCGAAGTTCGTGAAGCCGGCGGGGCTCCGCTTTGAGAAGCACCGGGTCTGGGTGGTGGATTCCGTGCGTAAGCCCGGTGTCCGTCACGCGTACGCTCGGCGAACCTTCTACCTCGACGAAGACAGCTGGCAGATCCTCGCCAACGAGACGTACGACAACTCGGGCAAGGTCTGGCGCGTGTCGTACGTGGCGTCCTTCCCGACCTACGATCTCGGCGGCATGAACGGCGACGGATGGATCACCTACGATCTCATGAAGGGCAACTACTTCATGGACAACGTCGCGGCGGGGTTCTCGGGCCGCGGCCTCCGCAGCTACGAGACGGCGGAAGGCATGAGGCTCCCCCTCACGCCGGCGGCGGTCGAGGCGAGCGGCGTCCGTTGATCCAGTCCGCGCGGGCAGCCCGCTCGGACGGGCTGCCCGCAATCCCGGAGCACGAACCACATGACTTCGTCCTCGCCCTCGCCTCCATTCGCCCTGGACCCGGTCCACGACGAGCGCCACCGCCTCGAAGACGCCCCCAACGCGCGCGAGTCGCTCGTGTTCATGTTGCCCCGAGCCACCGAAGGCGTCGCGGCCTTCGTGTACACGTGGGTCAGCGGCGCGAGCAAGGCGGGCGCGGCGCTATGCGTGTACGGCCCCGCCGTCGGGCCCGAGGCGATCTTCGAGATCGTCGACAACGTCGAGGTCCCGAGGACCATGGGCTTCGACGACTGGCGCGTCAGCGGGCTCCACGTTCGGCACGGCAAGCCGCTGCAGACCGCAGACCTGACCTTCGTCGGGCAGCGCGCCACGCTCGAGTATCGATTCGAGGCAACGCACCCGGCCTACAACTACGGCTCCCACGCCGAGGGCTGCCCGTCGTGGCTGGCCTACGATCGCTTCGAGCAGAGCGGACGTGTGACGGGCGTGCTCCGATTCGGTAGGCGCAATATTCCGTTCGAGACGTTCGGTCACCGCGATCACTCGTGGGGAACGCGGGACTGGGGGGTGGCTCAGCACTGGAAGTGGCTGATCGCCCAGGCCGCGCCGGACCTGGCGGTGCACTTCTTCGACATCGACGCCGTCGGCCGCAAGACCCTGCGCGGCTACGTCCAGCGCGACGGTCGCATCGCCGCGATCACTGGGGTCGACGTCACCTTCGCCTTGGATGCGGCGCTCTACCACACCGCGATCGATGCGGTCGTCTCGGACGACATCGGCCGGAAGACCCGGGTGCGCGGACCGACCTTCGCCATGTTCGAGTTCAAGGTCAGCCCCCTCGCAACCCTCAACGAGGGATCGATGACGCTGGAGATCGAGGGCAGACCCGGGGTCGGCCACGTCGAGATGGCATGGCCCAAGGACTATCTCGCATACATGCGTCAGCGTTCACGGTGAAGGCCGCCGCGGCGACTGGGGCGAGCACTGACACAGAACGGGAGACGTCACATGCAGGCGACTGTCGACAAGAACAACCCGACGCCGGAGTGGATCGACCATCTGCGAAGCCGGTTCCCGTGCGAGCGGGAGATTGACCGCGTCCTGACGCGGAAGCTCACGCGCCGACCGACGGCGTCGTTCTCGCCCGTCAGCCTCGGCACCCTCGTGAAGGGCACCGAGGAGCTCCTGCGCAGCGATCTCGGCGATGACTTCACGATCACCGACGCGCGATGGCTCACGGGGGGTGCCTCGAAGCTCCAGATGGCCTTTACGCTCTGCTGGGAGGAGCCGGGCGTCGGCCGGACCAGGACCCCTCTCGTGCTGAGGATGGAGCCGACGGAATCGATCGTCGAGTCCAGTCGGCTCCGCGAGTTCCAGGTCATCAATGCCGTAAAGGGGTGCGTTCCGGTCCCGCCGGCGTACTGGGTCGATCCGGACGGCGAGTTTCTCCCTTATCCGGCCATCGTCTACGGGTTCGCCCAGGGTGTGACCAAGCCGACGACGGGAGTGGGCGGCGTGAGCGGCGTCGGAACGAATTTGGGCCCCGCTCTCAGGCCGGCGCTCGCGCCACAGTTCGTGGAGCACCTCGCGCGCATCCACTTGTTCGACTGGGGCAAGCAGGCCCTGAGCGCTTTCGACGTGCCTGCCACCGGCACGACACAGGCGGTCGAGTGGCAGCTCAACTGGTACGAGCGCGTCTGGGAAGAGGATGCGAACGAGGACATTCCCTTGATGCGCCTCGCGATCGCGTGGATGCGAAGGAACATGCCAGCGGTGGATCGCATGTCGCTTGTGCACGGTGACTACCGCACCGGGAACTTTCTCTTCACCGAGCACGACAAGCAGATCACCGCCTGGCTCGACTGGGAGCTCGCCCATTTCGGAGATCGACACGAGGACTTGGCGTGGGCCATCGCTCCGCCGTTCGGCCACCTCGCCGAGGACGGCAAGACCTTGCTCGTCGCCGGCCTCATGCCGAAGGCCGAGCTATGCAGGGCGTACGAGAGCGCCTCCGGGCTGCCGGTGAACCCCAGGACGCTCGCCTTCTACGAGATCTTCACGAGCTACAAGGCGATCACGATCACGAGCGCGACTGGCTACCGCGCGTCGCGCGGAGGGAAGACCCACCAGGACGTCCTTTTGGCGTGGCTGTGCGGCATCTCCCCCATGCTCCTCGATAACCTGCGCGTGCAGCTCAAGGAGGTTCTCTAACATGGATCTTCGACCGGCACTCCAGATTCAAACTGCGATCAAGGCGATGACGGACGTGGTGCTCCCTGCGGTCGACCGGGAGAACAAGATGGCCCAGGAGCAGGCTCGGCTGGTGATCGGCATGCTGCACCTGGCGTTGACGCGCATGCCTCTCGCGTACCGTTTCGAGCGGGATGAGCTCTCACGGTTCCTCGCCCTGGCGGATACGCTCCAGCGCCGAGCCGCCGAGCTTCCACAGGGGAAGGAAGCGGTCCGCGACCTCTCGAGCGTCGCGGAACACGGGATGAACGTGCTGAGACGCGCGGGCGCCGAGCCGAGCGATCTCGAGGTAGCCGTCTTCGGCCTGCGGGAGAAGATCGGGGAGGTGGTGACGACGCTCTCCGCCCAGTTCCCTCCCGCCAAGCTCCGGCCCATCTACGACGCGGTGACGGACCACGCCCATGAGCAGCTGCTCCGGGAACGCTCCTGGGTGATCGCCCAGGGCTGGGAGGCTGACCCGACGGCCATCCCGCCCATCGAGACGCTCATCGGGGACAAGCGGCCCTAACATCCATCGAACCGCCTCTGGTCCGAGCGCGGGAGCGCGTACGCAATCTAAACGGAGAAGGACACCGATATGCAACTCCGCCCCGACATCCAGATTCAAAGCGTCATGAAGTCGCTGAAGGACGTGGTGCTGCCGGCGCTCGACCCGAACAACAATCTCGCGCTGGAGCAAGGGCAGTTGATCATGGGAATGCTTCATGTCATGTCGCAGAGGTTGCCCCTCGAATACCGCTTCGATTGTGATGAGCTCGCGCGGTTGCTCGAGCTCTCCAGCCGCCTGCGAGATGAGCTCACGGGTGGCGACGAGACCGCCGCGGCGATCGAGGGGCTGCGGGTTTCAAGGGATCGCGGTGCCGATGTCCTGGATCGCGCGCGGGCGGAACCGAGCGAGGTGTACGGCGCGGTGAAGGAACTCCGGTCGAAGATCGCGCGAGTGGTGCAGTGCGTGTCGAAGGACGGCGACGGACCGAGCAGGGTGGCGATGGCAGCGTCCGTGCGAGCCGCCTCGGCGGAGCAGCTGAAGCGTGACCGGGCCTGGGTGATCGGACAGGGCTGGGAACCGGACCCGACGGCCATCCCATCGATCGAGAGCCTCCTTACCCCGAGAGTCGCCGCGAAGTCCGCGTCGTCCCCGAGACCGCGGAGGCCGCCCGCGAAGCGCGCCGCCAGGGCTCCCGGCGCGACTGGCGCGGCCCATGACACCTGATCCGAAACGCACGATATGATGACCATCGACAAGAACCGTCCGCCGCCGGAGTGGATCGCTTCGCTGCGCGCGCGTTTCTGTATCGAGCGAGAGATCGATCGCGTCCTGACGCGCAAGATGCAGCGACGTGCGGGTGCTGGTTACTCCCCAATTCCGCTGCCGGCGTTGTCGAAGGCGGTCGAGGCGCTGCTCCGCACCGAGCTGGAGCAACCATTCGCGCTCCTCGACGCGCGCTGGCTCTCGGGCGGCTCGTCGAAGATCCAGATGGCGTTCACGCTGGACTGGCATCGCCCCGGTTTCGGCCGCGACAAGACCGCGATGGTGCTGCGCATGGAGCCGGCGGAGTCGATGGTCGAGACCAGCCGCCTGCGCGAGTTCCAGGTGATCAAGGCCTTCGAGGGCATCATTCCGGTGCCGCCGGTGTACTGGGTCGATGCGGAAGGCGCGCTTCTGCCCTACCCCGGCTTGATCTACGGCTTCGCTCCCGGCGTGACGAAACCGACCACCGCGAAGTCCGGCGTGGCCGGGCTCGGCACGCAACTCGACGTCGAGGTGCGGCAGCGCCTGGCACCGCAGGTCATCGAGCACCTCGGCAAGGTCCACACGCGCGACATCGCCAGCGCCGGACTGACGGCGTTCGACGTCCCGCGGCCAGGCATCCAGGCGGCGGAGTGGGGCGTCAACTGGTGGGAACGGGTCTGGGAAGAAGACTGCGAAGAGGACTCGCCCATGATGCGCGTCGCCGCAGTCTGGCTCCGCGAGCACATGCCGAGCTGCGAGCGCCTGTCGATCCTCCACTCCGACTTCCGGGTCGGGAATTTTCTATTCACCGAGCACGATTGCCGCATCAGCGCTTGGCTCGACTGGGAGCTGGCCCGTATCGGAGACCGACACCAGGACCTCGCGTGGACGACCAGCCGGGCGTTCGGCGGTTACGCGGAGGACGGCAAGACCTTCCTGGTCGGCGGGCTCCTGCCGGAGCAGGAGTTCTTCGACGCCTACACGAAGTCGTGCGGCCTCACAGTCGACCCGAAAGCGCTCCACTACTACAAGGTCTACAACGCCTACATGATGTCCGTACTGTCGCTCGCGACAGGGTACCGCATCGCGCGCTACGGCAAGACGCATCAGGACGTGCTGGTCGCCTGGCTCGTGGGCATCGGTTACATGCTGCAGGACGAGACGCGGATGCTCATCGAAGGTGCGGTTTGAGGTCACTCCGGATCATCCCCGGACTCTAGCGAGCGCGCGCTGCGCGCTCGACCTTGCGTCGCTCGGCGGTCGGGGAGAATCCGGTGGTCGCACGAGGGCAGGCGCTGATGCGCAAGCGAGTCCAAGATGACTCCGACCCACGGAGATCCCGAATGCTGCTTACTACGATCGACAAGGACAATCCCTCGGCAGAGTGGATTGCGAGTCTGCGCAAGCGCTTCCCCGTCGAGAAGGAAGTGGACCGCGTCCTGACGCGGAAGCTGCAGCAGCGCCGCGGCCCGCCGTTCGCGCCCGTGTCCTTGGAGACCTTGTGCGGAGGGCTGACGTCGCTGCTACGGACCCAGCTGACCGACGGCTTCGAGATCCGCGACGCGAAGTGGCTGTCCGGCGGAGCCTCGAAGCTGCAGGTCTCGCTGAAGCTCGAGTGGACTCAGCCGGACGTGGGCCGCACGGTCACGCCGATGGTGCTGCGCATGGAGCCGGCCGCTTCCATCGTCGAGACCAGCCGCCTGCGAGAGGCCCAGATCATCAACGCGGTGAGGGACCTCCTGCCGGTACCGTCGATCTACTGGATCGACGAAGAAGGCGAGCACCTGCCCTATCCGGCGATCGTCTATGGCTTTGCCGAGGGCGTGGCCAAGCCCAGCGGCACAGTGAGCAACGTGACGGGCCTGGGCATCAATTACGGGCGGCAACTCCGCCAGACCCTCGGCCAGCAGTATGTCGAGCACCTCGCCCTCCTGCACACGTGGGATTGGAGCCGCGCTGCCCTCGGCTCGTTGGACGTGCCGGCCCTCGGCACCCAGGCCGTGGAATGGCAGCTCAACTGGTGGGAACGCGTCTGGGAGGAGGACAGCCATCGCGACATCCCGCTGATGCGCCTCGCCGCCGCCTGGCTGCGCGACCACATGCCGGCCACCCAACATCTCGCGCTGATCCACGGAGATTACCGACCCGGCAACTTCCTGTTCACCGAGCATGATCAGCGCATCTCGGCCTGGCTGGACTGGGAGCTGGGCCACCTCGGCGACTACCACGAGGATGTGGCGTACACGACGATGCCCTACCTGGGCCACATGTCCGAAGACGGCAAGCAGTTCCTCGCCAGCGGCATGATGCCGGCGGAGATGCTGTACGAGGCCTACGAACGATCGTCCGGCCTCACGGTCGAGCCCAAGATCATCGACTACTACCAGGTCTTCCACGCGTACCGTTCCATCGTGATCGTGATTGCCTCGGGCTACCGACCGACCAGGAACGGGAAGACGCATCAGGACCTGCTGCTCAACTGGATCATGGGGATTGGCTACAGCATTCTTGGATACCTGCGCGACAAGCTCGAGGAGGTCGGCTGAATGGACATCCGCCCGGAGATTCAGATCCAGAGCATGATCAAGTCGATGGTCGAGGTGGTGCTGCCCGCCATCGATCCGGAACACAAGCTGGCGCAGGAGCAGGCGCGCCTGCTGATCGGCACTCTGCAGCTGGTGGCCAAGCGGCTTCCCGTCGCGTATCGCTACGATTGTGACGAGCTGCGCCGGTACGTGGACTTCGCGCGCGATCTCGCCCGACGTGCAGGCACGGCCGTCGACGCCTCGACGCGGGCGGAGCTCGACGGCCTCGTCGCGCGGGGGGTCGCGGTGCTCGAAGCCGCGCTCATCGAGCCGACTGACATCGAAGCCGCGGCATTCGCGCTGCGGGCTGCGACGAGCCAGATCGTCGACGAGGTCTGCAAGCTCGGTTCACCGCAGAAGAAGGAGGCTGTGCGGGAGCTGGTGCTCGCGGCCTCGAAGGTCGAAGTTCAGCGCGAGCAGGCGCTGGTGATCGACATGGGCTTCGAGATGGACCCGAGCAAACGTCCTCCGCCCATCGAAGCGCAGCTGCCGCCGCTGCAGGTCCGTGACCGATGACTTCTCGGGGCGCCCGCAGGCCCGAGTGGGATCTGTAACCGGAGCCCTGATGCAGCCATCACTCCTGGAGAACGCGCGTGACCACACGGCTGGATGACGCTCTGATTCACCAGAACTACGGCACCCTCGACAACGTGGTCGAAGACGACCCGCGGTGGTTCGACCGGTTCTACTTCAACCTCCAGGCTGTGGACGGATCGCTCTCCATCGCCCAGGGGATCGGCGTCTATCCCAACATGCGGGTCATGGACGGCTTCGGCCTCTTCTGCACGCCGGAGCTCCAGGTCAATGTCCGTGCCTCCCGTGAGCTGGTGAATGGTAACCGCGACGAGATGGACATTGGCCCCATCCACGCCGAGATCCTGGAGCCGATGAAGCGCTGGCGCTACCGCCTCGACGACAACGAACATGGTGTCAGCTATGACTTCGAGTACTGCGCCAACTTCAGGCCGCTGGAACCGCTGCGCCTCGTCTCCAGCGTGGACGGGCACCGCGTCTGGGACTGGACGCACTTCGGCCACGTCGGTCGCGTCAAAGGCTGGGCGATGATCGACGGCAAAGAGATCCAGTTGAGGCAGGACCGTCATTGGGCGATCCGTGACCGCTCCTGGGGCGTGCGACCCGGGGTCGCCGTCATCCAGGACACGTCCGCCTGGTTCCGTCAGGCCAACTGGGGCTCACGCTACAACTGGGTCTGCGTGCAGCTCGAGTCGTTCTACCTCTGGTACTTCCAGACACACGAGGTCGACGGTACCGGACGTTTCTTCGAAGGCCTGGTTCGCTGGAGCGACGAGGCCGGTGGCGCCCAGGAGAAGGTGGCCAAGGTCGTCCGCAAGCTCGACTTCGAGGAAGGCGAGCATTTCCGGGGCGCCGCCGTCGAAGTGCATCTGCAGTCCGGCAGGGTACTCGACGTGAACATGCGCCGCTTGCCCACCTCCGTCCGCCTGCGCGGTGGCAACTACGGCGGCTTCAACGGCATCATCCACGGGATGAAGCAGGGCCCGCTGAAGATCGCCGGAGAACGCTGGGCCCCGTGCGACCCTCGGAAGAACCCTGTTTCGATGGGCATCCAGGAGCACGTGGTCGAGGCCACGTACGCCGGCCAGCGGGGCTACGGGATCTTCGAGGTGTCGTTCGGGACCTGAGTTCTCGGTCGTTGTGGTCCGCCGATCGGCGCCCGGGTCGCGGCGTTCGATCGTCTCGGCTGTGAGCCCCGGCGCGACGGGCTCGCGGTCGGTCGGAATCGCCAATCGGTCGCCTGGGCTTGCGCGCACGTCAGGAGGACGCGAATGCAGATCAGCCGCACCGAGAAGTACCTCTCCCTAGTGCTGGGCTCCCTCGAGAACACACTCGTCCCTAACCTCGCCTCGCACGACGCCAAGGCGACGGCCGGGATCATGAAGGCCGTGCTGCTCGATCTCATGAAGCGCGAGCACTACACGCCGCGCCTGCTCGCCGAGCACCTCGCCGAAGGACGCGCCCTGGCGCAGCGGATCGCCGCCTCCGTCGACGAGTTCGGCGCCGACGAGCCGAACGCCGCCTCCCCCGCCCTTCTCTCCGCGGCCGATGCCGCGGCTGGCTTGGACGCGCTCGCCGAGCGCCACCGGGACCTCACCGAGCGAAGCGCGGACC
>Ga0318572_10000327_pt1 | contig 17382 bp, 15 predicted proteins | sample GRESIP089b5f20_FD_202528 | JGI IMG/M metagenome (GOLD analysis project Ga0318572, IMG submission 202528) | Tropical soil microbial communities from Luquillo Experimental Forest, Puerto Rico - GRE.SIPMG.089b5f20 | ecosystem: Environmental > Terrestrial > Soil > Tropical forest > Bulk soil...
CTCGAGGCGCGAACGCTCCGGCTGAGGGACCGCCAGCTCGCCGTGGAGCACGCGATCGGCCTGCGGCTCGTCGCCGACTCCGCCCCCATGCGGCACCTGCTCGATGACGTGGCCCGGGTCGCGTCGAAGGAGATCACGGTGCTGGTGCGGGGCGAGACGGGGACGGGAAAGGAGCTCGTGGGGTCCCTGCTCCACGCCCAGAGCCGGCGCTCGGGAGGCCCGCTGGTCCGCTTCAACTGCAGCGCGATCCCGGCCGAGCTGGCGGAGGCGGAGCTGTTCGGGCACACCCGCGGCGCCTTCACCGGTGCGACGCAGGCGCGCCCAGGGTTCTTCGCGGAGGCGCACCACGGTACGCTCGTCCTGGACGAGGTCGGCGAGCTGCCCCTGGCGGTCCAGGCGAAGCTCTTGCGCGCGCTGCAAGACGGCGAGATCCAGCCGGTGGGCTCGGGCCGCGTCGAGAAGCTCGACGTCCGCATCGTCGCGTGCACGAATCGGGATCTCGCCGCCGAGGTTCACGCCGGCCGCTTCCGCGAGGATCTCTACTACCGGCTGGCGGTGGTCGAGCTCGTGGTCCCGCCGCTGCGGGAGCGGCGCGAGGACATCCCGGCGCTCGCCCGCGAGTTCGCCCTCCGGTACGCGGATCGGTTCGGCGTGGAAGGAGTCCGGCTCGCCCCCGCCCTCGTCGCCCGCCTGGCGGCAGCCGAGTGGCCGGGCAACGTGCGCCAGCTCGAGAACGTGGTGGCGCGCATGGTGGCCCTGGGCGGCGGCGGCGAGATCGGGGTGGAGTCCCTCGTCGAGACGCCGCCCGCCGCGCGCGCCGACGCTCGCCCGGAAGCCTATCCCACTGGCGATTCCGCGGACAGCCATACCCTGCGTGAGCAGGTGGAGACCCTGGAGCGCAGCGTCATCGCCAAGACGATGACGGCCGTTCGCGGCAACCAGTCGGAGGCCGCCCGCCGGCTCGGGATCAGCCGCAACACGCTCACGGAGCGTCTCCGCCGCTACGAGATCGCGGCCAACTTCGGCTCCTGAGCAAGCTGCTCAAGGTCTGAACAGCGAGCTTTGCGCGGCTGGGGCGGCACTGTCCTCAGCGCGAGCGCCGTCGGCCGGGCACGCTCCTTGTAAGAGCCATCACGGTCTGTACGTGAACGCGTGCCGGAGGGCCCGATGGCCGAACACGTCGCTTCAGTTCACCCCATCCCCGACGAGGAGCCATCCGTCCGCCAGGTGCGCCTCGAGTCGGAAGCCGCCCCGGCGCTCAAGGAAGAGGCTCCCTCACCCGCCGAGCGCGCCGGCGACGCGCGGAAGCGCGCCCTCCTCATGCGGGTCATCGCCGCCGCAGTGGCGCTCGCGCTCGCTGCGCTCGGGTGGTGGCTCTACGCGCGCCGCTACGAGGACACGGACGACGCGCAGATCGACGGGAACATCAGCGCCGTGAGCCCCCGGGTGTCGGGCACCGTCGTCGCGGTCCACGTCGTCGACAACCAGGAGGTCAAGGCCGGGGAGGTGCTCGTCGAGCTCGACACGACCGATCTGCGTGTGGCGCTGGCGCAGGCCAAGGCGAACGTCGCTCAGGCCGAGGCGCAGGTCTCGGCGGAGAATCCGAGCGTCTCCATCACGGCGACGAGCAACGTCGCCGCGCTGCGGAACGCCGACGCGGACGTCGAGACGGCGCGCACCGACCTCGACGCCGCCGACGCCGAGGAGGAGCAGGCGAAGGCGAACGACCGGCTGGCGCGGGCCGACCTCCAGCGGGCGGAGCAGCTCGTCCAGGGAGGCAGCATCGCCCGGTCCGAGTACGACCAGCGCCGGGCGGTCGCGGACGTGGCCCGAGCGGCCGTCGTCGCTGCCCACAGGCGAGCCGCGGGCAAGAAGGCGAAGCTCGACGCCGCGCTGGCGCGCCAGCGGGAGGTCGAGCAGAACGCGCCCCGCCAGCTGGGCACGCGCGAAGCCACCGTGCAAGCCCGCCGCGCCTACCTCGACCTCGCGCGGGCGCAGCTCGACGAGGCGCAGCTGAACCTCGGCTACGCGAGGATCGTCGCACCCGCGGACGGCATCATCGGGAAGAAGTCGGTCAACGTGGGTGACCGCGTGCAGCCGGGGCAGCAGCTCATGGCGTTGACGCAAACCGGCGACCTGTGGGTCACCGCCAACTTCCGCGAGACCCAGCTCCAGCACATGCGCGCCGGGCAGCACACGCGGGTGAGCGTCGACGGCCTCTCGCGGGACTTCGAGGGCCGGGTCGAGAGCTTCGCCGGCGCGACGGGGTCGCGCTACAGCCTGCTCCCGCCCGAGAACGCGACGGGGAACTACGTCAAGGTGGTTCAGCGCATCCCGGTGCGGATCAAGCTCGAGCCCGGACAGCCCGAGATGAAGCGGCTGCGGCCCGGCATGTCGGTCGAGCCCAAGGTGTGGATCCGATGAGCGACCACACCGAGGAGCGCGGCTTCACCGGTGGCCACAACCCGTGGGCCATCGCGCTCACCGTGAGCCTGGCGACGTTCATGGAGGTGCTCGACACGAGCATCGCCAACGTCTCGCTGCCCCACATCGCGGGGGACCTGTCGGTGAGCCAGGACGAGAGCACGTGGGTGCTCACGTCGTACCTCGTCTCGAACGCGATCGTGCTGCCCGTGAGCGGCTGGCTCGCCACCAGGTTCGGGCGCAAGCGCTTCTACATGACCAGCGTGGTGCTCTTCACCGTGAGCTCGTTCCTGTGCGGGATCGCTCCGAGCCTGGGGGCGCTCGTGTTCTTCCGGGTGCTGCAAGGGATCGGCGGGGGAGGGCTCGCGCCGAGCGAGCAGGCGATCCTGCGGGACACCTTCCCGCTAAGGCAGCTCGGGATGGCGATGGCCGTCTACGGCATGGCGGTCGTGCTCGCGCCCGCCATCGGCCCGACGCTGGGCGGCTACATCACGGATCACTTCAGCTGGCGCTGGGTGTTCTTCATCAACATCCCCGTCGGCCTGCTCTCGCTCGCGCTCTCCCGCCGGTTGGTGGTCGATCCGCCGCGCCTGCTCGAGGCCAGGAGCCGCGCGGGTGGCATCGACTACATCGGGCTCGGCCTCATCGCGCTCGGCCTGGGGGCGCTCGAGTACGTGCTCGACCGCGGCCAGGAGCTGGACTGGTTCGCCGCGCCCGTGATCGTCGCGTTCTCCACCCTCTCCGCGGTGGCGCTCGTGTCGTTCGTCATCTGGGAGTGGCGGCAGGAGCACCCGGTCGTCGAGGTCCGGCTCTTCAGGAGCCGGAGCTTCGCCGTCTCGAATCTGGCGATGCTGGTGCTCGGGATCGCGCTCTACGGGAGCACCGTCCTCTTGCCCCAGTACGTCCAGGTCTGGATGGGCTACAGCGCCCAGCAGGCGGGGATGGCGCTCTCGCCGGGCGCGCTCGTGATCGTCGCCCTCATGCCGGTCGTGGGCGCGCTCGTGACGAGGCTCGACCCGCGATGGCTCATCGCCTTCGGCTTCGTCGTCCTCGCGGCGTCGATGTTCCACATGGCGCACACGCTCTATCCTGGGATCGACTTCTCGACCGCGGTCTGGCTGCGCAACTACCAGGCCGTGGGACTCGCGTTCCTCTTCGTGCCCATCAACACGGTGGTCTACGTCGGGATCCCGCCCGCGAAGAACAACGCGGTCTCGGGCATCGTGAACCTCTCGCGCAACATGGGTGGCGACATCGGAATCGCGCTCGTGACCACGCTCATCGCGCGGCGTTCGCAGTTTCATCAGGCGAACCTCGTCGCCCACCTCGATCCCGGCAGCCAGCCGCTGGCGGCGAGGATCGCGAGCCTGACGCAGGCCCTCCAGCACGCCGGGAGCACCTCCGTCGAGGCGGCGAAGCGGGCCTACGGCGTCCTCTCCCAGCAGCTGGCGCAGCAGGCGCAGACCCTGGCCTACGCGGACGTCCTCTACATCTTCGCCTGCTTCGCCGCGTTGATGGCACCGCTCGTGTTCCTGACGAAGCGCACCGCGCCCGGGGCTCAGGTGGTGGGGCACTAGCATCATGGGCCCAGCGCGAGCGTCGGCGGTGGCGACCGCGTGGGCTAGGCTTGCGGCAGGAGCACCTGCCGCACCGCCGCGCCGGAGGCCAGGGCCTCGAACGCGTCGTTGATCCGGGAGAGCGGCAGCAGCGCGCTCTGGAGCCGGTCCACGGGCATGCGTCCCTTCTTCCACAGCGCGAGGTACCGCGGGATGTCGCGCTGAGGTGACGCCGAGCCCATGTAGGAGCCGACGAGGGACTGCCCGAGCCCGGCGAAGGCCAGCGCCGGGAGCGTGAGCGTCCGCGACGGGTGCGGGAGCCCCATGGCGACGGTGGTGCCGCCGCGGCGGGTGGCGCGGAAGGCTGCTTCGAGGACGGCGGGTACTCCCGCGGCCTCGTAGGTGAGCTCAGCGCCGCCGCCGGTGAGGTCCCTCACCGCCTTCTCCGCCTCCTCGGGCGCGAAGGCGTGCGTCGCGCCGAGCTCCAAGGCGAGCCGCCGCTTCGACTCCACCGGGTCCACCGCGATGACGGTGGCGGCGCCAGCGACGCCGGCGGCCATCACGGATGCGAGGCCGACGCCGCCGAGCCCGAAGACGGCGACGGACTGGCCGGGGCGCACCGGGGCCGTGTTCAGCACCGCGCCGGCACCGGTGAGCACGGCGCAGCCGAAGAGCGCGGCGGTCGGGAGGGGCACGTCGGCGGGGATCACCACCGCGGACTCGCGGGCGACGACGGCGTGCCGGGCGAAGCCCGAGACCCCGAGGTGGTGATGGATGGGTCTCCCCCCGGAGTCGGTGAGGAGCGACGGACCATGGAGCAGGGTGCCGGCTCCGTTCGCGGCGGCCCCGGGCGTGCAGAGCGCCGGCCGGCCGGAGGAGCATTCCGGGCACGTTCCGCAGGAGGGCACGAAGGTGAGGACGACGTGGTCGCCGACCTTGACGTCCCGGACCCCGGGCCCCAGCTCCTCGACGACGCCGGCCGCTTCGTGGCCGAGAGCCATGGGGAGCGGACGGACGCGGGAGCCGTCCACCACCGAGACGTCGGAGTGGCAGACGCTCGCGGCCTCGACCCGGATCAGGAGCTCGCCCGCGCGCGGTCCACCGAGCTCCACCTCCTCGAGGACGAGCGGCGTCGAGCTGGTGTAGGGACGCGCCTCGGTGACGGCGCGGAGGACGGCGGCGGTGGTCTTCATGGCGGGCTCCTGAGTGGTACGCGTTCGCCCTTCGCTCAGGGCGAACGGAAGGTTCAGGCCGACGGGCCGACCTGGCCGCGGTCGATGGGGAAGACGACGTCGAGCAGCTTCCGCGAGTGCGAGAGGTCGGACTCGGAGAGGAGCACCGACAACCCTTCCTTGCGCAGGGAGCCGATCACCTCGGCGAGGCGCTGGGCGAGGACCGGCGCCACACCCTCGAACGGCTCGTCGAGGAGGAGGAGCTTCGTCCCGCCCATCAGGGCTCGCGCCAGCGCGGTGAGCTTCTGCTGGCCGCCGGAGAGCTGGAGGCCCTTCCGATCCCGGAGCGCGGCCACCTCGGGGATCAGCTCGTAGATGCGCGCGAGCCGCGCCGCCGCCCCTGCCGCGCCCGTGGCCCAGGCTGGAAGGAGGACGTTCTCCTCGACCGTGAGCTGCGGGATGATCCGCCGGTCCTCCGGCATGTAGCCGACGCCGAGGCGTGCCCGGGCGTGCGAGACGACGGCGGCGAGGGACTTTCCCTCCAGCGCGATGGCACCCCCGGTGGCCGGCAGCGCGCCGACGATGGCGCGCATCAGCGTCGTCTTCCCGGCGCCATTCCTCCCGACGAGGCCGGCCATCTGACCGGCCTCGATGCGGAGGTTCACGCCTCGGAGGATGCGGACCGACTTGATGGAGACGTCGAGGGAGTCGATGCTCAGCATGCGCCCTCCTCCACCGCCGCCTCGCCGACCACGTACCGCCGGACGTCGGCGTGCGCGAGCACCGCGCCGGGCGCGCCGTCGGCGATGATCCGCCCCTCGTAGAAGGCGAGGATCCTCCCGACGTAGCGCTTGACGACGTCCATGTCGTGCTCGACGAACAGGACGGTGACGCCGTCGGCCCGGATGGCCGCGAGGACGAGATCCATGAGCGCGAACTTCTCGTCGGCGGACACGCCGCTCGTCGGCTCGTCCAGGAGCAGGATGCGAGGCTTCACCGCCAGCGCCATCGCGACGTCGAGGAGCTTGCGGACGCCCTCCGGGAGCGTGGCGACCTTCTCGTTGCGGTAAGGGCCGAGCCGGAAGCGCAGCAGCATCTCCTCGGCGACGTCGTCGGGCGACCGGTTGCCGAGGGCGCTCCCCACGAACGCCTTCCGGCCCATCGCGACCACACCGAGCCCGACGAGGAGGTTCTCGTAAGCGGTCAGCGAGTCGAAGACCTGCGGGATCTGGAACGAGCGGCACAGCCCGAGCCGTGTGACGCGGCGAGGCGACAGGCCGGTGATGTCCTTCCCGTCGAAGAGGACGGTCCCCGAGGTGGGCTTCAGATAACCCGTGACGAGGTTGATGAAGGTGGTCTTCCCCGCGCCGTTCCCGCCGATGAGGCCGACGATGCTGCCGGTCTCGACGGCGACGTCGAGCGCGTTCGCCGCCGTCACCGCCCCGAACGTCTTGGTCAGGCCGCGGGTCTCCAGGATGGCGCTCACGCAACGACCCCCTTCCGTCGAAACACGGACCAGAGCCCATCGGGGAGGAACAGGATCACCGCCAGCATCGCTCCCCCGACGACGAGCTGCCAGGTGTTCGGCGCGTGCTCGTAGGCGAAGCTCCGGAGGAGCTCGAGGACCAGCGCCCCGAGGAACGGCGCGGCCACGCTGGCCGTCCCCGAGAGGATGGCGACGAAGACGAACTCGCCGGAGGTGGTCCAGTAGGCCATCTCCGGGTCGACGTGGCCGACGGCGAGCGCGGTCAGCGCGCCGCCAGCGCCGGCGAGCACCGCGGCCAGCACGAGGTGCAGGTGGATGACGTTCCGGACCGAGGCGCCCATGTACTCGACGCGGAGCTCGTTGTCCCGGACGGCGGGGGCGAGCCGGCCGAGGTGGGTCCGGAGGTATCGGTCGAGCCCCGTCGCCGCCGCGAAGGCGGTGAGCGCCGCGAGGCCGTAGGTGCCGAAGCGGCCCAGCGATCCCGAGGCGGCGAGGCCGAAGGTGCTCCTCGCGGACACGTTGAAGCCGTCCGTCGAGCCGAGCGCCGAGGTCTTCACGAGGAGCCCGTAGAGGATCATCGAGAAGGCCAGGCTCAGCATGGCGAAGAAGATGGTCCGGTAGCGAGCCAGGAGGAGCCCGAGGACCGCGGCGACGAGGCCGGCCGCGGCGGCGCCGAGCAGCACCATGGGCACCGCGTCGCCGAGCTTCAGGGCGTCGGCCCCGACGCCGGCTGCGTAGGCCCCGATCCCGAAGTAGAGCCCCTGGCCGAAGGAGACGAGGCCGGTGCGCATGAGGAGGAGGAGGCCGAGGGCTACGAGGGCCTTGGCGATGGCGATGGTGAAGAGGTAGGCAGCCCACTTCGGGAGGAGCGGGCCCACCAGCGCCACCGCGACCAGCGCGGCGCCGAGCCCGAGGGCGGTGCGTCGGGACGGGCTCATATCTTCCGGGCCTCCACCGCCACGAAGAGGCCCCGGGGCCGGAAGGCGAGCACCAGGGCCATGACGAGGTAGATGCTGAAGAGCTCGACTTGCGGCAGCCAGTGGACCGCGGCCGAGCGCACGAGGCCGACGATGAGGGCGCCGATGGCCGCTCCGGGCATGCTCCCGAGTCCGCCGATCACGACGACGGCGAAGGCGAGGACGATGACCTCCACGCCCATGCCCGGGACCACCGAGACCGTGGGCGCGGTGAGCGCGCCCCCGATGGCAGCCAGCATCGTGCCGAGGGTGAAGGTCACGAGGAAGATCCGGTTCACGTCGATGCCCAGCGCGGCGCTCACCTCCCGGTCGTGGATGACCGCGACGAGCAGCTTCCCGTAGCGCGTGCTCGAGATGCCCCAGCGCAGCGCGAGCCCTACGACCACCGCGGTGACCACCATCGCCCCGCTGTAGACCGGGTAGGAGAGCGGCCCGAGCTCGACGTTCCCGAGGAGGCCGTACGGCTCGGAGACGAAGTACGCCTCGACGCCCCAGATCAGCTTCACGACGTCCTCGAGCATGAGAAACAGGGCGTAGGTCACGAGGACGAGCACGACCTCGTCCTTGCCGTAGCAGAACCTGAGGAGCCCCCGCTCCAGCAGCGGCCCGACGACGAGTCCGACGAGGACCGCCGCGAGCACCAGCACGGCGTAGCTGCCGAGCGGGGGATGGCCGCCCCGTAGCCAAGCTCCGGCCAGCGAGGCGGCCGCGTAGGCCCCGAGCGCGTAGAGGCTCCCGTGCGCCATGTTCAGGATGCGCATGACCCCGTAGATGATCGTGAGCCCGGCGGCGATGACGAACAGCCACGAGGCGTAGATGATCCCATCCACGAGGACGGCGAGCAGCGTGCTCATCGGGAGGAGACTCCGGCGCGCTTGCGACGAGGGCTACTTCGCCGACTTGAGCGAGGTCTTGATCCAGTCCGCGCTCTTCATCCCCTCGGGCGGGTTCACCTTCTCCGCCGGGTAGGACTTCACGTCGACGAAGGTGAGCTTGCCGTTCACCGTCTTCGCCCGGCCGTAGACGGTACCCTCGACGGCCTGGTGCCCCTTGCCGAGCGCCATCTTGATGGTGCCGCTCGGCGTCTCGAACGCGAGCCCCTCGAGCGCGGCGGACACCTGCTCCGTCGTCGGCGCCGGGCCGCTCCCCTGGGCCTTCTCGTAGGCGGCCTTGAGGCCGAGGACCGCCTGCGCGATGTGGTAGGCCGGGTAGTTCGGAGGCAGCACGAAGCGGTCCTGGTACAGGGACCGGAACCAGCGGTTGAGCTCGACGTCGGGCGCGAAGGCGCCGTGCGGCCCGCGCGCGCCGATGATGGTGCCGTCGGGGATCTGACCCGCGAGCTTGTGCGTGGCGGTCTCGCCGCAGGTGAGCACCGCGGTGCTCTTGTTCAGCGCGCCGCGGGGGACGGCCTGCAGGACGAAGGCGTCGAGGTCACCGCCCCAGAAGCTGGAGTGGATGACGTCCGGGCTCCCCGCCATCAACGCGGAGATCTCGGCCCCGTACTGGCCGGCGAGGAGCTTCGGCATCTGGGAGGTGGTCACCTGGATGCCGGGGCGGATGCCCTTCATGGTGGCCTCGAAGTCGTTCCAGGAGTCCTGGCCCCAGGCGTAGTTCTGGTTGATGCCGGCGATCTTCTTCGCGCCGGGGAGCACGTCGGCGACGTAGAGGGCCGCGGCGATGTTGTCCATCGCCGCGTGGCTCGAGGTCCGGAACACGTACTTGTAGGAAGCGTCCTCGAAGATCCGGGGCGTGCCGCAATCGAAGAAGAGGGTGAGCTTCTTCAGCTCCTCGGCGACCGGAGCGACGGCGAGGCAGTCGCCGCTGGAGATGTAGCCGATGACCGCGTCCACGTTCTGGCGCTGGACGAGGTCGCGGAACTCGGAGACCTGCTTCGTCGTCCCGCCGGCCTCGTCGATGAAGACGAGCTCGATGGGCCGGCCGCCCAGGCCGGGCTTTGCGTAGGCGCCTGGTCCCTTGCCGCCGTTCAGGGCCTCGGCGAGCACCTCAGCGCCGTTCCGGGCCGGGACGCCGAAGGGGCCGGCGGCCGCGCCGGAGAGGAAGGTGACCACGCCCACCTTGAAGGGCTTCGCGGCGGGCGGGGTCTGCGCGGTGGCGGGGGTGCCGATGGCGAGCGCCAGGAGGGCCGGCCACGCGGGGAGGGTGCAACGTCCGGATCGTCTCGTCGTCATGGCTCCTCAGCTCGGAAAGGGGGGCGCTTCCGTGCTCCGTGCTCGATGAGGGGGTGGCTCACCCAAGTGAGCAGGGATCGTGCCGCATGGCAGGGCGCCGACGACGCTGGATTCCCGGGGGAAAAGGAGGCGCCTCCGGACGGACGGAGCGGTGGCGCGAGCGGTTTCCGCTCGGCCCGCTCGAGGCGGAGCGGATTCCGCTCTTTCCGGAGTGCGTTACTCCACGGCGTGGGCGCGCTCGCGCGCCTTCTCCCGCCGCCTGCGGATCACCTCGGGTGAGGGCTGGAGGAGCTCGGGTGCGTACACGGACCACCGGCCCAGCATGACCTGGGCTGGCGGGAACGACGCATCGGGGACGACCTCGCCGATCGCCTGCGCCTGCGCGATCTGGTGGGTGGCGGGGTCGATCCGGGAGCGGTAACCGGGCGGGTCCTCGGGGAGGTCCAGCGTGAGGCCCTCCAGCGCCTTCACGAGCCGGTCCGTACTCCGCACGCCGCCCGCCCGCGCCACGGCGCTCGCGATGGCCATGATCCCGCTGTAGGCGCCCTCCGCGGCGTAGGTCGGGTAGCGCCCCTCGATCGCGTGGAAGGTCGTGACGAACCACCGGTTGAGCGGCGTGTCGGGCCAGTTGTTGTGGTGGCGCGCGGAGAGGATGAGGCCCGGCGGCGGCGTGCTCCCCAGCTCCACCATGACGTCGTAGTTGCCCCCGGTGTCGAAGTTGGCGAGGCGGACGTGCTCGAAGAAGCTCGTCGCCGCCGCCTGCTTGAGGAAGGCGTTGAAGTCGCCGCCCCAGAGCGCAGCGACCACGATGTCCGGCTTCGCGGCCTGCAACGCCCGGATGTACGGGGAGTAGTCGGGCTCGTAGAGCTTGGGCCAGAGCTCGGCGACCACCTCGTACCTGACGCCGAGCGCGTCCAGGCTGGTCCGCAGGTCCTCCAGGGAGACGTGCCCGTAGTCGTAGTCCGCGCCGATGAAGGCGATCCGGCGCCAGGGAGCGCGCTGCCGGAGGTCGGCGAGGTAACGGGCCCCGGCGGCCATGGACGCGTAGGAGTCGTTGGTGACGCGGAAGTAGCGCGGGTGGAGCTCCTCGATGGTCAGCCGCGAGGAGGCGTGGTCCGTCCCGACGAAGATGACGTCGTTCTCGGCCGCGAACCGGCTCACCGCCTGGCCCACGCCCGAGCTGACGACGCCGCAGAGGAAGCGCGCCCGGTCGCGACGGACGAAGTCCTCGGCGATGCGGACGGCGTACGAGACCTTGGATCGGTAATCCTCGACGACGACGCGGATGCGCGGTACCCCCTTGCCTCGGTCCCGCGCGAGCCGCTCCAGCGCGACGCGGATGCCGCCGACGCTGTCCCGGCCGTAGATGCCCGACCGGCCCGTCATCGGGAACATGCAACCCACCGTCACGTCGGCGGCGGCGGCCGGCGCGCCGAGCTCGACCCGGGCGCTCGCGGTGCCGCACCCCACGGCGGCCGCCAGCGCGAGCACGACGCGCATCAGCGTTGGGATTCGCATCGTCGGGCTCCTCACAGCAGTCCGAGCCGGCGCATCCGGCGCTTCAGCGCATGCCGCGAGATCCCGAGGAGGGAGGCCGCCTGGGCCCGCCCGCCTCCGGCGCGCCGGATGGCGTCCTCCAGGAGCTTCCGCTCGGCGCTCGCGAGCTCGTCGTCGATCGTCCCCCGCGACACCCCGCTCCGCGCCGCCCCGGCCGACGCCGCGACGCCGTCCGCCTGGGCCGGCGAGACGGCTCCGGCGCGGATCGACGCACCGGGTCGCATCTCCGCCGGGAGATCGCTCACCGGCACGACACGGCCCGGTCTCAGGATGGTGAAGCGCTCGATGAGGTTGCGGAGCTCGCGGACGTTCCCGGGCCAGCGGTAGGCGAGCAGGGCCTCCTCCGCCTCCGTCGAGAGCTGGACGGGAGCCACGTGCTCCTCCCTGGCGTAGCGGTCGACGAAGTGTCGAGCGAGGAGGAGGACGTCGCGCCCTCGCTCCCGGAGCGCGGGGACGGAGATCTGGACGACGGCGAGCCGGTAGTAGAGGTCCTCGCGGAAGCGCCCCGCCTGCACCGCCTCGGTGAGGCTCCGGTTGGTCGCCGCGATCACGCGCGCGTCGGAGGTCTGCGTCCGGCCCGAGCCGACCGGACGATAGGTGCCGTCCTCGAGGAAGTGGAGGAGCTTGGCCTGGACGGGCAGCGGCAGCTCTCCGATCTCGTCGAGGAAGAGCGTCCCCCCGTCCGCCAGCGTGACGAGCCCGACCCGCTTCTGGTGTGCCCCGGTATAAGCGCCCTTCTCGGCGCCGAAGAGCTCGGCCTCGATGAGGTGCTCGGGGAGCGCCGCGCAGTTCACCTCGATGAAGGGCCCCTTGGCTCGCGGCCCGTGGCTGTGGATGCCCCGCGCCACCAGGGTCTTGCCCGTCCCCGATTCTCCGAGGAGGAGCACCTTCCCGGCGCGGCTCGCGCCCACCTGCCGGACCGCCTCCGCGAGCTGGCGCATCGCGTCGCTCTCTCCGATGGGCTCGCCATCGCCCGCCACGGCGGCTTCACGGTAGCGGGCGATCTCGACGCTCATCCGCTCGCGCTCGAGGGCCGAGCGGATGGTGAGGAAGAGATCGTCGAGATCGAAGGGCTTCGTGAGGTAGTCGAAGGCTCCCAGCTTCACCGCGCGGACAGCGGTGCGGGCGTCTCCGTGCGCCGAGATCATGACGACGGGGGTGTCCGGCAGCGCGGCGCGGAGGTGCTCGAGGACCTCGATCCCCGTGGCGTCGGGGAGGCGGAGGTCGAGCAGGACGAGCGCGGGCTGGAGCCGCTCCGCCGCGAGCCGGCCCTCCGCCGCGGTCTGCGCGCTCTCCACCGTGAAGCCCTCGTTGCGCAGGGCGAAGGAGAGCGAGTTCACGAGCGACATCTCGTCATCGATGATCAGGATCGTCGACATGCCCGGTGGGTCCTTGCGGCAGGGTGAGGATCGCCTTCGTGCCTTTCCCGACTGCGCTCTCGATCCGGAGGGTCCCGCCGTTCATCTCGGCTAGCTGCCGCGAGATGCTGAGGCCGAGTCCCGTGCCAGCCGGCTTGGTGGTGAAGAACGGCTCGAACGCCTGCGCGAGCGCCTCCGGCGCGATCCCCGCGCCGCTGTCCGCCACCTCGACGACGACGTCGGGAGAGGCCTCGCGAGCCGAGATGCTCACGCGCCCGCCCACCGGCGTGGCCTGCAGGGCGTTCGTCAGCAGGTTGAGGAGGATCTGGCGGAGGTGGTCGGAGTCGGCGTGGACCGGGAGCTCGAGCCCGGGACCGGCTCCGAGCTCGACCTTCCGCCGCTCCGCCTCCGGAGCGAGGAGGGTCAGGAGGGGGCGCACGCCCTCGGCGAGCGGAACGTGGACGCGCTCGGGAGCTCTCGGGCGGCCGAAGGTGAGGATGGCCTCCATGGCCCGCGCCATCCGGTCGATCTCGCGCTCCATGTCGGCGAGGAGCGCCGCCCGCTGCGGCTCCTTCTCCAGGCGCGCCATCGCCTGGACCGTCGTCTTGAGGGCCGCGAGCGGATTTCGCACCTCATGGGCGACGCCGGTGGAGAACTGGCCCAGGGCCACCTGCCGCTTCATCCGGACCGTTCGCTCGACGAGGCGACCGAGCCGGGCGGCCATGCGGTTGAAGCGACGGGCGAGGAGGGCGATCTCGTCGTGCCCGGTGACCTCGATCCGGTGGGCGAACTTCCCGGCCGCGACGAGCTCGGTCCCCTGCGCGAGGACGTCCACCCGTTGCTTCAGCTTCCACGCCATCCGGGAGAGCAAGGCCGCGATGGTGCCGCCCGCCACGAGCGAGGCGAGGAGGAGCGCGACTCGCGCCTCCTGGAACGGACGCAGGAGCTCCTGCGGCTGGACGACCAGGCAGGGGCGCCAGCCGGGCAGGACCTCCGGCCCGACGACGAGCTGGCCGCTCACCGTGGTGGGGCGCCCGAGGCTGTCGTAGTCGCCCGAGGGCGTGCGCAGCACCGGGGTGAGCAGGTCCGCCTCCGAGGGCGGTCCCATGAGCTCGGTGAGCGACGCGAGCCGCACGTGAAGGGCGATGCTGCCGCCGCCGTCCAGCGTCTCCTGGAGGAGGAACCAGCCCGACCTCCCGTCGCGCGGCGCGGTCGGCCCGACGACGACGGCGTCCCCCATGCGAGCGCGGTTCAGCCGCTCGAGGTCGAGGCCGGCCCCCGCGATGTACGGAGGGCCCGAGGCGGCCTGCCCCATGAACGCCTTCACGAGCCGGTCCCGGTCGGCAAAGACGAGGACGCCGTACAGGTCGGGGTGGTCCGCCTCCAGGCGCGAGAGGCCCGCCATCTCGCGGGCTGCGTGCGGGTCGTCCGCGAGCAGAGTCGGGGCCGCGGGGTGACGAGCCAGCGTCTCCAGCTGGTTGGCCCGGGCGTCGAGGAACGCGCCGAGCCGGCTCGCGGTCGCGACGAGTCGCGCGTTGACGCGCTCCCCGGTGAACTCGTCGACCAGGCTTCGTGCGTAGCGGTCGTAGAGAACGCCGACCACGAACATCGGCACCACGGCCGAGGCGACGAGGAAGAGCGCGTACTTCCAGACCGCGCTTCGGCGGATGGCTCTTCGTCGCATGCTGGCCATCGAGGTCGGCCGCGGTGCTCTCGTGGGACGGGGGGTACCGGAGCTCAGTCTACTGCAAGGACGGCGATCCTCGGATGCGATGCTGCCGGGCGGGCGACGCGATACATCGTGTGCGTGGCACCGCGCCCGAACATCGTCGCCGTCATCGGTGATGGGACGGTCTCCCAGGGGTCTCGAGCGTGGGGCCTCGCGGAGGAGCTCGGGGAGCGGCTCGTGGACGCCGGATACCGGGTCCTGAGCGGCGGACTCGGTGGCGTGATGGAGGCGGTGAGCCGTGGGGCGAGGCGCTCCGCCTCGCACGCGCCGGGCATGGTGATCGGCCTCCTTCCTGGCGACGAGCCGGGCGCTGCCAACGCGTACGTGGACGTCTCCATCGCGACCGGCCTCGGGCACCTGCGGAATTCACTGGTGGCCCACGCCGATGCAGTCGTCGCCATCGGCGGGGGCGCCGGCACGCTCTCCGAGATCGCGCTCGCCTGGATTCACCGCCGGATGGTGCTCGCCTACCGGGTCGAAGGGTGGAGCGGCCGGCTCGCGGGGTCCCGCCTCGACGACCGGGTGCGGTTCGCGTCGATACCCGACGACGAGGTGTTCGGAGTGGACAGCGCGGAGGAGGCCATCGCGCTGCTGCAGCAGCGACTGCCGGAGTTCGCGAGCGCGCGGCTCGCCGGCTCGCCGGTGCGCTAAGGCGCGCGCGACTCGACGAGCTCGTAGTGCGCCGAGCGCGCGTCGAAGCGCGAAAGCAGGCGCCGCGCCTCCGGCGGGACGACGGCAACCTCGTAGTCCTCGCCGGCGAAGACCCGCACCGCGTCGAGCGAGTCGAAGCGCATGACCGTGGCGAACTCGACGCCCTCCGCGACGCCTCGACGTAGCAGCTCGATCCCCCGATACCCCGGGATGTGGCGAGATCCGATCCCGGTGAAGATCTCCGTCCGGAGCAGGTTCTCGTAAGCGTCGGCGTTCTGAACCGACGTCCAGCCGTGCCAGATCCGTACGATCATGAGGTCGTCCTTTCGGTTGGCGTACCGATACTAGAATCTCTGCTCCGCCGACTCTCCACGTAAGCCCTTCAGTCGCGAAGCTGCCAATCGGCCGGAACTCCCACATAGGAGCGGTCGAGCGCCGCGACCGAGCCGCAGCCGAGCAGCTTCAGCGTGCGCACCACGCCGGTCCGCAGGATCTCGATCGCTCTCGCGACGCCTGCCTCGCCACCGGCGCCGAGGCCGTAGGCGTACGCGCGGCCGACGAGGACGGCGCGCGCGCCAAGACACAGCGCCTTGACCACGTCGGCTCCGCGGCGGATACCGCCGTCGAGCAGGATCTCGGTCCGACCGCCCGCGGCCGCGACCACCTCGGGGAGCACGCGCAGCGTCGGCGCGACGGTGTCGAGCTGACGTCCGCCGTGGTTCGAGATGACGATCGCCTCCGCGCCGGCGTCGATCGCGCGCCGAGCGTCGTCTCCGGTGTGGACTCCCTTGACGACGAGCGGCCCCTTCCACGCGTCGCGAATCCACGTCAGGTCCAGCCACGACACGGCGGATCGCTCGAGCATCGGGCCGACGTCCGCGTACGGCGCCGGCCCCTCGGGGAGGATGACGTTCGGGAACTTCATCAGGCCCCCGTCTCGAAGGAACCCGGCCAGCCACCGCGGCCGTGCGAGGAGCTGCGGCAGGTGCGGCAGCATCTTCCAGGGGTTGCGCGTCATCAGCTCCTTGATGCCGTTGCGGAAGTCGCGCTCGCGCAGACCGGCGACCGCCGTGTCGATGGTGACCACGAGCGCCGAGAATCCGGCGGCGCGAGCCCGCGCGATCGCCGCCTTCGCAACGTCGGGGCCGCCGACCAAGTAGAGCTGGTACCAGGCGGGCCCCGTTGTGGCGGCTTTCACCTCCTCCAGGCGGCAGCCGGAGAGCGTCGACAGGATATAGGCCGTGCCGGCCGCTCCCGCGGCGCGCGCCGCCACCGCTTCGCCGCGCGGGTAGAACATCCGGCTGCTCCCGACGGGCGCGAGCAGGAACGGCAGCTCCAGCGTCGTGCCGAGCACCGTCGTCCGGAGATCGGGCGACGGCGTGGCGACGGCGCTGCGCGGCCGGAACTTCACCGTGTCGTAGACGCGGCAGTTTTCGCCCAGCGTCACCTCGGCGTCGGCACCGCCGTCGATGTAGTCGAAGACGACGCGGGGCAGGCGACGCTTCGCGATGCGCCGCAGATCCTCGACGTTCTGCACTTGTGACGATGAGACCGCTCGCGGCATGGCGACCTCGGCTCGAAACGATGTGAAGGAGTGTGGTGCGGAGCGCTTCCCCTCGCCTGAGAGGGACCCTGCCCCTTTCGCTGGCTGCGTGCGCCCGCGATGGCGCGCCCGTGAATTCCGGGGCGCGCGGCAGGTCGCCCGCTCGCCCGCCCGCTCACTTGCCGGCGAGGAACGCCAGGAGGGGCGCGGCGAGACACGGGCGCGACGGACAAGTGCGCTGATGAAGTACCTGCGAAAGCGCGGGCCGAGGATCACGATCCGTCACGCTCGAGCATCTTCAGCTCCCAGCGTTGCTCCGGGTCGTCAAGCCGCAGGAGGTAGATGCCTCCGTCGTCGCCTCGGACCTTGAAGTACCGGTGGTCCAGGCCAAACCAGCGGTCGATCACCTCGACGACCTCCACGCGCCGGCCGTCGAGCTCGAGCCGCCGCGGCGTCTCCTCGTCCCGGTATCCGGCGTAGCAATCGACCTTCACTTCCATGACTGGAGTCCGGGGTCCGACAGCCCCATGCTCCCCGTGACGAGGGCTCACCATGTCACCGCCGCGCATACTCGTCACCGGACCGCCGGGCAGCGGCAAGACGACGCTCGCCCTCCGAGTGATCGAGCTCCTGCCGGGCTGGCGCTTCACCGGGTTCTACACGGAGGAGATCCGCGGCCGCGCGGGACGGACGGGGTTCCGGATCGCGACCCTCGACGGGCGGGAGGCGCGGCTCGCGAC
>Ga0318572_10000330_pt1 | contig 17281 bp, 16 predicted proteins | sample GRESIP089b5f20_FD_202528 | JGI IMG/M metagenome (GOLD analysis project Ga0318572, IMG submission 202528) | Tropical soil microbial communities from Luquillo Experimental Forest, Puerto Rico - GRE.SIPMG.089b5f20 | ecosystem: Environmental > Terrestrial > Soil > Tropical forest > Bulk soil...
GTTCAACGCCACCTTTGGCGGCGACCTGATCCGGCTGGTGCGCCAGGGCAAGGCCAAGGGGCTGTTCCCCAAACTGACGGTGGTCAGCCCGCTGACCGGCGAGCCCGACTATCTGGAGGTGATGGCCGAGGATGCTCCCGAGGGCTGGCTGGTCACCGGCTATCCCTGGTACGACATCAAAACCCCCGAACACCGCAAATTCGTCGAGGCCTATGGCGCCGCCTATGGCGAAGATCCACGCTTGGCCTCGCTGCTGGGCTATGACGCCATGAAGGCTTTAGCGGCGGCTTTGGAAAAGGCTGGCTCGACCGATCCCGCCAAGCTGTCAGCCGCGTTGGAGACGGTGACCGTCGCCACCCCTACCGGCCCTATCAGCTTCCGCCCCGCCGACCATCAGGCCAGTCTGGGCGCATGGGTCGGCAAGACTAAGATCGAGGATGGCGGCGGGGTGATGACCGACTGGCGCTATATCGACGGCTCGACCATTCCGCCAGTGGTGAAGAAGGGGAAGTAGGACGTCCCTACTTCTTGCCGTCGGTGATGATGCATTGCTCGCCACGGGTCTTCATCTCAGCGCAAAGCTGACGCACCTGCTCTTCCGGTCCCACCGCGAACAGGCGGATGAAATGCCCCTTGCCCGGCAGAGTGACCCCCTGCAATTCCGGCATCAGGCCCGGCAGGTTGTAGCTCAGCCAGCCGCGAGCAGCGTCGGACTCGTTGCGATAAGACGCCACATGCACCCGGACCTGACCGGCCTCCAGCGGCGACGGCTCGTTGTCGGTCTTTGGTCCGGCATCATCGGCAGCCGGCGCAGAAGCCGGAGCGGGCTCTGCCGTTTCCGGAGCGGGAGCGGGAGCGGGAGTGGGAGTGGGAGCCGGCGTTGATGCCGGAGCGGGAGCGGGTGCGGGAGTGGGAGTCGGCGTTGATGCCGGAGCGGGCGCAGGCTCTGCCGCCACCGGAGCCGCTTCAGCTTTCGCAGCTTCCGGCGGCTCGGGCTGGGGGGCAGGACTGGGCGGCGGCGGCGCGGCTTCCTCGGCCTTGTCAGCCACCGGCTGCGGCGGAGCGGCTTCCGGCTCGGGCTGAGGCGAAGAAACGGCGGCCACAGCTGATGCAGGGGCCGCAACAGCAGGCGGCGGCGACGCCTGCGCTACCGGGCTTTGCGGTGACTTCGGCGTCAGAGGCTTAGCGGCCGGCTTGGTCTTCTCGATCGACTTTGCTGCCGGCGGCGGAGCCTGGAGCGCCAGCGGCGCGCCCTCGGCAATCGGTTTCGGGCTGGACGCGGCGGCGACCGTCGGTACCGGCGGCACGTCACCGGACGGCGCCGTCAGCGCCAGCGTGCCATTGGCCGCCCGCTCTTCCGCGTCCTGCAATTCATCCAGACGATAGCGCGCCGGCATGCTGCCATGATCGGCGGCGTCCTTCAGCAACTGCTTGGCCTTGTCCACATCCTTGGGCACGCCCTGACCGGACAGATAAAGCTCGGCCAAATTCATCTGGGCATTGACGATGCCGTGATCGGCGGCTTGCTGATAATAGCTGGCGGCCTTGGCCGGATCGGCATCAACCCCCAGCCCCTTGCGATAGAGCAGCCCCAGATTGCGGGCGGCTTCCCAGTCGCCCGAGGCCAAGGCCTGTTCCCAGCTTTGCCGGGCGGCGGCGTAATCGCCGTGGCCATAGGCCTGAACGCCGACTTCGAAGGCGGTTTGAGCGAACAGAGGGGCAGAGGTCAGCAAAAAGCCCGATAGCAGGGCGACCTTGCCACGCATACTCCCCACCATCTCTTGACGCCTCCTAAATCCACACGATTTCTGGGATGTGGGGACGGCCCTGTCAAGCGGAATGGCACATATTCGGCGCATCGACCGCAAGCTTCTGGAAGCCTTTCCGATGATTATACTTTTTTTCCTGTAGCCACCGGCTATTCTGTCGATCAGGCTATGCCTTATGTGGGAAGGGTGAAAGTGTCCAATACCGATCCAAAACTGGACTCCGTCAAAAAGGAACGTGATCGCTACGCGCTGATGACGTTCGCTTGGGCTGACCTGGTGTTTGAGCTGGACCGCTTCTACAACATCGAATTCGCTGAAGGTGCAACCGAGGCCTTCTTCGGCCGCAGCAAAAAGGAGCTGAAGGGCTCTTCCTTCCGCGATCTGGTGGTTCCCTCCGACATTCCCATGATCGGTGGCCTGTTCAAGACCATCCTTAAGGGCGGACGCCTGCACGACAAGAAGTTGCGCCTGCAATTGGGCAACTTCCAGCCGCAATGGGCTTCCATGTCGGCTTATTGCTTGGGACCGGCCGACAGCGACAACATCTTTGTCGCCCTGCGCAAAAGCTCGGCGGACGAGCTGCCCTCGGCCAGCCTGCCCCATGACGAAAAAAGCGGTCTGGTCGACGGCCATTCCTTCGCCAATCTGGCCGCCGAACGCCTGCGCGAAATTCAGGATGCCGGTGAAAACGCCGAAGTCACCCTGGTCTCGATCCCCGAGATGGTGTCACTGCAGGAACGTCTGGGCGACGGCAATAGCGACGCCCTGCTGGCTTCGGTCGGTGATTTCCTGAAAGCCAATTCGGTGGGTGGCGACACCGCCGCCGCTGTCGGCGACGGTCGCTTCTCGATCCTGCGCTCCACCAGCACCAAGGTCGAGGATCTGGTCAGCCAGATCGAGGGCCTGACCCAGAAGTTCGACCCTACCGGCGTCGGCGTGCAAGTCGAATCGGCCACCATGGCCATGGACAACGACACCGGCATCAGCGAGGAAGATCTGGCCAAGGGTCTGCTCTACACCATGAACAAGTTCCGCGACTCCGACGGCGCGGGACTGAACCTGAAGGATCTGACCGCCAATATGTCCACCCTGGTGGGCGAGGCGGTGGCCGAGGTCAACAGCTTCAAGTCACTGGTGGAAAAGGGCGAGTTCTTCGTCGCCCTGCAGCCGATCATCCATATCCAGACCGGCGAAATTCATCATTACGAGGCGCTTTGTCGCTTCGACAAGGCGGCCGGCGAATCTCCCTTCAAGCTGATCACCTTCGCCGAGGAAACCGGTCTGATCCACGACTTCGACTTCGCCATGGCCAAGAAGGTGGTGGATTGGCTGGGCAAGTTCCCTCGCAACAGCAACAAATACCGCGCCGCCGTCAATGTCTCCGGCTATTCCATCGGCAAGCCCTCCTATGTCGAGGCCCTGCACAAGATGCTGAAGGAGAACGAGTGGCTGGTGGGCAAGCTGATGTTCGAGATCACCGAATCCTCGCGCATGAGCGATCTCGAGTCGGCCAACAATTTCATCCAGTCGCTGCGGTCCAAGGGCTATCACGTCTGCCTGGATGATTTCGGCGCCGGCGCCGCCTCGTTCCAATATCTGTCGGTGCTGGATGTGGATGTGGTGAAGCTGGACGGCTCGGCGGTCAAGAATGCCCAGAAGGCCAAGAAAGGCCGCGCCTTCCTGTCGGCCCTGACCGAACTGTGCAAGCGCATGAGCGTGGAAACCATCGCCGAGATGGTCGATACCCCCGAGACCCTGGATTTCTGCCGCGATTGCGGCTGCAATTACGTCCAGGGCTTCCTGTTCGGCCGCCCCTCGAAAGAGGTCAAGGACTTCCAGCCCCTGCCCCAGGCCGGACTGTTCAAGAAGCTGACGAATTTACGGTATTGAGGGAGCGGAGCGGCTTGTTCCAGCCATTACCCTTACCCGTCATGCCCGCGCAGGCGGGCATCCAATAAGGCAGTCTGGATGCCCGCCTGCGCGGGCATGACGACAAAGAGAGGGAGCAATCTTGCCCCTTTACCGCTTCTTCAGCACCTGCAAGGCCCGCTCGATGCCATCCAGGAACTTGCCGCGATCCTGCTTGGTATAACCCGACGGCCCTCCGCCAGTGATCTGGCCGGTATCGCGCAGATGCGTCATCAGATCGCGCATCGCCACCGACATGCCAATCGAGCCTTCATCAAATATCTTGCCGCGCGGATCGATGCCCATGGCGCCTTTGGCCAGGCAGCGTCCGGCCAGGGGAATATCAGCGGTCACCACCAGATCGCCGGCTTCGATGCGCTCGGCAATGATGTTGTCGGCGGCGTCGAGACCTTCCGGGGCCACCAATTGTTCGACCAGCGGATGATCGAGGCCGCGCATCCAGCGGTTCCCCACATAGGTCACCGGCAGCCCATGGCGGGCGGCGACGGTCAGGACTTCGTCCTTCACCGGGCAGGCGTCGGAATCCACATAGATGCGCATGACGGGCGGTCTCCGAGAAACAAAACCCCCGGAAGCTTGCGCCGCCGGGGGTTTTGAAGAGGGGCGAAACGGCTGCTTAGTGCAGACGGTTCGGCAGATCCTCGATAGCCTTGTCGACCAGGGCCGAAGCCTGGGCAGCCGGAAGGTTCTGGCTGATCAGTGCGCGGGTGGCGTTCACGGCGATGTCCACGGCGGTGTTGCGAACTTCGCGCAGGGCGTCGCCCTCGGCCTGGTTGATGCGGTCCACGGCCTGCTGCTCGCGGCGCTTCAGCAGTTCTTCCAGATCGGCGGCGGCCTTGGCGGCCAGACGCTCAGCTTCGGCCTTGGCATGAGCCACGATGTCCTCGGCTTCCTTCAGAGCATCGCGCTGCTTCTTCTGATAGGTGGCCAGGGTATCCTTGGCTTCGGTGCACAGACGCTCGGCTTCCTCGATGCGGGCCTTGATCTTGGCGGCGCGGGTATCCAGACCGGCAGTGATGCCGCGGAAGACCGGCTTGGCCAGCAGAGCCACAACGATGATGAAAGCGACGGCGACCCAGGTCTCGGCGCTATGCGGGCTCAGGAAAGCCTCGGCTTCCTCGTGATGCTCGGCGGCCGCTTCGGCAGCCTGGGCGGCAGAGATGAAGAACATCAGCGGCTCTCCTGCATGGCGGCGGTGACGGCCTTGTTGACCTGCTCGTCATCGATGGCCAGACCAGTCAGCTTCTGAGCGGCGGTCTTGGCAACCTCGACGGCCACTTCGCGGACGTGGGTCAGGGCCTGTTCCTTGGCGGCGATGATCTTGGCCTCACCGGCCTTGATCTGGGCGGCGAGCTTCTCGCCGAGTTCCTTCTGCTTGGCCTCGGACTGCTTGGCCACGGCCTCGGCGCTTTCGCGCAGGATCTTCTGAGCCTGAGCACGGGACTCGGCCAGAGCCTTTTCATAGGCGGCGATGGCGGCGTCGGCCTCGGCCTTCAGCTGGGCGGCCTTGTCCAGGTTGTCGTCGATCTTGCGCTGACGCTCTTCCAGGACCGAGCCGATCTTCGGCATGGCCAGGGTCGAAAGCAGCACATAAAGGACGACGAACGTCACCAGCAGCCAGAACAGCTGCGGGGCGAAGAAGGTAGGGTCGAATTGAGGCATCGCTCTTGGCTTCCTGTTCGCGTATAGGGCGTTACCGCGACGATCCGGCCCCCGAACGCCTAGGCGTCAAGGATGGCGGCACGGGTGCCTTTTATGCGAACCAGCCGGCTAGCCCCTATGACGGAGCCGCCGGCTGATCCGTAACTCAACTGTTCGTCAGACGAGATCGATTAGACGAACAGAACGATCAGGGCGACGACCAGGGCGAACAGGGCGATAGCCTCGGTCACCGCGAAGCCGATCCAGCCGTACAGCTCGACGTTCGCCTTGGCAGCCGGGTTGCGGCCGACGGTGGCAATCAGGTTCGACCAGATGTTACCCACGCCGATACCCGAACCGATCATGCCGATGGCGGCCAGACCAGCACCAATCATCTTCGCAGCTTGGACTTCCATTACAGATCCCTTTCTTGAAACGAATGCAAAACTCAGAAACTACTCTGGGCAACAAACCCGGCCATCAGTGCATGTGGATGGCGTCGTTCAGGTAGATGCAGCAGAGAATGGTGAACACATAGGCCTGCAGGAGAGCGATACCGAACTCCAGCACGGTGATGGCGGACAGGAAGGCGAAGGGCAGGATGCCCAGAACGCCCAGAGCCACCACGAAGCCACCCATGACCTTCAGCATGATGTGACCGACCGTCATGTTGGCGAACAGACGAACGGCGAGGCTGAAGGGACGGGAGAAGTAAGAAATCAGCTCGATCGGCACCAGGATCGGCGCAGTCAGGATCGGCGCACCATGCGGGAAGAACATCCGCAGGAAGTGGGTACCATGACGCATGAAGCCGATGATGGTCACACCGACGAACACCGTCGCGGCAATGCCGAAATTGACGATGATGTGGCTGGTGTAGGTGAAGGAATAGGGGATCAGACCCAACAGATTGCCGAACAGCACGAACATGAACAGCGTGAAGATGAAGGGGAAGTATTTCCGCCCTTCGCTGCCCACATTGTCGCGGATCATGTTGGCGACGAATTCATAGAAGACCTCGGCGGTCGACTGCCAGCGGCCCGGAACCAGGGCGCGACCACGAACCGACAGGGTCAGGAAGGCGGTCACCAGGGCGACCGAAATCACCATCAGCAGGGCCGAATTGGTGAACGAGACGTTCACGCCCCCGATGTGGAGAGGAACCAAGGGTTCGATCTGGAATTGTTCGACCGGGTTAGCCACCGCATGCCTCTCTTTTGGACCGTCCGTTTATTCACTCTTCCCGCGGCGCGACGCCTGACCAAGACCGACGGTGTCGTCGAAACCCTTGGCGACGCGATAAACACTCATCACGCCGGCACCTGCACCCAGGAAAACGAACACCACCATCAACCAAGGTCTTGTTCCAAGCCACCTGTCTAACAGATAGCCGATGCCTGTGCCGACAACGATGTTTACCACCAACTCAATAGCGATGCGAAACCCCAGGCCCATGCCATTGTTGTTCCGACCGCCGCTTCCATGCTTCCGGTCCCGTCCGGTCTCCTGCGCCTCGCGGGCGCGGGCCGCATCCAAGCGGCTTTGAAGATCGTCCAGGTTGGGTTTTTTGGATTCGTCCGTCATATCCGTACGCTCCAACTCCCCCTTCCGGCCGCGTAGAAGCCAAAAGCGCGGGCACCATATGATTTGGCACCCCTGCTGTCAAGGCCGCAAACCGCACTTAACCGGGCAAAATGTGGGGTTTCATGGGATCGACCCGAAGTTGGGCGATCAAGCCGGCTCGCGCAGAGCCTCGGCCGCCTGCAGATCGACCGACACCAGGGTGGAAACGCCGCGCTCGGCCATGGTCACGCCGAACAGCCGGTCCATGCGGGCCATGGTCATGCGATGGTGGGTGACAACCAGGAAGCGGGTGCGCGAGGTCTTGGCGATTTCCGCCACCAACGAACAGAAACGATCGACATTGGCGTCGTCCAGCGGCGCGTCCACCTCGTCGAGGATGCAGATCGGCGCCGGATTGGTCATGAACACCGCGAACAGCAGCGCCAGCGCCGTCAGCGCCTGTTCGCCGCCCGACAGCAGCGACAGAATCTGCAGCCGCTTGCCCGGCGGACTGGCCATGATTTCCAGCCCGGCCTGCAAGGGGTCCGAGGATTCCGTCAGGGTCAGATGCGCCCGCCCGCCGCCGAACAATTGGGTGAACAGGGTGCGGAAATGCTGGTCCACCGCCTCGAACGAGGCCAACAGTCGTTCGCGACCCTCGCGGTTGATCTCGGCAATCCCCTGGCGCAGCTTGGCGATGGCGCCTTCCAGATCGGCTTTTTCGGCATTCATGCCGGAGATCTGGGTTTCCATCTCTTCGGCCTCGACCTCGGCCCGCAGATTAACCGGCCCCATGGCGTCGCGGTCGCGCACGAGGCGTTCCAGCTTGGGCTCCAACTCGGGAATCTCGTGCGGCGGCACCTCGCCTTCCTGGGCCAGCAGGCCTTCGGGAGTCAGCTCCAGCTTCTCGGCGATGCGCTCGGCCAGGGTGCGGGCGGACTGGGCAGCGGCGGCCACGGCGGCTTCGCGGCGGATGCGTTCCTCGCGGGTCTGCGCCAGGGCATGCTCGGATTCGCGCAGAGCCCGATCGGCGGTGGCCAGGAACTCCTCGCCCTTGGCCAGGGTGATGGCGGCTTCGGTCCGCGCCTCCTCGGCGGCGGCGATATCGTCCAGCAGCATCTGGCGCTTTTCTTCGATCTCGAAGGGCAGAGTGGCCAGACGTTCCAGCTCTTCCATGGCGGCCTCGCGGCGCTCTTCCAACTCTTCGCGATGACGCACAGCCCCGGCCGAGCGTTCGCGCCAGGACATCTCCTCGACGGTGATGGCTTCCAGCCGGCGGCGGCGGTCGCCGGATTCGCGGCGCAGACGGTCCAGGAAAGACCGGGCCTCGACCAGATGGGTGCGCTTCTCGGCCAGATCGGCCCGCAGAGCCGCCACCTTGTCACGGCCATCGTCATTGCCGGTGAAGCCTTCCACCAACATGCGGGCTTCTTCCTCGGCGGCCACCGCTTCCTCGTAATCGCCGGCGGCGGCAGAGGCCTGTTCGGCCAACGCGGCGCGGCGGGATTCGATGGCGGCGGCCTTCTGCGCCAGCTTGGCATGGGCTTCACGCAGCTGACTGCTTTCCGCCTCGGCCCGCTTCACATCCTCGCGGGCCTGACGCTCGGCGGCGGTTTGGCGCTCGACGGTCGAGGCGGCCTGCTCGGCCCGCATCTCGGCTTCCTCGACTCCCAGCTCGGCATCCTCGATCTGGGCTTCCAACTCGCGCAGGCGATTGCGCTGACGCAGACGGGCGGCGGCGGCGGAGGGCGCACCCGCCCGCACGGTAAAGCCATCCCAGCGCCACAAAGCGCCATCGACAGACACCAGCCGCTGGCCCACCTTCAACGCAGCCCGCAAGCCGTCGCCATCCTGCCCCTGCGGCAGCACGGCGATCTGCGACAGGCGGCGGGACAAAGCCGGCGGCGCGGTGACGAAACGGGACAAAGGATCGCAACCCGCCGGCAGGCCTGGAGCCTCCGACAAAGGCGGCAGCCCGTGCCAGCTCATTTCGGCATCGGCTTCGACGGGGGCCGAAAGGTCTTCGCCCAGCGCCGCACCCAAGGCGGCTTCGTAACCGCCAACGGCCGAAAGCTCGTCCAACAAAGGTTTGTGCCCGCCAGTCGCAGCCTGGGCCAGCACGGCTTTCAGGCCATCGGCCTCGGCGGCCAGTTTGGCGCGGGCGGCAGACAGATTTTGCAGGGCATCCCGCGCCTGATCCCGCGCCGTCTGGGCTGAGTTGCGCAGACGCTCGGCTTCCTCGGCCCGCTCGCGGCAGGTTTCGAGATATTCCAGCGCCTCTTCCAGATCCATCTCGGCGCCGTTCAGCTCGGCCCGGTCCACCTGCTCGGCCTCGACCGAGGCCAGAGCGGCGGCGGTTTCCTGAGCCCGCTTGGCCATGCGCTCGCGCCGACCCTCGGCATCGGCGACGGCGCGCAGGGCGGCGGCGCGCTCGGCATCGGCGGCAGCCACCTGCTCCATCACCGCGGCCAGTTCGCTTTCGATGGCGGTGGCTTCGGCGGTCACCGTGTCCAGCATGCCCTCGGCTTCCGTCTGCTGATCGCCCTCATCGGCGCAAGCCGAGAGCAGAGCGTCTTTTTCTTCCTCCAGCCGAGCCACTGCGCCTTCGGCGTCGGCGGCGCGGGCGGATTCGCGCTGCAAGTCGGTAGCGATCTGCTGAAGCCGCATTTCCATGTCGCGCTTGGCGGCGGCCATGCGGCCTTCCTCGGCATCCAGCGAATCGCGGGCCTGGATCAGGCGCTGCAATTTCGCGGCGGCCTCGGCTTCCGCCATACGCAGCGTGGGAAGGCCGGTCTGCGCCTCGGCCTGACGGGTAGCAGCCTCAGCGGCCAGGGCGGTCAGGGTATTGACCTGAGTCTCGACCTCTTTCAGCCCTTCCTGCGCCGCATCGAGGCCGCGCATGGCCAGGGTCCATTGGGCGGAGAGCAGCCGCGCCTCGGTCTCGCGGATCGACTGGGACAGAGCGCGATAGCGGGCGGCATGCCGCGCCTGACGCTTCAGGCTTTGCAGCTGACTGTCCAGGGTCGACAGCACATCGTCCAGACGGGCCAGATTGGCCTCGGCGGCTTTCAGGCGTAACTCGGCCTCATGACGGCGGGAATGCAGACCGCCGATGCCGGCGGCTTCTTCCAGCAGACTACGGCGATCCGAGGGCTTGGCGTTGATCAGCGCACCGATGCGGCCCTGGCTGACGATGGCGGTGGAACGCGCACCCGTTGCGGCGTCGGCGAACAGGATCTGAACGTCGCGGGCGCGAGTCTCTTTGGCATTCACCTTATAGAGCGAACCTTGGCCGCGATCGATGCGGCGCACCACTTCCAGCTCGGTCAGGTCGTTCCATTGGGCGGGGGCGTTGCGCTCGCGGTTGTCGAGGGTCAGGGACACCTCGGCCAGATTGCGCGGCGGGCGGTTGGCGGAACCGCCGAAGATCACGTCGTCCATCTCGCCGCCGCGCATCTGCTTGGCGGAGGTCTCGCCCATCACCCAGCGCAGGGCCTCGACGAGATTGGATTTGCCGCAGCCGTTCGGCCCCACCACCCCGGTCATGCCGGGATGGATGGGCATTTCGGTGGGCTCGACGAAGGATTTGAAGCCCGACAGCCGAAGGCGGGTGAAATGGATCACGTCTGTTCGCCCGCCCCGGCCGCCGTCAGCTTACTTCAGGTCCTTGACGAAGGCGTCGTAGGGCTGAGCGCCGTTCACCACCTTGCCATTGACGAAGAAGGTCGGAGTGGAATCCACGCCCTTGGTCTTGGCGTCTTCGGCGCGGGCATTAATTTGCTTCTGCAACGTCTCGTTCGCCCAGCAGGCATCGACCTGAGCGTCGCCCATGCCGCCCAGCTTGGCGACCTGCTTGATAGCGGCCAGAGCGTCGTCAGCGGTGCCCCAGGCCTTCTGGGTGCGGAAATAGGCATCGACGAAGGCGACGTAACGATCACCCGAGCATTGCGCCACCATGGCGGCGGCCAGCGAACGGCCGTCCAGCGGGAAATCGCGGAAGATGAACTTGGCCTTGCCGGTATCGATCCATTCGGCCTTCAGCTTCGGCCAGGTTTCCTCGTGGAAGGCGGCGCAATGGGGGCAGCCCAACGAGTAATATTCGATGATGGTGTTGGGGGCGTCGGCCTTGCCCACCACATGGTCGATGGGATAGCTGTCGGCGGCCTGGGCGGCGGAAACGCCAAGCATCAGGGCGGCGGCAAAAGCCAGAAGCGTGCGGATGGGCGACAAGGGAGGCTCTCCGTAAAAGGGTTGCGGGATATTAGGACCGATTGCCGATCCGGCGCAAGCGGGGCTGAAACAACAAGGGGCCGCCGGGGGTTATCCCCCAGGCGGCCCCAGTCTTGCCGGCAATTACGGCTATTTCTTGGCTTCGACACGCAAGGTGATATAGCGGAAGTCGCCCTGGCTTTGCAGATAAAGCAGAACCGTGCGGCGGTTGGCCTTGCGGGCGGTTTCCACATGGTTCAGCACATCCTGGCCGGTCTTGACCGCGTCGTTATCCACCGAGATCAACAGATCGCCGGCCCGCAGGCCCTGCTCGGCGGCCTGACCATTGGCGGCAACGTCGGTGATCACCAGGCCCTTGGCCTCGGGCGGAAGCTCGAAGCGGTCACGCAGGGCCGCCGTCACCGGAGCCACCGAGATGCCCAACATGCCCAGATTGGTGGCAGCACCGCTTTCCGGCTTCGGCTGCGGCTTCTGCGCCGGCTTGTTTTCGTCCTGAGCATTGTCGTCATCCACCAGCTCGCCGACCATCGCCTTGGTGGTCAGACGCTTGCCGTCGCGGAAATACTGGACCTCGACTTCGTGGTTGATGGGGGTCTCGGCGACGATGCGCGGCAGACGGCGCATTTCGCCGACATCCTTGCCGTCGAACTTGACGATCACGTCGCCGGGCTTCAGGCCAGCCTTGGCCGCCGGACCGCCGGGGCTGACGGCGGCGACCAGAGCGCCCCTCTGATCCTTCAAGCCCAGGCTTTCGGCGATGTCGTCGGTGACACTTTGGATGCGAACACCCAGCCAGCCGCGACGGGTCTTGCCGTATTTCTGCAGATCGACCAGCACCGGCTTGGCCAGATTCGAGGGAATCGAGAAACCGATGCCGATGGAGCCGCCGGTCTGGGAATAGATGGCGGTGTTGATGCCGACCACCTCGCCCTTCATGTTGAACAACGGACCGCCGGAATTGCCGCGATTGATGGCGGCGTCGGTCTGGATGAAATCGTCATAGGGCCCGGCATTGATGTCGCGCGAACGGGCCGAGATGATGCCGGCGGTCACCGTGCCGCCCAGACCATAGGGATTGCCGATGGCGATCACCCAGTCGCCGACGCGACTATCGTCGGAATTGCCCAAAGTGACATAGGGCAGCTTGGCCGGAGCATCCTGCAGCTTCAGCAGGGCCAGATCGGCCTTGGTATCAGCGCCGACCACCTTGGCCTTATAGGCGGTGCCGTCATGCATGATGACGCTGATCTCGTCGGCATCGGCAATCACATGATTGTTGGTCACCACCAGACCGGCGGCGTCGATGATGAAGCCCGAGCCCAAAGCCGTCGCCTTGCGCGGCGTGGCGTCAGGGTTTTTGCCCTGACGGTCGAGGAAGTCCTTGAACAGCTGCTCGAACGGCGAGCCCGGCGGGAACTGGGGCATATCCATACCGCGTTCCGGGTTCTTCAGTGTCTGGGTGGTCGAGATATTCACCACCGCCGGCAACAGACGCTCGGCCAGATCGGCGAAGCTTGCGGGGGCATTCGGCCCACGGCCGGGAACATCCACCGTCCCTTGCAGCGCCGCCACCGGCGCGGCGGCGGCGGGAACCGCCGGGGTCGGAGCCGAATCGGCGGCACGGGCCTGAAGCCCCATGGCCATCAGAATGGCCATCGCCAACAACACTGCGAACAACCACTGAAGAGGATGCGGGCCGGGGCGGGCGGCGATGGCACGAACCTTGGCGCGCTGGCGGTCGTTGGCGGGGAGTCTGCTGGTCACCGAAAAGCCTCCTTCAGAGGACGAATATTTTGGGCTGGAACATCATGTAATCCTGAACCTAAGCCTCCGCAAGCGGCGGAAAGGCTCATCTGCTATCCTTACCCTTGGCGAAATATTTGAAGAACTCGGAATCCGGGGTCAGGACAAAGGTCGTGTTGCTCTCGCCCAATGAGTTCCGATAGGCCTGCAAACTGCGCCAGAAGGCATAGAATTGCGGGTCGGCCTGGAAAGCGTCGGCATAGATTTTCGCGGCCTCGGCATCGCCTTCACCGCGCAGAATCTGGCTCTGGCGCTGGGCCTCGGCCCCGATCACCACCCGGTCGCGATCAGCGGCGGCACGGATTTCAAAGGCGCGTTCTTGACCCTGGGCCCGGGCTTCCGCCGCTTCACGTTGGCGTTCGGATTCCATGCGCTTGAAGATCGCCTGACTGGTCTCGGGCGGCAGATCGGCGCGGCGCAAGCGCACATCCACCACATCGACGCCCAGCGGCTTGGCGGCTTCGTTGGCCTGACGCTGGATTTCCCGCATGATCTGTTCGCGCTGGGGCGACAGAACTTCCGGCAGCGAGAAACCACCCAGCACCCGGCGGGCGGCGTTGTTGACGATCTCGCGCAGACGCGCACCGGCGGCTTCCTCGGTACGGGCGGCTTGGTAGAACAGCAGTGGGTCGCGGATACGGAAGCGGGTGTAGCTGTCGATGACGATGCGCTTCTGATCGGCCAGGATTACCTGCTCGGCCGGCGGATCAACGTCTTGCAGACGGGCGTCGAAACGCTCGATGCTATCCAACAGCGGCAGCTTGGCATGCAGGCCGGGCTGCAACACCGGATGGTCGGGGTTCTGCACCGCGCCGAAGCGCAGCACCAAGGCGATCTGCCCCTGGGGCACCACGAAGAAGGTGCCTGACAGCAGGGCGAACAGCACAGCAGCGGCCAGACCGAAGACCGGCAAGGGAATCGAGCGGTTCATCACTTGTCTCCCTTATGCTTCAGATCGGGCAGAGCCAGATAGGGCACCAGCCCCTTGGCCTCGGGGTCGATCACCACCTTCTGGCTGTTCTGCAGAACCGATTCCAGGGTCTCGATATACAGACGTTTAGCGGTGACGTCGGGAGCCAGACGATAGGCCTGCTGCACCGAGGTGAAACGCTTGGACTCGCCCTGGGCGATGGCCACCACCTGCTGCTTATAGCCTTGCGCTTCCTGGATGGTCTTTTCCGCCTCGCCCTTGGCGACCGGGATGATGCTGTTGCGATAGGCGTCGGCCTCGTTGCCCAGGCGCTCCTGGTCGGCCTTGGCCCGCTGTACATCGTTGAAGGCGTCGATCACTTCTGCCGGCGGATCGGCCTTCAGCAACTGCACCTGCACCACCGAGACGCCGGTCTGATAGGCGTCCAGCAGCTCTTGCATGCGGTCGCGGGTGCGATCGCCGATGGACTGGCGGTTCTCGAACAAGGGGGCGCGGATCGGCAATTGGCCGATGATCTCGCGCATCGCCGACTGCGCCACCACCTGCACCGTGCCCTCGGGGTCGCGGACATTGAACAGGAACTTTTCGGGGTCGTTGATCTGCCAGAAGACCGAGAAATTGATATCGACGATATTTTCATCGCCGGTCAGCATCAGGGATTCATCGCCGCCATCGCGGGTTAATCCGACCCGGCGCGCCTCACCGTTCGACGAGCGATAGCCCAGCTCCAGCTTATTGATGCGGGTCACCGGTGGCGTCAGCGCCTGCTCGATGGGATAGGGCAGATGGTAATTCAGGCCCGGCGTGGTGGTGCCGACGAAGCGCCCGAAGCGCAGGACCACGCCCAATTCGTCTGGATTGACCTTATAAAAACCGGTCGCGCCCCACAGGATCAGCAAGCCCAACAGCAGCAGGCCGATCATTCGCCCGTTGCCGCCGCTGCCCGGAAACATGCGCCCCAGGCCGTCTTTGGCTTTCTGCAAAAGCTCGTCGAGATCGGGCGGTTGACCGCCGCCGCCGCCCTTGCCCCAAGGATTATTGCCACCGCCCTGATTACCCCAGGGTCCGTTACCGCCGCCACCTTGCGAGTTCCAGGGCATGTTGATATCCCTCAAGCCTTGTCCATTTTGCAGGCGGCGAATGCGATTGTCGCCTTTTCAACGGACTATCAGAGCCTTATATGACAGACCAGCCGGCGGCGCAATCTGCCCCGGTCACTTGATAGATGTGTCAAACCCAGGAGATCGCAAGCATGGCCAAGCTCACCGACCAAGACGTCCTCGCCGCGTTGAGCAAAGTCACCGATCCCGACCGCGGCGGCGATCTGGTCAGCTTAGGCATGATTTCCGGTCTGGTGGTGAAGGATGGCCATGTCGCCTTCGCCATCGAAGTCGACCCCGAGCGCGGCCCCAAGCTGGAGCCCCTGCGCAAGGCCGCGGAAAAGGCCGTGCATGATCTGCCGGGCGCTTTGACGGTGTCCGCCGTGCTGACCGCCGAGAAGAAGGCCGCTCAGGGGCATGGTCATTCCCATGGGCATTCCCACGGCCATGGCGCCGCCGAAGCTCCGCTGCTGCCCGAGGTCAAGGCAATCATCGCCGTCTCGTCGGGCAAGGGCGGCGTTGGCAAATCCACCACCGCCACCAATCTGGCCCTGGCCTTCAAGAGCATGGGCCTGACGGTCGGCATGCTGGACGCCGACGTCTTCGGCCCCTCGCAGCCGCGCATGCTGGGCGTGTCGGGCACCCAGGCGGTTTCTCCCGACGGCAACATTCTGGAGCCGGTCGAGGCCTATGGCATCAAGGTGATGTCCATCGGCTTCCTGGTGCCGGAAGACAGCCCGGTGGTCTGGCGTGGCCCGATGGTGATGGGGGCGCTGGAACAGCTGATGCGCGACGTCAATTGGGGCAAGCTGGATGTGCTGGTGGTCGACATGCCCCCCGGCACCGGCGACACCCAGCTGACCATGACCCAGAAGGTGCCGCTGACCGGCGCGGTAATCGTCTCGACCCCGCAGGACATCGCGCTGCTGGATACCCGCAAGGGCCTGAATATGTTCCGCAAGGTCAATGTGCCGGTGCTGGGCATCATCGAGAATATGAGCACCTATCACTGCCCCAACTGTGGGCACGAGGCGCATATCTTCGGCCATGGCGGCGCCAAGATCGAAGCGGCCAAAATGTCGGCGGATTTCCTGGGCGAACTGCCGCTGAACATCGACATCCGCACTACGTCTGACGAAGGCAAGCCGATCACCGTCAGCCAGCCCGACGGCCCGCATGCCAAGGCTTATAAGGCGATTGCCGCCAAGGTCTGGGAAAAGGCGGAAGTGCTGCTGGCCGCCAAGAAGGCACCGAAGATCAGCATGCACTGACTCCGCCTCATCCGTCCTCGCTTTTGGTCCAGCGGCCATTGAGGCTTCGCGTCGTCTGCGACTCGCGGCCGCGGCCAAGGGCGCGGATGCACCCGCCCGGCGAGGGGCTTACGGCGGGTCGTAAAGACCCGCCGGTATAACTTAATGCACCGCGACGAATTCGATGATGGTCACGATCTGTGTGGCCATGAACGAGGTGGCAAGCACGACGGCTGGCCACAGGGTATCGCGGCGGCGAAGGGCGGTCGTTTTAACGGTCATCGGCATGCTCGGTCCTCCTCGTCTGGCGGAGCCATCGAAGATCATAAGTGCAAAAGCCTTGCCAGATGCTTAAGCCTTGATGTCATTGAGATAACGCTTTCGCGCCACCTCAATGACATGCCTAATTTTTGCACCGCAATATGATTGAGCCTAAATATTAGGCGATTTTCTCCAGCAGCAGGAAGGCATAGGCGGGATCGCCGTCATGCTCTTCCCGCGAGACTTCGCGCCACACCGCCGGGTCAGGCTTGGGAAAGAAGGCATCGCCCAGATAGTCCCGCTTGACCTCGGTGTAATAGAGGCGCTGAGCCAAGGGCGCTGCGGCATTGAAGATTTCCGCCCCGCCGATCACCATCACCTCGCCATCCTCGGCCAGCTTTTCAGCCAAGGCCAATCCCTCTTCCAGCGAACGAGCAACATACACGCCCTCGGCGGACCAGCCGGCATTGCGGGTGACGACGATATTCGGACGCCCCGGCAGCGGCTTACCGATAGATTCGAAGGTCTTGCGGCCCATGACGATGGGCTTGCCCATGGTGACGCGCTTGAAATACTTCAAATCCTCGGACAGGTGCCAGGGCAGCTTGTTGCCCACCCCGATCACGCCATTGGCCGCCACGGCCACGATCATCGAGATCATCAGACCGCCACCGGCGCCGCGATATGCGGATGCGGATCGTAACCTTCCAGGGTGAAGTCCTCGAAGCGGAAGGCGAACAGATCCTTCACCTCGGGGTTCAGCTTCATCACCGGCAGCGGGCGCGGTTCGCGGGACAGCTGCAA
>Ga0318572_10000331_pt1 | contig 17244 bp, 13 predicted proteins | sample GRESIP089b5f20_FD_202528 | JGI IMG/M metagenome (GOLD analysis project Ga0318572, IMG submission 202528) | Tropical soil microbial communities from Luquillo Experimental Forest, Puerto Rico - GRE.SIPMG.089b5f20 | ecosystem: Environmental > Terrestrial > Soil > Tropical forest > Bulk soil...
TCCTTGTCCGGCGGCGGCGGCAGCGGCGCGACTTTGTCGTAGCCGCGTTGGCCGTCAGGGCCGATGGGGCCGGGACCAGGCTGCAGATGCGGAGCGTCAACGTTGTCCTCAGAGCACGAGTACTCATGCACGATTTGCCCTGGGCGCCCAAGCAACCACGTGCGCTGATAGTGAATTGGCTCGGTGTAGAACTTTGGATCGATGACAGTCAGTTCCAGATGGAGATGCCCTTCGTCTGGCCGCGTCCACCGCTCGATGGTATGCAGCTGGTCGCTGTGAGGATCGGCATTCTCGTCGGCCCAGGTGCGCGCTTCCTTGAACGCTACAGAGTCGATCACGAATGCGTCGCCCTCCCAGTTGCCGATTTCGTCGCCGAAGAAAGACGGATCGGGGTCGGGATCGTGGCTGCGACTGTCGAACGGAATTAGGCGATAGGTTGTGTACCAGTAGAGAAACGCAACTTGCCTGCTGCCCTGCAGGAGTTGAAACGGTAGCGCGCTGGCGTCATGGCGCGGAATGCCGCCGACGATGCAGAGGCTCTCGGGATCGATGGTGTGCTTGATGTTGTAGTCAAGCGCTGCGGCGCCGGCGGCGGTGAAGGGTAGCTTGAAGCCGGGAAGATCTTTGCCGATGTTGCCTGCGGGCTTGTCTTTGCGCGAGGGAACCCAGTAGCCGGAGAGATCCGGATGCCCATCGATGCGCGGCGCCGCGCCGGTGGGCACTTCGCTCTCATTGCGCGAAAACTCTGAGATGGCCTGTTCGCTGTCAGACTTGATGCCGCTTGCCTTCTGCGGGGCGGGCGCGGCTTGTGCGGCGATGGCTGGCGCAATGCCGCTATGCAGATAGGCTGGGCCTTCTGCGAGCACTGTAAGTGGTACTGCCATTGCGGCGATGAACAGAACTACTGAACGCACGTTCACTGCGGACTCTCCTTGGGGAACGATGCGGACAGACACAAAGGAAGGAGCCGCGCGCGAAGGCACGCGAACGCGGAGCCGATGTGCAGGTCCGCGGATGCTTGACGAGGGAAGTTAGAGTGGCTGGGATGTTACCCGGCGCAAGTATGCACTCCGCGGCTCATAGAATGGAGCGGCGACAACAGTGCGAGTGCGAAGCGAGCAACATAGCGCTAACGTAGCTGAGATGTATTTTTATGTCAACCCGGGTATTGACACAAAATCGAACCTCCGATAAGTTCGTCACATGTCCCGCGCGATCAGCATGCGTTGTTGCTCCATCTCTCCAATTGCGTTGGAGCAGGCGGCGTGCGTTCATAGTGCGATGTAAGAATCGATCCGATTCCATCGCATTCAGTGCGAGGCCCGCTCCTGGAGGAGCGGGCCTTTTCATTTCTTGCCGCGCGCTCCAGAAGACAGCTTACTCATCCCCTGGAGGCATGCTTATGAAGCGCACGTTGCGCGCGTTTACCCTTGCTGCCGCTGCGATTGCAGCGCTGCCAGCATTTGCACATCACTCGTTTTCGGCCGAGTTCGACGGCAACAAGCCTGTTCGACTCGTCGGCCACATTACGCGTGTGGAATGGACAAATCCGCACGCCTATCTCTACCTGGACGTGACTGACCAGAAAGGCAAGGTCACGAACTGGGGGGCTGAGAGCGCGGGCCCAGGCGCGCTGACACGCCGTGGGTGGAAGAAGACGGACTTGAAGATCGGCGATCTGGTGGTGATCGACGGCTATCGCGCGAAAGACGGCTCGAACCTTGTCGATTGCCGAAGGATTACGTTTCCCGATGGGCACAGCATCTACGGCGGCACGCCGGGCGATGGCGGCCCAGGCGACAACGGCACGAATGAAGGTGCATCGGGCGCCGGAGTAAAGCAATAGTTCCAGCCAGTAAATCAAAGCAGGGGGTTCGATCATGCACTGCTTAACGTATCGCGGTTGTTGTCGCTGTGAACTTCGCCTTCATGCGATGCCGGCCTGCCGTGCCTGAACTCAGCGCGCGTATTGTCAATGGCCTGCTTCGCATCGCGCGCAAGCAGGCCGTTTTGTTTCTGCATCCACGTACCTCGTTGTCTTCAGACGACGGATCGGGCTCTTGCGCTCTCCTCACACACGACAGAGCAGCTCTGTGCTGCGGCTGCGTTATCTCCATGGAGGGTTCAGATGTCTCGACGGATATTGGGTGTAGTCTTTGCGCTCTTTCTTCTTGCCGGAGTTGCCGGTGTGCCTTCAATTGCTCATGCGCAGGCGGCTGCGCCTGCTGCACAGGCTAAGCCTTATCTGGTGGAGTGGGTTTATCGTGTGCGATACGGCTACCAGGATGAGTGGTGGAAGCTGTTCCAGAAGTACCAGATTGCTACGCTCGACAAGGAAAAAGAGCTTGGCTACATCACGAACTACCACGTGGTTCGGCCCGGCCTGCACACCAGTGAAGATGCGCGCTGGGACTATCGCATCGTGATCGCTTACAAGGATCAGGCCTCGGCCACTCATGGCGGCGAGGTGGAGAAGTCTCTCTTTCCCGATGCCGAGCTACGCAAACACGAAGAGAACCGCCGCTGGGAGTTGACGACTAATCACTGGGATCTTCCGATCCACGAAGTCGATCCGCACGTGGTTGAGTAACGCTGCGTCTTCTGCTGACGCACTCTTTCACGCGAGGGAAGTCGCGGCGTTTGCTTGCTGCCGACTTTCATTTCTACGACAGCGATTTATGGAGGCCTATTCGTGACGCAGCAATTTCATCTCAGACAATACCGCTGGAGCATGCTTTTGGCGACGCTGCTCCTGCTTGTTGCGCAAAGCGGTTTTGCGCAGACCTTTCGTGGCGGCATTGCCGGCACGCTAACAGACGCTACGGGAAATCGCCTTGCCAACGCTCAGATTGTGATCACCGAGGATTCGACCAGCGTTGCACATAACGTTGTTTCTTCCAGCGCAGGCGAATATGCATTACGCGATCTGCCGGCTGGAAAGTACACAGTAGCGATTTCTGCTCCTGGCTTTGAGGCCCGCGTGGTTCATGGCGTTCAGGTAACTGCGGGCAACATTGCGGCGATCGATGCACAACTTTCGGTTGCGAAGGAAGAGACCACGGTGAACGTGGTGGCTACGGCGCTGACACTGGACACAGAGAGTTCGACGCAGTCCACGGTGCTTGATCAGCAGGTGCAGGATACGCCGGTGGCTGGGCGCGACTTTCTGCAATTCACCGCACTGCAGCCGGGTTTTGCCGGATACCAGAATCAGGCTTCGGGCGCAGTGAATGGCTCTCGCCGAAACGGCGTCAACTTCGAGATCGACGGCACCGATAACAACGATCTGTGGCACAACATTCCTGCAGTGAATCAGGGGGGCGTGGCCGGCATTGCCGGCACGGAGTTGCCTATTGATGCTATTCAGGAGTACACGCTGCAGACCAACGCGGGCTCTGAAAGCGGGCGCAATCCCGGCGGCACGGTGAATCTCGCCATTAAGTCAGGGACTAACCAGCTGCATGGGTCGGCGTACGAGTACATTCGCAACGAGGCACTTGCAGTTGAGAATCCATTTCTGCCGACGGGATATGCGAAGCCGCAGAATCGTAGCGAGAATCGCGGCTTTACTGTTGGTGGCCCCGTGCTGCCCAATCGTCTTTTCTACTTCGTGGCCTTCGAATATCAAAAGTTCAGCATCAATCCTGATGCGGTAGGCACTGTGCCGGGTACGGGCTATCAGGCGATTGCAGACGGCCTGCTTGCAGAGCACAGCTTGAGTGAGAATGCTGTATCTCGCGCGCTGTTGAATAATCTGTGGCCCTCGAAGGCGCTTGCGGTCAGCTCGGCTTCTACCAGTAATTACTTTTCGCCGGACAACGAATTCGGTTTCAGCTACAACTGGCTCGTCAAGCTGGACCACCATATCAGCAGCCGCAACGATCTCTCGTTCCACTGGTTTGCAGGCCAAGGCAACCAGACGGCGCCTGTTGGCTCTGCCCTAGTGGATTACTACGAGGTAGCGCCGTTGCACGATCAGAATTACTCGCTGGTGCTCAACACGGTTCTTACGCCTTCGCTAACCAACCAGGTGCAGCTTGGTGCGAGCTACTTTAACCAGATCTTCCACGACAAGAACAACTCGCAGGATGTTGGTTCGTTTGGCCTAGTGACGGGGTCGCGCTTCAGCAAAGGTGCGCCGAATATTGCTATTGGGAGCTTTGATCAAGCTGGCCTGACGCCGCCTGAGGGTCGCAGTGACCTGACCGGCCATGTGGGCGATACGCTGACGTGGACCAAGGGTAAGCATGTACTGCGCGCCGGGACCGAATACCGCCGTGCACAGATTGACGAGTTCTACTTCCTCAACTCGCTTGGGCAGCTCACGTTCAATGGCAAGACTGGACCCTGGAGTACGTCGAGCGCGACGGCGTATGACGCAACGGTGGATTCCTACTCAAAGGCGCTGGCCGATTTTCTGATCGGGTCTTCGTCCAGCTCGTCGATTCAGGATGGCAATCAGGAGCGTTGGGTGTACGAGAACACCTTCGCACTTTTTGCGCAGGACACCTATCATCTTGCGAGCAATCTGACGGTTAACTACGGCTTGCGCTATGACTACACTGGCCCGTTTTACAACGGCGACAAGAACCTCTCCATCTTCGATGACTCGACTGCACAGCCGGTTTTTCTGGGCAATGGGTTGTCGTCACTGCGTCCGCACCGCTGGACGGACTTCAGTCCACGTGTGGGCTTCAACTACTCGCCCAACTGGGCAAAGAATACTGTGCTTCGTGGCGGTGCGGGCATCTACTACGACACGCCGAATCTCAATCCCTTCTTGAGCAACAGTCCTGGCAATGGAGCAGCTACTGGCGTGCAGGGAAATCCCGGAGGAGACGATCCGGTATCTGCTATCTCCAACCCTGGAACGGAGGCTATCGTTTCGGGGCAGAACTTCTTCGCCAATGCATCGGCGGCATCGCTGCTCGGAGGCTTCTCGGTGTCACGCAACTTTCAGACGCCGGTGAGTTACAACTACTATCTACAGGTGGAGCGCAGCCTTGGCGGGAAGGGAATTTTGCAGGTTGGGTATGTCGGTTCGGAGAGCCGTCATCTGATCACGCTGTTCGACATCAACTCTGCGGCGTTGAATGCGTCCGGCACAGTGGTGCAGTCGTCGCGGCCGTTTACTGGATGGAAGGCGATCAACGAGCTTCGCTCGAACGGTACGTCGAATTACAACTCGCTGCAGGCTGTGCTGCGTTCGCAAGACTGGCATGGTGTGACTGCGCAGGCAGCCTATACGTGGGCTCATAATCTCGATCAGCTTACGCAGTATCGCAATACGTATGCACTGCCGCAGATTAACGGTGTTGCGGGCTACGACGGGTTGAAGCTCAACTACGGCAATAGTGACTACGACGTGCGCAACACGCTCACCAGCGTGCTTAGCTATCGTTTGCCGAAGTTTGCGCGGGGTCCGCAGCGGCTGGTGAATGGATGGCAGGCCAACTCGCTGTTGAGCTTCCACGCGGGGCTTCCGTTCACCGTGCGTAACCGTACGCTCGACAACTCTGGCACTGGCGACAAGACACAGTTTGCTGCGCTGGTTAGCGGTGAGAACGCTCGCAAGAACGTTACGCCTTCCGGGGTGAAGACGAAGGTGCAGTGGCTGAACACCGCGGCATTCGCTCAGCCCACGGCTGGAACTTATTCGTTTACGCAGCATCGCAACCAGATATGGGGACCCGGCTACAGCGATGTGGACTTTTCTCTCTTCAAGGAGACGCCGATTACCGAGCGAGTCAACACGCAGTTCCGTGCTGAGTTCTATAACATCTTCAACCGCACCAACCTTGGCTCGCCGAGTGCTACCTACGCTTCGGGTACGAACAGCTTCGGCAGCATCAGCCAGACGATTGGCGCGTACAACTCTGCGCCGGGCATCGGCCCGGGGGAGCCGTTTAACGTTCAGCTTGCGTTGAAGGTCTTGTTCTGAGTGATGCGTGGATGGAGGACCTCTTCATGTGTACATTGAAGGGATCCTCCACTGCACCTGATCAGCAAATGTTCTACACGTCAGCAGATTGACATAAAAAGCGCACCACCTTAGTCTAAAAAACATGCAAGGAAATTCGTCGAGAGTCATGGCCTGTTTGCGGTGTTGTCAGACACTGCTGAACGTGCATCACTCTCTGGCGACCAGATAAGGGCTATTAGCGCATAGCGCTGCTCGATAGCAAAGAGCCCTACTCAACCCACCGCCGGAAGTGCCCAGGCTGGTGGGTTTTCTTATTCACTCCCCTTCGATCCTCCTGCCTGAGCGCGACTTGCTCAACCCGGCACAGCATTGTGCCGCTGCGGCATCAGCAATGAGCTGCTGTTCATTCATCTGCGCGATGCATACAGATGAGGCGCTGCCAAAGATCCACATTCTCGCGGCTTTGGTGGGCGAGCTTGCTCCTCAACGTTAGAGGGTGACGTTCATCAACAGTCACCGATTCAAGTTAACCGCCGCCTATGGTCATGAACCATGTGCTGGCAACGGCCCGCAATGCTTACTGCATTTTGGGCTTTTCGGAGGAATCACACATGACGCATCGAATCAATCGAAGTCGATTTCATCTTCTCGGAATTGTCGCTGCTGCCATATTTACGCTGGCATCGACTGCCCACGGGCAGCTCACATTTCGCGGTGGCATCAACGGCACGGTAAGTGATAACTCGGGCGCGGTAGTTGCCGGTGCGACAGTAGACGCAGTCGAAATTTCCACGAACGTGGAGCAGAAGACGATTACCTCCTCTGCCGGCGCATTTGCATTCCCATCGATCCCGATTGGGAGGTACAACGTAACCGTCAGTGCGCCGGGCTTCAGGCGGGAGCGATACGCTGGCGTACAGGTTTCAGCAGGTTCCATCTACACACTGCAGGTGAAGCTTGCAGTCGCTTCATCCACGGAGACTGTGGAGGTATCAGCCGCAGCTTATTCGCTGGATACAACAACGACGACGCAGACCACGATTCTGGATTCGGTTGCCGTGGACAACGCGCCGTTGAATGGGCGCGATTTTACGCAACTGACGGCGTTGACGCCAGGGTTTGCCAGTACCGGAGCAAACGGCGGCGGATCTCTGAATGGGACGCGCATTAATCAGATCAACTGGCAGATCGACGGCGTGGATAACAACGATATCTGGCACAACATTCCAGCGGTCAATCAGAGCGGCGTCGGCGGTATTGCCGGTGTGTTGCTTCCAATCGATGCGATCGAGCAGTTCTCGGTGCAGACAAACGCGTCGGCAGAGTCAGGCCGCAACCCAGGCGGTTCCGTCACGCTGGGCCTAAAGGCCGGAACAAACTCGCTGCACGGCTCTGCGTACTACTACAACCGCAATGAACTGTTTGGCGCCAAAAATCCATTTGCAGACAGCAAGGAAAAGATACGCAATTACAACGCTGGATTCTCTTTGGGCGGACCGGTTCTTCGCGACCGGCTGTTCTACTTCGCAACCTACGAGCATCAGCGCTTCCTCATCGGCGTTCCAACGCGTGCGACGGAACCGACGTCCGAGTGGCAGAACTATGCATCTGACATTGTGACATCGAACGGGAAGTCGATTAACTCAATCTCGACGAACCTCCTGAATCTGCTGTGGCCTTCCTATGCGCTCACGTCCTCATCGACAGAGCAGAATCAAGGACCGCAGGTGAATAACTACACCAGCCCCGATCCAGAGTTCGGGTACAGCTACAACGGCGTAATTAAGCTGGACTACGCTATCAACCAAAACAACAACATCAGTGCACACGGATTTGGAGGGCAGGGCAGCCAGACGGCCCCTGTCGGGTCGGCGCTGCTGCCCTTCTATCAGGTAGCTCCGATCCACGTGTATAACTACCAGGCAACTTACAACCACACATTTTCTCCCACGCTCACCAATCAGGTCGTTGCCGGCACGAACTACTTTCACCAGATATTTATCGACGACAAGACTGGATATGACGTGGTCTCAACCGGCCTGATTACAGGCAACGGTTTGACCAACGCACCCAAGCTGCAGATCAGCGGCTTCGACTCAACGGGCCTGACGCCGCCCATGGGCCGAATCGACGTGACGGGCCAAATCTCTGACAACCTCTCGTGGGTGAAGGGCAAACACGAATTCAAGTTCGGCGGTGAATTCCGGCATGTTTTGCTGAATGAGTTCTACCACCGCAACGTACAGGGCAATTACAAGTTCAACGGCGGCGAGGCTACGAATTACGATCTGACGGATGGGTGGGATCTGAGCAAATCCGAATTGGCTTCAGGGGTCACGGATTCGTCTGTGATCGCGCGACTGAAGGCGCTTGCGGATTATCTTGCGGGCTACGTGCACTCCGGAGCTGTGACCGTGGGAGACTCAGAGCGCACGGTGTACGTGAACACCTTTGCGCTCTTTGCACAGGATTCCTTCCAAGTCACGCACAAGCTGAATGTCAACTTTGGTATCCGTTACGACTTCGAACAGCCCTTCCACGATGACAAGAAGGATCTTTCGGTCTTCCGTCCGTCGATCGTTGCCAGCACGGGACTTGCCGTACAGGGCAGCGATGTTTCTTCACTCTTCGACAGTTACAAGGTTGCTTTCAGCCCGCGTCTTGGCTTGAGCTATCAGCTGACGCCGAAGACTGTGGTGCGTGCCGGTGCAGGCTTGTACTACGACACGCCGAACCTTAACCCGTTCCTCGACAACCGCCCTGGAAACGGCGCGCCAAACGGCGTTGAGTCGAACCCCGCAGGTACCAACCAGGTGGAATCGCTTTACCGCACCTCGTATGCGTGGGAAGCTGGTGTCAATCAGTTGGACGCGCTCTCCACCACGGGCATCTTTACTGTCCAGAAGGATTTTCATCCTGCGTATAACCTGAACTACAACCTGCAGCTCGAGCAGTCGATCACATCCAACCTCATCGCGCAGCTCGGTTACGTTGGCAGCGAGGGGCGGCATCAGCTTTCCATCATCGACATCAATCAATCGCTGCCGAATGCCGATGGTGTGGATCAGACTTCCCGCCCGTATTACTCGCAATATCCGAACTACTCGAACATCAACCAGATCGAGAGCATCGGCAACTCAAACTACAATTCATTGCAAGCGACTCTACGCGCGAGCAACATTCACCACTTCTCTGCTCAGGTTGCATACACCTGGTCGCACGCCTTTGACGATGTGTCTGCATTCCGTGGGGCTCTGCCGCAGGATTCAACCAATTTCAAGGGCGATTACGGCCAGAGCGATTTCGACAGCCGCAACACATTCGTGGGCAATGTGAGCTACGACGTTCCGGGTTCATCCAACTTGAAGGTGCTCACCAAAGGATGGCAACTCAACAGCACTTTCTCCTTCCACAATGGTTTTCCTTTCACCGTGCTCACGGATGACCAGACGGATAACACGGGGGAAAATAATCAACGCGCGAATCAGGTTTCTAATCCCTATGCGGGCTACAAGAAGACTGGTGTAAATGCGCAGTGGCTGGACCCGAACGCGTTTGCCGACCCGACTCCGGGTACCTGGGGAACAAGCGCCAGGAACGCGTATACTTCACCTGGCTTCGGCGAGGTGGACTTCAGCGTTTTCAAGAACACGAAGATCCACGATCGGATCAACACACAGTTTCGCGTAGAACTCTACAACCTGTTCAACCGAACCAACTACGCTCCTCCACTTGGCGGCGGCAGCGGTGGCTATAACCCGAACCAGGCAACGATCAGCACTCTGCAGCTGTACGACACGATCGGCGACTTTAATGGCGCGCCCGGTATCGGCCAAGGTGAACCTTTCAACACGCAGTTCGCGTTGAAGATAACGTTCTGATGCGGCAGGCTCTCAAGCCGTTTGATCAGCTGAATGAACAGTAGCCGTGCAGGGAGAGGGGCGACCCTCTCCCTGTTTATTTTGGCGAGTAACTTGTTGAGGACTGGTTGCTGTGTTGTTGTGCAACATCAATGGCAAGTAGCAGATGGCCACTAGGCCCTGCCTTAAGCAGGCGGCCTTGCACCAACAGAGCGCTCGACTGCCCTGGCTGGGCGGTTTGCCCTTTTGTGCGTTAGGACACAGATCGCTTCTTGTGGCTGCGCTGGGTCGTGATATGCTCTTGGCTAATGAAGCTTGCAACCCAGAAGACCGCGATGTGTTGTTCCGCATGTATGTGCGGCGAGAACTCGTCTTCTGGCATGAGGAGATTGTTAAGCCTATAGGCTGATTCCAATCCAATCTCTCTCAAGACGTACCCACCGCCAGAAGATGCTGGCAGGTGGGTTTTCTGTTTTTTGCGGGTAATAAGGAGAGTGACCAGAGTGAGCGTCCCCGAAATTCAAGCCGAAGAACTGAAGTCCCGCCTGGATCAAGGCGACAATCTCTTCTTGCTCGACGTGCGTGACGAGTACGAATATGAGATATCCAATATCGGCGGACATCTTATCCCTTTGCCCGAACTGCCGAAGCGCCTTAGCGAGCTGAATGAGAGTCAGGAGATCGTGACGCTCTGCAAGATGGGGCCGCGAGGGGTGAGGGCTGCCGAGCTGCTTCAGCGGACGGGGTTCCGGCGTGTGCAGAACTTGCGCGGAGGTATCCATGCATGGTCTGACCGCGTCGATCGCAGTGTCCGCAAGTACTGATCGCACTGAGGCTGTTGCGGCGATGTGCGGCGTTGGAGTTGGTCCCTTGCAGCCGAATCAGGATTGGCTTCAGGGCTGCTTGAGAAGTTGGTAACGCCTTTCCAGATTTGCCCCATACTGTTGTGTAGTTTCCAGTGCTGCCACATAGCCATACAAAAGGAGCTAATCCGTGTCTGACTCAACGACGCGCATCTCACTAGGCGAGCAGGCTGCATACCAGCTTGCGAATGTCACCAAAACTGCCCCGATCTACGGCGCCGTCACTCCGCGATGGCTGGTCCGCCTGCTCGACTGGAAGCCACTGGAAGCGGGCATCTTCCGCAGGAACCGTGTGGATGAGGAGAAGGCAATCGAGGTCGTCTGCAGTCATGCCGACGAATCGGTGATTCCAGGGACGTATGCGCAATACGAGGAAAGCCCGCGCGAGTACCGTCTGAGCAGCATCAAAGCGGTGCTCAATGTAGACACTCGCGTCAGCGATTTGTTCAGCAAGCCCTACGATCAGGTGCGAGAACAGTTGCGCGTGACGATTGAGGGTGTGAAGGAGCGCCAGGAGAACGAGCTGCTCAACAACGCCGACTACGGATTGCTGAACAATGTACCTGACTCGCAGCGCATCTCGACGCGCAAGGGAGCGCCAACGCCAGATGATCTCGACGAACTGCTGACCAAGGTGTGGAAGGAGCCTTCTTTCTTCATCGCGCATCCGCGCGCCATCGCCGCGTTTGGCCGGGAGTGCACGCGCAGGGGCGTTCCACCTCCCACGGTGACGCTGTTTGGAAGCCCGTTCCTGACATGGCGTGGAGTTCCGCTGATTCCTACGGACAAGGTACACATTTCCGGCAAACAACCGAAGACGAAGATCCTGCTGATTCGCGTAGGAGAACGGAAGCAGGGCGTCGTTGGCTTATTCCAACCCGGCCTGACCGGCGAGCAGAGCCCAGGACTCTCTGTACGTTTTATGGGCGTCAGCGACCGCGGGTTTGCGTCTTATCTGATTTCGCTTTATTGCTCGGCTTCAGTGTTGGCCGATGATGCTATCGCCGCGCTCGATGATGTCGAGGTGGGGCAGTACTATGACTACAAGTAACTTGAACCAGCCGCGTTTATCCGCCGATCCCGGCGGTCTGGGGCCGGGCGCTTTGCCTGCGGGGGATGTTCCCGCGGGCGGAGTGCTTGATCCTACTTTTCTGGCGCGGATGGCGAACGAGTTTTTTTCGGCGATACCGGGTGCGGATCCGCGTGCGGCATCGACTGCTTCGTCAGTGCTTCCTACGGCTGCTCCCGCAACTCTGCCAGCGACAATTCCGGCTGGGCCGCCTGAGGTATCTCTGCCGAGTGATCCGCACTTTCAGGGGGTGCCGGCCAGTGCGGGAGGTGCGACTGTTTCTCCTGCGACCGCGCCGGCACAGGTTACCCCGCCGGTGATTCCGGGGGCGCTCGGCTCTGCGGCCACATCCGACCAGGGCGCAGGCTTATCTTTCCTGCAGGAAGCACGGCCCATCTATGACGGCGAAACTGAGCCTGCGGTACCTGCGTATCCAGCGGCGCGGCCCATTACGGAGTTTGTGAATGAAAAGCCTGCGTCGCTCGATGACAGAGCTCTGCTAGACGGGCTCACGTTGCCGTCTTCTGTCGATGATGTTCAGCCGCCAGTTCCGGCAATTCCGGGGGCCTTTAGTTTTGCTGACACTTCGGCATTGCCGGCTTTTTCTTTCCTGGAAGAGGCGCGGCCTTTGTTTTCACCTGCGCCAGCGTTACCTGGCCCGGCTCCGGCAGGTGTGCAACCGACCTCGCCTGATATAGCGGTTGCGCCGCTCTCAACTGTTACTCCTGCAAGTGAGTTCGGAACATCACTAACGGCACCGTTTGGATTTATTAAGGAGGCACGGCCCATCGCTGCGCCGTACGCTGAGGACGTGCATGAGCCAGCAGGTACCGAGCCGAATGTTCCCGACCAGCATGCGATCTCTTCCCATTCTTTCGACGCGGAAACACTGAAGCGCGATTTTCCCATTCTGCGAGAGCGTGTCAACGGCCGTCCTCTGGTTTGGCTCGATAATGCCGCTACTACGCAGAAACCGCAAAGTGTGATCGATCGGTTGGAATACTTTTATCAACATGAGAACTCGAATGTGCACCGCGCCGCCCACGAGCTTGCCGCACGGGCAACAGACGCGTACGAATCCGCGCGGGAAAAAGTACGGCGATTCGTGAATGCGTCGTCTGCACGCGAGATTATTTTTGTTCGCGGTGCGACGGAGGGTATCAACCTGCTTGCTCAAACCTGGGGCAAGCAGAATATCCAGAAGGACGACGAGATCGTCATTACCTGGTTGGAGCATCATGCAAACATCGTTCCGTGGCAGATGCTTTGCTCTCAAACGGGTGCGCGGCTGCGCGTAGTGCCAGTGGATTCAACCGGGCAGGTTCTGCTTGATGAGTACGAAAAACTGCTTGGGTCGAGGACGCGCCTGGTCTCCTTCACTCTCGTTTCGAATGCACTGGGAACAGTTACTCCGGCACACGAGATTATTGAGGCCGCACATCGTCACGGCGCAAAGGTGCTTCTCGATGGTGCACAGTCTGTGTCGCACATGCGAACCGATGTACAGACGCTCGATTGCGATTTCTTTGTCTTTTCCGGGCACAAGGTCTTTGCGCCTACTGGCATTGGCGTTGTCTACGGCAAGCCCGAGATTCTGGAGCACATGATTCCGTGGCAAGGCGGCGGGAACATGATCCAGGATGTCACCTTTGAGAAGACGGTTTATCAGCCAGCTCCGCAGCGGTTTGAGGCGGGGACGGGCAATATTGCCGATGCAGTCGGCCTTGGTGCTGCCATCGACTATCTCGATCGCGTTGGAATGGAGAACGTATCGCGCCATGAGGCCACGCTGCTCCGCTACGCGACTGAAGCTCTGCAACAGATACCCGACCTGCAGATCATCGGCACAGCGCGAGAAAAGGCGGGAGTGATCTCGTTCATCCTTGGCGGATATCGCACGGAAGAGGTGGGCGATTATTTGAACCGCAATGGCATTGCTGTGCGATCCGGGCATCATTGCGCACAGCCCATTCTTCGCCGCTTTGGGCTGGAAAGTACAGTGCGTGCATCCCTGGCGTTGTATAACACGTGCGCAGACATCGACGCACTGGTGAGAGCGCTATGGAATCTGAAGCTCGGCCACACCGCAATCGAGTAATCGGGTTATTTGTACTTTGATTTGTGCGCGCCTGCTGTTGTGAAAGGCGGTTTACTGAGAGAAACGAGTAGGCTTCGTAGTCTAAAACCCATGCAGCCGACGATGATTGATCAAGGTGCTCTTCGATAGACACAGTGTTGTATGCGCTAGTGCGGCATGTTGTCTGGCAGGTATGGCTGGAATCAACTGCTCTACCTGCTGCTTAAGGGGTTCCGAAGACACGGTGGCCGCTATGCCGCACATGTGAAAGCGCAATTGACGCTCATGCAGGCGTCTTCTACAATTTTTGTATGCGCTTTGCTCTTTCATGTTGTTGCTGTTGTTGTTCCTCCCGGTGTTGTACCGGAGAGTTGAGCATGGCTGAGCGCACCTGCCTTCTCTAGTTCATTTCAGAGATTCTCGACTTCAATCACCAGACAGCGCTCTGACCATTGGCACTCCCCTTTGAAACTGCCAATCGTCCAGAGCGATTCACCATTCGACTTCGCAAGTTTGTAAGGCGGGAAAGGCACAGGCGGAAGCTTGACTGCAACAGCCACAGTTCATGCCGTTGTCCCTGGCGCTACATTGACAGAGCGCATTGGTGGAACTCCGCTGCTGCGCCTTACAAGTCCTGTTCATGGGCTGGCAGGAATTACGCTGCTGGCGAAGGCGGAGTGGGCGAATCCGGGCGGCAGTGTGAAGGACCGGGCCGCGTGGGCCATGGTGCAGGATGCGCGCAAGGCGGGGCTGCTGACGCCGGGCAAGACAATTCTGGATGCAACCAGCGGTAACACGGGTATTGCGCTGGCTATGCTGGGTGCTGAGCAAGGGATTCCTGTGGTGCTGGCGATGCCTTCCAATGTTTCGCCGGAGCGGAAGAAAATTCTGCAGGCGTACGGCGCGAAGATTGAGTGGACCGATCCTGCACAGAGTTCTGATGGAGCGATTCGTCGCGCACGCGAGCTTGCGGGCAACGATCCGGATCGCTTCTGCTATCTCGACCAATACTCGAACGAAGCTAACTGGAAGGCGCACTATAACGGCACTGGGCTGGAGATATGGCAGCAGAGCGGTGGCGCGGTAACGCACTTTGTTGCCGGGCTGGGAACGAGCGGTACGTTCACGGGAACATCACGTCGGCTGAAGGAGTTAAATCCTTCGATCCAGGTTGCGAGTATGCAGCCCGACTCTCCGTTCCACGGACTGGAAGGACTCAAGCACATGGCGTCGTCCATTGTGCCTGCGATTTACGATCCGAGCCTTGCGGATCGCGCGCTGGAAGTGGAGACCGAAGCGGCCTATGACATGGCGAGACGGCTGGCTCGCGAGGAGGGCGTGCTGGTGGGCATCTCGGCAGCGGCTGCGGTTGCGGCGTGTGTTCAGATTGCGCGTGAGGAACATGCGGCCGGCCGGTCGGCAACGATCGTGACGGTTCTTCCCGACTCGGCAGATAAGTACCTGAGTGAGCGGTTCTGGGAGGAGTCGTGAGCACGCTGAGAATGACCAGAGCGGTGTATGAGGAGGTTCGCGCGCATGGCGAGGAGACCTATCCGCACGAGTGTTGCGGCGCACTGCTGGGGACTGTGACTCCCGAGGGCTGGTCGATTACTTCTTCGGCGCGAGCAGGCAACACGCGGACGGACTCGGCGCATAACCGTTACAGTATTGCTCCGATCGAGTTGGTCCGTATCGAGCGTGAGGCCCGGGCGCGTGGACTGAGTATCGGCGGCTTTTATCACTCGCACCCGGATCATCCGGCGCAGTGGTCGCAGACGGACTTTGCGGAAGCGCACTGGCTTGGATGCTCGTATGTGATTACCGCGGTGGCGCAAGGGAAGGCGACGGTGACGAATTCATTCTTTCTGGCTGGAACCACGGAAGAAGACAAGCGGTTCGACACAGAGCGGATTGATATAGCCGGCGAGAGTTGATCGGAGATGTGGTTGCGCTCGATGGCGCAGAGGGCTCACAAGGAGAGGAAGCAGAAAATGAAGGTCTTCATTCCTACACCGCTGCGGGTTTTTGCAGGCGGCAAAGATAAGGTCGAGGTTGGCGGTGCAACGATTGCGGCTGCGCTGGATGAGTTGACGCAGACATATCCCGATCTGCGCAAGCACCTGTTTACGCCTGAGGGCAAGCTGCGTGCTTTTGTGAATGTCTACTTGAACGACGAGGACGTGCGCTATTTGCCGGAGAAGGAAGCGACAGCGATCCGGGATTCCGATACGCTTTCCATCATTCCATCGATTGCTGGCGGCGCGCCAGTGCGCGCGTAGCACATTAGGATTGCTTGCAACGAGGTTAGCCATGCCGACATTTACTGAGACAAAGTCACTACCGGAACTGACTGCGGACGAACTTTCACGCTACTCGCGCCATCTGATTCTTCCTGAGGTTGGGGTGGAGGGACAGAGGAGGCTGAAGGCTGCGCGCGTGCTGTGCGTGGGGACTGGCGGGCTGGGCTCGCCGCTCGCGTTTTATCTGGCGGCGGCGGGAGTGGGCACGCTGGGACTGGTCGACTTCGATGTGGTGGATGCAAGTAATCTGCAGCGGCAGATCATTCACTCGACGGCTGACATTGGCCGCAAGAAGCTGGACTCCGCGGAAGAGAAGCTGAAGGCGCTGAATCCGGCGCTGAACGTCGTGAAGCATGAGACGCTTCTATCGAGCGCAAATGCTCTGGATATCTTGAAGGACTACGACATTGTTGCCGATGGCACGGACAACTTTCCTACGCGCTACCTGGTAAATGACGCGTGTGTGCTGCTCGGAAAGCCGAATGCGTATGGTTCTATCTTTCGCTTTGAGGGACAAGCGAGTGTGTTTGCGGCGGAGGATGGGCCATGCTATCGGTGCCTCTATCCTGAGCCGCCACCGCCTGGACTTGTGCCCAGTTGCGCTGAGGGCGGCGTGCTGGGGATTTTGCCGGGCCTTGTCGGCGTGATTCAGGCGACGGAAGTGATCAAGCTCATTCTCGGGAGGGGTGAACCGCTGATTGGAAGGCTGTTGCTGGTTGACTCGCTCGGCATGCGGTTCCGCGAACTGAAGCTGCGGAAGAATCCTGAGTGCCCGGTTTGCGGTGTGAACCCAACGGTGACGAAGCTTATCGACTACCAGCAGTTTTGCGGCATTGTGCCGGAGACAAAGGAAGAGAAGCAGATGAAGAATGGTATTCCGCAGCTTAGCGTGCAGGAACTGAAGAAGCGAATCGACGCGGGCGAGGACGTGTTCATCCTTGATGTGCGCGAGCCGTTCGAGTATCAGATTGCCAACATCGGCGGGAAGCTGATTCCGCAGAACGATGTTCCGGCACGGCTGAATGAGATCGATCGCGAGCGGGAGATCGTGGTGCAGTGCAAGTCGGGTGGGCGGAGCCAGAAGATTGCGGAGTATCTGCAGCAGGCGGGCTATAAGAAGGTTGCGAATCTTGCCGGTGGCATTCTTGCGTG
>Ga0318572_10000332_pt1 | contig 17243 bp, 13 predicted proteins | sample GRESIP089b5f20_FD_202528 | JGI IMG/M metagenome (GOLD analysis project Ga0318572, IMG submission 202528) | Tropical soil microbial communities from Luquillo Experimental Forest, Puerto Rico - GRE.SIPMG.089b5f20 | ecosystem: Environmental > Terrestrial > Soil > Tropical forest > Bulk soil...
CCGCTGCGGGGCGGGGCTTCTACTCCGCGCGCGAATTCGCGCTGGAGGCACTGCCCGGCGAGGTGCGCAGCGCCTCCGTCGAGCTCGGCCGCGCGTGCGTGGCCCGGCCGTACCGAGGCGGCCGCGCCCTGCTCGCGCTGTGGCGCGGCATCGCGGAGTACGTGCGGATCACCGGCCAGCGCTTCCTGTTCGGCTGCTGCTCGCTGTCGAGCCGCTCACCCGCCGAGGGCTGGGCGCTCCACGCGGAGCTCGTGCGCCGCGGGGCACTCGACCCCGCGCACTCGATCGCGGCTCGCGCCGCCTTCGCCTGTGCGCGTCCCTCGGCTTGCCCGGCTCTGCCGCCGACGCCAGTTCTGTTCGAGATGTACCTGCGCGCGGGCGCGCGCATCGTCTCCGATCCCGCGCTCGACCGCGAGTTCGGCACGGTGGACTTCCTGGTGCTGCTCGACCTGCTCGCGCTGCCCGAGGGCGGGATCGCCCGCGCCCTCGCAGGAGCGGGGCGATGAAGCGTGCGCGCGCTAGCCTCCGGTTCGCGGGGTTCGTCGCGCTGACCGCGCTCGCGGGCGCTCTCCTTGCACTCGCGCCTCGGCTGCGCGCCCGGCTGTTCCGCTGGTGGGCGCGCGGGCTGCTCCGGCTCCTCGACATCCAGGTCGAGGTGCGCGGGCCGCTGCCACCGCCCGGTGTCGCGCTGGTCGCGAACCACCTCTCGTACCTCGACGTGGTGGTGCTCGGCTCGCTCGTCGACGCGACCTTCGTCGCGAAGGCGGACGTCGCTCGTTGGCCGGGCCTCGGGCCGCTCGCGGCGCGGGTCGGGACGATCTTCCTCGACCGCACGCGCAAGCGAGACCTCCTGCGCGTGATCCCGCGGGTCGAGGCGCGGCTCCGCGCGGGTGAGACGGTCGTCTTTTTCCCGGAAGGGACCAGCAGTGCGGGCCGCGAGCTGCTGCGCTTTCACCCGTCGCTCTTCGAAGCCCCGCGCCGCGCCGGGCGGGCAACGGCGGCGGCTGCACTCTCCTACGCGACCCGGCGCGGCGACCCGGACCCCGCCACCGCAGTGTGTTGGTGGGGCGACATGGAATTCCTGCCGCACCTCTTCGGCTTGATGAAGCTGTCGGGGGTGCGTGCAACGGTCGACTGGCTTCCCGAGACGTACCGCGAGAGCGATCGCAAGCGCCTGGCAGCACGCACCCACACCGCGATCGCGCGAGCCCGAGGAGGAGGGGCGATGAGCGGTACGAACGGACTGGGGGCGACGAATGCGGCGCTGCTCGAGCAGAGCGCGAAGTTGGTGCGCGACCTCGACGACGCGGCCTTCTGCGCGCGCGAGCTCCGGCCCGACGGAGCCGGAATCGGCCCGCAGCTCCGCCACTGCGCCGACTACTACCGCGCCCTGCTCGATGGAGTCGACTGCGGACGCGTCGACTACGACGCGCGCAAGCGCGACCCGCTGTTCGAGGTGAACCGAGCGTACGCAGCGGGCGAGCTCGAGGGGCTCGCCGAGCGGCTGCGCGCTCTCGACCGGAAGACCGGCGACCGCGTGCTCGCGGTGAAGAGCGAGGCGGACGTGCTGCCGGGCGGCGCCGACCCCTGGACCCGCTCGTCGCTGCGGCGCGAGCTCGTCGTCCTGCTCTCGCACACCGTCCATCACCACGCGCTCGTGCGCGAGCGGCTGCTCGCGCGCGGCCGGGACCCGGGCCGCGGATTCGGCCTCGCGCCGTCCACCCGCGCGCACGAGGCACGCGCGTGTGCACGCTGAGCTTCCGGATCGAGCCCGACGGCTTCGAGCTCTGGTTCAGCCGCGACGAGCGGCGAAGCCGCGCGCCGGCGCTCGCGCCGGCCGTCCAGGCCGCCGCAGGGCTGCCCTTCCTTGCGCCGCGCGATCCGGAAGGCGGCGGCACCTGGCTCACGGTGAATGCGCGCGGGCTCGCGCTCGCGCTGTTGAACGACTACGCCACGTCACCCCTGCGGGGCGGTGGGCTCGAGAGCCGTGGCGCCCTCGTCCTTTCGCTCGCCGCCGCGCGCGGGCTGGACGACGCCGAACGTCGGCTGGGCCAGCGCGCGCTCGCCGCGTTCCGGCCGTTCGAGCTCGTTGCGTTCGCGCCCGGTGAAGCCGTCCGCCGCTTCGCCTGGGACGGACACGCGCTCTCGATCGAACGCGGTGTGGCAGGGCCGTTCGCGTCGTCCGCGACGGCGCACGCGGACGCGCGCGAAGCGCGCCGTGCGCGCTTCGCCGCGTCGGTTCGAGCGCCGACCTCGCGGGCGCTCGAGCGCTTTCACCGCGAGCACGCGCCGTCGCGCGGGCCGCTCTCGGCGTGCATGCACCGCGCGGACGCGAAGACGCAGAGCCTCGCGCGCGTGCGCGTGAGCCGCAGCCGCGTCGCCATGGCCTACGCGCCCGGCTCGCCGTGCCGCTCGCGGCTGCGCCCTGACCTGGAGCTCGCGCGTGTCTGACCCCGCCGCACTCGCACTGCTCGCGGTCGCGACCTTCGTGTCCGAAGACCTGGCCTGCATCGGCGCGGGTGCGCTCGTCGGGCCCGGACAGCTCGGCTTCCTGCCCGCGACGGCCGCTTGCGCCGCCGGGATCTTCGCCGGCGACCTCGCCCTCTATCTCGCCGGGCGCACGCTGGGCCGCGCGGCGATCGGCCGCTTCATCGATCCGCTTGCGCTCGAGCGCGGCGCCGCCTGGCTCGAACGCAACGGTCCGACGGTCATCCTGTTCTCGCGGTTCACGCCCGGCACGCGGCTGCCGACCTACGTCGCCGCGGGAGTGCTGCGCACGCGCGCCGCCACCTTCTCGCTGTACTTCGCGGTCGCCTGCGCGCTGTGGACCCCTGCGCTCGTCGCTGCTTCGGCGCTCTGGGCGGACTCGCTGCGCCGGCTGTTCGGAGCGCACCGCGCACTGCTCGCGCTGGCCGCGGTCGGGCTGCTCGTCTCGCTCCGCCTCGTCGCAGCGACGCTCACCCACCGCGGGCGACGTCTCTGGGTGTCGCGCTGGCGGCGGGTGACCCGCTGGGAGTTCTGGCCGATCTGGCTGTTCTACGCGCCGATCGCGCTGTGGATCGCATGGCTCGGCCTCCGCCACCGGAGTCTCTTGCTGGCGACGGCGGTGAACCCCGGAATCGCCGGCGGCGGCTTCGCGGGCGAGCGCAAGAGCGAGATCCTGCGCGCCTTCCGCGGCGCCGACGAGTTCATGCTCGAGCGCGCCCTCCTCTCCACCGCCGAGTCGCCCGACCAGCGCGCGTCACGGGCGCGCGCGTTCGCCGGACGCGCGGGCTTCCCGGTCGTGCTGAAGCCGGACGTCGGCGAGCGGGGCGCGGGAGTCCGTTTCGCGCACACGGCGGCGCAGCTCGACCGCGCGGCGCGCGCGGTCGCGACCGACACCTTGCTCCAGGAATACGCGCCCGGCGTCGAGCTGGGGATCTTCTGGGCGCGACCGCCCGGCGAGGCGCGCGGGCGGATCCTGTCGCTGACCGAGAAGCGGCTCATCGCCGTGACCGGCGACGGCGAGCGCACGCTCGAGCGGCTGATCCTCGACGACGCGCGCGCGGTCTGCCTCGCGCCGCGCTTCCTCGCCCGCTTCTCGGGGCGCCTCGACGAGATCCCGCGCAGCGGCGAGACGGTGCGGCTCGTCGACGTGGGCACGCACAGCCGGGGAGCGCTGTTCCTGGATGCGGGCCGGCACTGGACGCCCGCTCTCGAGGCTGCGATCGAGCGACTCGCGCAGGCGCTGCCCGGCTTCCACTTCGGCCGCTTCGACGTGCGGGTGCCGTCGCTCGACGACCTGCGCGCGGGGCGCGGGATCAAGGTGCTCGAGCTCAACGGGCTCACCGCGGAGGCGACGCACGTGTACGACCCCGCGAACGGACTGCTCGCCGCGTACCGCACCCTGTTCGCGCAGTGGTCGCTCGCGTTCGCGATCGCCTCCGCGAACCGCGCGCGCGGTGCTCGGCCCGCCGGCTTGGCCGAGATCGCAGCGCTCGTAACGGCGCGCCGCCGCGCCAGACGACTCCTGGGAGAGGAGTCGCCATGAAGGCCGTCGCCATCGCCCCGAAGACCAGGACCGTCGCGCTGATCGACCTCGATCCCCCACGGCTGGAGCGGCCGAGCGACGTGCTCGTGCGCATCCTCGACGTCGGCGTGTGCGGAACCGACCGCGAGATCTGCGCGTTCGAGTACGGCACGCCGCCGGCCGGCGCACATCGGCTGGTGATCGGCCACGAGGCGCTGGGGCAGGTGGAGGCGGTGGGCTCCGCAGTGACTCGCGTTCGCCCCGGCGATCTGGTGGCGCCGATGGTACGGCGGCCGTGCAGCCGGCCGGAGTGCCGCGCGTGCCACGAGCGGCGCCAGGACTTCTGCTACACGGGCCTGTTCAGCGAGCGCGGCATCAAGGAGGCGGACGGCTTCATGACCGAGTTCGTGCTCGAGGACGAGCGAGCCCTCAACGTCGTCCCGCCCGAGCTGCGCGAGATCGGCGTGCTGTGCGAGCCGCTGACGATCGCCGAGAAGGCGCTGCGCCAGGTCGACGAGGTCCAGAGCCGGTTGCCCTGGGCGTGCGCGCACGAGATCGGCAAGCCGGCGGGCTACTGCCACCGCGCGGTCGTACTCGGGGCGGGTCCGGTCGGCCTGCTCGGCGCGATGGCGCTCGCAGCGACGGGCTACCGCGTGACGGTCTACTCGCGCGAGCCCGCGCCGAACCCGAAGGCGGACCTGCTCGCCGAGATCGGCATCCACTACGCCAGCGCAACGGAGGTCACGCCCGCCCAGCTCGCCGCGCGAGTCGGCAACATCGACCTCGTCTACGAGGCGAGCGGCGCGTCGGCGGCGTCCTTCGCGCTGATGGAGGTGCTCGGCACGAACGGCGTCTTCGTGTTCACCGGCGTGCCCGGGCGCAAGGCGCCGATCGAGCTCGCGGCCGACGCGCTGATGAAGCGCCTGGTGCTCCACAACCAGGTCGTGTTCGGCACCGTGAACGCCGACCGCGCCGCGTTCGAGGCCGCGATCCGGCATCTGGCCGACTTCGATCGCCGCTGGCCGAAGGCGGTACGCGCGCTGATCACGGGGCGCTTCCCGATCGAGTCACACGCCGCGCTGCTGGTCGGCCGCGCCGCGGGAATCAAGAACGTGATCTCGCTCGCGGGCATGCGCTGATGCGCGAGCATGCGCGCGAATACGCCTGCGAGGCGCTGCTGCTGGGGCTGTTCATGGTCTCGGCGGGAGTCGTCACGACCGCGCTCGAAGCGCCCGGCTCGCCGCTCGTAGCGCTGCTGCCGGGCGCCTTCCTGCGGCGCGCGTTGATCGGATTCGCCATGGGGCTCACTGCGATCGCACTGATCTACTCACCCTTCGGGCAGCGCTCGGGCGCGCACATGAACCCTGCGCTCACCTTGACCTACCTGCGGCTCGGCAAGATCGGGCCCCGCGACGCGTTCGCCTACGCCGTCGCGCAGGTCGCGGGCGGGATCGCGGGCGTGGCGCTGGTCGCGCTCGTGCTCGGCCGCGCGTTCGAAGAGGCACCCGTCTCCTGGGCGGCCACTCGGCCCGGCGCGCACGGGCCGCTCGGCGCCTTCGCCGCCGAGGTCGCGATCAGCTTCGGGCTGATGACCACGGCGCTGGTCTGCACGGGTCTGCCGCGGATCGCGCCCTACACCGGATGGTTCTGCGGAGCCCTGGTCGCGCTGTACATCACCTTCGAGGCGCCGCTCTCGGGCATGAGCATGAATCCCGCGCGGAGCCTCGCGTCGGCGCTCTTCCCGGGCTTCTGGAGTCACTTCTGGGTCTATCTCGCGGGGCCTCTCACCGGCATGCTCGTCGCCGCCGAGCTCTATGGCCGCGTGCGCGGGGCCGCGCGGGTGCGCTGCGCGAAGCTCTTCCACTCGGTGCGCCATCGCTGCATCTTCTGCGGCTACGCGCCCGGTCACGCGGAGGTGCGATGAGTCACTGGGACGTGATCGTCGTCGGCAGCGGGGCGGGAGGCGGCACGCTCGTGCACCGTCTCGCGCCCTCTGGCAAGCGCATCCTGCTGCTCGAGCGCGGCGGGTGGCTGCCGCGCGAGAAGGAGAACTGGGACGTCCGCGCCGTTCAGCTCGAGGGCCGCTACGACGCGGCCGAGACCTGGGTCGACAAGGACGGCCGAGAATTCAACCCAGGCGTGAAGTACGCGGTCGGGGGCAACACCAAGGTGTGGGGCGCCGCGACTCTGCGCATGCGGCCCGCCGACTTCGGCGAGGTGCGCCACGCAGGCGGAGTCTCGCCAGCGTGGCCCGTGTCGTACGAGGAGCTCGAGCCCTACTACGCCGAGGCCGAGCAGCTGTGGCGCGTGCGCGGCGAGCGCGGTGCCGAGCCGACCGAGGGTTTCGCGAGCCGGCCGTACCGCTACCCCGCGATCCGCCACGAGGCGCGCGTCCGCGAGCTCGTCGCCGACCTCGCGCGCGCGGGCGTGCACGCGTCTCCGCTGCCGCTCGGGCTGCTCCTCGACGACGAGCGGCCCGAGCGCGACGCGTGCATCCGCTGCGACACCTGCGACGGCTTCCCCTGCCTCGTGAAGGGCAAGGCGGACGCGCAGACGATCTGCGTCGAGCCGGCGCTCGCGTACCCGAACGTCAGCTTGCTGACCGGCACGCGCGTCACCCGGCTCGAGACGGACGCGCGCGGGCGCACGGTGCGCGCCGTCCACGTCGAGCGCGGCGGGCGCTCGGAGAGGCACTCGGCCGACGTGGTCGTGCTCGCCTGCGGGGCGATCAACAGCGCGGCGGTGCTGCTGCGTTCGGAGCTCGCCGACCGCTCCGGTCTGCTCGGTCGCAACTACATGTGCCACCAGAACTCGGCGGTGTTCGCACTGTCGCGGCGGGCCAACCGCTCGGTGCTGCAGAAGACCTTCGCGATCTTCGACTTCTACCACGGCGCACCCGACACGGCGTTCCCGCTCGGATTGATCCAGCCGCTGAACCGCACTCCGGCGCTGCTGCTGGCCCAGGCGCCGCCGATCGCAGACTACTCGCCCGACCATCTCGCTTCGCATTCGTTCGAGTTCTGGGTCACGAGCGAGGACCTGCCCGATCCGGCAAACCGCGTGCGGCTCACGCGCGATGGCCGGATCGCAGTCGACTACACGCCGAACAACACGGAAGCGCACGCGCGCCTGCTGCGGAAGACGGCCGAGATCTTTGCAGCGACGGAGGGCCCGGGCTTCGATCCAGACCGGCACTTCCACGCCGAGCGCATGCCGGTCCGCGTGTGCTCGCACCAGTGCGGGACGGCGCGCTTCGGCGACGATCCCCGGACGTCGGTGCTCGACCGCAGCTGCCGCGCGCACGAGCTCGACAACCTGTACGTCGTCGACGCCAGCTTCTTCCCGTCGGCGAGCGCCGTGAACCCGACCCTGACCATCATCGCCAACGCCATGCGCGTCGGCGATCACCTGCGGAAGAGGCTGGGCTGACCGTGGCGGCCCGGGTGCTCGCGGTTCTCGTCCTTTCCATCGCCACACCGGCCCGGGCGGAGCCAGTCGTGCACGCGGTGGGCTGCCTCGCGCTCACGGTCGCGCGAGCGGATCGGGCGGCGGAGTTCTACGCCGGCGTGCTGCAGTTCCAAACCCTCGGCGAGCGCGCGGTCGACGACGGCGCCGCGCACGTGCGCGTGGTGCGGCTCGCGCTCGGGAGCGAGTGCCTGGAGCTGCGGGAGTACACCCCGGGCGGCCGCGCGAAGCCGCCGGGCGAGCGCAGCAACGACCTCTCGTTCCAGCACATGGCGATCGTGGTGCGCGACATGGACCGCGCCTACGCGCGGCTGCGCGCGGCGCGGGTGCGCCAGGTGTCGACCGCGCCGCAGCGGATCCCCGGGTGGAACCGCGCCGCGGCCGGGATCCGCGCCTTCTATTTCCGCGACCCCGACGATCACAACCTGGAGCTGATCTGGTTCCCCAGGGGCAAGGGCGCGCCGCGCTGGCAGGCGCGCGGGAAGTCGCTCTTCCTCGGGATCGACCACACGGCGATCGCCGTCGCGGACACCGCGCGGAGCGTCGCCTTCTACGAAGGTCTCGGACTGCGCGTCGCCGGCGAGAGCGAGAACTGGGGTCCGGAGCAGGAGCACCTGAACGCGGTGTTCGCCTCGCGCGTGCGGATCACCGCTCTTCGCGCGTCGGAAGGCCCGGGCATCGAGCTGCTGGAGTATCTCGCCCCCGCGGATGGCCGGCCGTTCCCCGACGACCTGCGCGAGAGCGACGTCGCGTTCTGGCAGACGAGCTTGGTCGGCTCGGGCACGGACGGCGCGCTGCTGCGCGACCCGGACGGCCACGCGCTGCGCATCCAGGCCGAGGCTTCGCCATGACGCTCGACCCCGAGACCGCGCGCCTCGCGGCCGACGCGCGCAAGCACGCGGACTGGCGCAAGTGGGGCCCGTACCTCTCGGATCGCCAGTGGGCCACCGTGCGCGAGGACTACTCGGAACGGGGCGCGTCCTGGGACTCCTTCCCGCACGACCACGCCCGCAGTCGCGCGTACCGTTGGGGCGAGGACGGGCTGCTCGGGATCTCGGACCGCCACGGCCGGCTCTGCTTCGCACTCGCGCTGTGGAACGAGCGCGATCCGATCCTGAAGGAGCGCCTCTTCGGGCTCACGGGTCCCGAAGGCAACCACGGCGAGGACGTGAAGGAGCTCTACTACTTCCTCGACTCGACACCGACTCACTCGTATCTGAAGGCGCTATACAAGTATCCGCAGCGAGAATTTCCCTACGAGCGGCTGGTGCGCGAGAACCGCGAGCGCGGCAAGGCCGAGCCCGAGTTCGAGCTGCTCGACAGCGGCGTGTTCGACGAGGACCGCTACTTCGACGTGACCGCCGAGTACGCGAAGGCCGGCCCGGAGGACCTGCTGATCCGCATCAGCGCGGCGAACCGTGGCCCCGAAGCGGCGGTCCTGCACCTGCTTCCGACGCTCTGGTTCCGCAACACCTGGTCGTGGGGGCGCACCGGCGAGCTGTTCCCGCCGCGCGGCGTGATCCGCGTGAAGGAAGAGGGGCTGCTGGTCGTCGAGCAGCCGGGCCTGGGCCGCTACGAGCTGCGCTTCGAGGCGCTCGACGGCGCGGTTCCGCCGGTCTACCTGACCGAGAACGAGACGAACCTCGAGCGACTGTTCGGCGCGCCGAACCCGCAGCCCCACGTGAAGGACGCCTTCCACGAACGCGTCGTCCGCGGCCGCGAGGACGCCACCAGCCCGAGCGGCGAAGGCAGCAAGGCCGCTCCGCACTATCGGCTCGAGATCCCCGCTGGCCGCGAGCGGGTGGTGCGGCTGCGCCTCTCGGCGGCCGAAACCGCTCCGGCTCGGGCGTTCGGTGCCGGCTTCGAGGCGGCATTCGCGGAGCGGATCCGCGAGGCCGACCGGTTCTACGCCGCGCGCATCCCGCACCCGCCCGACACCGAACAGTTTCGCGTCGCGCGCCAGGCCTACGCGGGGCTGCTCTGGTGCAAGCAGTTCTACTACTACGACGTTGCCGAGTGGCTCGAGGGCGATCCGGCACAGCCGCCTCCGCCCGCCGCCCGCGCTCACGGCCGCAATCGCGACTGGACGCACCTGAACAACGCCGACGTCGTATCCATGCCCGACTGCTGGGAGTACCCCTGGTACGCCGCCTGGGACCTCGCGTTCCACCTGGTGACCCTCGCGCGGATCGACCCCGAGTTCGCGAAGGACCAGCTCGTGCTGCTGCTGCGCGAGTGGTACATGCACCCGAACGGGCAGATCCCCGCCTACGAGTTCGAGTTCGGCGACGTCAATCCGCCCGTGCACGCGTGGGCGTGCTGGCGCGTCTACAAGATCGCGGCGGCGCGCGGCCAGCGCGACCGCACGTTCCTGAAGCGCGTGTTCCAGAAGCTGTTGATCAACTTCACCTGGTGGGTGAACCGCAAGGACGCCGAGGGAAACCATCTCTTCTCGGGCGGATTCCTCGGGCTCGACAACATCGGCGTCTTCGACCGCTCGCAGGCGCTGCCCACCGGAGGCCACCTCGAGCAGGCGGACGGCACGGCCTGGATGGCGTTCTACTGCGCGACGATGCTGTCGATGGCGCTCGAGCTGGCGCACGATGATCCGGCGGCCGAGGACCTGGCCACGAAGTTCTTCGAGCACTTCGTCGCGATCACCCACGCGATGAACACGCTCGGCGGCACCGGCCTTTGGAACGCGGAAGACGGCTTCTACTACGACCAGCTGCACGTCGGTGACCGCACCGTGCCGCTGCGCCTCCGCTCGCTGGTCGGGCTGGTCCCGGTGTTCACCGCCGAGATCCTCGACGCGGACACGCTCGAGCGGCTCCCGGACTTCGCCGAACGCTTCCACTGGTTCGTCGCGAACCGCCCCGAGCTGGCGCGCCACGTCGCGGCCTCGGTCGACGCCGGCGGGCGATCCCACTACCTGCTCTCCGTCCCATCGCGCGAGCAGCTCGTCTGCGTGCTGCGCTATGCGTTCGACGAGGCGGAGTTCCTGTCACCACACGGGCTGCGCGGGGTCTCGCTCTTCCACCGCGAGCACCCGTACGTGCTCCGCGTCGAAGGCCAGGAGTTCCGCGTCGACTACGTCCCGGGCGAGTCCGACAGCTGGCTCTTCGGCGGCAACTCGAACTGGCGCGGCCCGGTGTGGTTCCCGATGAACTACTTGCTGGTCGAGGCGCTGCAGCGCTACGGCCACTTCTTCGGAGGCGGGCTCACGGTCGAGCTGCCCGCTGGCTCGGGGCGCCCGGTCGATCTCGACACCGCGGCAGCCGAGCTCGCGGGGCGGCTCGCGCGCACCTTCCTGCCCGACGCCACGGGCGCCCGGCCGTGCCACGGTGGCGACGCCCGCTACGCGTGCGACCCGCACTTCCGCGACCTCGTGCTCTTCTACGAGTACTTCCACGGGGACACCGGCCAGGGCCTCGGCGCGAGCCACCAGACGGGCTGGACCGCGCTCGTCGCACGCTGCCTCGAGGACGCCCGGAGCTGACGCGCGCTCAGCGCTTCGTGTGCTTCCAATCGCGGAAGCGCTCGAGCAGCTTCACCTCGACGTCGGGCGGAATCGGCTCGGGCGGGACGCGGCCCAGCGCTGCGACGGTCCCCCTCATCTGTTCGAGGTAGCGGCGGCACTCGGGGCAGGCGGCCAGGTGCAGATCGAAGCGCACCCGGTCGCGGAGCGGCATCGCCTGCTCCAGGTAGTCCGTGACGATCTCGGCGAGCTCCTGGCAGGTCATGGGAGCTGGACAGCGTCCTCCACCCCCGGAAGTCTCGCGACGCGGTGGTTCGTTTCACCGTAACACGCTGCGGCACCCGCCGACGAACCGGCCATGGAAACCATGCGATTTCGGCGGATGGCGGGACTCGTTGCGTGCTTCGGACTCCTGTTCGCTTCGGCGGCGCGCGCCGAGGACCTGCCGAGCGGCCCGCCCGACGCGGTGTTGGACCTGCGCACCGCGGAAGGCGCTGCCGCGGCGCAGGCGGTCTGGCGCTACAGCGACGCGCGGCTGGTCGAGGTCGAGTTCCGTGCGCCCGGGCCCGACCACAAGCCGTCCGGGCCGCCGAACCGCACCCAGACCCTCGAGCCGCTCGCGGGCGCCGCGGACTTCGACGACGCGCAGTGGCCGGTGCTCCCGCCGACGGCGCTCGAGGACCGCCGCGGCGGCGGGAAGGTCTCGTTCGCGTGGTACCGCCTGCACGCCGTGATCCCCGAGCGGATCGGCGCATTCGAGACCGCGGGGGCCACGGTGGTGTTCGAGACCGTGGTGGACGACTACGCCGAGGTCTGGGTGAACGGCGCGCTGCCCTTCACCCTGCATGTCGACGGTCTGGGCCAGAGCGGGGGCGCGGTGATCGCGGGCTGGAACATGCCGAACCGCAGGCTCGTCAGCGCCAGCGCGAAGCCCGGGGAGCGCGCGGTCGTCGCGGTCTTCGCGGCGAACGGACCGATCTCGAGCGCGCCTTCGAACTACATCTGGGTCCGGCGCGCGCAGCTCGCGTTCTACAAGGCGCCGCGCGCCGTGACACCGACGCGTGTCGACGCGCGGATCGAGCGGCTCGACCCCGCGCTCGACCGCGCCGTGCCGCGCGACGCGGGCGTCGAGAAGCTGGCCGAAGGCTTCGCGTTCACCGAGGGCCCGGTGTGGGTGCCCGAGCACGGCGGATTCCTGCTGTTCAGCGATCCGAACCGCAACCGGATCTACCGCTACGACCCCGCCGCGGGGGGACACGTCTCGGTGTTCCGCGGCGAGAGCGGCTACCAGGGGCCGGACGTCGCTCGCTACGGGCAGCCCGGCTCGAACGGGCTCGCGCTCGACCCGCGCGACGGCGAGCTCACGATCGACGAGCACGGCAACAGGCGCGTGGCGAAGCTCGACGCCGACGGCAGCGAGGTCGCGCTCGCCGACCGCTACCGCGGCGCGCGCCTGAACAGCCCGAACGACCTGGTGTACCGCTCCGACGGGACGCTCTACTTCACCGACCCGCCGTTTGGCCTGCCCGGCTTCTACGCCGACCCCGGCCGCGAGCTGCCCTACAGCGGTGTGTTCAAGCTCGACGCGAACGGTCTCGCGCTGGTGAGCCAGGACCTCGCGGGCCCGAACGGAATCGCGTTCTCGCCGGACGAGCGCTTCCTCTACGTGACGAACTGGGACCCGGCGCGAAAAGTGGTGATGCGCTACGAGGTCGCGCGCAACGGGTCGCTCGCGAACGGCCGTGTCTTCTTCGACATGACGGGCGCACCCGGCGACGAAGCGCTCGACGGGCTGAAGGTCGATACGCTGGGGAACCTGTACGTCTCGGGCCCCGGTGGGGTGTGGATCCTCTCTCCCGAGGGGAAGCACATCGGCCAGATCGTCGCGCCGGAGCTCCCCGCGAACCTCGCGTGGGGAGACGCCGACCGCATGACGCTCTACATGACGGCGCGCACGGGGCTGTACCGGATGCGGCTCGCCGTGCCGGGCGCGGGCGCTGCGCCGGCTCAGCTGCCGGCGAGCACGGCCTCGAGCGCCCGCCGCACCTTGGCGCGCGCCCGGTGGAGCAGGACCCGCTGATTGCCCTCGCTGATGCCGAGCAGCGCGCACACTTCGTCAGCATCCGCTCCCCGCACGTCGCGCAGCGTGATCACCGTGCGCTGCGCCTCGGGCAGCTGGGCGATCGCGCGTTCGATCTGCAGGAGCGTCTCGCCGTTCTGAAGCCGCGTCTCGGGATCGCGCCACTCGGCCGGCGCCTCGGCCCAGTGGCCGTTGTCCAGGAAGCGGTCGGTCTCCCCCGGGCGCTCGTGCTCTGCCTCGTCTCGAGCCAGCGCCGAGAACGGCAGACTCCGCGCCTCGCGCGCGCCGCGCGTCTTGGCGAGGTTCGCGGCGATCGTGAACAGCCAGGTGCGGAAGGAGCTGCGCCCCTCGAAGCGGGCGAGCCCGTTCAGCACCGCGACCCACGCATCCTGGGCGATCTCCTCGGCCAGTGCCGCGCTGCGCACGTGCGCGCTCGCGACCCGGACGAGTGCGCCGTGGTAGCGGCGCACGATCTCGGTGTAGGCTGCTTCGTCGCCCGCGCGCAGCTGTGCGACGAGCTCGGCGTCGCGGTCGGAGGCGCACGCGGAAGCGCGCGCGGCAGACGTCGGATGGGAAGAAGTCACCGGGTGATTCATGGCGTGGGCTCCCCAAGAAGCGCGCTCACGAATGCCGAGGCGCGCTGCAGTTCGGCCAGGTTCGCGATCAGCTCTCGCAGCAGGGCGATTCCAGCCGCGTCGGCATAGCGGAGGCCGGCCAGATCGAGCGCGATGCGACGGCGCTCCGCCGAGGTCTCGCGCGCGATCCTGCGCAGCTCGTCGACCGCATCGCCGACGAGCCGGCCTTCGATCACGAGCCGTGTTTCCTGCGGCCCGTTCGGCTGGCTGGTGATGCGGAACATTCGAGTCGTCCTCCGTTCGCGCGAGCGCTTGAGCAAGCGGGATGCCATTGGCTCGCGAATCAGGAACGACAGCGTTCTCGCGGACTTGGCGCGACGAGGGCTGCGGGGGCAGCCCACGAGGATTCGCGGGCGCCACGAAGCTTCGTGGCCGCCACGAGAATTCGTGGCCGTAACGGCGGGAGGCGCCCGCTCGACTCGCCGCGTGTGCCCGACCCGTTCTTCCTGGCAGGGGCGGGCGCGGGCGGGGGTCGTCGCGGCCGGCGCGGCCGGCCGCGGCCCCCACCGGGGGGGGGGGTGCAACCGCGCCGCCGAGTTCGACGACACGACCCGCAACCCGGTGATCGTGATCCCCGGTGTGCTGGGCTCCAAGCTCGTGGACCGCGAGACCGGACGCGTGGTCTGGGGCGCGTTCGCGGGCGACTACGCGAACCCGAGCGACCCCGACGGGGCGAGACTCGTGGCGCTGCCCATGGCGAGGGGCGTCCCGCTCGCCTCGCTGCGCGACGGAGTGATGCCCGAAGGCGTGCTCGACAGCGTGCACGTCTCGCTGGTGGGCTTGCCGCTCGAGAGTCAGGCCTACGTGTACATCCTGAAGACGCTCGGCGTGGGCGGCTACCGCGACGAGTCACTCGGCCGCTCCGGCAGCGTGGTGTACCGGCCCGGGCACTTCACCTGCTTCCAGTTCCCGTACGACTGGCGGCGCGACAACGCCGAGAACGCGCGCGCGCTGCGCGCCTTCATGGTCGAGAAGCGCGCCTACGTCCAGGCCGAGCTCCTGCGCCGCTACGGCATCCACCGCGAGAACGTCCGCTTCGACGTGATCGCGCACTCGATGGGCGGTCTCTTGTTGCGCTACTTCCTCGAGTACGGCGACGCGGACCTCCCCGCAGACGGTTCGACGCCGGCTCCGAGCTGGGCTGGCGCGCCGTTCGTCGCGCGCGCCGTGTTCGTGGCGACGCCGAACGCGGGCTCAGTCCTGGCGCTCCGCAACCTGGTCGACGGCGTGTCGTTCTCGTGGCTGCTGCCCCGCTATCCCCCGGCCGTGATCGGGACCTTCCCGTCGCTCTACCAGCTGCTGCCCCGGGCGCGACACCGCGCGGTGTTGGACGCGCAGGGCGCGCCGCTCGACCCCCTCGACCTCGCGACCTGGCAGCGCTTCGGCTGGGGGCTCGCGGCGCGCGATTCCGACCCCGCGCTGGCCGCACTCCTGCCCGACGTCTCCGATCCTGAGGAGCGGCGCGCGATCGCGCTCGACCAGCTGGCGAAGTCCCTCGCTCGCGCCCGCCAGTTTCAGGCGGCGCTCGACGTCCCGAGCTCGCCGCCGCCAGGCTTGACCCTGCACCTCTTCGCGGGCGATGCCGAGCCCACGCCCGCCGCGCTCTCGGTCGACTCGGCCGGCGAGCTCTCGATCGCGCGCACCGCTCCCGGAGACGGCACCGTGCTGCGCACCAGCGCGATCATGGACGAGCGGGAGACGGGCGCCTGGCGACCTGGCGTCGTGTCGCCGATCGCTTGGACGGATCTCACCTTCGTCTTCGCCGACCACCTGGCGCTCACCCGCGACCCCGCCTTCACCGACAACGTCCTGTATCGCCTGCTCGAGTCGCCGCGCGACGGCGCCGTTCTGGCAGGTGCGCAAGCGCCAGAGGCGGTTCCCCCGCCGCGCTAGCGCTCCTCGTCGAGCACCTCGGAGTCGCGGTCTTCCGCGCAGAACGCGTCCGGCTCGAGCGGCTCGGGGAAGTCGCTGAACGGGAAGGGGACGCGAGACTCGTTGTAGGTCAGGTAGCGCAGCAGCTGGTAGTGGTAGGTCGTGATCCGGTTGGCCAACGCGCGGACGCGCGCGCCGGGCGGTCGGCGAGTGACCAGCGCGAAGAAGAGCTCGAACAGCACGATCACGCCGAGCACCGTGCGAAGTACACCTCCGACGATCGCGAAGAGCAGCGTGAGCGCGATGCGGTAGGCGGTGTCCTTGCGCGGGATGTCGCCGTCGCAGCGCAGCGCGCGCTCCCAGCCTCTCTCCTCGTTCTCATCGATCTCGATCGGGCCCATGTGCAGCGGTTCAGGGGCACTCATGCTCCACCTCCGCGAGACGGTCTCTGCGTCTGGCGTGCCGGCCGGGAAGCCGGGCGCGACGGGCGTCCGGCGAGGGGCGTCGGCCAGGGCTGCAGGGCCCTGCCTGCGCTGCAGCGGCCCCGCTGCGGTCGCTGGAATCCGGGCCTGCGGCTCGTGTAGGTTGGCGGCGATCCACGGAAGGAGAGCCGCACATGATGACCGGTCAGCAGTACCGGGCGTCGCTCCTGGACGGCCGGCGCAACTACCTGGACGGCGAGCGGATCGAGGATCCCTCGAAGCACCCGCTGTTCCAGCACGCGGTGGACTGGGTCGCCTCGACCTACGACCGCTTCTACTCGCCCGAGCCGGACGCCTACCACCCGATGTTCATGATTCCACGCACGCCCGACGACCTGCGCGCGCGGAGCGAGGCGCTGCGCCAGAGCGACATCACCGCCGGCACCACCGCGGCATGCATGGCGCTGATCACCGCGGCGCCGGAGCTGGGAGAGCTGCGGCCCGAGTACAAGACGCGGATCTACGACTACGTGGATCTGTGTCGCTCGCAGGACATGCGCTGCTCCGAGGTCATCACCGACGCCAAGGGTCACCGCAAGCGCCGGCCCACCCAACAGGACGACCCCGACTTCTACGTGCGGATCGTCGAGCGGCGCCGCGACGGGATCGTGATCAACGGCTGCAAGATGCACATCACCGGCGCGGCGCTGGTGCACGAGCAGGTGGTGCTGCCGACCAAGCGGATGCGCCGCGGCGAAGAGGACTACGCGGTCGCCTGCGCGGTGCCCACCGGCGCCGAGGGCCTGTCGATCATCAACACCACCAACGCGCCGCGCAATCCCGACGGACGCAATCATCCCGTCTCGAGCCGGCGCAACCTGCCCGACGGCTTCGTGGTGTTCGACCACGTGTTCGTCCCGAACGAGCGCGTCTTCCTGGCCGGCGAGGTGTCGCACTCCGCGATCCTCGCCCACGCGCTCGGCGTGTGGGAGCGCTCGGCCGGCGTCGCGGGGGCGGCCAACGCCGCCGACCTGCTGGCGGGACAGGCGGCGCTCCTGGCCGAGATGACGGGCCAGCTCGACGACGCCGAGATCAAGCAGAAGCTCGCCAAGATCGCGATCTACGCCACGATGTGTCGGGCGGGCTGGGCGGCGGCGATGGCCACGGCGACCACCACCGCCGACGGCACCGCGGTCCCCAACTCGCGCTACGTGAGTGCGACCAAGCACTACACCATGGATCTGCACGGCCAGATGGTGGACATGGTGCAGGACATCGCGGG
>Ga0318572_10000337_pt1 | contig 17129 bp, 18 predicted proteins | sample GRESIP089b5f20_FD_202528 | JGI IMG/M metagenome (GOLD analysis project Ga0318572, IMG submission 202528) | Tropical soil microbial communities from Luquillo Experimental Forest, Puerto Rico - GRE.SIPMG.089b5f20 | ecosystem: Environmental > Terrestrial > Soil > Tropical forest > Bulk soil...
GCCGTCACCTGTTTCACCACGATCGACGTCGCGGGCTTCACCACGGTCGACATCGCGCCGTTCGAGAACGGCCTCACGCTCACCCTCGTCGAGCCGAGCGCGAGGGCGAGCGTCACGATCGACGGTAGGGACCACCCGCTGGAGGGACCGAAGACGCCTCCCGGGATGTCGCTTTCGTTGCGACCGCACGGCGAGCGGACGCTCGCGATCGTCGAGAAGCAGGACCTCATCCCGATCTATGTCGGGACGCTCTCCGTCTCCGACGACAGCCGGACGCTCACGTGGACATGGAAGCCCGCGCTGGTCGATGAGCCCATCTCCGCGGTGTTCGACCGCATGTAAGGGTCGGCGCGACATCGCCGCGGCCGGTAATCCGACGTGATGCCACGCGATCGTCACGACCGCGCACCGGTCACTCGGTCTACATTCTCGTCCAGTCAGCGGACACGACGACCCGCTCGTGCGGAAGACGGGACGTCGTAGGTGGCGGGGCTCCAGAACCTCTCCCTCTGAAGCCCCGCCACGTTGGTTCCAAGCCCCCGAGCGCCTCGAGACCTGCCTGACGGGCCTTCACCATGGACGCGGGGCGGCCTCCGACCCGCCGCCGGTGAGAGCGGAGGTCCACCGACAGTCGCACCCCACCTGGTGAGGGTGCCTGCGTGCGCTGCCCATCCTAATCGTGGCCGAGGAACACGGCCATGAAGGTCACGCGCGCAGATACCTTCGCGGCACCGCCCCTGCTCGCCTCACTGTGCCTGGTTCTGGTCTCGGTCGCTTCGCCTGCATGCGCGAACGAGCTTCTGCCAACGACGGGTCCGGGCCCCGGCTGGGCCAGCCAACCGCTCTACGCGGAAAGGGCGACGGATACCTTTTTCAGCCTCGCCGAGGATGCCTGGGAGGTCGGCGCCGAGTACTTCGTCCCGATCCAGAGCTACCGCCCGATCGACATCATGATCCTTCAGCTGGCCCGGGCTTGGCGCTTCTCCGGAGGCCTGGAGCTCTTAGTGGGTGGAGGGATCTTCCAATCCTTCGGGAACCGCACCGACCTCCCTCCTGGAGTCTCGTCGGACAGCACCGTCACCGGGGTGAGCGGCGGCGGGGGAGCCCGATACCAGCTCGTTCGTTTAGCCCAGGTGGCGCTCTTCGTAGACGGGTCGGTCCAGGTTCTCTTGACTCCGAGGCAAGCGTTCCCCGCCGGCGGCAGTGGCCTCAACGGATTCCTGCGGGGCGGCCTGGGTCTCTCGTGCGACCTCACTTCGAGGTTCGCCCTCGAGATCGTCTATCACGTCGCCCACGTCTCCAACGCATCGGGGGAAGCGTTCCAGAACCCCGGGTGGACTGGACATGGCGGTGGAGTGACGGTCCGATACCGATGACCGTGATGCCGGAGAGGAACACGGACGGTTGATCTCATGGAGCGCCCCCGCGACGACCTCGAGTCGGCCTTACTCGCCCGATCGGGCTCGAGACTGCGCCCGCTCCGTCCCTGCTTCGAATGGTGGTCGCCCCGAGTGCTCGGCAGGAGCGCAGCACCTCGTCGGAGAGCTCGGTCCCGCGGAGCGCGCGCGCCAGGCTGAGCCCTCCTCCCCATCGGGCCCGTCCGCCACCTTGGAAGGGGTCGCAGATTCCTGCCACGGAGCAGCGACCGAAGGAGGAGTCGATGATTCGGAAAGCTGAAGCTGAATGGAAGGGCACCTTGACGCAGGGAAGCGGGCGACTCACGGTCGCCAGCGGCGCGCTCGACGTGCCGTACTCGTTCAAGTCGCGGGTCGAGGAGGGGCAGTCGGCCACGAATCCGGAGGAACTGCTCGGCGCGGCGCACGCTGGTTGCTTCACGATGGCGCTGGCCGCACTCCTTTCGACAGCCGGGTTTGCGCCGACCTCCGTCCGCACCACCGCGAAGGTCACTTTCGAAAAGATCGGCGACGCATTTTCCATCACACGGATCGCGCTCGACACCTCGGCGCAGATCCCTGGCATCGACGACGCGACTTTTCAGCGGCATGCCGCCGACGCCAAGCGGATTTGTCCGGTGTCGAAGGCGCTCGCGGCCACCGAGATCAGCCTGAGCGCGACGCTCCGGTGACTCGAGGGATGAGTGCATGCCCACACGAGCGCGCCGAAGCCGGTGGGCCCAGGAGCCACGCGCGCGAGTGGCGTGGCGTTGGCGGGGGTGAGTCAACCCAACAGGCGGGCCCGCCATGCACTTGTGGGCGGACGGCGGCCCAGGCACATGGCTGGCGAGGTGAGTCATGAGCAGCGAGCACCAAGCTGATGCCTGGGTACCGGTCGGGCGTGTGGATGAGTTGTGCGGACCCGGACCGTTCTCGGCGCAGGTCGGCAGTCACGAGCTGGTGCTCGTGCGGACGAGCAGCGCCATGTTCAGCGCGTTCGAGGGTCGCTGCCCACACCAAGGAGCGCTCCTGGCCGAGGGCGAGGTCCTCGACGGCCATCTCGTCTGCCGGAATCATCGTTGGGCCTTCGACGTGGCGACCGGCCAGCGCCGCGGCGGCCCCGAATGCCTACGAGCCTGTCCGGTGCAGATCCGCGACGGGAAACTCTACGCGCGGACCGGTGCGTTCGCCGCGCCGACGACGATCGAAGCCGGTCTGCGCGCGACCGCGGACCTGCCTGGGCCGCGACGGTGGCCATTCCTGGGGTCGCGGGCGGTGCTCGATCTGGAGCGGCTCCACGCCGCTCTCGAGCGCTGGGCTGAGCAGTACGGAACTCTGTACCAGGTATACCTAGGCGCACATCAGGTGGTCGTGGTGAGCGACCCGGCCCTGATCCAGCGGTCGCTCCGCGAGCGCCCCGGCGTGTACCGCAGGATGGGGAACGTGGAGCCGGTGTTCCGGGAGTTGGGCATCGACGGCGTCTTCTCGGCGGAGGGCATCGAGTGGCGACCGTTGAGGCGGCTCGCCGTCGAGGCGCTCTCCCCGAGCCATCTGCGCAGCTTCTACCCTACGCTGCGCTCGGTGGCCGAGCGCCTCCACCGTCGCTGGAGCGCGTCGGCGCGGGCCGGACGCGTGGTGGATCTGGAGGAGGACTTCAAGCGGTTCACCGTCGACGTCACCACACAGCTCGCGCTGGGGCATGATCTCAACACGCTGGAGCAGGAGGGCGATGTGCTCCAGCGCCGACTGGAGCTCGTCTTCCCGGGACTCACGCGGCGGCTGTTCGCCACCGTGCCGCTCTGGCGGTTCGTCAAGCTTCGCGCCGAGCGCCGGCTGGAGGCAGCGGTCGCCGATGTATTTGCGCTCCTGCGGGAGATGCTGTCCGCGGCCCGGGAGCGGCTCGCGGCTGTTCCCGAGAAGGCGCCCGCCACCTTCCTCGAAGCGATGATCATCGCGCGCGACGAGGAGGGCCGTCCCTTTTCCGACGCGCAGATCCTCGGCAATGCGATCGAGATCCTGCTGGCCGGGGAGGACACGACCGCGCTCACCCTCAGCTGGGCGGTCCACGAGCTGTGCGATGCGCCTCGGACGGTAGCGGCGCTCCGGGCCGAGGCCGACGCCCTGCTCGGTGATGCGCCTGCGCCGGCCACCTTCGAGACTGCCATACGACTCCGCGTGGCAGAAGCCGTCGCGCAGGAGACCATGCGCATTCGGCCGGTAGCACCGCTCATCTTCGTCGAGACGAACGTCCCCACCGCGCTCGGCCACCTGGACCTTCCCGCACGACAGCTCATCGCCCTCCTCATGCGGGCACCGGCGGTCTCCGCGCAGCGCTTTGCCGACCCCGTGACGTTCCGTCCCGAGCGCTGGCTCGAGCCGTTGCCAGACGGCGCTCACGACCCGGGCGCGCTCATGCCATTCGGTTCCGGGCCACGGCTGTGCCCCGGCCGCGCCCTCGCGCTGCTCGAGATGCGCGTCGCGCTCGCCACGCTGGCCGGCAGTTTCGATCTCGAGCGCGCCGGAGCGCGCGAGCAGGTCTCGGAGCGGTTCGCATTCACGATGGGGCCGCACGGACTTCGCGTACGACTGAGGCAGCGCGCCAAGCGGGCTCAGGATGGGGCGGGCAGTGTGAGCGGTTAGCCGTCGCTCGTGTTCCGTCACGGCGTCGTGCGGGGTGCCGTCCAGGCGGGACCCTGTGGCTGGCCTTTCAGTGACGAAGCGCGTCGCGGATGTCGCGCAGCAACACGACCTCTTCTGAAGGCGCGGCAGGAGCAGGCGGCGGCTGCGCCTTTTTTAGTCGATTGAACTGCTTCACCATCAGGAAAATAATGAACGCCAGGATAGCGAAGTTCAGGCAGATGGTGATGAAGCTGCCGTAGGCCAAAACCGGCACTCCCGCCTTCTTCACGGCGTCCAGCGTGGGCGCCGTGCCAGGGGGCACCTCCTTCAGCGGCAGGAAGTAACTGGAGAAATCAAACCCACCGAAGATTCGGCCCACGACCGGCATGACCAGGTCGTTCACGATGGAGTCGACGATTTTTCCGAACGCCGCGCCGATGATGACGCCAACCGCCAAGTCGACGACGTTGCCCTTCAACGCGAACGCCCTGAACTCCGACGCGAAGCTCATGGTGTCTCCTGTCCGGGAACGGCTGGGTGCTCCAGTCCACTTCGACGGACGAAAGTAGGCCGCTGCGTTCGCGCCGTCCACCCTCAGTTGATTCTCAATCGCAGGCGACCGAGGTCGATGGAGAGGTCCGGCGACGGGTCGGTCCCGACCTAGGCACGTCCGCGGGCTTCGGCGTGGTGAAGTCCGCCATGATCCGCGCTGGCGTATACACCGCCATCCGTGCCGGGTGCTGAGCCGCGAAGCCCACTCGGGGGCCGCGCCCACCCCAAGAGGCCCCAACTTTCGAGTGCGCCAGGTTGGCGACTTCGTGTCACGCTTGGACTGGCGGTGGTTCGGCCGAAGGGTCGATAAGCCGCCAAGCAGTGCGCCCCCCTCCACGGGGGGCGCTCGTGCTTTTTCGAGGCCCATCCCGTGCGCGTTCGGTGGCGAGCCTCGGCCTTGGGGCGCGCCCTGCGCCGGCTACAAGAGCTGAAACTGGAATCCGGTGACGACCGAGGGCTTCACGCCCTGCTGGCCGAGCAGGTTCGTGTAGAACGGTACCTGTCCGCGCACGAACAGCCAGAGTCCGCCCGCGGCGTTGAAGTAGAGACCAGGCGCCACCGAGAGGACGGTGCCGCCGGTGTTGTCCACCGGGTCCGTGACCGTGCCGTCTGCCGCGGTGGCCTTGTCGGCGTTCGCGTAGCGACCGTCCATGCCGAGGTCGAGCGCGAGGCGCTGATTCGGTTGGTACTGGCCATGGACGCTCCAGAGGAGCGCGTCCCCGAACTTGTACTTGCTGCGGTCGAAGTAGGTCGCCTCGGTGCGAAGGCGGTACGAGAGGCTGGCATAGGCGAGCCAGTCCCCCTGCTCCAGCCGGTAGTGGACGCCGGCAAACGGTCCCCACCCTCCAGTGCCAATCTGCCCGTGAGGGTCGATGAGGGTTCCGTCGGGAGCCTTCGCGTTGTGGCCACCGGTCGGGAGCAAGGAACCCGCCGAGACGGCAAACTCCTGCACCCGGCGCGTGCCGATGTTGACGGAGGTCCACAGGGCGTAGCGGGCACCGAGCTCGATGTCACCGAGGCCGGTGAGGTCCGAGCCGGTGACGTTGGTGCCGAAGCCGACCGTGTGAATCGTCTTGCTGACGAGCGGGAGGGTCGCGGTCAGGGAGAGCGCGTCGAGCGGCCGGTACACGGCGTTGAACCGGTAGGACCACTGCGTGAGCTGGTCCGTATAGCCCGGACGCCCATCCGTCCCGGCGTCCATGCGGAGGTACTCGGTATCCATCTGGAGGCGGAAGCTGCCGGTGATGGCTGCGGGGTCGTTCGCGGTCAGCAAGGGGTCGCCGCAGCCGCACACCGAACACGCCCGCGCCGACATGCTCGCGCCCAGCGAGCACACCACCGCGAGTAAGGCGCCAATCCGCACCAGGAGCTTCATCCACGCCTCTGAGACCAGAAACCGAACCAGATCCGCCTCCTCGGAGGCTAGACGATGGGGCTGCCCATCATGCCAGCGTGTCGAGCGTCCGTGAGTTGACACCTCACTGGCCGCGCTCGAGACGGAACCCTCCCTGGCGCACCGCGTTATCTCATGGGATCCCGACCGTTTTGAGGCGCTCCGCCGCCTGCCGAAACGCAGCGTCTCCGCAGACGCTGCACGTCGGCGCCGATGACGCGAGCTGTGCCTCGAACATCGCGGCCTGCACGATCGCGAACCCCCGGTAGCCTGCCGCTTGGGCGGCCACCAGGCGCTCGAGCTCATGCAGGAGAACGTGGGCGAGGTCGTGCGCGAAGCTCGACGGCTCGTCCTGGAGCTGCACTAGCCATTCATCGATCTGTTCGCGGCCCACCATGGCGGCGAGCTCCCCTCCCCCGCCGGCCATCGGTCCGGGCCTCTCGGGGCAGCGTTGTTCGAAACGGCTCACGGGCCCGCTCAGGGCGGGCAACGCGACGTGATGTACACGTTGGAGTAGCCCTCCCACACTCGAATGTTGAAACGATCCTGGCACGTATTGCCAAAGGCCGTGAGAAAGCTCGCGTCAAAACATTCGCAGAAGTGGCTATCGCTCCCCGACGACATGATGCAGCAGGTCGTGTAAGGACAACTCCCCGAGCTCGTGCTGACGGGTGAGTTGACGCACATGCACGACGCCGCGTCAGGCGTGGGCGAGTTCTCGCCACAGTTCCAGCCTGTAGGCGCCGCCGTATCGCCCTCGCAGCCCGCGGCGCCGAAGGCCAGCGAAGCAACCAGGAACACTTTCCACACACGCTGCGCCTGCGAGGTGCTGAAGGGCGTCATCCTCGAGCGCGCCTCCAGCGCGCACCTCTCGGCGCTCCGAGAGAACACGTGAGCTTTTCCATCTTCGAACCCGACAAGAGGTTGGGCCGAGGACATGCGCTCCGATGTCGAACCCAGTTCTTGCGAACGGTTAACTTTCGTTAAGGGCGGCGGATCGGGCGGCGAGCGTTCGGCGGCGAATGGCCGCGAGTGAGCCGCCAGCACCGATCACAGGCCCAGGCGCGCTCGCAGCTCGCGCGCCGTGAGCAGCTCGGTGTAGACGGGCGTGCCCACGTCGAACGTCCGCGCCTTGGCGAGCGGCCCCACCACCACCGGCTCGAACCCTGCATCCCGGACCAGGCGCGACGCGACCGCGAGCGCGTCCGAGTCGTCCGCGGCGATGGGGATGGCGACCGGCTCTCCCTTGCGGTGTGCCTCGGTCCGGAGGTCCTGGGCGCGGATGGCGTTGAACGCGCGCACGAGACGGACTCCCGGCAGGAACTCCGCGGAGGCGATCCCGGTGCCCTTCTGGCGCGCCTCCTGAGCCATCTCCCCGTCGCGCTCCGGGTACGGGTTCCCGGTGTCGAGCACGACCTTGCCCTTCAACTCCTTCGCGAGGTCCCGGCCGATCTCCGGGAGCGCCTTGTAGGGAACCGACACGAGGACCACTTCCCCGAATGACGCTGCCTCTCGAGGCGTTCCGGCGCGCCCATGCGGCCCGAGCGAGCGCGCCAGCTCCTGGAGCTGCTCGGGATGCCGGGACGAGACGAAGACCTCGTGGCCCGCCTGGGCCCACAGCAACGCGAGCGTTCCGCCGATCTTCCCGGCGCCGATGACGCCGATCTTCAGCGGACGCTCCTTCGGGGCCGCAGCCGCCGAGCCGGCGGCTGCGATACATGCGCTCACGGCGGCGATGATCGCCGCGCGCCTCGGCAAGAATCCCATCGCGCTCCCCCCTCGGCGAAGAGCCTGTCGCCGATTCCCGACCGCCCGGCCGATTCCTATGTTGTTCCCGGAAAGACTTGTCCCGCCCGCCACCCTCGGGCAGTCATCTTTTGGTCCCATGCGCGCTTCTTCATCGGGTGCTCGAGCGCTTGTCGTCTCGGCCGCGATCGCCGTGGCCGGTTGCGGCTCAGCGCGGCAAGCGCCGGTGGTCCAGGACTGCACCTCACTTGCGAACGAGTACTTGGCGGCCTTGCCGGACGCCCAGCTCTGCGACGCAGCGCAGTCGGGCACGTGTGGGGCCAGTCGCCCAGCATCCCTCGACAGCTGTTGCTGCACGGTCAACGTGAACCCTGCCCGGACCGCCCGCCTCGACGCGCTCATCGAGCAGTTCGATCTGCAACAATGCACGCCGGTCGGCCCCAAGGTCACTTGCCCCAACTTCTCCTGGGTCTGTCAGCCCACGTCATCGGGCACGTCCGCGTGCACGGGGATCCCCGCGGCACCTTGAGGTTCTCGGCTGTGTGGGTGGGCGTCGCGAGCCGGTCGCGTAGGGTGTCGCCGCCCCCGACTTGTCACAGTCGCTCGGCGCAGTTGTCATCCGACTTGGGTTAACGTTGAGTCCATGGTGGACGAGGCCGAGAGCGACGGCAGGCAGGAGCGTTGCTCAGTGCGACACATGAGTGGCGCCCAGTGCCTCCGGCACCGCGGTCATCCGTGGCTACACCTCGCGCTCGTCAACGGGGTGGGCCACGCGTGGAGCGAGCCGCCGCCGTCCTCTGCGCGTCGCAAGCCAGAGGACACGTCCGATCTCTACTGACCCGCTGCGGACGCGCGCGACCGCACAGCTGGCCCGCGGCCTGCCGAGCACTCGCACAAATCGGTCGAGGGCTGCTGGGCTCGGTAACTCGCGCAGTTGCGACGTGTCCATCATCGGCACGTAGCCGTTCGACATCCCTGCATTTTTGTTCTCGCCGGCGGCGCGTCCGCTCGCCGCGCCCTCTGCGCAGGCTCAGCGTCGGACGCTCTTTCGGGGCGAGAGAGCCACGCGGCGTTGACCCAAGAATCAAACCACCGCCAGACTGTCAGGCGCTCGGCTGGACGAACGTCATACGTCGGGAGGAGGGTCATGACTTCGACGTGGAAGATCACCAGCCCAAGAGACGAGGTTCATGCAGCGTTCAAGAACCTCGACGACGTGCGCGCGTTCCTGAGAAGCCATGGGATAAGCCAGAACGACGACAAGGGATGGCGGGTGGTGGAAGAGCTCGCGGGTGCGCGGGCAGAGTGCTCCGCTGCCTTCTTGCTCAGCGCACAGGGGTCGCATCGCCGTTCGATTTTGTGGGGAGTCGCTGGCCTCAGGTAGAAATTCGGCCCCCACGCAGGTGGTGCCGCCCCCGATTTCGCCGCGGCAGTCGCGGCCACGGGTTCGTGACCTCCCCGACACCGGCTCGCCTGAAGGCGCGGGTACGGTCAGCGGCGAGGAGCCAAGTGAAGACGCCGATAGAACAGCGCGCACGATCCTTCGAGCACGCGCTCGAGCTGTTGTTCGAGGACTCTTGGCAGGAGCCGCTGCGCCGGTTTCGGTCGAACCTGGCGTTTCGCGGCCTGTCGGACGCCCGCTACCCGCTCCGCACCAGCCTGGCGCGGCTCGAGGGGCCCTACGCGGATCTCGAGTACCACCTCCTCCGGAACTTCCGGAAGTACGCACGCCTCGAGGGGCCTCCGGATCTCGCCGACTCCGAGTGGAAGTGGGTGACCCTCGGCCAGCACCACGGTCTCCCGACCCGGCTCCTCGACTGGACTTACTCCCCGCTGGTCGCGCTGCACTTCGCCACCTCCGCCATCGATCGCTTCGAGGTCGATGGCGTGGTCTGGTGCGTCGACTACGTCGCCTGCCATCGCGAGCTCCCCGACGAGCTTGCGCGTGTGCTGGAGACCGCTGGTGCTCACGTCCTCACGATCCAGATGCTCGAGTGCGTGACGCGAGATCTTCGTGCTTTCGACGGGCTCGCGCGGGAACGCCCGTTCGTCGCGTTCTTCGAACCTCCCTCGCTCGATGCTCGACTCGTGAACCAGTACGCGCTCTTCTCCGTCCTGCCCGACGCCACCGCGAAGCTCGACGCCTGGCTCGCCGACAGGCCGGCTCTCCACCGCCGCGTCATCATCCCGCGCGAGGTCAAGTGGGAGATCCGGGACAAGCTGGATCAGGCCAACGTAACCGAGCGGGTTCTCTTCCCGGGGCTCGACGGGCTGGCACACTGGCTGGCGCGTCACTACGCGCCCCGCGGCTGACCGCGCGCCACGGTCGCCCTCGGCGAAAAGGGTGGGGACCCCGCGGCCGGCAACTGGCTGGTTTATGATCCAGTGACAGCGAGGGTTGCGCCATGGGCATCAAGACGCTCGGCAAGAAGCTCGTCAAGCTGGGCCGGAAGGCCAGCAAGGGCGCCGGCAAGGACGGCAAGCGCTGGGTGAAGGCGGTCTTCGAGACCGCCATTGGCGTCATCGAGGAGCGCATCGAGCAGCGCCCCACGAGTCCCGCGAAGACGCCCACGACCAGCCCAGGGCGCGCCGTCCGCCGGTCGACAGCACCCGTCCGGCGAAAGGTGGCGGCCGGGCGAAGGAAGACGGCGGCGAAGCTCCCGGAGGAGCGAGCTCGGCCGCCTCGCAAGCTCCGCTCGTCCCGCAGCGAGCAGCCCGCGGAGGCCCAGGCCGCGCCCGTGGCTCCCGAGGTGACTGGCCTGACGGGCGTGGTGGATCTGGAGGACCAGTCCACGACGTGAGCCTCCCCGCCATCGCGGGCGGTGGCCGACCGTGATGGCCTCGAGTGCCCGGCGGTGGCAGGCACGACACCACCGACCGAGAGTGAAGAGAGACGGCACGAGGAGTATCAACGCGCGCTCGCGTTGCTCAGCGCCACCGAGCGGCGGTGAGGGGCCCGCTGTCGCCTGGGGTAGACGGGATGTGATGATCGCTACGGGCCGGCGTGGGTCTTCGCGACGCGCTGAGCTTCTTCGAATTCTGCTTCAGTAAGCTTTCCGTCGTGATTCTTGTCCATGTTGTCGAACATCTTCTCGGCCATCGCCTTGTGGAACTTCATGAACTCGTCCTTTGTTACATACCCTTTCTTGTCGGGGTCCATCAGGCGCATCTGCTCAGCGGGCTTCATCTTCATGAGCGCGTAATAGCTGGGCGGCATCTGGTCGAACGAAACGTCGCTAGCGTAAACTTGTGGGCGCGCTGCCATGACGAAGGCGACGGCCGTCGTGAGGGCGACTCGCGTGAACAGCATGGTGCGGACGAACAGTCTGTTGGCTGGCATTGCGCGTTCTCCTCCCCAGCGCCGCTGACGTCACACTGACCTCGGCTTCTTGCACGGACATCGACGCAACCTACGGCTCGCGCTCCGCTCGCTAGCACGGGAAGAGCGCAAGCACGCGCTTCCATCGCGAGCGTCTTTCCGGCTGCTTGACAAGCGTGAACCCTCCGCAATCAGCTCACCGACGTGTTGCTTCCTGACCCGAGCGACAACTCGTCTCACGAACCGCACGAGCCTCCTGGCGCCCCGGGCTCCTGCGCGGCAGGCCGTCACTTCACCATTGCGACGAGCGGCTTCCCTTTTTCCACGACATACGTGGCGAGCTCCTTTGCATGTCCGCTGCCGACGTTTTTCGCCGCGTGGATCGTTCCGGCCGGGATGAAGAGGACGTCGCCGGCCTTGAGCGTCATCGGCGGCTTGCCCTCGACCTGATACTCCAGCGAGCCCTCGAGGACATAGACGATCTCTTCGCCCGGATGCGTGTGCTTGCCGAAGACCACTCCCGGGTCGAAGCCGACGATCGCTTGGACGACCTCGCGTCCGGGGGCGCCGAGATCGTGCCGCTGAAGCTCGGTTCGCTGGGTTCCCGCCTGCTGAGCTCGCGCCGCGTGCAGCGCCAGACCGCTTCCGACGATCAGCACCGCTATCGCCATGACTCGCGCCGTCTTCATGTGCCCCCCTATGGCCCCGGTCACTTTCCCCCGTGGGATTCATCCTGCTGAGCTTGTTTGTTCTTCTCGCCCTGCGCCGGAGCGCTCACCCCTGCCAATATCTGGCTAAGCGCGACTTTCTTCGGCGCGCATGCTCCATGTGGAGCGCAGCATCTTTGGCTGCCTCCTCGGGAGTCCTCGCTCGCTCGCGCGCGACGATATAGGCGGCGTACCCCGACCAGTGGTGCTTCGGAGCGGCCGCTTAGGCGCCAAGCGTGGAGGTGGTGACTACGCTGCCTTCACCGCTTTCGGCAGAGAACTTCCTCTTCTCGAACGTCGCGTTGCACGGCAAAGGAACCGCCAGGAACTTCGCGCCAGGACCTCATTGCATGACGTGTTTGCGAGGCATGCGGCCGCGCCTCGTCAATCTGCGGTGGCGCGCCTGCGCGCCGGGCGGTCGCCCATGCGGTCAGTGTACTCCCTCACCGCCGCATGCGCGTCGTCGAGCGCGCCGAGCGACTTGGCCCAGAATAGGCACGCGGCGACGACGATGTCCGCGACGCTGAAGCCCTCGGCGAGCAGGGTGGGCCGGCGCGACAGGGGTGCGTCGAGCGCAGCGACCGCCTTGCGCACTCGCTCGCGGGCGTCCGCGATAGCGGCCGGATCGCGTTCAGCCTCGGGTTTGCGGTTCTGCGCCGAGAGCACGGTGAGCGTCGGCTCGAGCTCCGTCACCGCAAAGAAGATCCACTGGTACGCGAGCGCGCGGCCGGGCGCTCCGGCCGGAGGCAGGAGCTTTCCCTGCGGAAACTTCTCGGCCAGATAGAGGCAGATCGCGACCGATTCGAACATCCGGAGGTCGCCGTCTTCCAGCACCGGCACGTGTCCCAGCGGATGGCGGGCGAGGTGCTCGGGGCTGCGCGTTTCGCCCTTCTTCGGGTCGAGGCGCGCCAGCTCGTAGGGGACGCCCAGCTCCTCGAGGACCCAGCGTGGGCGGTTGGCCCGAGTCTTCGGCACGTAATAGAGCTTCATCGCGTCCCCCTGGGTAGTGGCCATGAGCGCCCAGGTCAAGCGTGGGCTCCACGGACTCGCAGTTCATAAAGGGACCCGATGGGGCGTTCGAGAAGACCCTGGCCCTTCGCCGTGTTCAGTGACGAACGCCGCCTTCCTCCGCCACCTCGTGCTAGGTTCCGCGCATGCCATTTGACTCTGCCCGCTCCCCCGCTCGCGACCAGGTCCTCGTCCGCAGTCACTCCGACGTCGAGCGCCGCTTCATGGCGTCCGTCTACCGCTGGATGACGCTGGGCCTCGGACTCACCGCGGTCGTCGCCTTCCTCGTCGCGGGCTCCGAGGACGCGCTCCGGTTCGTGATCGGAAACCGCTTCGTCTTCTTCGGCCTCGTGATCGCCGAGCTCGGCCTCGTCGTCGCCATCTCGGCGGCCGTCCACCGGCTCTCTGCAGCCGCGGCCGGAGGGCTCTTCCTGCTTTACTCGGCCTTGAACGGCGCGACGCTGTCGGTCGTTCTCCTCGCATACACCGGGAGCTCGGTGGCCCTCGCGTTCGTGACGACCGCAGGGACCTTCGGGGCCATGAGCGCTTTCGCCACTGTGACGCGCCGAGACCTCTCGAGCTGGAGCAGCTTCCTCTTCATGGGGCTCATCGGGATCGTCATTGCGAGCCTCGTGAACATGTTCCTGCACTCGAGCGCCGTGTCGTTCGTCATCTCCTGCGCGTCGGTAGTGGTTTTCACCGGTCTCGCCGCCTACGACACGCAGAAGCTCCGTGCCCTCGCTCGAGCCGGCGGTGGAAGCGCGGCGATGCCGATCAACGGTGCGCTGGCGCTCTACCTCGACTTCATCAACCTGTTCTTGGCGCTCCTACGGCTTCTGGGGAACCGGCGGGACTGAACCGGAGCGCTGCGGCGAGGACTGCCAGGACGGGCCAGCCCGTGACCAGGCGAGAGCCGTGTTCGGCGGCGAAGCACTCCTCGCCTGGCGTCGGGCTGATGACTACCGCCCGCTGTACGCCACGATTCCACCGGGCGCGCCATGGAGTTCGCGCATGGCGAAGTACACGATGCGCGGAGTCGAGAGGTCGTCCACCTGGATGTTCCAGGCTATCCGATGCGCGAGATCAGGAAGTCCTGGAGGTACCGTCGTGAACGTCCCTGAGCTCGTGTCGTAGCGGACGATCTCGGCCCAGTCGGTGCTGATCCAGAGCGAGCCCTCGTGGTCACAAGCGAGTGCCCAGACGTTCTGGCCGCCACCAGGGAGCTGGTAACCAGAGATGGCGCCCGTCGCGGTATTCACCTGGGCGAGGCCGTGGTTCCTGGACCCCACCCACAGCGTTCCATCAGGGCAGAACGCCATCGACTGCACGTCGTCGTCATCGACCGTGGGGGTATCGGGCCACAGGTCGAAGACCTTGCCCCAGTCCATGTTGACCCCGTCTCCGATATTGGACGTATCGCCGTGCATCGCGGCGAGCCGCAGGGTGTTATGAGCCCAAGGCTGGCCGCTCGGCGCGATCGCCACGGCCCACGTATCGCCGGTAAAGTCGGGGCCGATGACGACACCGTCGGGATAGGTCGCAGTTCTGAAAGCCGGGTGCTCGTGCTCCCAGACGTTGGTGGCGTCCTCGAACTTGCGGCAGACGGTCAGGTCTACGTTCGGCACGTTCGGACAGTTCGCGATCTGGGTGTTGCCCCACCAGCCTCGAGCTTCGGCGGCGCTGTTGAAGAGCGCGGTGAACGTGGCATGCGTCCCTGCCATCCAGACATCGAGGTGCTGCGTAGTGCCAACGTGGTGGTTGACCGCGATCCTGTAGACGTTACGCAGCTTGCGCCGGCCCTGGAGCCAGAAGTAGTCCCAGGGATTGCAGACCGTACTGCCAATTCCCTCCTGGCTGCCGCAGATCACGCCCGGCGGGGTCCCGACGAAGACGTGACGCGTCCGGGCCAACGTCGCCCCGTCGAACGTGATCAAGTCGAGGCCTCCGGCGTCGGTGGCCCAGTCGGACTGGTAGTCGCCGTCGGTTCCGTAGCCCTCGTAGCCGATGATCGCCCGCCCGGCGTCCAGCCCTCCCACGGAGATGATCGGACAGTGCGTCGCTGGCCCTGGGGGCGTTGCAGCGTCTAGAGCCGCGCCGTTCGATTTGTCGAACGGGTCGAGCCCTTGGTAGCAGTTCTGGGTAAGTCCCGCCGCCGCGGCATCGAAGCGGGCGAAGTGGTCGGCGGTGGCTGCCTTCGCATAGACCGCGTCACCGCCTGCCACGTAGACGTTGCCGCCCTCGTCGGCGGCGACATCGTAGGTGGTGGCCGGCAGACCCTGCTGCGCGCCGTAGAACGTCCAGCCGTCGATCGTGGTCGGAGGTACGAGCGCCACGCCGCCGTGAGCTGGACCGCCGCCGGACGGCGTACCCGCGTCAGAGCCCCCCGTGACGCCGCCGTCGTTGCCTGCCCCCCCGCTGGCAACGCTCGTGGTGCCGCCTGGCTGGGTCCCGGCCTGCCCACCTGAGCAGGCCGCGAGGATCGCCGCCAACGCCCACACCCACTTACCGCGCCGTCTCATCCAGCCCCGCGCCACCCGGCAACGGTGTGGGCATCGCACAGGCCCGGCAAGACTTGCGGCCAGTCCGCGACGGGGCTCGACTGTCAGGGTTGTCCTGGGCCCGCTCCCCGGGAGACCCTCCCGTGAGGGCCTCCGCACTTTCAGGCGTGACGCGTTACCGATTGACACGTCCAGTCTTTATGCGTGCCATCGGAGTTGCTGTTATCGGTCAGGGGTGGCTCCGATGAGAACCTTCGCTACAGCGGTGCTGTTGGCGCCGATTCTGATGTCCGTTCCCGGAGCGGCGCGCTCGACGGAAGACGGAGCAAGTGCCGTCGTGGTCCCTCCTGTGGACGAGCAGGATGTAGCACCATCGGAACCAGTGCCTCAGCGGACGCCACCGGCCCCGCCGGCCCAGCCGCCTGCTCCGCCGGCTCAGCAGCAGTACGCCGCCGCGCAGCCAGCCTCCGATGGCCAGTGGGTATACGCCCAGCAGTACGGCTGGATCTGGATGCCCTACGGCGATGCCTATTCATACGCTCCGCCGAGTGGGCAGGGTGAGCCGTACGAGTACGTCTACTATCCGTCCTACGGCTGGACCTGGGTCGTGGCGCCATGGATTTGGGGCTTCGGCCCGTGGCCGTACTTCGGAGTGTACGGAGCGGCGTACTTCGGCTGGTACAGCCATGGTTGGTGGCGCACCCCATGGCGGTGGCAGTTCCGGCCGACTCCCTACTACCACGGGATAAGGTCGGCGCCCGTTCGCGCTGGATTCGGGATGCACGCCGCGCCCACGGGTCGTGGCCACATCAGAGTGGGTGGCGGTGGGCATGGCCATCGCTGACGCGCTTAACCATCGAGCGTGGCAGGTGTTCAGGGTGACGATGCCAACGCGTCTTGCCGTCCTGCTGCTACTCGCCTGCGCGTGCGTCGTGGAGGCGCATCCGCGGCCGGCACCCCCACCGCCACCCAGGATACTCCCGCAACCCGAGGCGGTCGCCATCGCCGCGCAGTACGCACGGTCGCGCGGACTCGTCATCGACTCCACCTACAGCGCTCAACTCGACCGGCACGCCCACTGGCACGTCGACCTCGGCGGCGCTGGTGGACGCGACCGGGCCATCGTGACGCTCGACGGGTACTCGGGGCGGGTGATCGCGGCCAGGCTTCGGGGGTCGCGCGGCGAGTTCGTGCAGCCGCCACCACCACCGCCGCCTGGGGTACCACCGGAACATCCTCCGGCGATGCCGCCGCAGCCGTCCGCGCCGCCGACTCCTCCGCCAGGAGCGCCACCGCCTCCGCCGCCGGCAGGGTGATGGCCCGCCCTTCCCTGCTACGGCGCCCGAGGGGGCGACGCGACAATCACTCGGGTCTGCGGCGTGTGCTACCGGACAGAGAGCGCGATCCCGAGCAGCGCCCCGCCAGCGATGAGCCAGGTCGAGTTCACGCGGAACCAGATCAGGAGCGCGAGGCTCACGACGGCAACTCCTGCCGTCCAGGCGTCGACGACCGCGGCTCGCGCGAGCTGAACCGAGACCGCTGCCATCAGGCCGAGCGAGGCGACGTTCGGCTTGCGGATGCGGACGTGCACCAGTTGGCACTGGGGCGCGGCCTGGTGGCGGCGTGGGCGCTCTCTCCGGCGCGGCTGGTCGTCTCGCGCGGCGCTGCGATGGCTGTCCAGGCCGCGCGGCGCGATGAGGCGCTCGCGACCGCGTGAGTGGTCGCTGGCTACGACGCGTTCATATTCATCACAACGCTCAGTTGAGTCTGGACCTCGGCGCCGAGCGGACTCAACCCACCCCCGCAAACCGATTGCATTCGTCTTCATACGCCGGCACCTTCGAGCCGGGATGCCCTGGCTCCTCCTGCTCGCAGCGCTCGCCGCCTGGCCGG
>Ga0318572_10000338_pt1 | contig 17127 bp, 22 predicted proteins | sample GRESIP089b5f20_FD_202528 | JGI IMG/M metagenome (GOLD analysis project Ga0318572, IMG submission 202528) | Tropical soil microbial communities from Luquillo Experimental Forest, Puerto Rico - GRE.SIPMG.089b5f20 | ecosystem: Environmental > Terrestrial > Soil > Tropical forest > Bulk soil...
AGTGTCCGACAACTACCTCCCCCACCATAGTGAAATTTTGCCGTTGTTTTCATTAGCGTTTTCCCAAGGTGCGACACTCAAACCCTTTCAGCGGCCGAGGCGCTATCCGCAAATATAGTCGAACCAGAACCCACGATGCTGGTTAAGCCTTCGGAACGGCAAGCGTCCACGCAGCACAGGGGAGAATACAATGACGAGAGCTCTCGTTCTCGGAGCGGCCGCTTTGGCGCTTTCAGCGGTTGCCGCATCAGCCCAAGCGGTGAATCCCAACACAGCCAAAGCTCCGCTCTATGATTATGCAGGTCCAGCCTCGTCGGCACCACCACATGGGTACGGGCCACTGATCTACACACCACAACTCTACGCACCGACTCCCGCCTTCCCAGCGCCGCCGGCGGAGCCGGGCTATTACACAGGGAAGTCAATCGTGGCTTCACAGCCGTCGTATGACTACGCTCCCGGTTATTGGGGACAGTGACAACTCGCCGCTTTCCGCCGCCCTGGACTTTCAATCATTCGCCTACGACGATGTTCTTCGCGCATCTCGTCGTTTCTTCCCGCATTTCGTCGGGCGATGCTCGAAATTGCCGCACCTATCTTCAACGACGCTGAAGCTTTCTCATCTTCAAAGCAGGCCGGTCGGCGTTCCCCGGCAGGGTAGCTGGCCGCGCCCGGTCCCGGTCGCCCCCATCCCCTAACCCCAGACGGCCGGGACCACACTGACTCGACTCTTTTCTGAGCAGTTTCTATTGAAGACCGCATGTCGTTGCGTGAGCGTACTATGAGCATATCGAGGAAGATGGCGAGATCGTATTCCGCGAGGCGTGCAAGCTTGGCTGTGAAGGGATTGTATCGAAGCGGCTTGGCTCGCTTTACCGCTCCGGGCGCTCGCCGTATTGGGTGAAGGTCAAGAACCCCAAAGTCCTCGCCGTGACGCGCGAGGCTGAGGAAGATTGGGGCCGATAATGTCCGCGCAAATCGCGTCAGTGTTTCGTCAGCGAACCAGGGGGCTTGCATGCACATCATCATCCTGCTGATCATTTTTGTGGCGTTGGCAGCCATTATTATCTGGGTGGCGGATTACACGTCCGTCGGCGGCCAACGACGCGCCACAGCGATTGACGTTCTCAATCGGCGCCTTGCTCGCGGCGAGATCGACAGGGCCGAGTACGACAAGAAGCGCAAAGTGATCGGTCGGTAAAACGAGGCCAGCCTGGCCCCCGATGGCAACCCCGCCGCTTCCCGCCGCCCTGGTCTGCCGAAGAACAAGAGGTGTGCTTCATCCAACTGAGCTAAGCTGTCACAGTGACGATCTGACCAAAGCACTCCAAGCGGGATCGGCCTTAAGCTCCTCATCGTTATGCGGCGGGGCCGAACATGAACCTTCCTGCAAGTTTGGCGGTATTGGCCTTGTCACTTGCGTTGCTTTTTTTCGGTCGCGGACGAAATGGTGACGCTCTCCCGATCTTCCAAAAATCTCCTTGGATAGTGCAGACACTTTTCTCTACGGCGATCTTGTGTTTGTTCTTTGCCGGTCTGATGGGCGTTGCTGCGAACTTGCATTGGCTGTAGCAGCTCGAACTGTTCCACGAGCGCTCAAGTTCAGCGACCATAGAGAACTCTCAATGGCGAGCCGCCGCTTCCCGCCGCCCTGGTCCGTCAAAAAGTTGACATTGGAGCGCAAGACGATTGCGACATGCTCGCCTTGTCCGATTCGCAGCTTCGGGCTCTCTGGGAGGCCGGCGCCGGCTTGCCAATTACCAATAGAGAAGCGCGGCATATTCCTCGTGCGCGGCGGCGGACAGTGCAGTTCCGGCAGCTCCAACCTCCGATCCGCCGCAGATTTACAAAGCTATCGCGTTCGCAGGACGGTGATGTAGTGCCTGCGAATCTGAACACTGACGAATCGACTGCTAACGACGAAGCACAGCCAGACGGCAACCTAATTGAGCAACGCCGAATTCAAACAATACGGGTCCGGGGAATCCTTGATTCGCGGGATAACGCGGTCGCTGCTGCGTACAAGTTTCTGACTGAAGATATCTTGTTCGAAATTTTTCACCCACAAAAAGCCCACGTTGAGTGACATTTACCTCATTCACCAACAAGGTATGCAAGGCGCGGCAGAACATGTAAGCCACCCTGGCCGCGTTGCTTGGAAATCAATGTGTGCTACCGATGAAGGTAGAGAGAAAGGTGAGAAGTGGTGTGCGAGCTATTTGGGGTAATTCGCTTCCGAAAATCAAACACATCTGGAAAACCGTTAAAAATCTCACCTCAGGTGCTTTTGTTGATATGTGGCAGCAGCGCGTGTCACAGTTTCACCTGCGATATTCTCAGGCAACAGTGAACTGATTGTATCGATTGGGTCAGTCAATTCGGCTGCACGCAATCTACCTCTTTCAGGGAGATGGCATCAGCCTCCAAACTGTCGCTGAATCTAAGCCAGTGCAAGAGAGTTCCTTCCATTACTTCTTCAGTTATCTCGCAGACTTTGATGTCATCACGCGGAAACTGATATCTGAGTAGCAAGCCCTCTCTCAGTGCATCCTCATAACGTCGATGTATCGAATTGGCTCGCCCATTGATTTTGAGGACATAGTAATCATGAGCAAGACTGCCATACGTCGCGATCCCGTTTTTCATTAGACACCCAATCACTCGTCCGAGACCTGTTGCTCGGACGCAACCCGACGATGGATAGCTTAGGTAAATTTTGCGCTAAATTGGCTTTAATCGGCTCAGCCGTGTGGAATTTAGGTTCTTTGTTGTATACCTGCCACAAATAGTGGCTCTGCAAACTAACTAACGGAAATCACTTCAATATAAGATTGGATGCTATTGCTCAGGCGGCATTATCGTGCATACCTGATCGATCAGATGTCCGCGATTTAGATCAGTTTGGTGCGCTCTCTTTTCATCGTTGGACAGACGGCGAATAAGCTTATTCGAGGCGTCCCTCACAAGGGGACTATTGAAATCGTGGTTAGTCGGGTTCATGAAAACGAGTCATTTACGCGTACCGAACGGACTCTTCATCGCATCTTCCGCTGCCTTGACATATATCTCGCCGAGGATCTTTGTCTGTTCGTTAAAGGAATTGATTTGCTTTTCCATAAACTCGGTTTGAATTCTGACGACTTCTTGGAAACTCTTGGCCTGGCTCAGTTTGTGCATGAATGCAAAATTGGCAGTAACATTTTGTGTTGCGTTGCTCAGGAGTATTCTATTTAGATTTGTGTTACTCCAAGGAACCGCTGACATGGTCGTTTGGAGCCAACCAAAATAATTTTCCAGCGCACCCTGAGTTTGCTTCGTGATCTGCTCGGTGGTCTGCGTCGCACTGGTCGTCAAAGCCTTGAGAGGTTCCTCATATTTTGGCATAGCGTTATTCTCTTAAATCTGATGATGGAAACGGAAGCTCTTGAGCGCCGAGGATGGGCTACCCAAACTTAGATCAAAATCTAGCGTGATTTCGTATATCGAAACAGCTCGTTTTCAGCTTTCTCGCCTATTATCCGCCAACGCCTTCCGGACATCGGATTGAGAAATTCCGAACTGTCGGGCAATTCGAGAGGGCGTGACACCTGCTTTGAAAGCAGCGCGAACGGCATTCAATATGCCTTGCGTTAAAGGAACGAGACTGCTTCCACTTTCCTCTCACGTGAGATTTCATCTGAGGCAGGGAGCTTTTTACCGCGTCGTTTTCGCTCAGAAAGTACGGCTGCAAGCAATCGATCGAGTTCCTGATTTCCGAGGTGTTTGATTGCGTTTGACAGATCGGCGGGCAAGACATGCCTTGACGAAGTGCGAGTGATCACAGGCGACGCTGACGGTGGATTTGCCGACGAGGAAGACGGCTCGCGGTCCGACGCAAGCGAAAACAGGTCGGGTGTCGACGATCGAGTGCCCATCAGTTTTTATCCTCGTCTGCCTCGTTCGGATCGAGGACGCCGATCGTACGTCAGAATGGATTCCACGTGGGACTGTCGGTGAACTTCAAATACCCGAGGTTGGCTCCAAGTCGCAGACCGATACCTGAGCGGATTGGAACCACAACGATGTTGTTCGCTGTAAGCGCCGTCATGCCGAAACCGCCAATGAAATAAGCCGAGCCGTTGATGCCGCCGAAGCGATCGAAAATTGCTCCGACCTGCGGCAGGTTATAGACGAGCATCATGGTCCGCGCACCGTCAGCGCCGGCATCGAATCCGACGCTCGGTCCTTGCCAGAACACGCGCATGTCACCGGCATTTCTTGTATAAAGCGTGCCGTCGCCATAGCGCAGGCCGCCGATAAATGCACCGCTCGCCTCTTGACCTAGAACATAACCGTTCGGCAGTCCCCACTGGCTCACGGCTTTCTCGACAACCATTGCGAGCCCGTGTGAAACGGTGCCGAAGAACCGATGTCCGGCGTCGATCAATTCGTTCAACGAGAATTGGCCCGTTGTCGCCGGCGATGGGGAAGGAGCGACCCCGTAAGGTGGCGGCTGGGGTGGAAGGGTACCGGTGGTCTGGGCTGTCGCAAGTGTGGACGCGACAGCCATCAAGCTGGCGATAGCTGCAACTCGCAAGCTGAGAATCATGGCAGCTCCCCGATAGCCCAACAATTCTAGGGCAACGCCGCGACTAAGTCAGCGACGAAGCGGCCGATGTTCGCCCAACGGATCAGTTGAATGTCCGCTTTACCTCCGAAAGCGGACATTGCTACCGCTATTCGATGACTTCATCAGCACGGGCGAGGAGGGTTGGGGGGCAGCCGTGCCCAGTGCCCCCTGGACGCAAGCGCGCGGACCAAGTAGTCGGAGACTTCATAAACTGCGTCGCGGAGCAGCCTATAGAGTGGCCTTATTAACGACCGGGCCGACAAAAGCTTCGAAGCGCTTCCGTAGCGCCGGAAGACGCGTTCCGTCGCCGAGAAAATCGCGATAGCCATTAGCGAAGCGGGGATCCGTCAGCGACGGCATTCCCGCGGGCGGCGGCATGTCGCCCCGCGGGGAATAGAGGGCGGGATTGTGACGCTCTTCGCTCAGCATCCAAGTCACAAGGAGTTTTTGGGATGTGGGGCGCTCTTAAGGATGCCGCCCGCGGTGAAGAACACCGGCGTCCTGTCTTTTTCCGACATGGCGATTTTCAGGGTGCCGCCGGGTACTGCGCTGTTATCGAGGCTGACAAAGCTAGTGCCCGATCGCAGGCGACGCGCGACATCCCGATGGCCTTGGATAAAATATGGATTCGTTGGCCATGTACTTCTCCATGTGAAATCCCAGCCGTATTTCGGTTGGATAGACGGTAACAACTTTGCCGCGCAAGTCGAGCTTCAGAAAATCGAGCGCCGACTTTGGCACGTTGGCCTGCGGCACTTTCTCGGTATTGTAGCCGTAGAACATCGGAAAAGGCGTTCACCGCAACCCAGGCGCCGTTCTTGTCCTTCATTGACGGGAGAACTTGGTCGAAGCCCTCCGGCTTGAAATGCATCAGCGCGCCCACCTTGTCCCAACGGCGATAATCCTGGACGGTCTGAAATTGTACGAAGTCGGCGGTAACTTTATTGTCCTTAAGCTGCCGATCGATCTCCTGGTCCAGGACGTTGCTAAAGCCACCTTTGCGGGTTACGGCGATCCCGGGAAGCGCTTTTCGAAAGCCTCTACCGTTGCTTTCGCCACTGTTGCGCCAGCAGCGGTATAGAACATCAGCGCCTTTTGAGCCTTGCCTTCTCGTACAGGCGAGGCGCTGCTAAGGAACCTGATCACCGGCATCGCCGACTGCTGCGCGTGCGCAGCGAGCGGCCACGTCGCCGCACCACCGAGCAATGAGATGAGAGTTCGTCGTCTCACGGATGCCCCTCAGGCAGGGTTAGCCTACCACGTTGAGGGTGGCAGTGTGCATCACGGCGAATCTGAATCGTCGATGTCCGCTTTGGGGTCAAAAGCGGACATTCACAGGACAATCGCCGAAGTCCGCTTTAACCCCGAAAGCAGACATTTGGTGGCGCGCTAGGCATGTCCGCCTAAGTGCCAATAAAGGAAATCGAATAGAGGACCGGTTTCTCTAATCCGAAAGTGCTCCCAGTGCCCAGGCTGCTCTTGGCAAAACGCCCGGTTGAATGCCCATCTGACCGAACCATGTTTTAAATCCAGCGAAGATAAGGCCACTGCGGAACACTGAGGCGAGCCCTGTATTCACCGCGAGTCGCAGCGCCCAGTCGCCGCGCGGTAATGCAATCGCATAAGCTTCGATCGAAAGATCGTCTGGCAGCATGACAAGCGTCTCTGGTTGCTTGGCTTGTGTTCCCACCAAAAGCAATTTATCGCTGGCATATCCGTCCACTTTGCCGGACTCCAGTGCGCTGATGCCCTCCTCTCGATCCTTCACGGTAACCACGGTGATGTTGAGATTATGCGCGCGACTCTGTTCATTAACAGCTGCCTCGTTCGTTGTGCTAGCTACAACAGCAATCTTTTTTCCCGCCATATCGGAAAATGTCTGAAAGTTTGCTGCCCGGGCTACCACGACGCCCGTAGACTCAACGAATGTGACATTTGAGAAATCCACCTCTTTCATGCGCCCCAGGGTTATCGTGCTGGAGCCACATTCCAGGTCAGCTTGGCCGCTCGAAATTGCTGAGAAACGGGTTTGCACTGTAACTGGTACCCACTCGATCTTGACGTCCGGTATTCCGAACTGCTGCCCGATCGATTTGGTAACCAGTTGACACAGATCGAGAGAGAAGCCTGCCGGCTCCCCTTTTTCGTTCTTAAATGAAAACGGCGTTGCGTCTGTGCGATATGCGATTCGGATAGCTTTATTTTCGACGATAGATTTTAGACGGCTGTCCGACGGAATTGATGTCTGCGCGAACGCGCTCACAAGGCAGGTGAAAAACGCAAGTATTGTAAAGTGAAGTATCCTGCACATCACAGATGCCCTCCCGATTGCGCAAAATTACTATGCGCGTATTGATCCACATAGCGCATGAGCATAGACGATAATTTGTACGCGAGCGCTCCTAGTTTGATTTAGATCAAAAAATGTCGCCTTCAGATCGGAACGTGGTCGGTTAATTCAGTGGTACCGGCCAAGCTCTTCGGGCCGTCATCCATTATTGCGCGCGCTTATTATGGATTAAGAAGAAGAACACGCTTCGTATTGTCGAGAGACCAAGACTTGAAGCGCGCAAAAAACGATTGACCAAGTAATAGCTGTCCCTCCAACGGGAGAACGCTCGCGTTGACGTTTTCGATGATCTTGTCGCCGACCCTTAGCGACCTAATCGTGAAAGTGGGCAATTTCGATTGCGAACCGTCGGCCAAGACGACCGTCCGTTGGCCGGTAATGTCCGAGTCTTTAATAGTGCCTGTGCGTACAAGCGTATAATAAACATCAGCGGGTATCGTCACGTTACCCGCGCCGCTATCGACCGCAAAATCTAACGTAATAGCGCCGTTAATCTCGACCGGTACAACGAATATTCCTGAGTCTTCCTTTAACGGCACTTCTACAACGGAGAGCGATTTTTTATTCACCGCCGACGATATCGGTGGCGTGGTTGTGGCGACCTTTTGAGAACTAACTTCAGATGCCGCCGCGTTTATTGCCGGAGCGGGCAGCAAATTTTCGACGGTACCCTTTACCCAATGGGTCGCCGCATCTTCTGCCGCCTGCTTCAATTCTGCCGGAAGCAGCTTGTGTGTCTTTATCTTGATTTCCAGAACGTCGGCAGAAAAATGGTCAGCATGCCCGCACGGCTTTGCGTCGCCCGAACTATAACTGATCCCTCGTGCACTATCGTAGTCTACATTTGATTTGCGGCTCCACTCACCAGCTTTTGCGAGCAGATTCCAAAAATAAGCCTGTGTTAGATTCTTTGGGACAAGGGTGCCGGCTGCATACGCGTCGGCAATCCGGACTTGCGCGATGCAATTGTCGTTTCGAGCAAGCCGCAGATAGGCGTCGAGCGCCTTTTGTGGTGCGGATTTTTCCTCCTCTTGCGCGATCAGCAGAATCGCCCACTCAAAACCTAATTGTGCAGCCTCACTTAAATATTGTCTGGCTCTCGCCTGATTCTCGGGAACCCCACGACCGTAGTAGTATTTTTCGAATTCCTGACGAAGGTCGCTGTCAGGTGCACCGGCAGCGGATGCCTGTGCGCAACCGACGATACCCAAGGCAACGCTAAGTCTGCATAGGAAAAGGAGCCTGTGCATGACGTATCGTATCGGTTCAACCGGCGCCCGTTAAGGGTCGCTCCAATGTCCGCTTTACCCCCAAAAGCGGACATTCATCGATACTAGTGCGATGTCCGCTTTGTGCCAAAAGCGGACATTCGACCTAAGTTTTCGCCGTCGGCGTCATTTGCAGGCGAAGAGCTAGAACTGCGGCTACACTGAGTGAAACCATAATTCCGCCGACGCAGGCCGGCCATCCGATCCGGTCGAAGATTTGGCCAAGGATTGCCGTGCCGACCAGACCACCGGCGAAATAACATGCGAGATAGATGCCACTCGCGGATCCACGATCTGCGGTGGCAGCGTGGCTCACAAAGCCGGTCGCCGCGGCCTGAGCGAAAAACGTTCCAACGCCAACCAACACCATACCCAGTAGGATCGCGGCGAGACTGGGCAGCAAAAGTAGTGGCAATCCAACTGCAGCTAATGCCAAAGAACTCCAGAGGGTCGGTCGAGTACCCCAGCGATCAACGGCGCGGCCGGCCAGCAGCGTCGTCACGACGGAAGGCAGGAATACGAAATAAACAAATCCAAGCTGCATCGGGCCGACTGATAACGGCGGTCGCACCAGGACGAAGTTCACGTAGGTGAACGTGCCGATGAAAGCGAACAGGATGCAGAATCCGATGCCGAAAGCGGCTCGCAGTTGCGGATTGCGCAAGTGCGCGATCCAGGCCGCAAACGGCGAGCGTGCAGCGGACCCCATTTGCGTCATCGGGGTAGATTGCGCCACGGTATAGTAGACGAGGACTGCACCGACGAGATTGAGCACCGCAAAGAAGTAGAAATTCGAGGCAAGGCCCAGGTGGTCAGCCACCGCGGCCGAGACCAGGCGGCCGATGAGATTGCTCGCGACATTGCCAGTGATATAGGCGGCGAATGCACCGCCAGCGTCGGCGGCACTGCACTCCTCGCCGAGGTAAGCGAGCGTAAGTGTAAAGGCAGACGCCATGCAAAGGCCCTGCGTGATGCGCAGCGCAGTGAACGTGGTCAAATCCGGCGCAACCGCGAGCAGCGCTGTCGGGATCGAGAGGATCGACAGACTGATCAGGATGCCAAGCCGACGGTTTATGCGCTGGCTAAACAGCGAGACTGCCAGTCCTGCTACCGCCATGCCCATGGTGCTGGAGTTGACGGCAAAGCCCATGGCCGCTGGCGTGACGTGATAGGCGCGCGCCAGGGACGGTAGGATCGCCTGGGTCGCAAACAGATCGACGACCGTCAGAAAGGCGGTCAAGCCGATCACGATCGTGCGCAGCAGCACCCCGGAAGGGTGACTCTGCATTTCCATCTGAACCGCTTCCGAAGGTACTGCGTGCGCCATTTCGAAACCCTCAGTTCGGTGGAAGGAGCGATGTGACGCCTTTATTGAATGGTTCGCGTTTCTTGCGTCACACGCGATTCGAACAACGCCGAATCTTGCATCACATATTGTGATCGCTCTTGTCGTGTAGTACGTCGCCCACAAACAGAACGACGGTCTTGTTTCCCGAGTTCTGCCACCAATGGGAGGTGCCACTCGTCTCTGGCCGTACCTCGCCAGCTTTGTGCACGATCGGAACCGAGCAGTTGCTGGCATATTCGATGATCTCGCCTTCTGCGATGTAGATGATCGCAGGACGATCGCTGTGGCTGTGCCAAGGCACGATGCCGCCTGGCTCGATAGTAAGTTTACGGAACCGAAGCTGGCGCTCCTTGATGTTTGCCGGCTCCTTTTCAAGATCGATGGCGGCAAGGACCGTGTCGGTCACGCCCTTGGCAGCATCGGTGACCGGCGGACGTACGTCGGCTTTCATCTTGTCGGAGGGACAACTGCCAGCAGCCGCGGCGGAAACGCCGACGAGTGTCGCTCCAGCGGTGATGCCAGCCAGAACTAGGTATTGGCCGAAGCGTCGGCCGCCCGTGATGCCATCAAACATGTTCGTGGTCTCCTCTGTAAGGCGTTCCCGGAAGTGAGGTCGCAACGGTATTAAGAGTTGACCAAACGGTCGCCGAACGGAAATGCCGAATGGCTCTGGAATCGATACGCAATGGCTATCGCCGGGGAGGACTTTGATGACGCCGAGGAAATGACGTCGAAGAAGCTCGGGGAACGCTCAGCGTGTATCGACCATTCCTTCGGTCCGAGCTCTCGAAGACATGGGCACGGCTCTCGCTGCCACGGCCACCGACCGTCGATTTCCAGGACCAGCGTCCGGCCAAGAAAGGTGCGGACCAATACGAGGCCAGCGAGCAGACCGAGACTGATGAAGGACAATTCATGTGCGATGGTTTCCACGATATCGGCGGCCGGAATTTTCCGCTGCCGTCGATCGGCTCGTAGAGCGGCTTCGCCAATATGGCGCCGGCGAGTCAGCACCGAGAATCGGCGAGCCTATGCCTCCGTTTGTCCTGCCGGACGAGACCGGGCGGATGGTCAGCCTCGAGGAGCTTCTGAACCGAGCCCCTGTTGCCGTGACTTTTCATCGCGGCCATTGGTGTCCTTATTGCCGTATCAACATCAATGCATTGGCGCAGGCGCACAGGCAGTTGTCTGCTGGCGAAGGGCAGATCGTTGCTATCATGCCCGACCGTCAGAAATTCGTCGCCGATCTCAAATTGCGGTCCAATGTGCCGTTTCCCATCCTCACGGACATGGACAACGGTTATGCCCTCTCGCTTAATCTAACCGTCTGGGTCGGCGCCGAAATCCAGAAAATGATGGAAGGCCGTCTGGACCTTCCGGCTTTTCAGGGAAACGACTCTTGGATGCTCCCGATTCCGGCTACTTTCGTTGTTGGCCACGACGCGCTCATAAGGGCGCGCTTCATCGATCCCGATTATCGCAGCCGGATGACGATCGCGGATATGCTCGCGGCAATGCGTCTCTGATCCGAGTCCCTAGGCGCAACTCGATAGACACGAATCCGCAAGATTATCCCGCGAGGCGCTTCGAGTCTCCCGAACCGGCGAGATTTTCTTCAGCCAGGCGAGCGGCAATCGCTTTGCTGCCAAACCATTTTTTTCGCATGGCTTCCCGCACTAACGCGCCTACTCCGGACGAATACGGTCGACCCCTGACCGTGACCAGGTTCACTTTTCGCCAGAACTCAGGCTCGACGACGGGCAAGGCAACTACGCCGGGGTACTTAGCTGCATTTTCGGGCATGAAGGCAAAGCCGAGTCCCGCGGCAACCATGGCCAGGGTCCAATCGTCCCGTTCACTCCAATAGGTCGGTGTGCATGTGACCCCTTTTTCCTGGAGTATGTGATCAGCATACCCAGCAAATTCGCAATTCATCCGATGGATGTAACATTCGCCGTCCAACTCTTTGACCGGAAAAGCAGGCTCGCCCGCAAGGCGATGACCACGATGAATCGCGATAACCATTTGTTCTTGAAACAGGGGCATCACGTGGGTGCGCTCATCGGTTTCTTCACCCGGCAATGCGTAGATGACGGCCTCGAGCTCGCCGGAAAGTAAACGCTCCCTCAGGTCCTTCGCGTTTGCATCACAGAGGCGTAGTTCAAGCCCGTCATGGCGCGCCTTGAGACCTGCAATAAGGTCGACCATCTCGTCAGGCGAAATCGTGCTCATGATTCCAAGCTTGAGGGGTACTCTTTTCAATTGACTAAGATCTTGAGACAACCGTTTTGCCTTGACGGCAGCCTCGTAGACAGTTTCGAGGTGGGGTCGAACCATCTCACCGAGGTCGGTGAGATGTGTGAGATGGCGTTCACGGTGAAAGAGGGGACCGCCGAATTCTCCCTCGAGCTGCTGAATGGCCCGGGAGAGTGAAGGCTGCGAAACGTTGCACTTTTCAGCCGCGCGCGAGAAGTTCAATTCTTGCGTGACCGCAAGAAAATAACGGACTTGATGCATTTCCATGCCGGCACTCCGCAAGCACCCCTGCTGCTTCAATACTACCAGCGGAAGTGGTTGACTGTCATCTCGCGCTCGCCAGACGTGATCTACAATCGCGTTCGCCGGATGTGACCTAAAAACCTATCTGGCAAACAAAAATTCGAGCCCGATGCATGCCATAGCCGTATTGTATCAAATCATTAGCCAATAGGCATTGGCAGTTCATGGCTTGCCTCCGGCAAATTGGTGCGAAGGGGAGCTGCGGCATCCATCCGAACAGGAGCGCGCACCATGAACATTGCCATCAAACCGGAAAACGTCGCGGCCCGAGAGGTACTTGCGGGTAAAGTGTCGCTGGTTACGGGATCCACGAGTGGAATTGGCCTTGGCATTGCCAGAGCCTTAGCGGCAGCCGGTTCGGAAATCGTCCTCAACGGCTTTGGCAAACCGGACGAGATTGCCGATGTGCAGGCTAAAATCGCCTCCGACTTCAAGGTGCGCGTGTCGTTCTCGCCGGCGGATATGTCGAAACCAGCGGCTATCCGCGAAATGATCGAGCAGACACTGCAAATGTTCGGCCGACTCGACATTCTGGTCAACAATGCGGGAATCCAGCACGTAGCTTCATTGCAGCATTTTCCGCCCGAAAAATGGGACGCAATCTTAGCCATCAATCTGTCGTCGGCTTTCCATACCACGCGATTGGCCTTGCCATCGATGCTTCGCAATAAGTGGGGCCGCATCATCAACATTGCCTCAGCGCACGGTTTGGTCGCGTCGGCATTCAAATCAGCATATGTCGCCGCAAAGCATGGCATTGTCGGACTCACCAAGGTCACGGCGCTGGAGACTGCCGAACAAGGGATCACGTGCAATGCCATCTGCCCGGGATACGTCTATACGCCGCTGGTCGAGGCGCAGATCGATGATCAAGCGAAGGCACACAACATCTCGCGTGAGAAGGTGATCCGCGACGTGCTCCTCGCGCAGCAGCCAAATAAGCGTTTTGCCACCGTTGAAGAGCTTGGCGCGCTATCGGTTTTCCTTGCCTCCGACCCCGCTGCATCAATTACCGGTATCGCATTACCAGTCGACGGCGGTTGGACAGCGCACTAAATCTGGAAATACGGACAGGACGCCTGCACACACAATTAATGGCACGATGGAGATCGCGATGGGTGCGTCTAAAACGATGGTTCAAGAAGCGGTCGAGGAATTTCGCTCAAACGCAAATGGACAAGTGGTGCTCGTTCTGCAAGGCGGCGGAGCGTTAGGTGCCTATCAGGTTGGTGTCTATGAGGCGTTGCACGAGGCGGGGATCGAACCGGATTGGATCATCGGCACCTCGATCGGCGCCATCAACGCCAGCATCGTTGCAGGCAATAAGCCTCAGGATCGCCTCGCCAAACTCAACGAGTTTTGGAACAGAGTGGAGCGTCCCATGGGCTCGCCTATTATTCCCACTTGGACCGGCATTTCCGACACGTGGTCGTACTGGTCGACACTCGTCAGCGGTATCTCCGGATTCTTCGAGCCCAATTGGCCAGCATTCTGGGGCGCACATATCCCGCTTGGGATAGATCGCGCGGGGTTCTACCTGACCACAGCACTGCGCCAAACGCTCGGTGAGTTAGTTGACTTCTCGATTATCAACAAGCGATCGCCGCGACTGACCGTTGGCGCTGCCAACGTCTGCACTAGCATGATGCATTATTTCGACAGCCGCGTGTCCGACATCACGGCCGAACACATCATGGCGTCGGGAGCGCTGCCCCCGGCCTTTCCAGCCATCCGTATCGATGGCGAATATTTTTGGGATGGCGGCATCCTGTCGAATACGCCGACCGAAGTGATTTTTGACGATAATCCCCGGCGCAACTCGCTCATTTTCGCCGTTCACTTGTGGAATCCCACCGGGCCGGAGCCGCGATCAATTTGGGAAGTTCTCCATCGTCAAAAGGATATTCAATACTCGAGCCGCATCGCGAGCCATATCAGTCGGCAGCAGCAGACCCATAGACTGCGCCACGTGGTGAGCCAGCTTGTCCGGCATCTTCCCGATGATGTGCGCAAGAGCGAAGCAGTGCGCGAGCTCGCTAGTTACGGCTGCGTGACACAGATGCACGTTGTGCGTTTATTGGCGCCCCGCCTCAAAAACGAAAACCACACGAAGGATATCGACTTCAGCCCGTCCGGAATCCGCATGCGCCGCGAGGCAGGCTATGAGGCCACAATGCGGGCACTCAAGCAGTCCCCATGGCAGGGGGAGTTTGACCCGATCGAGGGCGTCATTTTGCACGACGCAATGCCCGATCTGGCGATCGCGGCGGAATAACTACTTGACCTTATCGAGGGAAGACCATGCGTAACCATGATGCGATCGTAATCGGAACCGGACAATCCGGCCCTGCGCTGGCGCGGCGCCTCGTTGCTGCCGGTCAGAGGGTTGCCGTCATCGAACGAAAGTACTTCGGCGGCACGTGCGTCAACACGGGATGCACGCCCACCAAAACACTGGTGGCGAGCGCCTATGCAGCTTTTCTCGCGCGCCGCGCCGGTGATTACGGCGTGACCATCGGTGGTCCGGTCGGAGTCGATATGCGGGCCGTCAAGGCGCGCAAAGACGCTATCGTGGGGGCATCGCGGCAAGGCGTCGAGCGCTCGCTCAAAACACTGGAAGGCTGCACGGTTTACGAAGGCCATGCCCGCTTTGTCGGAGACAAGAGAGTGGCGGTGAACGGAATAGAGCTCGGTGCCGATCGCATCTTCATCAATGTCGGTGGGCGAGCCTCGATTCCTGCGATCCCTGGGCTCGACCAGGTTCCCTACTTCACCAACAGCTCGATGATTGACGTCGATTTCCTCCCGTCGCATCTCATCATCCTCGGGGGAAGTTACATCGGCCTCGAATTTGCGCAGGTCTACCGCCGGTTCGGAAGCGAGGTAACGGTGATCGAGGCGGCACCGCGCCTGATCGCACGCGAGGACGAAGATGTCTCCCGCGCCGTGGCCGACTTCCTCAAAGAGGAAGGCATTGACGTTCGAGCCGACAGCAAGGTGGTCGGTGTCGAAAGGCAAGGAAACTCGATTGCCGTGAAGGTCGAATCAGCGGGAAAGATTTCAAAGGTCGTCAGCACTCACATGCTGGTAGCGATAGGTCGGCGGCCGAATACGGACGACCTTGGCCTCGACAAAGCCGGCATCGCCACCGATTCGCACGGCTATATTCAAGTGGACGATCAGTTGCGTACCAGCGTGCCCGGTATCTGGGCAATGGGCGACTGCAACGGCCGAGGCGCGTTTACCCACACGTCGTGGAATGATTTCGAGATCGTGGCAGCGAACATCTTGGATAACGAACAGCGGCGCGTGTCTGACAGAATCAGCGCTTATGCCCTGTACACTGATCCCCCGCTCGGCCGTGCCGGCATGACGGAAGCAGAGGTTCGCAACACCGGCAAGCCGGCGATGATTTCAACCATGGCGATGGAAGACGTCAGTCGCGCCTATGAGAAAGGCGAAACCAAGGGCTTCATGAAAATCCTGGTCGACCGGGACAGCAAACATATTCTCGGCGCCTCATTGCTTGGGCTTGCAGGCGACGAGGTCATCCACGGCATCATCGATCTCATGTACGCCAAAGCACCTTATACGGTCATGCAACGTGCAATGCACATTCATCCAACGGTTTCAGAATTTCTTCCGACCATGATGCAGGAATTCAGACCTTTGCAGTAGTTGCGTTGCGGCATAATTGCGGATCCTTCTTTCGGATCTCTGGTGCGAAAAAATTTCATCCGCGAAATCGGCCAATTCCGGCCGTGTCTTTGCATCATGCCGTCATCGCTACAAGGCATGTCCATCGATTGGTGGTCCCAATAGGAGAAATCGAACAGAAGCAATCCACAATTTGGACTCGCTGAGAGCGAAGATCCCCACTTCGATGTGTTGCATACCCGGGAGCTATCGAAACCATAAAGACTCGGCATTTCACTGAAGTCTCCGTTGTCGGTACGACGATACAGGTATTTCGCGGGCAGAAAATATGGCTTCGCGATGTACCTGAAAGTCCTCGAAGCAAACAGGAGCAAACTATGAAGAAGCAAATCTTGACCATCGTGCTTGGCGCTGCCGTTATGCTGGGTACAGTCACCAGTCTATTCGCACAAACTAGTGGTGTTGCGGTTGGTGGCGGCGCTGCGGGCGGGCCCAACGGTATCTACAAGGACCCGTACGGCTTCAACGGCAACAATGCGTACAAGGCAATGGTGCAACGAAAACAGCGCTAAACAACTCGGCACAAAAATGTCGATCTCTAAGTAAGCGGGCAAAGCGGCGATGCTTTGTCCGCTGCTTTCACTCTTTTAGCGCAACCACTAGATCTGCTCTGTGCCAATAGCGGAATTTTTCAGTCGACCAACTCATCTGCCAGCGAGAGGATTGCCGCAGGGATCGTGAGGCTAAGCGCTTTGATCAAAAATTCAAACTTCGTTGGCTGGCCGGGTTTGCGCCCCGGAGGATCTGGTCAATGAATTCGGTTTTTCTTCGATACAGGTCTGACAAGCTGGCCCCATAGGAAGCTAACATCCCAACGACCGCAAAATCGCGAAAACCACCGGCAGCAAACTTGAGCCGCGAGTCTGCTTTGGGTCATTAGCGGACATTCTCGAAGATTTGTGCGATGTCCGCTTTACCCCAACAAGCGGGACATGGAGGGCGTGCAGACACCTCGTGGGTCGATGTGGAAATATCAGTGATGTATTCAGCTATGGTGGACTCAATGACCCGTGAAATTCGGCAAGCGCCGTTCAAATACCGCTTTCACGCCTTCCTTGAAATCTCCTGTCTTTCGTAACCTTGTTTGCTCTTTCAATTCATGGTCGGTTGCCTTGCGCACCCGATCAGCGAGATCGCCGCGTAGAGTCATACGCGTGGCGATAAGCCCAAGTGGCGAATTCTCGCTAATCTCGCTCGCGAGCTTGATCGCCGCGTCGCGCACCTGATGGTGCGGCACCAGCATATCTGCAAGGCCCATCGCGTAGGCTTCCTCACC
>Ga0318572_10000340_pt1 | contig 17061 bp, 17 predicted proteins | sample GRESIP089b5f20_FD_202528 | JGI IMG/M metagenome (GOLD analysis project Ga0318572, IMG submission 202528) | Tropical soil microbial communities from Luquillo Experimental Forest, Puerto Rico - GRE.SIPMG.089b5f20 | ecosystem: Environmental > Terrestrial > Soil > Tropical forest > Bulk soil...
CGCAACGGCACTCGAACTGCCAATGACGTATGACTTGCCATTAGAATAAGTCGGGATGTTGGTGAAAAGCTGCGTGCTAACCAGAGCACCACCAAACCAAGATCACATCAGGTGTGTTTTTCGGTTGCCGTAGGTGTCATATTGATCAAGGCAAGAATTTAGTCATTTTGAATCAAACAGCTACGATCAGTCGCGGAAGACTATGCACACAATCCAAAAGAGATATACACCTATCAAGGTGTCTACTTAACGTTATGCGACTTAGAACCTTCCTCTCATTCCTCTTTGCGGTGCTGCTTGGCGCAGTAGTCGCAGCTGTAATCAAAGTTGGCTTTGCGCTCCCCGGCGTCCTGCCAACGAGCGACATATTCATGTTTATTCTTGAATCTCCGTTGGGGAGGTTTGCTTTAGCCAAGCGTGGTGGTGAGGGCGGCGTTCTAATTGCCATTGCAATTCGCGCTTTCACCTGTAGCGTCATCGTCGGGGCCATCGCTGGTGCGCTACTTGGAAAGCTCAGATTCAAACGTGTTTTTTGCTATTCAGCACTTTGGGTACCAGTTGGCAATGTCGCCCTTGGCTACATCGCTCTGTCTGCCACTTCCATATCCAACCCAGAGCAAGTGGTCGCCATGCAAAAGAATTTTGGTCAGTTGGTCTGGACGGACTTGTGGGTCTACGGTTGGTATTTCCTTGCACTCTATGTTTCGTTCATCGTTACCAGTCGCATAACCCTGCGCTCAACCGGACCTGCGCGAAAAGCCGCGCACGCCGGTTAGCTTCACGTTAGGGGGCATGATGGATCGTCCCGTCTGGGAAATACACGAAAAAATTGTGACCAACTTTCGGTGCCGAAACCATTCTAAGAAGGAACTTACATGAGCACATCGATGGCTGACCCCCATAACGGCATGGTTTCATTTCAACATGCTCTGCATGCGGGAATAATAGAACTGGGTCAGGTACCTAATCATCAAGACTTGTTTAGCCATTTTGACGTTCCAGCTCCAGGAGTGCATCGACTTACGTATGTTCGACTAAGCTCCGATCGCAGAACAGTCAAGGCATTCCTTTCGTGCGTCATCAATGGGGAAGTCGACGGTTTTCCTTGTGTAGCCGTGGGCTATGCGGTCCCGGAAAGTGAGCGACGCCAAGGCTACGCAAAGCAAATTCTGCAGGATGTCATTAAAGACCAAATTCGTCAGGCCGGAAGTAATGGCATTGAGACTGTATATATCGAAGCGGTCGTCGATGTAACTAACCTTCCCTCTCAGCGGGTTGCAGAGACGGTGCTAGACGTGGAACGCGAGAGCATTACCGATTCCGCGTCTGGTAGGCCAGCATATCGTTACACCGCTCGATTCAATGGCACCCCCTAACCTCTCGGTCAACACGGACCTTGCGCGAAAAGCCGCGCAAGGCCGGTTACCTCCACGTTGGGCCCCTATACGCACTTCGCCTACATCATGAGCACCTCACAAGACCTCAATAACATTGCACGCACTCTTTCTGAAGTAGCGGAGAGGCTCGATGACATCGAGTTCACCAAGCCCCTCGATGAGCTTGAACAAACGGCCAATAAATTTGGTAAGGCGTGGAGTGGCTCATGGCTTGGCTACCACGCGAACGTTTACTACATCGACTTTTCCTTGCCGCCGCCGGGTGCTCGATTTAGCCAAGAGTGGGGCTTTCAAGAATGCTGGCCGATTGAAGGGACAACAGGAGACTGGCGGGAGTACAGGTCAACCGATGTCGTTGAGGCAATCGGGATGGCGGCAGGAAACCCCGATACCTCGTTGCAACAATCAGAAGCTGTGAAAGCTGCCGAGCTATTTGACGATGCCAAGTCACAAGTACTTTCACTTCTGTCCACGGCAATCAGTGACCGCTCAGACGACAAGTTCTTAACCGATCTCCAGACGCAAACGGAAAAGCTAAAAGTCTTTGACGCCGCGACAATGGTCAGAGCGTTGAGCCCCAAGGGCCAACTAATGTCGCGAGACATGTCTGCGTTAGAAAAGAGGCTTGTCACTCCGCCGCATATATCCGTCATGTCGAAGGTCGCCGCACTTCGTGACCCATTTCGTGCGTGCCGGGATTTATCCAAGATTGCGTCACGCATCGCTGGCCACCTCAAGAACCAAGAGAAGCGCGAGGTCCGAGATGCCCGCATCGGTACAAACGTGTTTATTGGGCACGGTCGCTCAACTGCTTGGCGCGATCTCAAAGACTTCATTCAAGACCGCCTCCACCTACCGTGGGATGAATTCAACCGCGTGCCAATTGCCGGGGTTACAAATATTGCGCGGCTATCGCAGATGCTGGATGAGTCGGCTATTGCCTTGCTTGTCATGACCGCCGAGGACGAGCAATCCGACGGAAAACTTCATGCACGAATGAATGTAATTCACGAGGCGGGCCTATTCCAAGGACGACTTGGTTTTGAAAGAGCTATCGTCTTGCTCGAAGAAGGATGTGAGGAATTCTCAAATATTCAGGGTCTCGGACAGATTAGATTTCCGAAAGGGAACATACGAGCAATCTTTGAAGATGTACGTCAGGTGCTCGAACGGGAAGGCTTGCTCGAATGACCCGGTGCCCAGCCCATCATTCCACCGGACCTGCGCGAAAAGCCGCGCAGGCCGTGAATTCAGACGTTCGGCATCTAGGCTCTTATGACCCACGACGAGTTTTCAATTGGGCTTGAATTCTGGTTCTGTGCCAAACGTTGGCGCTGCACCGACATCGGAACGCGCGTCATAGTGGCAATTTCACTTGAACCACACGAAGTAGTCTACGTGAGAAAAGATCGGACGGACCGAACAAAGAAGACTGAGATACGGGAAGTTACTAACGATCCAAGTTGGTTGAACGGTCCTCCCTACGCCATCCTTGAGAGCGTGCTTGATGAATACGATATTGAAGCCTGCTCATTAACGCCAGAAAAATAAACGGCATGACACGCTACTGGCGATTAACACAACGTCCAACGCTACATTCAAGTAGACCTGCGCGAAAACCTTCCATGAAACTCCAGCGTGTGGCAACGTTTGTCATCCCGATGTTTCTGTTGATCGGATGCGCCTCGCAGCAGTCGAGCAAATTCCAAGGCATTACATCAGTAGTTGATTGTGCCGTATCGGTGAAACAGAATGGAATGGAAGTACAGAGCAAACGAAACGGACGGATTGACGTTTACGAGCTTAAGGATGCCCCTTTCCGTTTAGAAGTGCCGTCTGTGCAATGCACGCTGAGCGTAGGCGTTTTCCGCTCCTTCAGCGACTTTCAGTATGTTGCAGAGAGTCGCCTGGTGCTTTCCAATAGCGGCTTCAGCATGGCCGGAAGCTACGATGACAGGGACGTTCTGTTCCGTCGTTCCGAAGACCCCAAAGTGAGTGGAGAGTGGGCCACCATCTACGACTCGGTAAAAATGGAGTACGAGGGGCTGTGCAAAGAGTTTGGAACATGCCCCCTAATGATTCGCGCATTCAGAAGCTACTGGAATTTTGTCGGCGACCATGACGGCGGCGCAACGAGCTATGCAGAATTCAAGCGCCTCACCATGGATAAACAACTCAATGGCGTTCGCGGTGATGTTTCCGTCGTTGTTTATACGAAAGTCAAAGACGTAAAGGACAGCTATGGCAGCGACCTCAACGTTATGGAAACGCATCCTATGGTTCTGCGCTTCAGGTAATGGGGCGCCAGTAATCTAACCCTGCGACCCACATGGACCTTGCGCGACAGGTCTATCTCGTGAAATGACCAATACTCAATGGTCAATGGCTGGCCCGCCCCTGTATGAAAGCAGCTAGGGCAGAATACGGAGGGTAAACACTATCCTGCCGTTCTTGCTGTGCCCACAGATTGATCATAGAAAATTCCCATGAGTCTTCACCTCCTCTTTCAGCAAGCCATCTCCCATCATCGTGCGGGCCAGTTGAGGCAGGCAGATGATATTTATGCCCTCCTTGGCACTGCCGATCCGCACAATGGCCAGATTCCCTACCTGCGGGCCTTGGTGTCTCTGCACAGCAACCAACCGCAACGGGCATTGGAACAACTGACGCGAGCAGCGGCCTTAGGTTTTCAACCGTCCGACCTGTTCTTCCAGTTGGGCAAGTGCCATGCTGCGCTGGGCAATGACGAGGCGGCGTTGGATAACTACCGCCAAGCCCTGCTACGGGACGCGCAGAATGTGGATGCCTTGTGTAATGCCGCGAACAGCCTCGGGCGCTTGGGTAGGCAGCAGGAAGCTTTGGCCAACTACCAAGCCGCCATCGCCTTGGCACCGGACAACGGCGTCCTCCGCTACAACCTGGGCACCCTATATTTGCAGCGCCTGCAACCGGAACTCGCTATTCCTCATTTCGAGGCCGCAATTGCTCTTCTGCCCAACCATGTTTCGGCCCACAACAGCCTGGGCACTGCGAAGATGGAAATCGGGGAACTTGAGGCGGCGCTACCCCACTTTCACCATGCAACCGCTCTCGACCCGAGCTTTGCCGAGCCCTGGTTCAACGCACACGGGGCGCTGCTCGACCTGCACCGCCCCGCCGAGGCCATTGCCAGCCTGGAGGGCGCCGTCAGGGCCGCGCCGGACAATCCGGTCTATCGTTTTTTCCTGGGCACCGTGCAGTGCTGCGTCGGCGACCGGGCGGCGGGCGAAAGCCTTTTGACTGAACTACGCCACGTACCAGCCATCCAGGCGGAATTGGACTCCTGGGACTACCTAGTAAGTCTAGGCACGCCCCTGCCGCCCATGCTTGGCACCGGAAAGGGTATCCAGGCCCTGGCCATGGCAGCCGCCCAAGTGGACGGTCTGGTGCTGGAGTTCGGGGTATTTAACGGCAAGTCGATCCGACAGTTGGCCCCGCTGACCGAAGGCCTGGTTCACGGCTTCGACAGCTTCGAAGGCCTGCCGGAGGCCTGGGGTAACGAGGACAAGGGTAGCTACAGCGCCTTCGGCCAACTACCGCTGGTGCCGGACAACGTACGTTTACACCGGGGCTGGTTCGAGGACTCAATCCCGCGCTTTCTCCGGGCTGAGGCCGGCCCCATACGCTTCATCAACATCGACTGCGATCTTTACAGCTCAACAAAGACCATTTTTGACCTCATGGCGCCTCGCTTCGTCCCGGGCACAGTCATCCTGTTCGACGAATACCTGGGGTACCCCACCTGGCAGGAAGACGAATTCAAGGCTTTCCACGAAGCGGCTGCCCAACACGACTGGCGCTACGAACTACTTGGGTTCAGCTTTCTCACCAAGCAGGCAGCGGTGCGGCTACGCTAGAGCCAAGTCTCTTTTCGCGCTCCGTCGCGCTGTGCTTCTTTAGTTTTTTTCCATCGCCCCTATATGTCTTTCCAGGCCCCCGGCCTGCGGCCGACTGCGGCACAATAAGGCCATTGCTGTCACTCAACTCTTCAAGGCTATCCATGAGCACCATCAATCCCCTCCTCGATTTTTCCGGTCTGCCCCGTTTCGATACCGTTCAGCCCGACCATGTGACCCCGGCCATTCGCCAGTTGATAGCCGAGTACCGCGAGTTGATTGCCAAGCTCACCGCCCCCGAAGCCCCTGCCACCTGGGACGCTTTCATGCAGCCCCTGACCGACATGGGCGAGAAGCTCTCCCGGGCCTGGGGCATTGTCGGTCACCTGCATTCGGTCAATGACGTGCCCGAATGGCGCGAGGCCTACAACGCCATGCTGCCGGAAGTGTCCGGTTTCTATGCCGACCTGGGACAGAACCTGGCCCTGTTCGCCAAGATCAAGGCCCTGGCCGCCAGCACCGAATACGCCGGCCTGAGTCCGGCCCGCAAGCGCATTGTGGACAACGATCTGCGGGACTTCCGCCTCTCCGGGGCCGAACTGCCCGAGGACAAGAAGCCCCGCTTCAAGGAAATTCAGGAAGAGCTTTCCGCCATCGGCGCCAAATTCTCGGAAAACCTGCTGGACGCCACCAACGCCCACGCCGAGTGGATCAGCGATGAAGCTGACCTGAAGGGCCTGCCGGAAGACGTGATCGCCGCCGCCCGCGCAGCGGCCGAGAAGGAAGGCAAGCCCGGCTGGAAGTTCACGCTCCACGCGCCCTCTTACATTCCCATCCTGCAATACGCCGAGAACCGCGGCCTGCGGGAGCGCACCTACCGGGCCTACGCCACCCGGGCTTCCGAATTCGGCAAGACCGAGTGGGACAACACCGGCCTGATCGAAAAAATCCTCGCCCTGCGCGCCGAAGAAGCTGCGCTGCTCGGTTACAAGAACTTCGCCGAAGTTTCCCTGGTGCCCAAGATGGCCGACACCCCGGCCCAGGTGGCCGCCTTCCTGCGGGACTTGGCGGCCAAGGCCAAGCCCTTCGCCGAGAAGGACTACGCCGAATTGAAGGAATTCGCCCGCGCCGAGTTGGGCATGGACAGCCTGGAAAGCTGGGACATGAGCTGGGCCTCGGAAAAGCTCAAGCAGGCTCGCTATGCCTTCTCCGACGAAGAAGTGAAGCAGTACTTCCCCGAGCCCAAGGTGATTGCTGGCTTGTTCCGCGTGATTGAGTCCGTCTTCGGCGTCACGTTGGAAAAGGACAGCGCGCCGGTGTGGGACAAGGACGTGAACTTCTTCCGCATCAACAAGGACGGCAAGCTCATCGGCCAGTTCTACCTGGACCTGCACGCCCGGGAAACCAAGCGCGGTGGTGCCTGGATGGATTCGGCCCTGACGCGCCGTCGCATTCCCAGTGGCATTCAGACGCCGGTGGCTTATCTCAACTGCAACTTCCCCGCCGCCGTGGGTGACAAACCCGCCACCTTCAGCCACGACGACGTGATCACCCTGTTCCACGAAACCGGCCACGGCCTGCACCATCTGCTGACCCAGGTGGAGGAATACGCGGTGTCCGGCATCAACGGCGTGGAATGGGATGCGGTGGAACTGCCCAGCCAGTTCATGGAGAACTTCTGCTGGGAATGGGATGTGCTGCAGGGCATGACCGCCCACGTGGACTCGGGCGAGCCCCTGCCCCGCACGCTCTACGACAAGATGATCGCCGCCAAGAATTTCCAGAGCGGTCTGGGCACCCTGCGCCAGATCGAGTTCGGTCTGTTCGACCTGCTGCTGCACAGCGAATTCACGCCTGGCGAGGTGACGTTAACTCGCAAGAGCTATCTGGACCTGCTGGCCCAGGTGCGCAAGGAAGTGGCGGTGATCATGCCGCCCGAATGGAACCGTTTCCCCAACAGCTTCAGCCACATCTTCGCCGGTGGCTACGCGGCGGGCTACTACAGCTACAAGTGGGCCGAGGTGCTGTCTGCCGATGCTTACTCGGCCTTTGAAGAAGCCGCCAAGCTGCGCGGCAGTTCGCTCGACGCGGAAACTGGCAGCCGCTTCCTCAAGGAAATCCTGTCCGTCGGCGGCTCCCGCCCGGCCATCGAATCCTTCAAGGCCTTCCGGGGCCGGGAACCCCAGCCGGACGCCCTGCTCCGCCACAACGGCATGGTGGCCGCGTAATACCAAAATCGCGCAATAATCCCCCTCGCCATGAAAGGGCCGCCTGATCGGGCGGCCTTTTTACGACCACGCGACCAATCACTTACCCAGTCATCTCGGTATCGCTACAGGAGCCCCCATGAGCAACACCCTCGCCCAACCCGGCATCCTCAATCCCACCCCGGCCTACGGCGCCTCTCTGTCCTTTCGCCCCCAACCCGGCGGCAACGTGCGCCGCGCTCTGGCTCGCTTGCAACAGGACTTCGACCCCGCCTGGGGCGTAATTGGCCTTGGCGAACCCCTGGTGGCGGCGCTGGGTCAGTCCATTCCCGGCCTGCACAGCTTTACCGCGCTCTCTGGCCAAGGCTGCGGCGCTCCGGCCACCCAGCATGCCCTGGCCGCCTTGATCGGTGGTGCCGACCGCAGCGAGGTGTTCAATCGCATTGAAACCCTCAAGGTGCTGCTGGCCGACGACTTTGAACTGGAAGATGCGGAAGACACGTTTCTCTACGCCGGTGGTCGTGACCTGACCGGCTACGAAGACGGCACCGAAAACCCCGAGGACGAAGAGGCAGAGTCCGCCGCCCTGGCCAACGGCGACGCCGGATTCAAGGGTTCCAGTTTCGTGGCCATCCAGCGTTGGGAACATGATCTGGAACGCTTCAACGCCCATCCCCCCGCCACCCGCAACGCCATGATCGGCCGCGACCGGGACAGTAACGAAGAGCTGGAAGAAGCGCCGCCTTCCGCCCACGTGAAGCGTTCAGCCCAGGAAGATTTCGCCCCTGCCGCCTTCATGCTGCGCCGGTCCATGGCCTGGAGTACGGGAAAGGCGCGGGGTTTGGAGTTCGTAGCTTACGGCCACTCCCTGCAGCCCTTCGAACAGGTACTGCACCGCATGATGGGTCTGGATGATGGCATCGTCGATGCCCTGTTTGATTTTTCCCGCCCGGTGACCGGCGGTTACTACTGGTGCCCGCCCCTAAAGACAGGGCGCCTGGACCTGAGCCAACTCGGGCTCTAGGTCACCTCTGCGCAGCCTGCAAAAGCGGCTCGGCAACAGCCCCTCAAGTGGGGCTGTTCAGATGCACCAGTTCGGACAGTTCCCGATCCAATAAGCCACTCTCGCCGCTGTTGAGTTCCACCAGGCGGCGCAGATGGGTAATGCTGTCCAGATCGATCCGGTCGCAACGCAAGCCGACACGGCGTCCGTCCATGTGCGTGACAGTGGTCCACATATTGATGGCTACGTCGGCGGCCAGTTCCAGATGTACCTGGCAATGCTCACCGGCTTTCACCGGCCAGCCTTCCGGCACCTCTACCAAAGCTCCCTTGAGGGAAAGGTCCACCAGTTGGGCTTCTGCCGTGCCGTGGGCGTCAATCAGTCGAACAGGAGAATGAAAAGTCGCGCGCCAGAAATGACGGCGATCAGCGGTTGCGGTCATCGTTGTCCTTTTGCAGTTGACGTGCTTCGTCACCGGTGCCGACAAAGCACTTACCAATGGGGCAATGGGCGGGGTCGTCGCAGTGGTGGTCCCGCGCACACTCTTCCAGGGTTTGATCCAGAAGAACCATCTCGTGATGCACTGGGCAGAAGTCAAAGGGAGAATCGAACATGGCCAACCCCTCCTGTTTTATTTTTTCTCCCGCCGGAACCCCAACGGGGGAGTAACACCATCCTACACCTGCGGAAGAGATCAAACCATCTTCACCACAATGTCGTGCAGGGTGTTGGCGCAGTGGGCCATGCGCTCGGAGGCGTTGGTCAGGTGACGGTAGATTTCGCGCCGCTTGAACATGTGGATGTAGTCATCCCCCTGAAACAATTCCGCCAGGGCCACGCGGTAGAGTTTTTCCACCTTGCGTTCCGCCCGCCGGGCCAGGTCGGCATCGGTGGAGGCTTCCTGCGGGTTGCTGCTCAGGCGCTCGTAGCCGTTGCGCAGAGAAACCGTACCCTCGTGAAGGTATTGGGACATCTCCAGGGTAAAGCGGTCGGGCTTCAGCCCCAGCGCATCCATTTCCTGCACAGTGTCTTTGCAGAAATTGATGATCTCATCCAAATGGGTGATGGCCCGGTAGATGTCCTCCCGGTCCATGGGCGTGGAGAAAGACTCGTTGAGAGCATGGATGTTGTGCACCTTCACCTTGTCGGCGGCGTGCTCGTCGTCCTTGATCTGTTCGCCGATGGCCGGGTCGCCACTCTCCATGTAGCGCACTAGCAGCCCGACAGTCTTTTCCACCTGGGCGCTCTGTTCGTGGAGCATGACGAAGAAGTCCGGCATCTTGGGAAAGAAACGCTCGAAGAGCCGGGCCAGCATGGTTTGGTTGGATGCGATGGCATTCATAGGGAACTCCCGACCAGCAGGAAGACGCCCTTCAGGGCGAAGTAGAACAGGATGGAAACAAAGGCCGCCCCGGGAATGGTGACGACCCAGGTGGTGGCAATTTCGCCGGCCTTGGCCCAACGCACGGCCTTGGGCCGCTCGGAAGCGCCGATACCCATGATGGAGGTGGCCACCACGTGGGTGGTGGATACCGGCGCCCCCAGGGCCGAGGCGGAGAGGATCACTCCGGCTGAGGCCAGTTGGGAGTCCAGCGCATGGAGCGGGCGCACTTTGTAGATGGCAAAGCCCAAGGTACGCACAATGCGCCAGCCGCCGGAAAGGATGCCCAAAGTCATGGACGTGGCACAGGCCAGCATGACCCAGATGGGCACCTCGAAGCGGTCGATAAACCCGCCCATGACCAGCACCAGGGTCAGGATGCCCATGCTCTTCTGGGCATCGTTGGCACCGTGGGAAAACCCCAGGCTCGCAGCCGTCAGATACTGGGCATTGCGCAGGCCGTTGTTGAGGGTGGGCCGGGCGCGGCGCAACAGATGCAACATGATCTTGTGCAGACCGTAACCCACCCAGAACCCCACCAGGGGCGAGAGCACCAGGGCCAGCAACACCTTCATCACCCCGGTCACGTGCCCCTGCTGCAATTCGGCAAAGCCCCACACCACATGCTCGGCACCGGACGACACCACCACCACACCGGCCAAGCCGCCCACCAGGGCGTGGGAAGACGAAGAGGGAATGCCGCGCCACCAGGTGAACAAGTTCCAGGCAATGGAACCCACCAAGCCACAGAGGATGACGGTCAGTGCCTGGGTCGGTACCAAGGCATCCAAATGAATGAAGGTCCCGATGGTGTTGGCCACCGCCGTGCCCCCCAGCAAGGGGCCGAGGAATTCGAAGACTGCCACGATCAGCACCGCCTGCACCGGGCTCATGGCCCGGGAGGCGATCACGCTGGCGATGATGTTGGCCGCATCGTGAAAACCGTTGGTGTAATCGAAGAGAAGAACGATCACCACCACCAGCAAAGCAAGAACAAAAACCATATCCATGGCCCGATCATAGCGAAAACCCGCACCATTGAGCCCCGCAATGCAACATGGAAAACGGCAGTGGCATTAGAATCGGCAAAAAGACTGCTCCCCGGAGACCCCCTTGAAGATTGCCGCCTGGAATGTGAATTCCCTCAAGGTGCGCCTGCCCCATGTACTGGATTGGCTGGCCACCGTGCAACCCGATGCCCTGTGCCTGCAGGAAACCAAAACAGAAGACAAGGGTTTCCCCTTTGCCGAATTGGAAGCTGCCGGTTACACCGCCATCCACAACGGCCAGAAGACCTATAACGGCGTGGCCATCCTCAGCCGCCACGCCGTGGAAGATGTGCAACGGGACATTCCCGGTTTTGCTGACGAGCAAAAGCGCATCATCGCCGCCACGGTGAAGGGCGTGCGTCTGGTCTGCGCCTACATTCCCAACGGCAGCGAAGTAGGCTCGGAGAAATACGAGTACAAGCTGCGCTGGCTCACCGCCCTGACCGCCTGGCTCAAGGACGAACTGGTGCGCCATCCGCAACTGGCCCTGCTGGGGGACTACAACATCGCCCCCGACGACCGGGACGTATACGATCCCGCCGCCTGGCAGGACAAGATTCTCTGCTCCGCTCCCGAACGGGCCGCCTTCCAGGGCCTGCTGGATTTGGGGCTGAAGGATTCCTTCCGCCTCTTCGAGCAGGCTGAACAAAGCTTCAGCTGGTGGGACTACCGGGCGGCGGGTTTCCGTCGCAACCGGGGCCTGCGCATCGACCACATCCTGCTCTCGTCGCCCCTGGTGCAGCGCTGTACCGCCAGCACCATCGACAAGACACCGCGCAAACTGGAACGGCCCTCGGACCACGCCCCCGTGATGGTGGACCTGGCGGACAGCGCAGCATGAGCCTGACAGCGGAACAAACCCAACGCCTCACCGACCTGTACCCGGTGCTGGCCGCCCTGGCCGAGCCCTTGCGCAGCCAATGCCTGGCGGAAGCCCTGGTCATGCAGGTGCCCGCCGGCACCACGGTGTTCGATGGCGGCCAACCCTGCCAGGGATTTCCTTTCATCCTCGATGGCGCCATCCGGGTACTGAAGGCCGCTCCCTCGGGCCGGGAACTACCCCTCTACCGGGTACTGCCCGGGGAATCTTGTCTCATCAGCTCGGGCTGCCTGCTGGGCCACAGCAACTACAACGCCCGGGGCGTGACCGAAAGCGACAGCACCTTGGTGCTGCTGCCCAGCCAGCGTTTTGACGCCCTGCTCGCCAGTCCCGAGTTCCGCCAATTCGTTTTCGCCCTGTTCGGCGAACGCATGGCCGACCTTATGCAACTGGTGGAGGAAGTGGCTTTCCGCAAACTGGACCAACGGCTGGCCAACCTGCTGCTGGGCAAGGGCCACACCCTGCACACCACCCACCAGGCCCTGGCTGACGAGTTGGGCAGCGTGCGCGAGATGGTGAGCCGCCTGCTCAAGGGTTTTGCCGAACAGGGGCTGGTGAAGCTGGGCCGGGAACAGATTGAAATCCTCGACCCCGCCGGCCTACGTCGCCTGGCGGCCTGACGATCTCAACTCGCAACGCCGCCCGGCCATGCTGGGTGACTTTGGTTACAGATGCGCCACCGCTGCCGATGCTCTAATCCGCCCGTCACTTTTCCACTTTCCGGAGCGCACTATGAAACTGAATGTCGGCGGTATTGATCGCATCCTGCGTATTGTTGTCGGTCTCGCCCTGGTGGGTTGGGCCCTGACCGGCGGCCCCGTTTGGGCATGGGTTGGCGTGGTCGCCCTGGGTACCGGCTTGGTGGGTTTCTGCCCCCTCTACCCCTTGATCGGCTTCAACAGCTGCCCTGCAAAAAAAGATTAAGTCACATTCCTGCGACGCAGCATTGCTGCCAGCCCCAAGCCCGCTGATGCGGGCTTTTTTATTGCCGCGATGCGTCAGGAAATAATGGGCTGACCGTCATCATGGTTTCTTGAAATTTAAACAAAGCCTGTCTAGGCTGCCCCCATGGGTCTGCGTTCGACCCACGGGAAGTGGTTGTTCCTCGCCGCTTCCGCAACGCCCCACTTCCACGGACTTGCTGCACTTCACTGACACAGGGAGCCGTACCATGCAGACCAGACTGATCCGCACCATCATCCAAGGCCAAACCGTCGCCACCGCCAGCCCGGACACCACCGTCTCCGAAGCTGCCGCCCACATGCGCAATGTGCGCGTTGGCGCCCTTGCTGTACTGATTAGCGACAAACTCGTCGGAATCTTTACCGAACGGGATGCGCTGTTCCGCGTGCTGGCCGCCGGCCGCGACCCGGGTACCACGACCGTGGCCGAGGTGATGACCAGCAACCCGCAAACCATTCCGCCCAACCGTCCCCTGAGCCACGCCCTGCACCTGATGCACGAGGGCGGCTATCGCCACATGCCCGTGGTGGAAAACGGCTACCTGGTGGGCATGGTGTCGGTACGCGACGCCCTGGGCCCCGAGTTGAAGCAATTCCAGGATGAACTGGAAAGCAAGGACCACATCTTCGAACTGCTGGCTTGATCAACCCCTTCATCTGATTCAACCCAGCCCTGCAGGGAAGTCCCTCCTCAGCATCACCACCCGACTTCCCTTTTGACACTGGAACGTTTTAGCGGAACGTTCCAGTGTCTTGTTTTTGCACGATTTCATTCAGCATCACGTCATCCGATCGCGTTATGCTTGAAGCTGTTGTCCAGCCTTCATGCCTAACGTCATGTCCCATTCCCACCCGCTCCTTCGCAAACTTGCCGTCCTCCTGCTGCTGGTCTTGATCGCCGCCGGCGGCTTTGTCCTTTGGAAAAAGCTCAACAAGCCCGGCCTGCCCATCGGCTTCATCAGCGGCAATGGCCGGCTTGAAGCCATCGAGGTAGACGTAGCCACCAAGCTGGCCGGGCGCATTACCGAAGTCACGCCCAAAGAAGGCGACAGCGTCAGCCGCGACCAAGTGGTGGCCCGTCTCGACGCCGCCGAACTGAACGCTCAACTGCGCGGCGCCGATGCGCAAACTGCCCAAGCCCGCAGCGCCCGGGCGGAAGCCGCCGCCGGTCTTTCCCGTTATGAAAGCGACGTGCTGCTGGCCCACAACAATCTGGAACGCACCAAGCAATTGATCGCCAAGGGCTTCATCAGCCCCGCCCTGCTGGATCGGGACGAAGCCGCCTACCGCGCCGCCCAGTCGGCCCTGGATTCCGCCCGCAACCGCATCCGCGAAACGGAAGCTGCCATCGAAACTGCCCAGGCCCAGGGCGACCGGGCCCGTACCCAGTTGCGGGATGCCGGCCTCACTGCCCCCATCACCGGTCGCGTGCTCTACCGCCTGGTGGAACCCGGCGAAGTGCTCGGTGCCGGCGGCAAGGTGCTGACCCTGCTCAACCTTGAAGACGTGTTCATGACCGTTTATCTTCCCTCCGACCAGGCCGGCCAACTGGCCATCGGCAGCGAAGCCAAGGTGGTGCTGGATGCCCGCCCTGACGAAGTGATTCCCGCCAAGGTGAGCTTCGTCGCCGACCGTACCCAGTTCACACCCAAGGACGTGGAGACCCGCAGCGAGCGTGAAAAACTCATGTTCCGCGTGAAGGTGAAGATCGACGCCGATTGGCTGGCCACCCACCAGGCCCTGGCCAAACCCGGCATGCCCGGTGTGGCCTACCTGCGCCTGGACGAGCAGAAGGCTTGGCCCGATCCGCTGCCCAAGCGTTAAGTCGACGCCTCGCTCCCCATACCTTCGGCCCACGGCCCGATGACCCTTCGCACCGTTCCCGACACTACTGCCAACACCGCCGCGACCTGCGCCGACTTGCGCGGTGTGAGCCAGCGTTACGGCGCAGCACTGGCGGCCGATGCCGTGGACTTGACCATCCCTGCCGGTTGCATGGCGGGCTTCATCGGCCCCGACGGCGTGGGCAAGTCCACCCTCCTGGCACTGATCGCTGGCGCCAGACAAATTCAGCAAGGGTCAGTGCGCGTCCTCGGTGGCGACATGGCCGACCGCCACTACCGCAGCCAGGCACAACCCCGCATTGCCTACATGCCCCAGGGCCTGGGCCGCAATCTCTACCCCACCCTGTCGGTGTTCGAGAACGTGGACTTCTTCGGCCGCCTGTTCGGCCTCGGCGGAGAACAACGGAAGGCGAAGGTGGAAGAACTGCTCGCCAGCACCGGCCTGCTGCCCTTCCAGGACCGCCCCGCCGCCAAGCTCTCCGGCGGTATGAAGCAGAAGCTCGGCCTCTGCTGCGCCCTGATCCACGACCCGGATCTGCTGATCCTCGACGAGCCCACCACGGGCGTCGATCCCCTCTCGCGCCGCCAGTTCTGGGAGTTGATCGACCGCATCCGCGCCCGCCGCCCCGGCATGAGCGTCATCGTCGCTACCGCCTACATGGAAGAAGCCGCCCGCTTCGACTGGCTGGCCGCCATGAATGCAGGCAAGGTGATTGGCGCCGGCACCCCGGACGCCTTGCGTCAGCGCACCGGCCAGGCCAGCCTCGAGGAAGTCTTCATCGCCCTGCTGCCGGAGGCCCAGCGGCGCGGCCACCAGGCCCTGACCATTCCGCCACGGCGCGATAGTGACCACGACTGGGCCATCGAAGCCGAGGGCCTGACCCAACGCTTCGGTGATTTCACTGCCGTGGACCGGGTGAGCTTTCGCATCGGTCGTGGCGAGATATTCGGCTTCCTCGGCTCCAACGGCTGCGGCAAGACCACCACCATGAAAATGCTCACCGGCCTGCTGCCGCCCACAGAGGGCAGCGCCCGCCTGTTCGGCAAGCCGGTGAACGCCAAGGATTTGGAAACCCGCCGCCAGGTGGGCTACATGTCCCAGTCCTTCTCCCTCTACGGCGAACTGACGGTGGCCCAGAACCTGGACCTCCATGCCCGCCTTTTCCACCTGACGGAGGAGCATCGCCGCGAACGCATCGACGCCCTGGTGCAACGCTTCGGCCTGGCGCCCTATCTGGATCAGCGGGCCGAGGGCTTGCCCCTCGGCATCCGTCAGCGTCTGTCCCTTGCCGTGGCAGTGGTGCACGAACCCAAGCTGCTGATCCTGGACGAGCCCACCTCCGGCGTGGACCCCATTGCCCGGGACGAATTCTGGCAACTCCTGATTTCCCTCTCCCGGGAACAAGGCGTCACCATCTTCATTTCCACCCACTTCATGAATGAGGCGGAGCGCTGCGACCGCATCTCGCTCATGAACGCCGGTCAGGTACTGGCCAGCGACACGCCGGAAGCCCTGCGTCTGGCCCAGGGCAAGGACAGCCTGGAAGAGGCCTTCATCGCCTATCTGGAAAACGCCCGCCACGATGAGACCGACAAAAAGGCTGACATCGCGCCGCGCCAAATCAGCGATGTCCCCGCCGCCAACAATCCGACCAGCACAGGCAAAGCCACCCGCCCCGCCGCCTTCAGCCTGGGTCGCCTGCTGGGTTACGCCTACCGGGAAATGCTGGAACTACGCCGCGACCCGATCCGTCTCACCTTCGCCCTGCTCGGCTCGGTGCTGATGATGCTGATCCTCGGTTACGGCATCACCATGGATGTGCAGGACCTGCGCTTCGGCGTGCTTGACCGGGACCAGTCGCCGGAGAGCCGCGCCTACGTGCGCAACATTGCCGGCTCCCGCTACTTCCTGCAACAGCCGCCCATTGCCACCAGCGACGACCTGGACCGACGTCTGAAGAGCGGTGAACTGTCCTTGGCTCTACCAGGCCCAACTGGTGGCCGACAAAACCGGCGTCACGCCCACCCTACTGCCCTTCGACGTGCAAACTCGCTATCGCTACAACCAGGATTTCAAGAGCGTCTACGCCATGGTGCCGGCGGTGATTCCCCTGCTACTGGTGTTCATTCCCGCCATCCTGGTGGCCCTGGGCGTGGTGCGGGAAAAAGAGTTGGGCTCCATCACCAACCTCTACGTCACGCCGGTGACGCGGCTGGAATTCCTGCTGGGCAAGCAACTGCCCTACATCGTGTTGTCCATGATCAGTTTCGTCCTCCTTTTGCTGGAAGCGGAATGGGTTTTCGCCGTGCCCCTCAAAGGTCACTTCCTCACCCTCACGGCAGCAACCCTGCTCTACGTCACCGCCACCACGGGGCTGGGGTTGCTGGTGTCGTCCTTCACCAAATCCCAGATCGCCGCCCTGGCGGGCACCGCCATCATCACCATGCTGCCCACCATCCAGT
>Ga0318572_10000341_pt1 | contig 17059 bp, 14 predicted proteins | sample GRESIP089b5f20_FD_202528 | JGI IMG/M metagenome (GOLD analysis project Ga0318572, IMG submission 202528) | Tropical soil microbial communities from Luquillo Experimental Forest, Puerto Rico - GRE.SIPMG.089b5f20 | ecosystem: Environmental > Terrestrial > Soil > Tropical forest > Bulk soil...
CTGGGGCGCGCGGCGCCCGGACCAGCTCGATCCGATCGACGAGATCGAGGGCTGGCACGTCGACGAGGCGGCGAAGCGCGAGATCGACGCGATCCTGAAGCGCTGCGTCCGCGATCCCGCCTCGCCCGCGTTCATGGCGCCGCCGGCGAGGCGGCCCGCGGGGATCTCGACGACCTGAGCCGGTGCCGTCGCGTCGCGCCCGCGTTCGCCTCCGGGCGAACGGCTAGTCCGTTGCCAGCGGATGTGAGCCGAGCGACCACTTCGCCCCCGTGACGAGCGCGCCACAGCTGCGTGCCGGCGGCGGAGGCCGAGGCGCGCCAAGTTGCCGCAACATCGCGCGCTCCACGTCTGGCGCGAGGCGTGCACAACGCCAGGCGGCGCCGCCGGGGCCTTCGCCACGGGGACGACCTCGCCGACCTCGTGGCTACTTTCGAGCTCGTCGCGTACGAGTCGCATTCACCTGGAGACACAATGCACAAGATAATCACTGCCTTCTTCGTGGCGATCTTGCTCGCCGTACCCGCCGCCGCGAGCGCGCAGTTGAGCCTTGGCGCGCGCCTCGGCTACGGAGCGGTGAGCGGTGAGGTGGTGAAGGACGTCAAGCTGTCGAGCTGGGTCGACCACGAGATCCCCGTCCAGCTCGACGTGTCGTTCAAGGTGCTCCCGAATCTCAGCCTGGGCGGGTACTACGCTTACGGCTTCACGTCCGTGAAGAGCGGATCCGGCCTGGATTCGGCGAACGACTCGCGCGCCGGAGTTCAGGCGGCGTTCGCATTCCTACCCGGAGAGAAGCTCAACCCTTGGGTCGGTGTGGGCACGGGCTGGGGGTGGCTCAACGCAAGAGGCAGCGGCGTCGACATGGCGATCAGCGGCTGGGACAAGCTCACATTGCAGGGCGGCCTGGACTACGGCGTCGCCAAGGCGGCGGCGGTCGGCCTCTTCGCGAGCTACAGCACCGGCGAGTACCGGGACGGCAAGATCACGATTCCTGGGACAAAGTGGGCGTCCGGATCCATTGGATCGGGCGAGATAGCGTCCCACGGACTCTTCACGATCGGCGTTCGAGGGACCCTGGATCTGTAGCCGGACGCCGCGAGGTCGCGGAAAAACACGGGGCGCGGATCCTGCTGTCGCCCAGCAAAGATCCGCGCCCCGCCGCGCTCAACATCGGTCGCCCGAGGGCTTGTCTCAGGGTGTCGCCCCCGGTCCGCGCTATAGCTTCGATGGACCCTCCGCCCGCGCCGCGCGCCGGCCAGAGGCGGCGCGCACGGCGGTCCGCGTCCGCCGCTCGGCCCGGGACGACGGTGCGCCGGAGAGCGCCGTCCGCGCCGGCCTGCGCGCGAGGAGGTGCTGCATCGCCTCGCCGATCCCGGCTGGGCTCTGGCACACGACGACGCCCGCCTCGCGGAGCGCCGCGATCTTGGCCTCGGCGGTGCCGCTCGATCCCGAGATCACGGCGCCGGCGTGGCCCATGCGTCGCCCGGGAGGCGCGCTCCGCCCCGCGATGAAGCCGACGACGGGCTTCTTCACGTTGGTCCTGATGTAGCGGGCGGCCCACTCCTCGCCGGAGCCGCCGATCTCGCCGATGAGCACGATGGCCTCGGTCTCGGGGTCGGCCTCGAAGCGCGACAGGCAGTCGACGAAGTCCGTGCCGTTCACCGGATCGCCGCCGATCCCCACCGCCGTGGACTGGCCGAGGCCCCGCGCCGAGAGCTGGTTCACCGCCTCGTAGGTGAGCGTCCCCGAGCGAGAGACGATGCCGACGGGGCCGGGCCGGTGGATGTGGCCCGGCATGATCCCGATCTTGCACTGCCCGGGCGTGATCACGCCGGGGCAGTTCGGGCCGAGGAGGCGGACCCCGGGCCGGTCCTGCAGGAACCGCTTCACCTTCACCATGTCGAGGACGGGGATGCCCTCGGTGATGGCCACGATCAGCGAGACGCCGGCGTTGGCCGCCTCGAGGATCGCGTCGGCCGCATGCAGCGGCGGCACGAAGATGCAGCTCGCGTTCGCTCCGGTCTCGCGCACCGCGTCCGCCACCGTGTCGAAGATGGGCGTCCCCCGCTCGAAGCGCGTGCCGCCGCGCCCGGGGGTGACGCCCGCCACGACGCGAGTGCCGTACGCGAGCATCTGCTGAGCGTGAAACGATCCCGCGGACCCGGTGATCCCCTGCACCAGCACCCGCGTGTTCCCGTCGACGAAGATGGACATGTGCCCTCCTGCGAGTTGCGCCGCGCGCCCGTCACGCCGCCCGGGCGGCCGCCTCGCGCGCGGCCGACACGGCCTTGCGCGCGGCGTCCGCGAGATCGTCGGCGGGGATGATGTCGAGCTCGCTCCTGGCGAGGATGCCCTTGCCGAGCTCCACGTTCGTGCCCTCGAGGCGGACGACGAGCGGCAGGGCGAGGCCGACCTGGCGCGCGGCGGCGACGATGCCGTTCGCGATGACGTCGCACTTCATGATGCCGCCGAAGATGTTGACGAGCACCGCGCGCACGCCCGGGTCGGACAGCAGGATCTTGAACGCGGCCGCGACCTTCGCCTCGCTCGCGCCGCCCCCGACGTCGAGGAAGTTCGCGGGCGCGCCGCCGGCGAGCTGGATGATGTCCATCGTGCCCATCGCGAGCCCGGCGCCGTTCACCATGCAGGCGATGTCGCCCGAGAGCGCGACGTAGGAGAGATCGTGCTCCTTCGCCTCGCTCTCGCGCGCCTGCTCCTCGTCGGGGTCCCGCAGCGCCGCGAGCTCCGGGTGGCGCGCGAGCGCGTTGTCGTCGAGCTCGATCTTCGCGTCCAGGGCGACGAGCGCGCCCTCCAAAGTCGCGACGAGCGGGTTCACCTCGACGAGCGTCGCGTCGAGCGCGGAGTAGGCGTGCGAGAGCGCCGTCGCGAACGGCACGAACCGGCTCGCCAGCTCGCCGCGGAGCCCGAGGGCGAAGGCGAGGCGGCGCGCCTCGTTCGCCTGGAGGCCGGTGAGCGGATCGATCGCGACCCGCAGGATCCGCTCCGGGTGGCGCGCCGCCACCTCCTCGATGTCGACGCCGCCCTCGGTCGACGCCATGACCGTCACGCGTCCGGTCTCGCGATCGAGCGTCATGCCGAGGTAGAGCTCGCGCTCGATCCGGCAGCCCTCCTCGACGTAGACCTTGCCGACCCTCTGACCCTCCGGTCCGGTCTGCGCGGTGCGCAGCATCGTCCCGAGCATCGCCTGGGCGTGGTCGTGAACCTCCGCGGGGCCGCGCGCGAGCCGCACCCCGCCCGCCTTACCGCGTCCGCCGGCGTGGATCTGCGCCTTGACGGCACAGATCGGCGCGCCGAGAACGATGGCTGCGTCCTCGGCCTCCGCCGGCGTCACGGCGAGTCGACCGCGAAGCACCGCGACGCCGAACCTGCTCAGGAGCTCCTTCGCCTGATACTCGTGGATCCTCAAGGCCCGCTCCTTCCGCTGGCTGCGCGACGCCGTCCGCGGGGGTGGAAAAGCAACGGCCGCGCCAAGTGCGACAAAACGGGATCGCTCTCGCCAACCGGCCGGAATTGCTCCGATCCCCGAGCGGATCGGCGCCTCGCCTTGGCGCGGGGTCGGTGTCCGCGTACCATTCTCGGGACGTCGCGTCCCAGATCCGGCTCGGCCCGGTTCCCCTGGCGGCGCGCCGGAACAGATGACTTTCCCCGGCGATCCCAAGCCCGTGATCTGGGCGTTCAGCGCGAGCCGTCTGCGCGAGGTCGTCGAGAGCGCCGCCCCCGTCTACGCCGAGCGCGCCGAGGTCCGGGTGTTCGACCGGAGCTTCGAGGGTGCGCTGGAGACCGCCCGCCAGCTCGCGGAGGCGGGCGAGCACGTCGACGCCTTCGTGGCCGCCGGCTCGAACGGCGTGTACCTCCGGGACCACGCGCCGGTGCCGGTCGCGCTGGTGGACGTCTCGACGACCGACGCGCTCCAGGCGCTCGCGCACGCGCGCACCCTGGGCCGCCGCGTCGGCATCGTGAACTTCCGCCGCGTCCTCCCCGGCCTCGAGCGCTGGAAGGACCTGCTCCGCGGCGTGCTGATCGAGCAGCGCTCCTACGTCACGCCCGAGGAGGCGCGCGCGGCGGTCGCGGAGCTCGCCGCCCAGGGCTTCGAGGTGATCGTCGGCCCCGGCCCGGCCTGCGACGTGGCCGAGCGCGCCGGGCTGAAGGCGGTCCTCCTCTTCTCGTTCGAGTGCGTGTGCGGCACCATCGAGCGCGCGATCGAGATGGCGCAGGTGGCGCGCGCGGAGCGGATCCGGCGCGAGCAGATCGCGACCGTCGTCGATCACATCGACGAGGCGGTCGTCGCGGTGGACGCGAGCGAGCGGATCACGGTCGTGAACCCCGGCTTCCAGCGGCTGGTCGCGAAGAGCGCCGCCGAGCTCGTGGGGAAGCGCCTCTCGATCGTGACGCCCGATCTCGGCCTCGCCCGCGTCCTGGAGACCGGCGCGCCGGAGCTGCGCTCGTTCCAGAAGCTGGGCGGCCGCAGCCTCGTCGTGAGCCGCGTTCCGGTGCGGGAGCACGGCCTCCTCGTCGGCGCGGTGCTCACCTGCCAGGACTCGAGGACCCTCCTGCGCGTCGACCGCGAGCTCCGCTCCGAGCTCCGCCCGCGGCGCTTCGTCGCCCGCTACGAGCTCACCGACATCGTCGGCGCGTCGGCGGTCATCCGGACCGTCAGGGACCTCGCCGAGCAGTACGCCGCCACCGACGGGACCGTGCTGATCTTGGGCGAGAGCGGCACCGGGAAGGAGATGGTCGCGCAGGGCATCCACAACCGCAGCCGCCGCCGCGACCGGCCGTTCGTCGCCATCAACTGCGCCGCGTTCCCGGAGACGCTGCTCGAGTCGGAGCTCTTCGGGTACGAGGAGGGCGCGTTCAGCGGGTCGCGCCGCGGCGGGCGGGCCGGCCTGTTCGAGGCCGCGCACACCGGCACGATCTTCCTCGACGAGATCGGCGACGTTCCCATGACGCTCCAGACCCGGCTCCTGCGGGTGCTCCAGGAGCGCCAGGTGCTGCGGCTCGGCAGCAACGACCCGACGCCCGTCGACGTGCGCGTCATCGCCGCGACGAACCGCGACCTCAAGAAGGAGATCGGCCGGGGCGCGTTCCGCGAGGACCTCTACTACCGGCTCAACATCCTGCCGATCGCGGTGCCGCCGCTCCGCGCCCGGTCCGACGACGTCGCCCCCATCGCCGAGGCGCTGCTGCGCGGCGCCCTCGCCCGCCACGGCGTGGCGGAGGCGCTCCCGCGCGCCCTGGGGCTGGTCCTGCCGTGGCTGGAGCGCTACGCCTGGCCCGGCAACGTCCGCGAGCTGGAGAACGTCCTCGAGCGGATCGCCGTGCTCCACGCGCACCGCGCCGGGCAGCCGGGCGGGGTGGACGCCGAGCACGTCCGCGCCGTGCTCCCGGAGCTGTTCCAGGCCGGCGCCGACGGCCGCGAGGTCGACCTGCGGAGCGCGCGCGGCGCCGAGGAGATCGCGGTGATCCGGCGCGTGCTCGGCGAGTGCCGCGGGGACATGGGCGAGGCCGCGAAGCGGCTCGGCGTCGGGCGATCGACGCTCTACCGCAAGCTGCGCGAGTCGAGGTGAGCGCCCTCGACGTTCTTCGCCTCCGTCGCATCGACCGCGCACATTACCCGCGGCGGCGAGCCGTCGGGTCAATGGCCCAGGGCGGGCGCCTTCGCACTGCGGGCGGTCAGGAACACGAGCGGCACCATCGCGGCGGCGACGCCGCCGAGGATCATGAGGGCGTCTCCATAGGCGAGGGTCTGCGCCTGTTGCCCGAGCACGCGGTAGATGGCGCCGTAGGCCTGCCGAGCCGCTTCGACGGACGTGCTCCCGGCGTGCTGCAGCGCCTGCGAGAGGCCGGCGATCTTCGCGAGCAGGGTCTGATTGCCCGGATCGAGATGGGCGACGAGCGTCGCCTGATGGAATTGCGCTCGACGGGAGATGGTCGTCGTGACGAGCGCGATCCCGATGCTGCCGCCCATGTTTCGCGAGAGGTTCACGATCCCGGAGACCGCGTTGTTCTTCGCAGCCGGGATGCCGGCGTACACGACCGTGTTGATGGGTACGAACAGGAACGCCATGCCCACCGCCTGGTAGACGCGCAACCAGATCGCGGTCGAGAAGTCGATTCCAGGATAGAGGGTATGCGCCATGTGGAGCAGCGCCATGGCGAGGACGCCGAAGCCCACCGCGATGAGCCAGCGCGCGTCGAACCTCGTCGCGAGGCGTGCGACGAGCGGCATCAGCGCGACGATGACGAGCGCGCCCGGCGACAGCGCCATGCCCGCCTGCTGAGCGCTGTAGCCCATCCACGTCTGGACGTATTGCGGCAAGAGGACGGTGCTCCCGTAGAGCGACATCCCGAGCACCAGCATCATGAGGTTGGCGGCCGCGAAACCCTTGTACCTGAAGAGGCGGACGTCGACGACGGGCTCCTCGTGCTGCCACTCCCAGACGACGAACGAGACGAGCGCCACGAGGCAGATGACGGAGAACGCCACGATCGTGGGCGCCGCAAACCAATCCAGCTCCTGACCGCGATCGAGGACGTACTCGAGGGCCCCCAGGCCAAGGGCGACGAGGCCGAGGCCGACGTAGTCGACGCCGCCGGCGCGCTTCTTCGCCTCGGCGAGGTGCGGGGGGTCGACGACGAACCGACTGGAGAGCAGCAGCGACAGCAGGCCGACGGGGATGTTGATGAAGAAGACCCAGCGCCAGCTGAAATGATCCGTGATGAACCCGCCGAGCGTCGGGCCGATGGCCGGAGCCATCACCACCGCCATGCCGTAGATGGCCATCGCCATCCCGAGCCGCCGGAGCGGGAAGGTGTCGCGCAGGATCGCCTGCTCGCTCGGCGCGAGCCCGCCTCCACCGATCCCCTGCAGCACCCGGAAGAGGACGAGCAGGCCCAGGTTCGGCGCGATCCCGCACAGGAAGGAGCTCACGGTGAAGAGGGCGACGCAGGTCATGTAGAAGCGCTTCCGCCCGAGGCGGGTCGCCAGCCAGCCGCTGATGGGCAGCACGATCGCGTTCGCGACGAAGTACGAGGTGAGCACCCACGTGCTCTCGGTCAGGCTCACCGAAAGGTTGCCCGCGATGTGCGGCAGCGCGACGTTCGCGATGCTCGTGTCGAGCACCTCCATGAACGTGGCCATGCTGACCGTGAGGGCGATGACCCAGGGGTTGTGGCCCCCGGTGAAGCCGTGCTCCTCGTGGCCGATCATCGGATCCACACCCTGGGCTCGACCGACATGCCCGGAACCAGCCTCTTCATCTCCGGCTGACCGGGCTCGAGGCGGATGCGGGCCGGGATGCGCTGCACCACCTTGACGTAGTTCCCCGCCGCGTTCTCGGGCGGGAAGAGGGAGTAGCGCGAACCGGTCGCGCCGGCGAAGCTCTCGACCTCGCCCTCGAAGGCGCGGGAGAGACTGTCGACCCATATCCTGACGCGCTGGCCGACGCGCATCCGCTCGACCTGGGTCTCACGGAAGTTCGCGGTCACCCACAGGTCGCCGATCTGCGTGAGCGCCATCAGCTGCTGACCGGGTTGCACCCGGTCGCCCACGTTCACCGACCTCCTGCCGATGACACCGTCCGCGGGCGCGACGATCCTCGCGTAGCCGAGGTTCAGCTCGGCCTGCCTGAGCTGCGCGCGCGCGAGCTCCAGGTTCGCGCGGCGGACCTCCAGCGTCGCCTCGCGCGAGCCGAGCCGATGCGGCCCGTTCTGCTGGATCTCGCGCTGGCGCGCCAGCGCAGCGTCGAGCTTCGCCCTCTTGCCCGCGACGCGCTTGCGCGCTGCCGCGGCCGCCGAGCGCGACACGTCCGCGGCAGAGGCGCGTTCATCGTAGTCCGCCCGGGCGATGCTGCCCCCGGCGACGAGCGCCTTCGCTCGCTCGAGCCGAAGCTGCGCGAGCGCGTCGACCGCTCCGGCCTGCCCCGCCTCGGCCTCGGCCGCCTGGAGATCCGCGCGCGCATTCTCGACCTCTGCATCGGCGCTCCGCTGAGCAGCGAGGTTGCTCGCCATCGTCATCGGGACGTTCGGGTCCTCAGCCGAGACCTGGGCCTCCGCCTGCGCGACGTTCGCCTTCGCCTGTGCGAGCGCCACCTCGAGGTCGGTGGCGTCGAGCTCCACGAGGGCGTCCCCGGCCTTCACCTCCGGGTTCGCGAGGACGTGGACGGCCGTGACCGTCCCCTGGACCCTGGCGCTCACCGCGCTGATGTTCGCGTCGATCTGCGCGTCGTCGGTGTCCTCGTACCGGCGCGCGTGGAGCCACCACCCGGCCAAGGCGAGCGCAAGGGCGGCGGCGCTGGCGACGACGCGCAAGCGGATCGCCCGTCTCCGCCGGGCGCCCGCCGGCGCGGCGCCCGAAGACGACGCCTCATCGACCAGCGTCGGCTGCTGCACGTCGGGCATCTGATGGGCTGAGGTGCTGTGATCTGACATGGGGCCTCCGAAATGCACTTCACGAGGAACGAGGACGGCGTCAGGCGGACGCCACCGTTCGGCGAAAGAGCTCCACCCTCTTCACCGTCAGTCGCCCCACCTCGGGCTCGAGCACGTCCACCCCCAGCCCCGGGCCGTTCAGCACGGGGGCGAGCCCGCGCCGGCCGAAGGTGATGTCGCCCGCGATCACGTTGCTCGACAGCAGGAACCGATCGTGTGAGCCCTCGAGGTAGCGAAGGTGCGGACAGACCGCCGCCAGATGCCGCCCCGCCGCCGACAGGATCCCCGACTCGCCGACCTGACATCCGATCTGGACCGGGATCCCGTTGCTCGCCGCGATGGCGAGGACGCCCAAGCTCTTGCGGAAGCCACCGACCTTCGCCAGTTTCACCGCGAACAACAGCTTCGCGTCCGTGGCGGAAAGGGACGTGGCGTCGGCCTCGGAGCGGAGCGACTCGTCGACGATGACGGGTAGTCCCGTCGCGCGGTAGAAATCGCCCAGGACCCCGTCCATGGTCTTCGTGAATGGTTGCTCGACCGCGCTGACCCGGTAGCGCCGGAGGATGGGCGCCATCGCGAGCGCATGCTCGAAGCTCCAGGCCTCGTTGGCGTCGACCCGAAGATCGACGCGTCCGCCCAGGATACGCCGTGCGAGCTTCAGGCGCGTCGCGTCCCGCCTCAGGTCGCCCGCCACCTTGAGCTTCACGTCGTCGAACCCATGAAGGCGCAGCTTCAGGGCGGTGGCGACGGCGTCCGTCGTCGAGCCCAGGCCGAAGGGGCCGCCATAGCGAACCGAGCTCTCGGGGCGTACCCTCGCGAGCCGCGGCCAGGCCGAGGCGAGGACCCGGTACAACGGCTCGCCTGCACTGCGGGCGAACGCATCGAGCAGCGCCACCTCGACGCCGCAGGACGCGACGTTCGCGTCGCGGAGGACGTCCTGCGCGAAGAGGCCGGAGATGGCGTCAGGAGACACGAGATGCGTTGCCCAAGTCGATCTCGGCAGCGCGACGAGCCGCTCGATGGTCCCTTCCGTCGTCTCGCCCGTCACGTACTCACGGGCGATCGTCTCACCCCAGCCCGTCACCCCTGCGGTCGTGCGGCAGCGGACGATGACGTTGTCGGAGTACAGGCGATCCGCGCTGGCGTGCGCGAACCCCCGCTTGAACGGTAGGCGAACGTGAAAGAGATCGACGGAGGACAGTTGCATGGGCACCACCGGTTCAGACGGTCTCCTTCGCGAACGGATCGGCCTCGAGATCCGGCAGCAGGGCGCCGGGATACTCGAATGCCCCGGTCACGTACTTCAGGGGCGCGAAGAATCCCCTCACGACGTGAGCCTGCGAGCGCTCGTAGATCCCCTGATCGCGCAGCAGCCGATGCACCTTGAGGAGGTGGTACGCGGGCACCATCGGATAGAGGTGGTGCTCGAGGTGGTAGTTGTTCGCGAACATGAGCACCGTCCAGACCGGCGACACGTAGCTCCGCGTGTCGCGCAGGATGCCGGGGCCCGTGCCGTTGTGCTCGAGATAGATCCTGAGCCCGCTCGTCGGCGCGGCGCACAGCAAGGGGATGGCGACGCAAGCGAGGACGACGGTCGGCCGGGCCATCGCCAGCGTCACGTAGAGCCCGAGCCACAGGCCCATGCCGAGGAGCGTGCACACCGCGAAGAAGCGGGTCCAGCCGCGGGAGAACGGAAACCGGTAGCCCTCGTCGATGGGGCGACCCGCCGCGACCCGGAGCGTATTGCGGAGATAGCCGCGATTGGCGGTCGCCCTGCCCTTGAAGAACCTGCTCCAGAACGTGCGGTGCTGCGGGTAGAGCCTGGTGTCGGGATCCGACTCCTGGTTCGTGAAGCGGTGATGGTTCCAGTGCGTGATCCCGTAGCCGAGCAGCGGAAACAGGGCCGCCCCCGCGGCGAGGATGCCGATGAGCATGCTGGCGTGCTTGTTCTTCACGAGCGACAGGTGGACGCCGTCGTGGGCGAACCAGCCCAGCATGTGGAAGCCGTGTCCGGCGAGCACGACGCACGGCGCCGCGAGGACGATCCGCAGCCAGAGCGGGAGCGAGCTCCCCCAGATCGCCAGCGTTCCCCAGCCGAACAGCGGGATCCACGTCACCGAGAACAGGAGATAGAGGATGAACCCGGCCACCCTGGGGCGATACCAGGAGGACGGGATGGGCGGGCGCCTGAAGTTCCGATGATCCATGTGCCTCTCGCTTCCTATTGGCAATCCCGGGCCAATCGAGTCGGACGGCGGGCGGGCAATTCGCGTAGCGCGGCTGCGACGAAGTCGGCTGCGTTGTCGGGCCTCGCCCGGAAGAGTCCCTGGGCCGTGATCACGGTGAGCTCACGCGCGCGCTCGGACATCGGGTACGGTGAGATGCCCGCGGCCCGGAGCGCCAGGTTCGCGCTCACCAGGTGGTAGCTCCGGACGAGCACCTCGCGGCCCCACGGGGCATCGCCCGCGGCGGCCACGTAGGCGTGGGCGAGCCGCTCGACGAATGGGCCGTATCGATCGCGGTCGGCCGACGGGTCCCCGAGCACCGGGATCAGCAGCGTCGCCAGCAGGGACGACACGTCCACCGCCGGATCGCCGATCCCCGCGTTCTCGAAGTCGATGACGGCGGGGCGGCAATCGCGACCGACTAGGATGTTCTTGCCCCACAGGTCGGTGTGGATCAGGCACTCGGTCCGCTCGGCGACCGGACGGAGGAGTCCGTCGATCGCCTCGGGGAAGAGGCGCGCCGCGCCCGACGCCATGAAGCGCAGCCAGATCGCCTGCGAGAGCGGCAGGTCCTCGGGAGCGACCGAGCCCCGAGCACGCGTCACGCGTGCGAGGGTGCCGAGGGCGGTTCCCCAGACCTCGCCGTCCCTCGTGCAAGAGGCGTAATCGGCGCTCAGCGCGTCGAGGAGGACTTCCCTGCCGTCGCCGGCGCTCTCGAGGCCCACCATGAAGCGCTCCTCGTCGAGGAAGACCACGCGAGGAATCTCCAGCAGGTGCCCGCACGCCCGACGGAACTGCTCGGCGCGAATGGCCTCTCGTGTGACGCGGCTCCGCGGCCCGAGGAGATCGAAGGCCTTGAGCTTGGACGTGGCGCACTTCACGAAGACCGACACGTCCTCGCCGGTCACGTGGAACACGTAGTTGACGTTGGTGTGCCGCGTGACCTCGGTCACGCCGAGGCAGCGGGCCGACCCGAGGCCGAGCGCCACGCGCACGGCGTCGGCGATCTCGTCGGGATGGAGCAGCTCGTCGTGGACGGATGCCTCGTTCATCCTGCGCTCCCGGATCGTCACGCCTCGACGAGGCCCATCTGGATAATTCGCGCCGTGCGCATCTCGTCGGACCATCGCTGCTGCAATCCGAGCCTCTCCTCCACCGTGGTGTCCACGAGGGGTCGCCCCTTCACGAACTCGAAGGCGTGGAAGCGATCGTGGTGCTGGCGCAGGCCTTCCTGGAAGAGCCGTTCGCGATGCACCAGCGCCTCGGCGAGCGGCAGCCGGGCGAAGAGCCCCAGTCCCGCCTCGATCATCTCGAGGAGCCGGGCGCGCTCGTGCGGGTGCCGGAGGACGTGCTCCCGCACCAGGCTCGTGCCCACGCCGAGGTGTCGGATCTCGTCCAGGTTCGTCCCGTAGCCGATCTCCGCCGCCGGCGGATCGACCTCGGCCCAGCGCAGCGTGCTCATCTCGGCCGCCGGCGCCAGCGCGCCCTCGGCGATGATCGCGAGGAACACCACCATCCCGATGAAGTCCTCGCTGGCGATCGCGGGCTGGATGAACCGCGCCAGCGGCTCGATGATCGCCGACACCTTGTCGCCGCTGATCCGCTCGACCTCGGCGTCCACGCGGTCGGCCTCCACTCCCAGGTCGACGAGGTGATGCCGGAACACGAATGCGTGCCGGGCCTCGTCCACCAGCTGCGTCGCGTAGAAGTCCATGACGGCGAGCGACGGCGCGCAGCGCACCATGTGCGTGATGGAACGGACCGCTGCCTCCTCGGTACGCGCCCGGAAGCCGAACTCCTCCATGATCGAGGTTCGCAGCGGGCCGTCCTCGAGCATCCACGGCGGGACCACCGCGTCGTCGCGCCGGCCACGACGAAGCGCGCCGAAGCGCGTGGCGACCTCCCGGAACCAGAAGTCGAGGTCGCAGGTGCGCACGTCGAGGCTCGTTTCGAGCGCGTCTTGCACGAGGGTCTTTCGATCCCCATCTCCTTCACGCGCGACCGTCCCCGTCTGCCTCGACTCCATGATCATTGCTCTCCATTCCGCGGCGCCTGCGCGGCTCACCCATTGACGAACCGCGATTGAAGACCTGACAACGGCGGCAGGGCTCGACCCCCGTGCCGCGAGCGCTAGATGGCGTTGGTGGCCCTCAACAAGCTCCACAGGCCGCGGAGCGAGAGCCCGTCCTCGAACGCGATGAACTCCGGCTCGACCAGGTCTGGGTGCCACTTGAGCTTGTACTCGAGCTGGCTCTGCGCGGGGTACACGAGCCGGCCGTGCCTGGCGAGCTTGCGCAGCACCCACCCCGTCGCACGGCTGTAGGCGCGGGCGATCTCGTTTTCGGCGTTCAGTCCGACGAACGGGGTGAACCCGAAGTGCAATAGCCGCGAACCTTCCTGCCGCATGCGCTCGATCGCCGCGGAATTGCACGCCTCGAGGACGCCGGGGACCTGGTTCGGGATTCGCCGGCTGAGGTCATGCATCCATCCCGCGTTTCGACCGTACGTGCGGCGATAGGAGATGTATCCCAGCACCTCGTCGGATCTCGTCGCCACGAAGATCCGCCGTCCCGCCTCCGGGGCGGCGACCGACCCGCGGTCGCCCACGAGGAGCCGCAGGTGCTTCGCGTGCGCGCCCTTGCTGCGCAGCCAGACGTCGTCGACGGCGGCGAGGCTGGCGTCGAGCTCGCTGGAGTACGGGGCCTCGACGCCGAGCTCGAGCACCCGGACGCCTTCCCGCGCAGCCCGCGAGATCTTGTTCCGGAGCTTCATGAAGCGCGTGCCCTTCAGCGAGAACTCCGGGAGGGACACGGAATACGACGAGCCGAGCTGATTGACCGAGAACCGGCGCTCCGCGTAGAGCGAGGCGTCGTCCCGGTGCAGCTGGACCGCGATGACACGTCGCCCCTGCCCCATGGTCCAGGCGAGGAAGGCCTCGAAGAGAGGCGGTCTCTGCGACGCGGGCGCGTAGACCCCTCCGATCTGCACCGTGTATCGGCGGCCGGCGGGCGCGTAGGCGATGAGCCCGTCGATCCCCGGGGTCCTGAAGTGGCTGGCGGAGCCGTTCAGCGCCAGATAGGACGAGGGGTGATCGCCGTGGGCCGCGAGGATCTGCACGGCGTCGGAGCCGGATCCGTCTCCGTTGCTCGGCTCGCGAGCGGCGAGCGCGTTCGAGATCAGGGTGCTCACGAGCCCCTCTCCGCGAGCGCGTCCTCGAAGCGCCGGAAGGCCGGATGGACGGCCGGCTCGAACGAGACGCGGAACGACTTCAGCGAGTTGCCGAAGATCGAGCGATCCCCGGCCAGATGGATGGCGATCGCGAGGAAGGCCCACTGCGGCCCGGCCGCCAGCGACCACACGCCCAGGACGGCCACCCAGGTCGTGATCGAGTGCATCACGTTGTAGAGGACGTAGAAGACCTTCGGCGGTCGGCCCCCCGTCGCGCGGAATGCGATGGCGCCGGGGACGTACCCGATGACGTCCACGACGGCGAACAGCGCCGCGAAGACGCGCCAGTCGACGTCCGCGTGATGAACGGCCGTCAACACGACGCTCACCGCGAGCACGGCCGCGTACTCGATCCTCACCAGCGCGAAGGTCGTGGGTGTCTCGAAGCGATTCGCCGCATCCATTTCGTTGCTCTCCTGGAGAAGTCGTTCGCGTGAAGACCGGTCACACCGCGACGCCGCTCGGCCTGACGGCCGCCGCCGGGTCGCGACGAGCCGACTCGTCGACACGTACGCGCGCGAGCGCCTCGCTCCACGGTTCCGCGCTCGCGATCAGGCTGCTGGCGGCCACCGCGCTGAGGGTGCCCTCCAGGAACGCGCGCCCGGTCGCTCGACGCTCGATCTTCCCGCTCGTGGTCTTCGGCAGCGAGCGAGGCTCGACGAGGACGATGACGTCGAGGCGCATCGATTGTCCGTCGGCGACCGCCGCACGGATGTCGGCGCAGAGCGCCGCGGGCGAGCACGGCAGGTCGTTCACCTCGCACACGAGGCCAACCCGCTCGCCCTCGGGCGTGTCGAAGCCGAACGCCGCGCAATTCCCCGGTCTCACTCCGCTCCCCACGCCTTCGGCGATCGCCTCGACGTCCTGCGGGTAGTGGTTCTGCCCCGCGATGATGATGAGGTCGCGGATCCGCCCCGTGATGTAGACCTCTCCATCGAGCCGCACGGCGAGATCGCCGGTCCTTAGGTACGACCCGTCCTTCCCGGAGACGCGTTGCCCGAACGTCTCCCGGGTCTCTTCTGGACGGTTCCAGTAGCCGGAGCTGACGCTCGGCCCCCGAACGAGGACCTCCCCCTCGACGCCGTCCGGGCAGACCTGCCTCGTTTCGGGGTTCACGATCTCGACGTCGAGCCCTGCTGCCGCTCGCCCGCATCCCACGAACACGCTCCTCACGCCCGGACGCGACTCGCGGCCCCAGGTGCGCGGCGCGATCCCCTTCTCGCCTCCCGTGACGAACAGGGTCGCCTCCGCGAGCCCGTAGCAAGGGAACAGCGCGCGTTCGTCGAAGCCGTACGCGGCGAACGTGTCGGCGAACCTGCGCATCGTGTCGGCGCGGACGGGCTCGGCGCCGACGAACGCCAGCTCCCAGCCCGACAGATCGACGTCGAGCTTGCGGCCGAGCCGATCGTGCCGGCGAACGCAGAGCTCGTACGCGAAGTTCGGGCCACCGCTGGATCGCCCGCGATACCGGGAGATCGTCCGCAGCCAACCGAGCGGGTCGCGCATGAACGCCATCGGCGACGCGAGGACGGCGTGCGCGCCGACGAACAGCGGCTGAAGGATGTTCCCGATGAGCCCCATGTCGTGGAAATGGGGCAGCCATCCGACCACGGTCGCCGCGGGATCCGTGCCGAACGAGCGGCTGATCATGGCCTCGTTGGCGAGGATGTTGGCGTGCGAGACCATCACCCCCTTCGGATTGCCGGTCGAGCCCGACGTGTATTGCAGGAAGGCGAGCGAAGCCGCGTCGATGCTCGGCTCCTCCCACCCGGCGGCGCTGCCGAGGGAGACCTCCTCCGCGGCGAGGCACGGCACCCCCGCCGCCGCGGCGAGGCCGGCCTCGAGGATGCCGCGGGCCGACACGACCGCCGAAGGGGTCGCGTCGGCGTGCAGGCCGGACAGCCGGGCGATGTCTCGAGAGCGCGCGGGGACCGGGGCCGGCACCGCCACCACGCCCGCGTAGAGGCAGCCGAGGAACGCGAAGAGGAAGTCCGGCCCCGGCGGGAGGACGAGGAGGGCGCGATCACCCGGCCGGCAGTGGTGCGACAGCATCACGGCCATCGCGCGCGACCGCTCGTCGAGGTCTCGCCACGAGAACGAGCGCGGCGCCGCGAACCCATCGTCGAGGTACGTGTACGCAATCCGGTCGCCGTCGCGGCTCGCTCTTTCCCGCGCCAGCGACACCAGGTTCATTTCGGTCATCTCGCCTCTCATCGTATTCACCCTTCGCAAACCGCGAGCTCCGCGTCGGCCTCCTCGGCCTCCTCACGGGCGCCCTCGAGGCGCGGCCCCAGGTACCGAACGATCTCGTCGACGCACCTCAGGCGAAAGACGACCTCGTCGGGAATCTCGATTCCGAGCCGATCCTCGAGCGACACGAGGAGCTCGACCGCGAGGATGGAGTCCACGCCGTAGTCGAGGAGGTGGCGAGACGGCATGACGTGCGATCGGGTCACGCCGGTGACCTCGTGCAGGCAATCGAGAACGATGGATGTGAGCTGCTGTTCATTCATGGCAATCATCCCAATAGGCTAGGGTTCCAGTCTTCGACGTCGATCGCGAACGAGTGACGCTTGGCCACGGAGAGGATCTCGCGGACGCGGTCCGGCCGGACGGGACCGAGCGAGAAGTTCTCCCGGCGCGAGGCGAGCCCGAGCAGGATCGTCTCGCCGAGGCAGGCGTAGACGTGCCCCTTCGGCAGATCGAGCGCGGCGACGTCCAGCGTCTGGCCCATGGGCAGGCGGACGATCCCCCCGCGGATGATCCGGGCCTTCGGCCGCTCGCGAACGACGCTCTCGTGGACGTCGCGGGGGACCGCGACGTCGCACAGCACGAGCGGCGTGCTGGCCAGGTGCTCGGGGAAGATGATCGGCCTCGGAGAGTTGGAGGCGCTCACGACGACGTTGCAGTCGCGCAGGGCCGAGAGATCCGTCGCCACAGTCGCGGTCGCGCCGAGCCTCGCCGCGAGGCGCTCGAGGCGCCGCGCCGCCGCCGGACGGCCGACCAGCACGACGGCGTCGGCGAGCTCCGAGGCGAGCTCGGCCAGCGCCGCCCCGATGTTGCCGGTCGCGCCGACGACGCCGACGACGCGGCGTCGCAGGCCGAGCTCTCCGGCCGCGCGCGTGAGCGCCGCGAAGCTCGCGGCCACCGTGAGGGAG
>Ga0318572_10000344_pt1 | contig 17030 bp, 11 predicted proteins | sample GRESIP089b5f20_FD_202528 | JGI IMG/M metagenome (GOLD analysis project Ga0318572, IMG submission 202528) | Tropical soil microbial communities from Luquillo Experimental Forest, Puerto Rico - GRE.SIPMG.089b5f20 | ecosystem: Environmental > Terrestrial > Soil > Tropical forest > Bulk soil...
GTTTTGCTTTCTCGCTCCACGCTGCGTCTCCGGTGGTTTGATGAAGCCGGAGGAAGCCTCGCGCGAGGAAGCCCATGCCTTTGGACGAATGATGCTTGCCGATGGCGAGCAGCGGGCGGAGGTTGAGCGGGAAGCGGCGCACGCTCTGTTGCAGGGCAATGAGCAGGTATTTGTTCTCGAACGTGAGCGGGCGCAGGAACGGTGAGCTGAGCCCGTCGAAGGTATCGTAAGCGCGGTAGTCGTTCTTCTCTAGCCAGTCGAATAGTTGAAGTAAAGACCTGTAGATTTCAGATTCAGCTGAACTCTTGACGTTCAAAACCAGTCTCCTTGTTACCAGCAGATGCCCTGATACTGCGCCTCACCGCTGCGCCGGTTTGCAATGCGCACGAAATCGACAAGCTGTTGATCCGGACGTATCTGCTCGGGCACGCCGGCAAAGTCCGGGTCCTTGTTGCCGATGACGATGGTCTGTCCATGCGCGAGGACTTCGTCGAGGCTGTTCCCCATGAGCCGCGAGATGTGCGGAATGCGGTTGAGAATGAATTCGCGGTTGGCACCGACGAGTCCGGCCATCTTCACGTTCTTGTCGAAGATGCGGAGCTCGTAGCCCTTGCCGATGAGGCGCTCGATGATCTCGATCATCGGGCTCTCGCGCAGGTCGTCAGTTCCCTCTTTGAAGCTCATGCCGAGGATGCCGATACGCTTGTTTCCAGCTTCAGTGATGAGCTGCAGGCCTCGGGCAATCTGCAGTTCGTTGCTGGGCAGGATGGCTTTGACGATGGGCAGCTCGAGATCGCGCGACTTGGCTGTGTAGGAGAGAGCGCGCAGATCCTTGGGCAGGCACGATCCGCCGAATGCGAAGCCTGGCATGAGATACGCGCTGGAGATGTTGAGCTTTCTGTCCTGGCAGAAGATGTTCATGACTGCGTGCGAGTCTACGCCGAGCGACTTGCAGAGATTGCCGATCTCGTTGGCGAAGCCGATCTTGAGCGCGTGCCAGCTGTTGTCGACGTACTTGACCATCTCTGCGGTCTCGAGGCTGGCGATGATGAGCGGCGCATCAATGCCGGCGTACAGGCTGGCGAGAATTTCGCCGCTGGCCTGGTCGAACTGGCCGATGACGGTCTTGGGAGGTTGGCGGAAATCCTTGACGGCTGTGCCTTCGCGCAGGAACTCGGGGTTGTTGCAGACGCCGAAATCTACACCGGCGCGCTTGCCTGAGTGCTCTTCGAGCGCGGGAATGACCACGTTGCGCATGGTGCCTGGCAGGATGGTGCTGCGGATCACGATGGTGTGACGGGACGGCTTCTCTCTGAGCGCGTCGCCGATGAGCTCGCAAACGCGCCGCACCGATGTGAGATCGAGATTGCCGTTCAACTGGCTCGGCGTACCAACGCAGACGAACGATAGCTCGGTGTTGAAGATCGCCTCTCGCTGATCGGTGGTTGCGCGCAGGCGGCCTTCGCTCACAGCACGATCCAAGATCTCTCCGAGTTCGGCTTCGATGATGGGAGACTTGCCGGCATTAATCAGGTCTACCTTGGTAGGAATCGGATCGACTCCGACAACTTCATGACCGTCATTGGCCAGACATCCTGCAGATACCGTTCCTACATAACCCAAGCCGAAGATACTAATTTTCAATGTGCACCCCTTGTTGGCATACTGCTCGATCGGTATTGAGGCTTGATCATTCTAAAAGCAATCCTTATTCACGAGGAACAGAGGAAAGCATTCGCACAACATGATTCGAACTACTGTTGGCTGTTCTATCAATCGTCAAAAATTAACCCTGCGGACCTTCAAGAAATGCGCACGTGAAAAAGCTGCTCTTGGCGCGCCACACAGAGAGCGCACACTTCCACTTGGCCGGTCGTCCTGGTCCTCCGGAAAATGCTGCTCGTCCACGTGATGCACTGAAAATTTTGAGGCAGGTTTTGGTGGCTTAGGGTTACAAGAACTCGATATTTACTTTGTACATACTACACAGGAAGGTAAAAGTTACACTGCATCGATTTGCTCCGCGATATTTCCGAAAACTGAACGCCTATCGCAAATGTCACTACGTAGGGCGATTATATGCAACCCCACTAAAGTAATCCTGTATGCCGCTTTGGTCAGAGTATTGCTCTGAAGAGAATGAGATTTCAGCACAGCTGAAAGACGATCTCGAGACCGGCGTATGTCAGCCGCGATCTGCTGTGTTCTGCCCAGAATCTGTCATTCAGACGACCACGATTCAACGCGGCAGAAAACCACTTTAGTAACCACGCGATACGTGACCAAGGATGTAGGACATTCATGTATTCGATAAACTCGACTCACACTGGTTTACTTCCTATAGCGTCCATCGCCGTGGAAGCTGCCTCTACTGATCCGGGCTTTTGCACCGTTGAGCGAGCAAGAGCTAGTAAGGTGAATCCTTTGTTGTTTTGCCATCCGGATCGCGATTCCAGGAGAACGCATCAATGAACCACCGCATTACTTTCCTCGCTGTTGTATCCAGTCTCGTAATCTGCCTGAGCGCTCCCGCGCAAAACTGGTCAACCTTTCTTGACCCATCACGGGCTATTGACTGGACGAGCGCAGGATTCACGATTCCCAGCTACACCGTAGCTTGCGCAACCCAGCCGACACTCACGGCAGGTTCGAGCGCAGCATCCGCCAATACGACTGCCATCAACGCCGCTTTGGCGTCATGCGACTCGACGCACAACGTAGTGACTCTTCCCTCGGGGACCTACTACGTTGCAGGCATTTCGTTCGGTACGCAGGGGCATCAGGTCCTTCGCGGTGCAGGCTCCAGTTTGACCGATCTGATCTTCACGGCAGAAGCAAGTTGCAACGGCGTGTCGCATGGCGTCTGCATGAAGGCCAGCACGTTTACCTATAACGGAAATTCCAACGTTCAGCCTTCGAGCGGATCGAACCAGTGCTCATGGTCAGCGGGCTACGCACAGGGCACGACCAGCATTACGCTGAGCAGCTGCGGCGGGACTCCTACGGCCAACAAGATGCTGATTCTGGATCAGGCGAACGATACCTCGGACACGGGCGGCGTCTACATCTGCGATTCAGCGACGAGCGGATGCTCTTACGAGTCCAATGGAAGCCATGACGGAAGACAAATTAACGGCGTTACCCACTCGCAGCAGCAGGTGGTATATGCGAACTCGGTGACGAACAACGGTAACGGAACCTACACGGTGAGCATCACGCCCGGAGTCTTCTTTACGAATGTTCGTTCCAGCCAGTCGCCGGGAGCGTGGTGGTCGGCGATTGTGCAGAATGACGGCATTGAGAATCTTACGCTCGACGGTACTTCGATCTCAGATGGCAATCTGGCGATGTTCGACTGCTACCAGTGCTGGATGAAAGGCGTGCGGTCCATTGACGCGGGAAGAAACCATGTTCTGCTGCAGCAGTCGATGAGCGACGTGATCCGAGACAGCTACTTCTATGCGTCGCAGTCGCACACCTCGGGAAGCTACGGCATTGAGTACCAGGTGGCCTCGGGATCATTGATCGAGAACAACATCTTCCAGCAGCTCACAGTGCCGATCATGATGACGCAGACTTCGGGCACGGTCATCGACTACAACTTCGGCATCGACTCCTATCTTGGTTCCAGCACCTTTAACGGCGCCTACGCCGTGCACAACGCCGGGAACGAGATGAACCTGTGGGAAGGCAACAACATGGGCGGCATATGGGCTGATGATGCGTGGGGATCGAGCACGCAGCAGACCTACTTCCGCAACATGCTTATCGGCTGGGGTAATGGACTGACGAGCTCGAGCTTCCCTGTGCTTTTGAGAAGCTACAACCGCGCCTTCAATCTTGTAGGAAACGTGCTGGGCCAGCCGTCGTATCACACGCAGTATCAGACCTACGCTACGTCAACTACGGCGGGCACGGGTGGATCGGCGGAGAGCAAGAGTGTTTACACGGCAGGCTGGGGCAGCACGGGGCCTGGATGCTCCAGCCCGAGTTGCGATCCCATTGTCTACTCCACACTGATGCGCTGGGGCAACTATGACGTGGCGAGCGCTGCAACCCGCTGGAACTCAACCGAAGCAGCGCCGGCATCGGTCACGTATGTGAGCGCCAACTTTACGTCAACCTACTTCGGCTCGCTGTCGCAGACGCTTCCCGCTTCTCTGTACTACAGTGCAGCGCCTTCGTGGTGGCCGACCAACAAGGCGTGGCCTGCGGTTGGACCAGATGTGACAGCTGGCAATGTGGGCACCTGCACAGGAACGTACAGCGGAGCACAGGGAACGACTGCCAGCCAATGCTCGGGTGGATCGCTGAGTTCCGCATGGGCTGCTCATGTAACTTCCATCCCCGCGCAGGACTGCTATCTGACCACGATGGGCGGAGCTCCCGATGGCACAGGAAGCGTTTTGAGCTTCGACGCAAGCACGTGCTACTCGGGCACTACGTCTAGCAGCACAACCCCAGCGTCGCCTACAGGACTCACGGCAACCGTACAGTAACTCCGCACTACAAACACCACTGCACTACCCGGCCTGCAACCTGCTCTTTTGAGCGGATTGCAGGCCGCTTCATTTGTATTCTGCGGCCGTTTCCGCAGCTGGTCCAGCGGCCTTTCGAGACGGCGCCAACTCGCGCAGAAGGCTGGCACACTGACGCAGCGGCGCAAGACCGCGATGCAATGCGATCGATGCTGCCAGATACGCGGTCACAAATAACATGGAAATGATGATGATTGCCCACAGCGCTCCAACAGCGCTGGGTGGAGTTTGCCAGAAGCGCGTATTCCGCATCACCAGGGCGGTTGCGACGCCGGAGATCAGCCCTGCGGCGGCATGTCTCCAGACAGCAGCGATCAATGCCGACGCACCAAAGCCGATATGCCGGCCCGCATACCAGAACCCCGGGATCAAAAGAGCCCAGTAAGAAACGCTCCATGCCGCGGCAATTCCCGTCGGCCCCCAGCGAAGTGCCGCCAGGAACAGAGAGACGGTAAAGCCCAGCTCGAAAAGGCTCCAGCGAAACCAGCGCTCCGGTTTGCCAAGCGAAAGATGAATCCAGCCAAAGGCTCCGCAGAGAAGCATCGCTCCAATTCCTGGTCCGAACAGCTCGAAGATTCTGCCGGACTCCGACCACCGCGGTCCAAGCACCAGACGCACTACGTCTCTGCCTACGAGGGAGAGGTCCGCGCTTGCTGCCATGCCAACGAATGCGACGATCCCCAGCGCATTAGCGAGATACCTTCGGTAGCGAACCGGGTCCTGGTTCAGCCTGCTCAGGCTTGCCAGCGCGACGTTGTGGAGCGGTGAGATAAGCTGGCTACCGGACAACGCGAACAAGTCGTACGCCTTCTTATAAAACCCGAGAGCAATGGCGTTGAACCGCCAGCCGACCAACAGATTGTCGATGTTCTGCGTTGAGTAGCCAAGGCAGTATCGCCCATACACCTTGAGCGAGAACCACACGCAGGCCCAGGTCTTACCGGTGCGCCGGGGAGCGCTTGGGACCCAGCGGCAAAGCCACCAACCGCCAAGGGTGACGCTGAGTTGCTGTGAGACGATGCCTACAACCAGTGCCCAGTATCCCCAGCCTTTCAAGGCCAGCAGAATGGAGACCACCGTGTTGAGTGCGCGGCCGATTACGTCGTTGGCTGAGGCTCCGGCGAAGCGCATGGCGCGCTTGAGGAGTGCGATGTGGATGACCGAAAGGGCCGCGATGAAGATGCCAACCGACAGGCCGGCCGCGACGTTCTTTACGAGCGGATTGCCGTAGAACCGCGCCAGCAGCGATCCGGCTGCCAGGAATAATAACGCCAGCAGTGCACCTGCCGCGGCGTTGAACCAGAACAGATTACTGGCTGTATGCTGATCGATCTCTTCAAACTGGATGACAGCGTCAGTAAAACCATTGAGTCCGAAGCTGGCGAGAAGCAGGCTGAAGGTGGTCACCATGGTGACGACACCGAAGTCGGAGGGCGTGAGCAGACGCGCGAGGATGACTGTGCTGATCACCTGGACGGAGAGCGACAGCCCCGTGGCCGATATGGTTGCTGCGGCTCCGCGAACCGCGAGGCGCCGCAGTCCGGCTTCCCCGTTTCCGGCCTGAAAAGCGCCGCTTTCATCGAATGGAATCATCCCTTGCCTTTAGTCGCGTGAACTTATGCTTGAGAACTGTTTGGGGCTGTGTGCTGTGCGGCTTGCGCTAGCGGGCATTGCGTGGTGCAACACAATGGCTGGGTTAATCATCTCGCACTGGTCAATACCATCTCTTTAGGCGCAAGTAGATCGGGTTTGGGGCCGCGCTGCAATGCCCACTGCACGATTGACGTGATGGCCTGCGCCTTCGCTTCCCAACTGAGTGATTCACGCGCATAGAGAACTGCCTGCTCTTTGAGTTCTTCAAGACGTTGAGGATCGCTGGCAAGCCCGCGGAGAACCTGCTCGATTTGAGCAACGATGTCGTCTTCAGTAGTGACGGCCACCTTGAACCCGACGCCGGAGTGAACGATATCTCCAGGGCCGCCGAAGTCGGCAACCACGGGCACAACGCCGAGTGACAGGGCCTCGAATGCGACGCCTCCGCCGAAGTCGTGAAGCGAAGGAAACACCAGCACGTCAGCAGCCTGCATGTGCTGCATTGCCTCGCCGTGACTGAGGAAACCTTTGAAGGAGACGGATTCTCCGATGCCGAGCGAGGCCGTTAGTTGCTCGAGGCGCTTTCGTTCGGGGCCATCGCCGACAACGACGAAGGATGCGGCATGCTCGCGCAACAACGGCGCGGCTCCGCGCAGGGCCAGGTCGCAGGCCTTCCAGCGAATCAAGCCACCGACGAAGATCAGCTTGAGTGGCGCTCCGGAATCTCGCTTCTGTGAGACGCGCTTGCACGACGAAGCGGGCACGCCATTCTCAGGAAGAAAGAAGAGGCGCTCACGGTGAGCAGACAATTCCGCGCAGGTGTGCGAGGACCCGCCAATAACGGCTGCTGCGTTTCGATAGGTGGAGCGCGCGAATGGCAAATAAGGATAGAGAGCCCTTAAGCGAGTGATCCATCCATTCTGCGCCTTGGCCTGGCTGAACCCTTGCGGCCAGGGCAATCCCCCGTTCACGGGGCCGATGATGAAGGGCACTGGGCTGTTGCGCAGAAAGAATGCGAAGGGACTCGGGCTGATGGTGGACGCGGGCAGGAGCCGCAACACTGCGTCGAACTCGCCGGCCTTGATGCGCGCGCGGGTCTGGCGCCACGCCTGCCACTCCATCGCGATAGCAAGCGGATAGAACATGGCTTGCAGCACCTGGTCGTAGTAGTTGTCTTTGAAGATGTTGTGAATGATCCAGGCGTAGATGCGCTCGAGCCACGCTAAACGGATCACCTCGATCGACTGCACTGTTCCCTGCTTGCGCCTGACGGCTTCCTCGCAGGACGCGCGAATCACCAGCGTTACATCATGGAGACGCGCGAGAGCCTGAGCCTGGGAGTATCCGATGAGAGCGGCGGTGACTCCTTCAGGGTTGGAATCTGGCGCGTACATCAAGATTCTGATTCGACCCATGACTTCTCCTGGTTACTGCACGTGCTCTGAGTGCTTCAAGCTACAGGTGTGGCCGCGTCGGGCGGTCTACTTTCCGTGGCTAGCCGCCAGATCTCTACACAGTGAAGGCTGCCGGCCTTGCGGTCTGTGTGCTGACGGCAGTTCCGGCGGCTTCTGGAGCAAGCTGCGTGCGTGTGCGTTTCTGCGCATTATTCAAGAGACCGGCATTCACACCACTGGATCCGACCATGGCGAGCAAGAGAAAGACCCAATTCGGACTTAACGTTCTGAACCCTGCCTCTGTAATGCCGTAGACCGCGCCGCACATGACGAGGGCGAGAAACAGACTGCCGAGCTCGGGATCGCGGCGAAAGGCTTTGTACGCATGCCAATATCCGGTGATCAACAGGAGAGCAATCAGGCTCACACCGATCCACCCCAGATTCAAATAAACCTCGATGTAGCCGTTATGAGCCTCATTGATGAGTTCGGAGTGATACCAGTGCAGCAGGTTGAGATTGTGGTGAAAGACATCTGCGTTGGGGCTGGTCCAGAAGCTGTCGAATCCTACGCCGATCAACGGGTTTGTGACTGCAGGAAACATCGCCGCCCACATGAACGTTCTCCCTGTAAGTGTCGTGTCCCTTCCAAGGGCGCCTGCAACATCTCCGGCGCCGCCAAGGAAGAAGGCGACAAAGCCCATAACGACCATCGACAGGCAGAAGAAGTGGATTCGGACCGGACGCTTCCTGACAAAGCGCGTGTGCGAGAGCAGGATCAGCGTGCTGCCGAGCAGGAAGCACGCAAGGGATGTGGACGAGCCAGCGAGGCGCAACAGAATCAGCCCGAACAACAGCAAGATCCCTTCTGCAATGAGCCGCCGTTTCAGCTTCTTGTCGTTTCGATTGACGAAGAGCCATCGTACATTCCACACCACTCCGAGCGAGAGAACAAAGACAATCAAGCCGAGCATGTTCTTGTTTGTCGTTACACCGGTGATGGTGATGTGCCCTTCGTTGTCCCATTCGCGGCCGAGGAGCGTGTAGCGAATCAGCACAATCGAGAAAGGAAAGAGTATGAAGCCGAGCCGTGTGTAAAGCCGCCGGATCGCGTTGATGGGCTGCGGGTCGGTCATGACGATAAGCACCATCACGATGTCTCCGACATCTTTTGTCCAGCGCTTAAAGGCTGGAAGAGAGTACGGGGCCCACGCGACGCTCGCCAGGCAATACGCGGAGTAGATGAGGATTGGAACGATTACAGGGAGGTATGCGCCAGCCCTCCTCTGGCGGCCGAAGAGCACCACGAGACCGATGAGCAGGAGAAAGGCAAAGACTGCCGCGTCGATCGGATTACCCTGCAAGCTGTCTTGCACGGTGGGAGCCGGTCCGGAAGAGAACCACTCAGAGACGCCTCTTGAGGATGCGAGCCCGATCCACAGCACGGGAAGCCAGAGCGCTTTGGAGTTACGGATGGAGCGGTCCCGGTCGTAATAGAAAAGGAACGCGACCCCAATTGTGCAGAGCAGAATTGCGATCGGCCCGTTCATCCATTGCTCCTTCGCGGGCGTGCCGCTGCACTTGCGCTGTCGCTGTCTTTCAATTTTGCGGGCTCGGGTCGAATTGCAGCTTCGATTTGTCTGAGGAGCATCAGTTGAAGACCGCCTTGTAGGCCCAATTCACGCTCGATGCACGCACGCGAGCACGATCGAGCAGCTGTATGCTCATCACTGTAAGCGCGAAGGCAGCGACAAAGGAAGTGGGCAACACGGCAACCTTCGGCACGAAGCGATGGAATCCTGCAGCGAGTATCTGCAGGATTACGATCTGCGCGATGTATCCGAATAACGAGTATTTACCGAGCAGGATCACAAGATCCTGCGTCGAGCTGAACTTCCAGTCGACTGTACCGAGCAGGTAGATGATCGCTACGGTTAGACAGGTTCCCACGATTTCAAGCGGATAGGGGACGTTCCAGATAGCGATGGCAATGGTGTAGGCAAGATACGCGAGCGCGAGCAGAAATGGATGCCGCACAACTCCGTTGATGGTTTCGATGCGTGTGAATCCTGCCAGAACGCCGAGCATGCCGATGGAAATGATTTCCAGGTTCTGATTCTTCACTCCAGCCAGTTCCAGTGCGCCTAGCAGTGCGAAGAGGAAGAGACAAAACGTGTGGAAGGAGTATTTAAACCGCCGCTGGGGAATCATGAGGATGCCGGAGAGCATGAGCAAGAGCGCAATCGGCACGAGAATGTAGAACGAAACAGGCTTGCTGGTGGACTCGCCGGAGATGAAGATGGCCTGTAGATTTTGCGGTTGCAGCAGGCTGAAATCAGCCTTGCCTTTGGTCAGAAGGGGAAGCAAGCAGTCCCGGCCCAGGTTGAGAACGAGGAAGATCCCTACGAGTTTGAGACCTCGCACGACGAGTCTCTTTAACAACTGTGGTGCGGCGACGTCGTATTTCGAAAGATAGATGTGCGAGACCATGAACCCCGTGATGAAGATGAAAGACGGAGTGAGGAAGCGCAGATAGCGATAGTACGGCCATTCCGACCCGATGAAGTAGTTTGCCCAGTGGTAAAAGACCATGAACAGAACCAGCAGGCCTTTGGTAAAGTCCAACGCGGCGATGCGCCGCGGCTTGGCGGCGTTCGCTATCGGTTGACGATCAACTGTCACTGCGTTGGGTTGCATCGGTAGGGCCTTCTCGAAAACATCTGCTTCGATGCTTCTGCAATTGTCATGCGCCAGGCTGTCTGCCTTCGATCAGCCCTTCGTAGACGCTTCTGGTCATGTCCGCCACGACATCCCATGAGTGGCTGGAATAGGCAAAGTCTCTGATCTCTTCGCGCCGCCTGCTGAGTTCGCGGTAGAGATCGCTCTCAAAGTAGCGAACCAGGGTCCGGGCCATATCGTCGGCATCTTTGGGGAGACATGTGTAGCCGGTCTTCCCTTCCACGATGTCTTCAGAGAAGGAGCCTACATCGGTTGCAACCACTGGCAGACCGTAGGCGTAGGCCATGAAGAGGATTCCGCTCTGGAATATCTCTGTGTAGGACAAAGCCGCCACATCCGCGGCTTTGAAGTAGACCTCTGTTTCTGCGTCTGGAATAAACTCAATCTTCTGTAGGATTTTTTCACGGCAGGGACCGCACTCAATCATTTGCTGGATGGACTGCCAGTACTCTTCGTATCCCTTCTTTCGCTCGCCTGCAATGATGAGCCGATAGTCGCCACCCGCGGCGATCTTTTGAAATGCTTCGACCAGATACTCCAGCCCTTTGTACACCTTGATGGCGCCGAAGTAGAGGATGACCTTCTCGTGCTCTTGCAGGCCTAGCAGCCGGCGCGCTTGCTCCCGCGTGAGCCCTGTGTAGGGCACGGCATTATTGATTCCGTAGGGGATGACGGTGATCTTTGCGGGGCTGACATCGAATGTTTTCACGAGCTCATCTTTCATCTTCTGGGTGTGAACGAAGATTTGATCGACGAGCTTGTATTCACATCGCAACGTAATCCGATTCAGCCAGGAGTCTTTATGGTCGCGCCTGCCAGCATTTACGTTGTGCGCAGTGAATGCGACTTTTCTTCCAGCCAGCTTGTAGAGCGAGAGAAGCAGGGTTCTGTCGAGAAGCTGTAGCTTGTTATCCCACAGGATATGGAAGACTTTCGGTTTTGCGGTGAGTGCATAGTGACAGATGCGCACGTAGAAAAGCAGTATTCTGCTCATCCTGCGAGGCAGGTTGCCGACCAATTGGCCACCGTGCAAGTTGAGGAAGCGCGCGCGCGGATTGCCTCGAAACTCGGATGCATCGATTGCATTGCTCCCGATCACATCAAGTGACACGCCATGATGCATCAACGCCGTGCCGAGCCCTACTGCGTAGTGCGGGTCCTGTCCCCCGGTGAGCAACGCTACGCAAAGGTCGGGAAGCGGACGCTGTGTCGCTTCTTCCGCCTTTGATTGCGGCTGAACTGGAGGAGCAGCTTCCAATGCAGCAGCTCCTCCAGTCGCGTTCTTGTCGGCTTCGCTTTGCATTAAACCGCCTGCACGGTGGCGTTGAGCGTCGCATCATTGCTCTCGCTCGGCTGGGCGTCAAAGAACCGGCGAAAGAGCAGTTCCATCGTAAGCAGCTTGTGAATCGCAGTCGTGGAGTTACGATGTCCCTTTACGTGTCCCGTCACCATTGCTTCAACCTGCTTTGGCTCGAAGAATGAGCGCATGAGCGTGCGGCGATCAAGCAAAATCTCCTGCACGTAGGATGCGAGCTCATTTTGATACCAGGTCCGATAGTGCAGGAATTTGTGACGGCCTAGAAATACGTGGTCCAGATGCAGCGGAGCAACGGCCGAGTTCATGCGCGCGGCCCACTGCGGCATGCCGTAATCGCAGGCGTACTCTGCCTTGAATGTGAACTCGTAGAAGGCATGGACGAGCGAGGAAGCCGGCGGTCCCAAGCTGCCGCCGATACCACGATCGGACGGGATCTGGCGAAGAGCGCGACTGCCATCTTCAATCAAGCGGAGCCGGACGTCGTCATCGGGTGACGCGTTGAGCGGTGCGCGATAGACGGCGGCCACAAAATCATTTGCCAGGAAAGGCGAGTGTACCGACAATTGCGACTGCTCGAGAGCCAGCACCCCATGGTGATACCAGGGAGACTGCATGAATGCGGCGAAGGTTACGGGGTGAGACTTTCGAATCGCTGCGTAAGTTTCGTAGGCGCGGCGAACGTTCGAGACCATCTCGCCCACAAACAGACCGTTGGCAGGCAGCATGGGCTTGAACATTACGGCGTGACGAACAATCTCACTGCCGTAGGTGCCGACAACTTTCGCGGGCGCGATGGTGCGAGCGATCTTGCTCACATAGAGATCAGAGGCGCGATAGACATCCACGCCGCCCTCGCTGAGGTAGATGGACTGCTCGGCATACGAGGGAAAATTGCGAAGGAACTCGTCACCTACCGTGATGACCTGATGCGTCTGGGAGCAGACCTGGGCCACCTTTCGCGCAAGCTGGACGTCGCGGTTGTCGCGGTACATGCTGCCGAAGGTGTAGGTCGGCAGCGCGCCTGCGGTCGGCTTGAACTGCGAGAGGAGCACGCGCGTGTCCATTCCTCCTGTGAGGGCCATGGCCGTACGCTGCGCTCCTTCGAAGTATCCGGGGAGGCACGTCGCGAGCGAATCGCGCAGGTTCTCAAAGAAAGCTTCTGCATCGAGAGGCGCCTGGCTCTCCCACTGCTTCGGGTCGAAGTACGTCTCCTTCTTCTGAAGGGCTGCATCGGCAAAGTGCCATCGCGATCCTGCTGGAATGACGGCGATGTCTTTGAAGATGGTGCGATTCTCGAGCACGCAACTGCATGCCAAGAACTCGCCGAGACCCTGCGGAGAGGGTTCGCGCAATTCGGGACGTGCTGCAAGAATCGCTTTGGCTTCCGCTGCGAAGTAGAAGGCGTCCTTTGCTTCGTGGTAGCAGAGCCGGTGCATTCCATATCGATCGTTGAAGAGCGTGACGGTTCGAGCACTGGAATCCGCCACCAGGCCGTGGAACAAGCCATCAAGCTGCAATGGAAAGGCGGAGTCAGTCTCTGCGAGGCGCAGAAGAAACGCGGCTTCATTCACGCTGCCGTCTTCTGCGATGTTTCGCTCGCCGTACGCCTCACCTGAAAAGATCAGTGCGCGATTTCGTTTCTGGTCATGCAGCGGCATGGACTTGGCGAAGGATCCCTCGATCGCGGTCCATCCCACGTAGACACCGAGCGACTCGTTGATCCAGGTGCCTGCACGATAGAAAGGCTCGTGCCGCAAGGCCTCGACCATGCACAGAAGCTGCGGCTCCGCCCACTGGCGTGGCCGTTTTGTAATCAGTCCGACAATCCCCGGCATGGTTTCTCCTAAACTGCCTTGCTTGACTCGAGTTTTCGGCTGTACCATGCGCTGCGCATTTCGCGCAGTTTGGCGATGTACTTTTCAGGAAGGATGTCTGTGAGCCGGCGATAGTAGCCGAGACGGCATGCGAGCCAGCCCAAGGGCGTTATCGGCACGTAATAGCGAGGGATATCGATTCGTTGAAACGCGTTGCGTTCCTTGAAGTCGCTGAGTGTATCTGACTGCTTATTTCCGTAAGCGAAGTTTGAATAGACCAGATAGGAGATGCCGCGGTCTGCGCAGGCGCGCACTGCATGCGCCACCAGTGCGTTGGTCGGCGCCTTGTCTCGTTCGCTGATCAGCGAAACGATGTGCATGAGCCCTGCCTGGGTGCGGGTCTCATCCATAGTCAGCTTGATGAACCCGATCATCTTCTCTTCTAGAAAGGCTCCGATAAATATGCTGTCCTCGGGAAACGTGGATGCATAGGTGCGCACTTGATCCAAGGTCATCCCGTAGTGCGGAAACCGTTTGCCCTGGCGAACAGGTGTCTCGTTGTAGATCTCCCAGATGCCTTTCACGAGTTCTTCGCCGAATGAAATCTCGCGCAGGATGACGCCGTGCTTCTCGGCCTGTTTCGCCTTGTTGCGCGCTTTGAATCCGATCTGCTTCGACCACCAGTTCTCGAAGGTGGAGATGGGGAGTGCTGCGAAGTTGTCCCACTCCATTGGATAGGAGTACTTGGGCTGGGTCTCGGGCAGGCGTTGCATGAAGGTGAGTACGTCGACGCGGGTCTTCTGTGCGCGCAAGCCTTTGACGATAGGCTCCGGATCGCTAAGAAAACGATACTTCTCGCCATCGACGCGCGCTGTGCGAATCAACCGACCTTCAACGCGCAGATCGCGCTCACTGACTCGAATAGATCTATTCACAATAATTTCCTCAAAGATTTTGAGCAGCGACTGCGGCCCTGACTCTGGCTGGATCTGTGTACTCTCGAGCGATTGGGAGATCCCCTGCCCTGCGCAGGATCTCGCCGCTCGTTAAAAATTTGTATTCTGCGGGGTTCACCGGATGCGTTTCGACTTCCACTATGAATCGCCGCGCCATGGAGAAGATGGCGTCGATGCGGCTGGATGGTTCGAGCGGCGGGAACGAATAGAAGTAATCCGTCAGCGAGTGGCGTCTGGCAAGAACCCGATCAATCGCTGAACGATAGAGGCGGTTGATCTTCCGTTTCTCCCCTGGTGAAAACGAGAAGTTTCGTCGTGCGATGGTTCCGGCTGGAAGCAAGCCGCCAAACAAAACGTTCGCGCAAAGGTGCATGTGATGATGGCCGTCGATGCGGCGAGGTGCAACGCCGAAGATTCTTGTGAACTCCTCGATCTGTGCCTCAACCAGATATTTAAATGAGGATGCCAGGCCCGGATGATAGACCGCCTGCGCGAGCCGATGTCCCCTGAGATAGCGCGTGGCAACTGCCTGATGCTCTTTGAGGCGCGGTGGACAATTCGACGCGGAGAACGTGGTGGTGAAGTTGAGATGAAGTCCGCAGTCTACTGCTTTTTCTTTTGCGATCTCGGCTGCTCGTTCTGAGTCCTCCATGAAGACCATGGCGCTGGCCGAGGAGACTGTGCCAATCGCGACGCAATCAAAGATCCGGTCGGTGGTCTCGATGTCGCGACCCCAGTCGTCAGCGTTGACGATGAGCACGCCGCTGGTGCGGCTCGCATCTTCGTACTGCGTGGAAATCTGATCAGAGGAAGCGGTAGCCATGAAACTCCTATTTAGCTGCGGGCGGATCAAGGCGTGCTTCTGACGGTGGCGCAGCAGTCCGCGGGCTGCTGCTTCCCAACCGCATGAAGCGCTTCAAGCGACTGATCTGTTCATGCTGATGGAAGCGAACGAACTCCGGCGATACGGGACGATTGACGCGCCGCAGTAATGCCCCGAAGTAGCCTGCGAAGAGTGCGACTCCGCCGAGGAGGACGGGAGGCAGCATCATCTGGCGCGCAGCGCGGAAGAGTTCCCACAAGGGATGATTGCCGATGACGTAATCCTTGATGCCGTATTTGTATCTAGAACGAAGCGCGCCGGCCTGTGCGGTCCCCATCTCGCGATAGTGGATGCACACCTTCTCTGTCCAGGTGCGCGTCTTCCAGCCCTTCATGCGCGAACTGATTACGGCGATGTGATCGATCGATCCGCCCTTTACCGGTGTGTATCCGCCGATCGCCTCAAAGCACTCACGGCGAAATACCTGACACGCGCCGGAGACATGCTCAACGCTGACGTATCTGTAGTCATACACACGACCGGATAGCTCCTGAAACGGAGTGCCGGTCAGACCGAGTTGGGGATCCTCATCCAGCTTCTTCAGAAGGAATTCGAAGTAGTCCGGGTCGAAAGAGATGTCGGCATCGAGACTGACGATGACCTGATAGTCGAACTCCTTCACCTTGGCGTATCCGGCGTTGAATGCGAAGACCTTTCCGGCGAAGTTGCGCTCGGCGCGCTCGGACGTGCGCACGAGTTCGATCCAGGGATTGTCTGCAATGTACCGGGAGACGATTTCGTCCGTGCCGTCGGTGGAGCCGTCGCTGACGATCACCCACTTAAGCGGCCGCACGCTCTGTGCTATCACTGACTTCAACGTGCACTCGATGAAATCGGCTTCGTTTCGCGCAGGAGTGACGATCACGTAGGTTGGGAGGGATGTCATGGTCGAGCCTATAGGTGAGTGCGGGGAAGATTGTGCGTTCCAGAAGACTATTTATCGAGTGAGCCGCGCTTCAGATGCACCGGGCTGCTACATCGATTGGGGCTCGTATGCTTTGAGAATGTGTTGAGTATTGGTGCGATGCACACTGAATGCCGGTGCGCGCGGACCAGCGGGTCAGGCGATCGCCTGGCCCGCTTCCGCTTCTTAATCTACCAACACCGGCTTTTGCTGCGACTTCGCAACGAAGGCGGCGACCTCTGCAGCAACGCGCTCCTGCTGCTCAGGGGCAAGCTGCGGGAACATGGGGAGCGAGAGAATCTGCGGCGCGATGCGCTCTGCAACCGGGAAGTCTCCCTCACGATAGTTGAGCGAGACGTAGGCCTTTTGCAGGTGAAGTGGGATCGGGTAGTGAATGGCTGACCCGATGCCAGCCTGCTTGAGGTGCTCCATCAGTTGCTCGCGCTCCTGCACGCGCACGACGAAGAGGTGATAGACTGCGCGCGACCAGGAGGGCTCATGCGGCAGAAGGACGTCCTTGTTGCCGTCAAGTAAGCGGTGATAATCGGCGGCGCGGTCGCGGCGCGAAGCGTTCCAACCGGCCAGATGCGGCAGTTTCACGTGGAGCAGCCCGGCCTGAATGGCATCGAGACGACCGTTGTATCCTTCCACGTCATGATAGTACTTGCGCACGGAACCGTGATCGCGGAGCATGCGCGACTTCTTTGCAAGCTCGGGATCGTTGGTGGTGATGGCTCCGCCTTCTCCGCAGGCGCCGAGATTCTTTCCGGGATAGAAGCTGAACGCTGCAGCACGGCCGATGGAGCCGGCCTTCAGCCAGCGATTCTGCTTGCGCGAGAAATATTCTGCGCCGTGCGCCTGGCAGGCATCTTCAATCACGATGAGGCCGAAC
>Ga0318572_10000350_pt1 | contig 16874 bp, 17 predicted proteins | sample GRESIP089b5f20_FD_202528 | JGI IMG/M metagenome (GOLD analysis project Ga0318572, IMG submission 202528) | Tropical soil microbial communities from Luquillo Experimental Forest, Puerto Rico - GRE.SIPMG.089b5f20 | ecosystem: Environmental > Terrestrial > Soil > Tropical forest > Bulk soil...
GCGCGGGCCTTCTCGTCGAGACGGCGCAGCTCGACGAGCGGGTTCTCGCGCTCGTTCGAGATGCCGTGGTAGCCGCCCTGCTCCGTCCAGTCCTTGCGGAGCGGGTGGCCCTGCCAGTCGTCGGGGAGGAGGACGCGGCGGAGGTCGGAGTGTCCGGGGAAGACCACGCCGAGCAGGTCGTAGACCTCGCGCTCCATCCAGTTGGCGGCCTTCCACACCGTCTCGACGGTGGGGACCACCGGGTTCGCGCGGTCGGCCTCGACCTTCAGCACGATCCCGTGCCGGTGCTGGTACGAGAAGAGGTGATACACGTCCTCGCAGAAGTCGAGCTGGATCTCGGGCGTGTCCTTGAGGAAGCGGGCGACCTCGGCGATCCGCTCCGCCTTCACGACGCAGAACGGGTCGACCTTGGGCTCGGAGAGCGGGCCGACGTCTTCTCCGAACTTCGCCCGGAGCCGCTCGTGGATCTCGTTGGTGGTCATCAAGCTCCCCTGGCTGCGCGATGCGCGAGGGGCGGGCGGCCTACCCTGCTGGGCCGCTCGCCCCGATCCGATGGACTGCGCTGTCTCAGGCCGTCTTCGTGGCCGCGGCCGCGGGCGGGGGCGCCGCCGGGCGCCGCTTCGTCTTCCACTTCTCTCGGAGCACCAGTTCCTGGAGTCGGAGGAGGCCCTCGGTCAGCGCCTCGGGGCGCGGCGGGCAGCCCGGGATGTAGATGTCGACCGGGATCATCTTGTCGACGCCCTTGCACACCGAGTACGCGGACTGGAAGAGGCCGCCGCAGTTCGCGCAGGAGCCCATCGACAGCACGTACTTCGGCTCGGGCATCTGGTCGTAGAGCAGCTTCGCGCGCTCGGCCATCTTGTAGGTGAGCGTGCCCGCCACGATCATGAAGTCGGCCTGACGCGGCGAGGCGCGCGGGATCGAGCCGAAGCGATCGATGTCGGCGCGGGGGCCGCCCGTCTGCATGAGCTCGATGCCGCAGCAGGCGAGACCGAACAGCAGGTAGTGGAGGGAGTTCGCGCGCGCGAGATTGATGAGCGTCTCGAGCTGGCTCGTGTGGGCGAGGGTTACGGACCCCTCGCCGCTGAGCGCGCCGCCTTGGTTCCCGGACATCCGTCCTCCTTAAGAAGCCGTCGATTCCCGATGCGGCTACGCCGCGCGCCGCGGGCCCTGCACGCGTCCGCCCGCCCGACCGCCCGCCGGCTGATCGAGCTCGGCCAGCTTCTTCACCCAATCAAGGTCGCCATGGACCCACACCCAGGCGAGGCCGACGAGAAGGATGGCGGTGAACATGAAGAGCTCGCCGAAGGCGACCCACGCCATGGTCGGCCCCTTGGCTACCCACTCGCGGTACACCGCCACCACCGGGAAGGTGAGGGCGATGTCGACCTCGAAGATCACGAAGACGAGGGCGACCAGGTAGAAGCGCGGATTGAAGTTGAACCAGGCGGTGCCGATCGGCCGCTCGCCGCACTCATAGATGAGCGACTTGTCGGCAGATGGGAAATACGGTCGCACCAGCTTGCCGAGCGTGAGACCGCCGAGACCGAACCCCACGGCTACGAGCGCAAAGGCTACGATTGCGCCGAATTCATAACCCATCTGGGCCTCTTCGGGATGAAGGTGGCTGTGGGATAGACCACTTGGGCTTGCCCTGTCAAGCGCCCACCAACGGGCGATTTCGTTTGACAAAACCCACGCCTTCCCTGATTCATTCTGCCCGGGTGCGCCTGTTTCCCCCCTTTCCGGGACATTTGAATACATGACGCCACTCCAGTCCTACTTCCCCCTCGCGATCGTGTTCGCGCTGGCGGGAATCCTGGCGGCAACGCTCGTAGGCCTCGCGACCCTTCTCGGTCCGCGCCGGCCCACGGCCGTAAAGGCGAGCCCGTTCGAGTGCGGCTCCGAGCCCATCGGCTCCGCCCACGACCGGTTCGGCGTGAAGTTCTACGTCATCGCCCTGCTCTTCATCGTCTTCGACATCGAGGCCGTGTTCATCTACCCGTGGGCGGTCCTGCTCCACGAGCTGAGCTGGTTCGGCTACGCCACGATGGCGGTGTTCGCGTTCACGCTCGCGGTCGGGCTCGCCTACGTCTGGAAGAAGGGCGCCCTCGACTGGCAGCGGGAGTAGAGATGGCCACCGAGATCGACATCGTCCCCGGCATCACCACCCGCCGCGAGGAGGCGCAGGGCTTCTTCGAGAAGCTCGTCTCCAAGGGTCTCGGGTGGGCCCGGAAGAACTCGCTCTGGCAGTACCCGTTCGTCACGGCCTGCTGCGGCATGGAGTACATGAGCGTCGCCTCCGCGCGCTACGACATCGCGCGGTTCGGCGCCGAGGTGCCGCGGTTCTCTCCGCGCCAGGCCGACCTCCTGCTCGTCGTCGGCACCATCAACTGCAAGCAGGCGCCCATCCTGCGGCGGATCTACGAGCAGATGAGCGAGCCGAAGTGGGTGATCGCGTACGGCGTCTGCGCGTCGTCCGGCGGCTTCTACGACAACTACGCCACGATGCAGGGCATCGACCGCGTCGTGCCGGTGGACGTGTACATCCCGGGCTGCCCGCCCAGGCCGGAGCAGGTGCTCGACGGGCTCATGCTGCTCCAGGCGAAGGTCCAGGGGCAGAGGCACAAGCTCATCGATCGCATCGGTGCTCCGGAGCTGGCGCAGAAGTAAGGCGAGGAGAGGGGACATGGCGAAGGCGGTCATCGACGCGCTGGTCGCGCGTTTCCCGGACGCGGTGTACGAGCCCTACGAGGGTGTGGGCGGAGACGACTGCGCGTTCGTGGTGAAGCAGCGGATCGCAGACGTGTGCCGGATGCTGAAGGACGATCCGCGCCTGCAGTTCAACCTCGCGCCGTACATCACCGCGGTCGACTACCTCGGCCAGGAGCCCCGGTTCGAGGTCATCTACAACTGCTACTCCACGACGCTGAACCACCGGGTCCGGCTGCGCGTGAAGGTGCCGGAGGGCGACGCGGTGCTGCCTTCGGTGGTGTCGGTGTGGCGCGGGGCCGACTGGTTCGAGCGCTACTGCTTCGACATGTACGGAATCCGCTTCACGGATCACCCGGACATGCGGCGCCTCCTCATGTACGACGAGTTCGAGGGGCACCCGCTGCGGAAGGACTACCCGCTGAAGGGGCGCCAGCCGCTCGTGGCCGAGCGCGAGATCCATGACATCTACCGCGGGCCGGGGCCCGCCGACCGCGACTAGGGCGACGACATGGCGACCGACGGCAAGGGGAGGGCGGGACACGACGCGCGCGCGACGCCGGGGAGCTACGGCGTCGGCCAGCCGCGGCACGTGATGCAGACGACGGCGCCGGTGCACGCGCCGATCGACCCGCTCGACGCCCCGCTCGACACGAAGCGCATGGTGGTGAACCTGGGGCCGTCGCACCCGGCGATGCACGGGGTGACGCGCGCGGTGGTGGCGCTCGAGGGCGAGACCATCCGCGACATGAAGCTCGACATCGGCTTCCTGCACCGCGGGTTCGAGAAGAGCTGCGAGAACGTGACGTGGACGCAGTGCTTCCCGTACACGGACCGGCTGAACTACGTCAGCTCGATCATGAACAACGTGGGCTTCGCGCTCGCGGTCGAGAAGCTCTGCAAGCTCGACGTGCCCGATCGCGCGAAGTGGCTCCGCGTGATCACGAGCGAGATCCACCGCATCTGCGACCACCTCACGCTCGTGGGCGCGATGGGGCTCGAGCTCGGCGCGATGACGGTGTTCCTCTACGCCATCGAGGCCCGCGACCACATCTGGGACCGGCTCACCGAGCTCTGTGGCGCCCGCCTCACCTCGAACTACGTGCGCATCGGCGGCGTGTCCCGCGACACGCCCGAGGGGTGGATCGAGAAGACGCAGGCGACGCTCGCCCGCGCGGCCGAGCTGCGCGAGACGATCGACCAGCTCCTCACGCGCAACCGCATCTTCCAGGACCGCACGCGCGGCACCGGCGTCGTCTCCCGCGCCGACGCGCTCGACCTCGGCTTCACCGGGCCGTGCCTGCGCGCCTCGGGCGAGCCGTACGACGTGCGGAAGGCCGCGCCGTACCTCACCTACGACCGCGTGGAGTTCGACGTGCCGGTGGGCCCGCACGGCGACAACTTCGACCGCTACCTCATGCGCATGGAGGAGATGCGGCAGTCGGACAAGATCATCGCCCAGTGCTTCAAGATGATGGAGCCGGGCGACATCGCGGTGAAGGACTTCCGCTACGTGCTCCCGCCGAAGCCGCAGGTGTACGGGACCATCGAAGGCGTGATGGCCCACTTCAAGCTCATCATGGAGGGGATCAAGGTCCCCGCCGGTGAGGCGTACAGCTACACCGAGGCGGCGAACGGGGAGCTCGGCTTCTACGCCGTCTCCGACGGCGGCGGTCGGGCGTACAAGCTCGGCCTGCGCGCGCCGGGTTGGCCGATGCTCGCCGCGCTGCCGTTCATGACGAAGGACGCGCTGCTCGCCGACCTCGTCCCCACCTTCGACAGCATCAACATGATCGGCGGCGAGGTCGAGCAGTAGCCCCGCCGTCCGCCCCTCGGAGTCCGCTCATGGCCGAAGAGCAGAAGCCGTCCACCCCAGCTCCCGCCGCTCCCGCGGCCGCGGCCCCCGCCGCGGCGCCGCCGAAGCCGGCGGGCCCGCCCGCGCCGCCGCCGCCCAAGAACCCGGGCTTCGTGACCTGCACGATCGACGGCCAGGAAGTGGTGGTGAAGCCGGGGACGAACGTGATCGAGGCCGCCAAGGCGCTCGGGATCGACATCCCGTACTACTGCTACCACAAGCGTCTCAGCATCGCGGCGAACTGCCGGATGTGCCTCGTGGAGATGTCGAACGCTCCCGGCGGCAAGCTGATGCCCGCGTGCCAGATGCCGGTGGCCGAGGGCGTGGCGGTGAAGACCGACACCGCGCGCGTGAAGGACCAGACGCGCGCGACCCTCGAGTTCCTGCTGCTGAACCACCCGGTCGACTGCTCCATCTGCGACCAGGCCGGTGAGTGCAAGCTGCAGGACTACTACATGAAGCACGACGCGCAGCCCTCGCGGCTCGACGTCGAGAAGGTGCAGAAGGAGAAGCGCGCGGTGCTCGGGCCGCTCGTGGTGCTCGACCAGGAGCGCTGCATCCTGTGCACCCGCTGCGTCCGCTTCATGCGCGAGGTGGCGAAGAAGCCGCAGCTCGCGGTGGCCGAGCGCGGCAACCACTCCTTCATCACCACCTTCCCCGGCCAGCCGCTCGACTCGAAGTACGCGGGCAACGTGGTGGACATCTGCCCGGTCGGCGCGCTCACCAGCACCGACTTCCGCTTCCGCGGCCGCGTGTGGTTCATGTCGTCGGCGCGGAGCATCTGCACCGGCTGCGCCCGCGGCTGCAACACGTTCATGGACTACATGAGCGAGACCGTCTACCGGTACCGGCCCCGTGAGAACGAGGCCGTGAACCAGGAGTGGATGTGCGACGACGGGCGGGTCTCGTACAAGTTCCTGAACAAGGAGCGCGCGTTCACCGCGCGTGAAGGGCGCGGGGCGCTCGCGAAGGAGCCCCCGGTCGCGCAGGTGGCGAAGGACGCCGCCGCGGCGCTGAAGGCCGCCGCAGACCGGCAGACCGCGGCCCTGCTGCTCTCGCCGCTCGCGTCGCTCGAGGACCTCCTCGCGGTGGCGCTCGTCGCGAAGGAGGCGTTCGGGATCTCGCAGGCGTTCGTGGGCGGACGGCCCGACGGCTGGGAGGACGACTTCCTGAAGCGCGCCGACGAGAACCCGAACCGCAAGGGCGTGGAGCTGGTGGCCCAGGCGTTCGGGATCCAGCTCCGTCCCTGGACGGAGCTCGCGCCGGCGGTCGCCTCGAAGCGCGTGACCGCGCTGTGGGCCGTGGGCACCGAGGTCCCGGCGTCCGCAGCCGAGGCGCAGGCCGTCCTCGCGTCGCTCGAGACGCTCGTGGCGCAGGCTACGAACCTCGACCCGGTCGCGCGCGAGGCGACGCTGCTCCTGCCCGCCGCCACGTACGCGGAGTCGGACGGCACCTTCGTGAACTTCCAGGGGCGCGCGCAGCGCTTCGAGCTCGCCTTCTTCCCGCGCGGCGCGGCGCAGCCGCACTGGCGGCTCGCAGCCGAGATCGGCCGCGCCGCGGGGCTCTCCACGTCGTTCACGGGCGCGCGGGACGTGTTCTCGCAGCTCGGCGCGCGGCTGGGAGGCGCGCTCGGCGAGTTCCGCTGGGACTCCCTCCCCACGGTCGCGAAGCGCCGCGGCCTCGTCCCGCTCGCCGCGGGCACCGTCGACGGCCGGCTCCCCGGTTACCGGGAGCGCATGCCGCCGGAGACGAGCGAAGACCTGCGGCAGGCCCTTCCCAAGCTCGGCTCCTAGGAGGACGGCGTGCGTCGATTCGTCGGCATGGTGATCTTCGCCATCCTGGTCCCGGTCGTCCTGGCCGTGATCTCGTACGGCGTCTATCTGGCGGTGGGCGGGCTCGCGGCGGCCTTCGCCAATCAGGGCTGGCCCTGGCAGTACGGCGCCGCGATCGTGAACGTCGTCTTCGTGCTGCTCGTCTTCCAGATGGTGACCGCCTCCGCGCTCACCGTCGGTGAGCGCAAGTGGTCGGCGATGATCCAGAACCGCGTGGGTCCGAACCGGATCCGCGTGTTCGGCTCGTCGCTCGGCGGCATGCCGTTCCTCATCGCCGACGCGCTGAAGATGCTCACGAAGGAGAACATCGAGCCGGCGAAGCGCTCGAAGATCCTCTTCGACCTCGCGCCCATGCTCGCGTTCGCTCCGGCCTTCGCGCTCATCGCGGTGGTGCCGCTCGGGCCGCCGGTCAACGTGTTCGGCCACGAGGTGTCGCTCCAGGTGGCGCAGCTCGACGCCGGGCTCCTCTACGTCTTCGCGAGCGCGTCGCTCGCGGTGTACGGCACCGCGATCGCTGGCTGGGCGTCGAACAACAAGCTCGCGATGCTGGGGGCCGTCCGCGCCTCGTCGCAGATGATCAGCTACGAGGTCTCGCTCGGCCTGGCGCTCGTCGGCTCGATGATGGCGTACCAGACGATCCGCCTGGAGGACATGGCGGTGGCGCAGGGGCAGCTCCTCTGGGGCTGGCTGCCGGCGCTCGGGATCTTCCTGCAGCCCGTCGGCGCCATCGTCTTCTTTGTCTCGTCCTTCGCCGAGACGAAGCGCACGCCGTTCGACCTGCCCGAGGGCGAGAGCGAGATCGTCGGCTACTTCGTCGAGTACCCGGGCATGAAGTTCGGGATGATGATGCTCGCCGAGTTCATCGAGATCGTCGTCCTCGCCGCGATCACCACCGCCATCTTCTTCGGCGGCTGGCACCCGGTGTTCTTCGAGGGCTGGCTGCGCGAGCACCTCAACCCGATCGGCTTCGCCGCCGTGTGCGCGGGGGCGTTCCTCGGGAAGACGCTCATCCTCTGCTGGGTGCAGCTCGTCATCCGCTGGACGCTCCCCCGCTTCCGGTTCGACCAGATCCAGACGCTCTGCTGGAAGATGATGCTGCCGGTCGCGCTCGCGAACACCTTCCTCACCGGCGCGCTCGTCCTCTGGGATCCGTCGCTCCACGCGCTCGCGATCGTCGGCCTCCTCCAGCTCGGCGCGATCGTCCTCGTCACGCTGACCGCCGCCCGCGCGCCGGACCCCGCCGCCGCGCACGGCCACGGCGCCCACGCCGCTCACGCCACGGGTCACTAGCCGCCATGCCCTACGAGCTTCCCAAGGACCAGCCGCTGGACATCCGGGAGCGCCTCTACTTCCCCGAGGCCTTCCGTGGCGTCGGCATCCTGATGAAGCAGTTCCTTCGGAACTTCTTCTTCGGGCGCGACCCGAACCCGGACATCCTCGCGCGCCGCGACGGTCTCTCCGGCAACGTCACGGTGCAGTATCCCGAGGAGCGGGTGCCGTATCCGCCCGCCTACCGCGGCCTGCACCGGCTCGTGCCGCGCGAGGACGGCAAGCCGCGCTGCGTCGCCTGCTACATGTGCGCGACCGCGTGCCCGGCGCAGTGCATCTACATCGAGGCCGGCGAGTACCCCGACGACCCCGTCGAGAAGTACCCGGTGAAGTTCGTCATCGACGAGCTGCGCTGCGTCGTCTGCGGCTTCTGCGTGGAGGCGTGCCCGAAGGACGCCATCCGCATGGACTCCGGGGAGCACGCGCCGCCGAGCTACACGCGCGCCGCCCAGATCTGGGACGAGAAGCGGCTCCTCCGTGGCGCCCCGGTCTCGTACCAGTACGACCCGTGGCTCCGCCGCGGCTCGCCGTCCATCCCGCCCGAGAAGCTCGCCGAGATGCGGGCGCGGGCGCGGCCGTTCCCGGCCAACGCGACCGACGAGTACACGCAGACGCCGGGCTTCTCGGTGCGCGCGCTCGCGGCCGAGGCCCGCGAGCGGCTCGAGCGGGCGAGCGGCGGGAAGTAGCCGCCCGTCACCCCGGCGGCGCCGCGCACCGCCCGATCAGGTGGGGCGAGGTGCCGCCTGCTCCGCGGCCGGTACCTCGCGCTGCTGCATGGGCGCGAGGGCCTGGAGCAGCACGAGCCCCGGCAGCGCGCACACCGTCGCCGCAATGAAGAACAGCTCGTAGCCGAGCCGCTCGGCGAGGTAGCCGGACACGGGTCCGGAGATCCAGCGGCCGAGGCCGAAGACGCTCGAGAGGAGCGCGTACTGCGTGGCGCTGTAGCGCTTGTCGCAGAGGCGCGTGATGAGCGCGAGCAGCGCCGCGGTGCCCATCCCCTGCGAGGCGTACTCGAACGAGATGGCGGCGTAGGTCGCCGCCCGCGTCGCCGCCGAGATCGGCGCGCCGCCGCAGAGGTGGATGTCGATCGTCCCGGGGTGCGTGGCCGCCGCGAGGGCGTAGACGAGGTTCCCGGCGGCCTGGGCGAAGCCGAAGACCCACAGGGACCGCCCGAGCCCGAGCCTCGCCATGAGGGCCGCGCCGACCCCTGCGCCGCCGATGGTCGCCGCGGTGCCGAGCGTCTTCACCGCGAGCCCGATCTCCTTGTTCGTGAAGCAGAGGTCCTTCAGGAACGGGTTCACCATCGACCCGCCCACGTTGTCCCCGAACTTGTAGAGCACGAGGAAGAGCGCGATGAGGATCGCGCGATCGCGGCCCACGAAGCCGGCGAGCGGCTCCCACACCGCCGCGGCGAGCGTGCGCGGCGGCTGGGCGGGCACCTCGGGCTCGGAGGCGGCGAGGGTGAGGCCGGTGAAGGCGACGAACAGGACGGCGAGCCCGCCGATCACCCACGGCCACGGCACGAAGTCGGACGCGAACACGGCCACCGCGCCCGCGAACAGCATGCCGATGCGGTACCACATGATCCGGAGCCCGCTCGCCGCGCCCTGCTCCTCCTTGCGCAGGAACTCGACGGTGTAGGCGTCGAGCGCGATGTCCTGCGTCGCCGAGATCACGACCCACCCGAACACGACGGCGCCGATGAGCGCGGGGGCGCCGGGCGCGAGCGCCTGACGACCGGCGGCGTCCACGCGCAGTGCGCCGGCGACCACGAAGGCGAGGATCCCGAGGCCGAGCGCGAGCCCGAGCTGCGTGACGAGGATCCAGCTCCTGCGGCGCCCGGGCCAGCGGAGCGCGTAGCGGTCCACGAGCGGCGCCCACAGGAACTTCAGCGTCCAGGGGAGCGACACCAGCTGGAGGACGCCGATCGTCTTCAGATCCACGCCGGCGCCGCGGAGGAAGATCGGGAGCGTGTTGAAGACGAAGCCGAGCGGCATCCCGGAGGACAGCATGAGGAGGCCGACGAGCTGGATCTGCTTCTGCCGGATCGCGGACAAGGTCCGGGCAGGGTAAGCCGGGGGGGCGGTGGTCACAAGGTGGCGGTCCGTCTCCCGTTCGCGGCGGCGCGCCCGCTCGGATCGAGTCTGGTCCGCGCTCCGTGGAGCGCGCCGCGGTCCCGAGCATGAGTCTCGAAACTGTCCGGCGTGGCGTTGTGGCTTAGCGGGTTGCGCACCGGTCCAGCTGATCGGCGAGTCTGACCCCAGCCTCCCACGCCTCGGCTTCCGTCGGGTATGTAGCCGTGGAGGCAGCGCCATCCACCGACAAGGTCCAGCGCCGTTCCTGGCGTGCGACGACGACGGAGTGCTCGCCGACGGTGAACGTGACGGGCAGGGTTGCGAGATCGAGAGGCGGCTGGAGCTTCATCCGGTAACTGTAGCCGCATTCGCCGAGTTCACGCAGCCGGGCGCGCGCGCGAGCGGCGTCCGGCCGCGCGTGTTAAAGACAGTCGGAGCGCTCTCCGCCCGCGGCGGCGCGCGTGCTCCGCCCCGTCGGTCGGAAGCGAACGCGCGCGGCGGGCGGGCGCCCCGAGGTGCCGTGAACGATGACCTGGTAGACCTGAAAGCTCGCCTGCGCAAGGTGGAGGAATCGCTCGCGACCGGCGGCGGCCCAGGGTTCGGCCCGCGCGTCGAGCTCGCGCAGGCGGTGAGTCGCGCGCGTCGCCTGCTTCGGCGGGAAGACCGTTCGAGGCCGCCTAGCGCCGCTTTTCGGGCGAGCGTCGAGCAGGCGGAGCGGGCGGCGAGGGGGAGCTCGAGCTGACCGGCGAGATCCGTGTCGGCTCGACATCGGCGCGAGCGGGCGCTAGATGAGTGGCTTCCACTCGCTCAGGGTGGAGTCCGCGCGGCGCTCCTTGCCCCGCGAAAACAGAGAAGAAACGAGTTCGAGAGTAGATGGCTACCGGTACCGTGAAGTGGTTCAACGACGCGAAGGGCTTCGGTTTCATCACGCAGGACGGCGGGGGCGATGACGTGTTCTGCCACCACACCGCCATCCAGGCCGAGGGTTTCCGCAGCCTCGCCGAGGGTCAGAAGGTCGAGTTCGACGTCCAGCGGGGCCCCAAGGGTCTGCAGGCGGCGAACGTCCGCCCGGTCTAGATCCTTCGCGACACCGCTTCGACGGACGAGCCCGGCCGTGACGGCCGGGCTCGTCGTGTTTTGGTGGGCCGGTCACATGGTCAGTGGCTCGTGACGAGCTGGGGCCGTTTCGGGAGGTGGCGGAGCCCCATCCATGCGAGCGCCGAGAGGTGGTTCGCGACCTCCTCGATGTCCGGCTTTCGCGTCTCCGTCCACCACTGGCCGACGAACGTGACCATTCCCACGAGGGCGTGTGCGTAGATCGGCGCCGCCTTCGGATCGTAGCCGGCCTGCTTCAATGTGGCGCTGAACACGTCTCCGACGCGCTCCGCGACGTCGTTGAGGAGGCTCGACATGCCGCCCGTCGCGGACTGCACGGGCGCGTTCTGGACGAGCACGGCGAAGCCGTCGGGGTGGTCCTTCACGTACGAGAAGAACGCGAGGGCTGCGCGCTCGACTCGCGCCCGGGGCGTTCCCGAGGAGATCGCCTCGGCGATGCGGCGCACGACGTAGTCCATCTCGCGATCGACGATGACCGCCCAGAGCCCCTCCTTCCCCCCGAAGTGCTCGTACACGATCGGTTTCGAGACCTTCGCGTGCTCGGCGATCTCCTCGACGGACGCTGCCTCGTACCCTCGCTTCGCGAATACCGTTCGCCCGACGTCGATGAGCTGCGCTCGGCGTTCCGAGGCCGTCAGGCGCCGCCGTCCGGATGGGGCCATGGCACGCGTGTAGTACGGTCGCGTAGGTAAGACAATGCCCGTCCATCGCGCGGCGGCTTTCGCGCACGAGCACCCTGTAAGGCCGTTGGGCTTCCGCCGTCCATTCGCCTACGGTATCGTAAGTTACTAGTCCGTAGGTTCTGATCGGGGGAGGTCAGCATGATGCCCGCGGGAACCGCAGTGCTGGACCGTCGCGCCATCGAGGCTGTCGTCGCGTCGGGCCGCGCGCTCCTCGTGCAGGGTGGGATGGGGCTGCACGCGTCGGACGGCCTCGCGGGGAAGGTCGCGCGCGCGACGAGCAGGATCTTCGTGTGCGCGGGGACCGTCTCCGCGGTCGGAAAGACGCCCGGGATGCTGGAGGCAGAGCTCCGCCGCGCGAAGGCCGAGGCCCCGGGCGGTTACGTGGGCGTGAACCTGATGGCCGCCATCCATCACGACGACTTCGCTCGCCTCGCGCGGACCGCCCTCGACGAGGGCGTGAGCTTCCTCGTGCAGGGCGCCGGCATCTCACGCGAGGTTGTCCGCTGGTGCCGCGACGCCGGTACGCCATTCGGCGGCATCGTCTCTTCCGGTCGCCTGGCGGCGATGTATGAGCACTGGGGCGCCGACTTCCTCGTCGCCGAGGGCGCGGAGGCCGGAGGCCACATCGGCGACATCGACCACCCGCTCGGCGCGCTGCTGCGCGAGGTCCGCGGCGCATCCACCCTCCCGGTGATCGCTGCCGGCGGGGTCGACGCGGAGGACGTCGCCGCCCTCCTTGCGGACGGCGCGGCCGGTGTCCAGCTGGCGACACGGTTCCTCGCCTGCTCGGACGGCGACAGCGCCCCTGCCTTCAAGGAGATGCACCTCGGCAAGGGCGCCGAGGACGTCACCGTCATCACGAGCTGCGTGAAGGGCATGAAGGCGCGCGCGATCCGCAACGCCTTCACGGACGCGCTCGCCGCAGGGCAGCACTTCCCACCGCGGTCGAAGGCGTGGTTCTTCGGGAAGGAAGGCTATCTCGGCCGCACGAAGGCCTGCATCGAGTGCCTCGGCCTGGGGCTCTGCAAGTGCCGCGCGAGTGAGTTCCGGGAGAGCTTCTGCATCACGGACGCGCTCCTGCGCGCTGCGATCCTCGGCGACACCGTGCACGGGCTCTTCTACACGGGCCAGAGCGTGACGCGCATCCGGGAGCGGACGCTCGCGAACCTCCCGTCCGTGCAAGGGATCGTCGAGCACCTCGAGGAGGTCGTGGGAGCCAGATCCCCGTCCCCTCGGGCGGCGCTGGGTTCCCTGTGACAGATCCCTCGCGACGCGCAGCCGGACCTACGGTGCTGGACGGGACGCTGAGCATCCTGAACGCGGTCGTGGGCGACTACCTGCGACGGCGCGGGAATCCGCTGCAGATCGAGCTCGCGTTCTACGACGGTGGCCGGCAGCTCACGTGCGACCGCGATGCGATCGCTCGCGCCCACCCTGCAGCGACCGATCGCGTCTGCCTCCTCGTCCACGGGCTCGCCGCGAACGAGGGTGCGTGGGCGTTCCCGGGCGAGCCCGCCCGGACGTACGGGGCTGCCCTTCAGCGCGACCTCGGGTTCACGCCGTTCCAGGTCCGCTACAACACCGGCCTGCACGTATCCGACAACGGGATGCTTCTCGCGCAGCTGGTCGAGGCGCTGATCCGGTGCCATCCCGCGGAGGTGCGGGAGCTGGTGCTCGTGGGCCACAGCATGGGTGGGCTCGTGGTGCGCAGCGCCTGCGAGGCCGCGCGGACGGCGGGGCAATCCTGGCTGCATCAGGTGTCGCACGCCTTCTATCTCGGGTCGCCGCACCGAGGCGCGCCGCTCGAGAAGGCAGGAAACGTCGCCGCGTGGGCGCTGGGAGCCATCGGCGTCGTTCACGCGAGCGTGCTGGCCGACGTCGTGAACCTGCGCAGCGCCGGAATCAAGGACCTGCGGTTCGGAAGCCTCGTCTCTGGCGACTGGGAGGGCCGCGACGCGAACGCGCTGCTCGAGGACACCTGCGCGGCGGTCCCGCTCGCGCGTGGCGTCGAACACCACTTCGGCGTGGGAGGGCTTGCGGCAAGCGAGCGACACCTCGTGACACGCCTGCTGGGTGACTCGATGGTCTCAGTCTCGAGCGCGAAGGCGAGTGGCCGGCCGCGCGACCGCGAGACGCGCGAGGACGTGCGCTTCTTCCCGCGCGTGAGCCACGTTGGCCTCGCTCACGACGAGGACGTCTACCGCTGGATTCGCGGGTGTTGTGCGGGCGACCTGATACCGGAGGCGACGTGACGCGATGGCGAGGTGTCGTCGAGCTGGTTCAGGATGCGGTTCACCACGGAACGCTCGGTGTCGAGCGCATCCACCAGCGCGTGGCGCGGAGGCCCCTCGACGTCGTCGCCCACGTGCCGCCGCTCGCGGGCGCCGCGCGGTGCGTGGCGGGCTGCCAGGCTGCCGTGATCGGGGCTACGTATGCGGCGATACGCGTCGTGAACGGCGTCGTTGGCGCGGTCGCCGGCGCCGCGTTGGACGCGACGGTGGGGGAGGCGCCCCGGGATCCCGTGGCGCCCTCTGCAAACGGGCGATAGGCAAAGACGACCTGCCTCGGCGCGGCGTTCCGATCCGGGCGAAGTCCGAAAACGCCCCGGAGGTCGGCTGTGCCCGAGATCGTCCTGGTACCGACGCCCGCATCCGCGCCTGCGTGCCACTTCGCCGGGTGCACGTCGGCGGCACCGTTCACGCCGGTCCTGTGCATGGCGCTCGTCGGGCGGGAACGAGTGTCGCGGATCACGTTGCCGATGAACGTCTGTGGCGGGCATCGCGAGCGATTCGCACGTGCGTTCCTGACCGCGGAGCGACGGTCGACGGTGCGCGACTCTCTCCGGTCGAAGAGGCGCGCTGCGCCGGACTGGGCGCGCACTCACATCGACTTCGTGGCTTGGACGAGGCAGCCATGAGCCTTCCACCGGCCAGCGACCCCGTCGTCCACTCGTACGACACCGAGCGCCACGCGATTCGCTGCGGCGCCGCCGGACAGATCAACTCCACGAAGCACACGAAGAGTGTGACCTGCCCCGAGTGTTTGCAGTTGCTCGCCGATGTCCTGCTCGTGACCGACGACCGCAACTGAAACCTCGGAGCGCGTCAGCGGTTGGCCGCGCCTGCGGGCCGTACGGCGGCCATGAACTCGTCGGCGGGCAGGGTGTTCAGCACCTCGCCGCGCCGCACCCAGCCGCGGCGCGCGGTGCCGGCGGCGAAGCGCGCGAACTGGAGCGCGGCCGTGGAGTGGGCATCGACGGAGAGCACGAAGCGGAGCCCGCGCTCGCGGGCGAGGCGGAGCCCGTGCGGCGGCAGGTCGAGCCGCCGGGGATCGCCGTTCACCTCGATCGCGGCCCGGCCGCTCCGCGCCGCCGCGTCGAGGATCTCCTCCAGCCGGCAAGCCACCGGATCGCGCTCGCCGAGGAGCCGGCCCAGGCCGTGGCCCCAGATCTTGAACGCCGGCACCTCCATCATCCGGACGAGGCGGCGGGTCATCGCGTCCTCGTCCTGCCCGTGGCGCTGGTGGATCGACGCGACCACCACGTCGAGCCGCTCGAGCACGCGGTCGGGCCAGTCGAGCGCACCGTCCTCGAGGATGTCGGCCTCGGTGCCGCGCAGGAGCCGCACGCGCACCCGCTCCTGAACCGCCGCGATCTCGTCCCATTGGCGCGCGAGCCGGTCCTCGTCGAGGCCGTGCGCGTAGAACGCCGCCGAGGTGTGATCGGTGATGGTGAGGTACTCGAACCCGAGGGCGTCGGCCGCGAGCGCCATCTCCTCGACGGTCGCCCTCCCGTCGGACCAGGTGGTGTGGCAGTGGACGAGGCCGCGGAGGTCCTCCACCCGCACGAGGTCGTCGAAGCGATCCCCGGCGAGCGCGGCCTCGAGCTCGCCCTCGCCCTCGCGGACCTCGGGCGGCAGCCACGGCAGGCCCAGCGCCGCGTAGAGCGCCGCCTCCGTCTCGACGGGCACCCGCACGGCGGCGTCGGGCCCCACGAGCCCGTGCTCCCCGAGCACGTACCCGAGGTCGGCGGCGCGCGCTCGGAGCGCGGCATGGTGCGCGCGCGAGCCGGTGAGGTGGTGGAGCTCGGTCGCGAAGCGCGCGGGCGGGACGACGCGCACCTCGGCCTGGAGGCCACCCGGGAGCCGGAGCGCGGTGCGCGCCTGGCCCTGCGCGAGCGGCTCGAGCGCGAGCGGGAAGGCGAGGAGGTGGTCCGCGAGCGCGGCCGGGTCGTCGGAGGCGGCGACGAGGTCGATCCCGCCCACCGTCTCCTGCCAGCGCCGCACCGAGCCCGCGAGCTCGGCGCGGGCACACACCGGCGACGTGCGGACGTAGTCGAGGAGCCGCTCGGCCACCGGCAGCGCGTCGCCGATCGGTACCCGGTGCCCCCGCTCGCGCAGGCGTCGGATCCCGTCGGCGATCTTCCGCTCGGTCTTCTCCCCGAAACCCTTCACCTCGCGCACGCGCCCCTCGGCGCACGCCCGCTCGAGCTCGGCGAGCGAGGCGATCCCGAGCGCGGCGTGGAGCGTGGCGATCTTCTTCGGACCGAGGTCGGGCACCTCGAGCAGCTCGAGGACGCCCGGCGGGTGCTCGGCGCGCAGCCGCTCGAGGAGGGGGGTGAGGCCGGTGGCGTGGAGCTCGCCGATCTTCTTCGCGAGGGCCTCGCCGATCCCGGGGACGTCGGTGAGCGTTCCGCTCGCGATCTTGTCGGCGAGGTCGCCCTCGAGCGCCTCCACGGCGCGCGCGCCGTTCTCGTAGGCGCGAACCTTGAAGGGATTCTCGCCCTTCAGCTCCAGCAGCCCGCCGATCTCGCGCAGCGCCCGCGCGACCCCCATCTTGTCCAGCATCGCCGCAGCTATATACCCTCGGGTGCACGATGACGCTGCGCTCGCTCGCTCCTCTCGCCGCCGTCGCGCTCGCCTGCTCGGGCGCACGCCCGCGGCTCGATCAGGTGTCGCCCCCGGAGTGCCTGGTGGAGGTGCTGCCGCGCTCCGCGGAGCTGTCGGTGGACGGCGTGGCGGTGGGGCCGGGCGGACGCACGCTGCCGGTCCGCGACCCCGCCCGCGTCCTCCGGCTGCGCGCCACGTCGGCCGGCTTCGAGCCCGCTGAGCTGGAGGTCACCGGGGAGAAGGCCGCGGGCGCACGCGTGGGGCTCGTGCTCAAGCCGGACGGGTTCGGTGAGTGGCGCACGCTCGACCTGGACGAGCCGGCGGGGCTCGCGTCGGCCGGCGCGTTGCTCCTGCGGGGCGGCCGCGCGGAGGAGGCCATCCAGTAC
>Ga0318572_10000357_pt1 | contig 16729 bp, 11 predicted proteins | sample GRESIP089b5f20_FD_202528 | JGI IMG/M metagenome (GOLD analysis project Ga0318572, IMG submission 202528) | Tropical soil microbial communities from Luquillo Experimental Forest, Puerto Rico - GRE.SIPMG.089b5f20 | ecosystem: Environmental > Terrestrial > Soil > Tropical forest > Bulk soil...
GTTCAAGGCTGTTCGCGAAGAATGGCTGAAGCTCTACGACACCCTGAGTGGCGACCAGAAACAACAGGCCAGTGAATTCCTCATCGGCCAGATCGGCATGCTGCCGCCCCATCGTGGTGGCGACGACCGCCCGCACCAAGGTCCTAACGGTGCTGCCGGCCCTGGTTCCAACGGCCCCAACGGCCCCAGCGGTCCCAATGGTGCCAACAGTGGCAATGGCCCGGCCCGCTGATCGCCCCCGTTTTCATTGATCGATTTCCCTCCTGGGATATGGCTTGAGGGTGCTTCGGCACCCTCTTTTTTCTGTCTGGAGCCGCCATGACGCGACAAAGAACTCCCCACTTTCGGGCCCGCCATGCCGGCCTGTTCACCCTGGCCCTGCTGGCGGGTTGCGCCTCGCCGCCCCACGCCGGTCGTGGCGGGGCGGACATGCAACAGCAACAATCCTTCGGCAAGGGTTACCTGAGCGAAGAAGAACATTCTCTGCGCACCACCCCCGTCAACTGGCTCGCACCCGTGGCCGAGGGTGGCCGCAGTTTCGACCTGATCGTCAGCAGTCCGGTGCGCCCCGGCCGCTATCCGGTGGTGCTCTATCTACCTGGCCTGGGCGAAGCCCGCACCGCCGGCGAAGCCTGGCGCAAGGCCTGGGCCCAGGCCGGCTATGTGGTGGTGTCGGTGCAACTGCTGGCGGAGGACGGCCAGGCCTGGCAATCCACGGCGGCCCGTAATGGAGACTTCCGCACCCTGGTGAGGGAACGCTTCTCTGCCGCAGCCATGAGCAGCCGGCAGCAGACCCTGCAAAGCTTCCTCGGCGTTCTCCGGCAGCATGCCGACGACCCCCTGCTGGCCAATGCCGACCTTGGCCGCATCGTCCTGGCCGGCTACGACCTGGGTGCCTATACGGCCCTGGCCGGGGCCGGCGAGAAGTTCCGCAATGGCCCGCCGGCAGCGGCGGTGTCGAATCTTGTCGGAGTCATCGCCCTCAGCCCCTATGCCGACTTTTCCGGCCCGACCTTTGACAGTCGCTACGCGGCCATCTCGGTTCCGGTCCTGTCAGTGACAGGCCCCGGCGACGGCGACAACTACGGCGTTCTGGCCTCGGCCTCCGTTCGTACCGCCCCCTTCCAACACATGCCCAGCGGCGGCAAGTACCTGCTTTCCCTCGACGACGTCAGCCATGAGCAGTTGTCCGGCAGCCCTTTGCGCCAGCCCCTGGAGGGCGAGGAGGACCGGGGCAACCGCAACGGTGGCCGCGGCGACGACAACCGGGGCGAACGCAGCGGTCGCGGTGATCGTAGTGACCGGGGCGGTGGTGAAGGTGGCATGGGCCGTGGCGGGATGGGAGGAATGGGCGGCTCTACCGGCGGACGCAATACCAACAGCCCCAACGGCCCCGGTGGCAACGGTAGCGGCCAATCCCAGGCGGTCATCGCCGCCGTCACCACGGCCTTCCTCGACGCCTTGGTCCGCCAGGATGACATCGCCCAGGAATGGCTGCGGCGGGATGCCCGACGCTGGCTGCGGGAAGCAGGCAGCCTGACGGTGCGCTGAAGCACCCAGCCAACGCAGCGACGGGGGCAACTCAATGGTCCCGCAATGCTGAAAATAAAAAGGGAGGGCATTGCCCTCCCTTTTGTTTCCGCTAGGCGGATAGTGCTCGTAACGACTGGTCGTCGTCTTAGCGCTTGACCAGTTCGAAGCGGGACACCAGGCTGCTCATCTGGGCCGCAGTGGTCGACAACTGCTCAACGGACTGCCAAGCGGCCATGGCGACTGAAGTGTTCTGGTCGATCAGGGAAGACACCTTGTCGATGGTGGAAGCCACGTCCTCGCTGGCCACGCTCTGCTGACGGGCCGCTTCGGCGATGTGCTGGGCCATGGTGGCCACTTCTTCGCTGGAACCCCGTACCTGATCAAGGCCGTCCACGCTGGAACGCATCATGCCGATGCCATCCTGCACCTCGGTAACGGCCTGCTCCATGGAACGCACCGCGTCCGCCGTGATGTGCTGGAACTCGTTCACCATGGCGGAAATGTCGGTGGTGCTGGAGGTGGTGCGCTCTGCCAGTTTGCGCACTTCGTCGGCCACCACGGCAAAACCCCGGCCCTGCTCGCCGGCCCGGGCCGCTTCGATGGCAGCATTCAAGGCCAGCAGATTGGTCTGGTCGGCAATTTCCTTGATGGCGTTGGTGATCTCGCCGATGCGCTGGATGGACTCGTTGAGCTTGTCGATGGAAGTGCTGGAAGCCTGAACGGATTCCACCACCCGGTTGGTGGCCTGCATGCTGTTGGACAGGCTGCTGGTGGTGTCGCTCACCAGACGGCGCGAGGTGGCGGCGGCATCGGCCGTGGTACCGGCGCTTTCCGCCACTTCGACCACGGACTGGGAGAACTCCTCGGTGGTGGCGGCGACGCTTTGCACCCGGTCCCGTTGTTCCTGGGACTGGCTGACCACCCGGTTCATTTCCCCTTCCAGGTGCTGGCAACGGTTGCCGATGTGGTTGGAGGCGGTACGGATTTCATCCAGCATCACCTTGAGGTTCACCTGCATACAGGCCAGTTCGTTGATCAGACGACCGGTTTCATCAAGCCGGTCAGCAGTGATCTCGTCGGTCAGCACGCCTTGGGAAATACGCATGAAGTAACGAATGGCCCGTTCGATGGGATCGACGATGGCCCGGGTCAGCAGCACGCCGGAAACGACGATCAGCAACAAGCCCAACACCGTGCCGCCGATGCTGATGTTGCGGATCAGGGTGTAGCGGGATTCGGCTTCCGTATAGGCCTTCTCACCGGCCTTGAGGATGTATTGCTGGAGCTGGGTGCCCTTGGCCACCACGTCCTTGTAGAGGGGGTTCATCTTGGTCAGCAGGAGCACGTTGGCCTGCTGGAATTCGCCGGCCTTCAGCGCATCCCGAGCGGGGCCGGTACCTTCCTTGGAAAAGGCGTCCCGAGCCTCGAAGAAGGCCTTGGCCAGTTCGGCTTCTTCAGGAGAGGCCTTGTGCTTGGAATATTCCTCCCGCAAACCTTCGATAACTTCCCGGTTCTTCAGGGTGGCTTCGATGTGCAGCGTGACCGGATGGTCGTGGAGCTTGAGGAAGGGGCTGTCCGGTGCATGCTGCAAGGCCAGCATGATCTGGGATCGGTTGTCGCCCATGACCTGGATCATCTGGGCAATGGCCATGGAGGGCTTGAGCTGTTCGTGGTGGGCGTCCCGCAGGTCGTCGTTGCTGGCGGACAGGCCGAACAGGCCCAGAGTGGCGAGCAGCACCAGCAATACACCGAAGAAACCCATGGTGGCGCTCAGGCGGGTCTTCAGGCTGATGCGCTTAAGCAGGGGCGGCGTCGTGTTGAGGCTGGCGGACTTGTTGTCCCGCAGCCGGGCATAGAGAGTTTCGGCAGCCTGGATGCTGGCCCGGGAAGGTTCGGAACGGACCGACATATAACCGTCGATCTGGTCGTTCTTGAGAATGGGCACCACGAAGGCATCCACCCAGTAGTGGTCGCCGTCCTTGCTGCGGTTCTTGACCAGCCCCCGCCAGGGTCGCCCTTCCTTGACCGTACGCCACAGGTCTTCGAAGGCCTGGGGCGGCATGTCGGGGTGGCGCACCACGTTGTGGTTCTTGCCGATCAATTCATCCTTGGAAAATCCGGAGATTTCCAGGAAGGCGTCATTGACGTAAGTCAGCGCCCCCTTCAAATCGGTTTTGGAAACCAGGTATTGGCCCCGGGGAAAGGGCTTTTCCTTTTGTGTGACCGGCAGATTGATTTTCATTGGGGAAACCTTGCGTCATGAAATCGGGAAAAAATCCAAACCTCACAACCGGCAACCCCACGACCACGCAAAGAAAACCTCCGCCTGACGACGGAGTGCTCTCGGTTGGGGTTTTGCGCCCCGGGGTTTCCCGCCGGGTGGCCCTTATCAGTTGTGCCTTATAAGCATCAATTTATAACATAAGTCATAGATCGATAGCTATACAAATAGACTATGAAGCCTTGCTATTTCAAGCTATTGCCCTTAGGCACAACAGGGGATTCCGCCATCACGGCGGGCGTAACACCGCCCTCGACCCAGGCTTCCGGCGCGCGCCGCAAATCCAGGGTGAAAGGGTAGTCGGGATTGCGCCCTTCCCGGCGCACGTGCATCTCGCCGGGCGTGTGGCCGTGGTTCCAGAAGCGGGCGAGGCGACGAGCCTCGGCCTCGTTGGCGTTCACCGGGAAAGTATCGTAGTTACGACCTCCCGGATGGGCCACGTGGTAGGTGCAACCGCCGATGGAACGACTGCTCCAGGTATCCACCAGATCGAACACCAGGGGCGCATGGATACCGATGGTGGGATGCAGGGCGGACGGCGGATTCCAGGCCCGGTAGCGTACCCCGGCCACGTACTCGCCGCGCACGCCGGTGGGCGTCAGGGGCAAAGGGCGGCCATTACAGGTGACGATGTGGCGGTTGTCGTTCATGTGGCGCACCCGTACCTGCATGCGCTCCACGGAGGAGTCCACGTAGCGGGCGGTGCCGGAACCACTAACTTCCTCGCCCAGCACATGCCAGGGCTCGATAGCTTGGCGCAGTTCGATTTCGATACCGTGGTAGACCACGGTGCCGTAGCGGGGGAAACGGAACTCGATGAAGGGAGCGAACCATTCGTGCTCGAAAGCGTAGCCAGCCCGCTGCAGGTCGGTGACCACGTCGCGAATGTCCTCGGCGACGAAATGGGGCAGCATGAAACGGTCGTGGAGGCTGGTGCCCCAGCGGGTCAGGCGGCTGCCGCTGTCACCGACATAGGGCGTTTTCCAGAAGCGGGCCAACAGGGCCCGCAGCAGCAACATCTGCAACAGGCTCATCTGGGCATGGGGCGGCATTTCGAAGGCGCGGAATTCCAGCAGCCCTAGGCGACCCGATGAACTGTCCGGGGAATACAGCTTGTCGATACAGAACTCGGAACGGTGGGTATTGCCCGACAAGTCCACCAACAGGTTGCGCAGCAGGCGGTCCACCAGCCAGGGCTGCAGGCTTTCCTCGCCAGGCTTGAGCCGTTCGGCCATCTGCTGGAAAGCGATTTCCAGTTCGTACAGGCTTTCGTGACGGGCTTCATCCACCCGCGGCGCTTGGCTGGTGGGGCCGATGAACATGCCCGAGAACAGGTAGGACAGGCTGGGGTGGTTCTGCCAATAGGTGATCAGGCTCATCAGCACGTCGGGCCGACGCAGCAGGGGCGAGTCCGCCGGGGTGCCGCCGCCCAGGGTGACGTGATTGCCGCCGCCGGTGCCGGTGTGGCGACCGTCCAACTGGAACTTGTCGGTGCCCAGGCGCGACAGCCGCGCCTCTTCATACAGGGCGGTGATGTTGTCCACCAGTTCGGGCCAGCTGCGGGCCGGATGGATGTTCACCTCAATCACGCCGGGATCGGGAGTGACCTTGAAGTCCTTCAAGCGCGGGTCGTTGGGCGGGGGGTAGCCCTCGATGCGCACGGCCACCTTGAGTTGGGCCGCCGTATCCTCCACAGCGTGGAGCAGATCCACGTAGTCTTCCAGAGCGGGCAACGGCGGCATGAAGATGTGCAGTACGTCACCCCGCACTTCTGCCGCCAGGGCGGTGTGGATGATCTCGCGAGGGTTGTAGCTTTCATCAGCGGGCGTAGCCTCGGCCACCTTGGCGGGCTTGGCCCGCTTGCTGGCATCGGGCAAGGCTTCCCGCGCTTCGAAGGGGTCCCGCTCGAATTCCGTTTCCATGTCCTCGGGGGCCACCCAGGGCAAGGAACCCAAGGGCAGGCGCAGTCCCAAAGGCGAGTCGCCGGGAATCAGGTAGAGATGCTTGCGCTTGAAGGGCCAGGGGCTGGAACGCCAGGAGACGGGCTCCGCCTGCTTTGTCTTGGGTTTGCCCACACGAGCCAGGGGCTTAATAGGCAGCGCCACGGGCTTCAGGGGCAGGACGTAGCCCACAGGCTGGCCCAGGTCCTTGGCGATGAGTTCTGCCAGCTTGCGCCGAGCGTCGCTCTGCTTGAGGTCGGCCTCAAGCGGATCGAGGTTTTCCGGCCAACGGAGTTCCTGGTCGATGGCCTGCAGCACATCTTCGTAGGCGGACACCACGTAGCGTTCGGACAGGCCCAGGTGGCCACACAGGGCCTTGAGGAATTCACCGGCCACGGCGGGAGCACGCGTGTCCTTGAGTTCCCCCTGATCCAGCCATTGGTGGTCGCGCCATAGGGGCTGGCCGTCATTGCGCCAGTAGCAGCCCAGGGCCCAGCGCGGCAGGGGCTCGCCGGGATACCACTTGCCCTGGCCGAAATGCAGCAGGGCGCCATGGGCGAAGCGGCCCTGCATGCGCTTGAGCAGACTGCCCGCCAGCTCGCGTTTCTTGGGCGAGAGGGCGGTGAAATTCCATTCGGGACCGTCCATGTCGTCGATGGAGACGAAGGTGGGCTCGCCACCCTGGGTCAGGCGCACGTCGCCCTTTTCCAGCTCGGCATCCACCGCATGGCCCAGGTTGAGGATGGCCTGCCACTGGGCGTCGTTATAGGGCTTGGTGACCCGGGGATCTTCGTGAATGCGGGTCACGACCATGGCGAAATCCATGTGGGATTCGCATACGCCGGTGGCACCGATCACCGGTGCCGCCGACGAGGGCTGTGCCGTACAGGCCAGGGGAATGTGGCCTTCGCCAGCGAATAGGCCGGACGTGGGATCAAGGCCGATCCAGCCGGCGCCGGGTACGTAAACCTCGGTCCAGGCGTGGAGATCGGTGAAGTCCTTGTCGGTGCCGGAGGGGCCGTCCAGGGCCTTCTGGTCGGCCACCAACTGGATCAGATAGCCGGAGGCGAAGCGGGCCGCCAGGCCCATGTGGCGCAAAGCCTGAACCAGCATCCAGGCCGTGTCGCGACAGGAGCCGAGCTTGAGTTCCAGGGTCTGTTCCGGCGTCTGCACGCCGGGCTCCATGCGCACGATGTAATTCACATCACGCTGGGCCTTGGCGTTGATGGCCCAGAGAAAGTCGACGATGCGCTGGTCTGCCTTGACCACATCGGCCTTCACTTCCACCAACCATTGGCTCAGCAAGGGGCCGGCCGGGTCGATCTCCAGGAAAGGGCCCAGTTCCTTGCGCAGGGTGGGCGGATAGTCGAAGGGGAATTTCTCGGCGTATTCCTCGACGAAGAAGTCGAAGGGATTGATCACCGTCATGTCGGCCACCAGGTCCACCTCGATGTCGAGGTGGTCGGCGGGCTCGGGGAACACCAAACGGGCGAGCCAGTTGCCGAAGGCATCCTGCTGCCAGTTGATGAAATGCTTTTCGGGGGAAACCTTGAGGGAATAGCCGCTGATGGGCGTGCGGCTATGGGCGGCGGGCCGCAGGCGGATTTCGTGGGGCCAGAGCTTGACCGGCCGGTCGAAACGGTAGTGGGTCTGGTGGTTGAGGGCGACGCGGATAGTCATGGTGTTCTCTCTGCTAAGGGCCGCGCCGCCCTCCTCTCATGGGGAGGGCGTATCCGGCCTAGTTCCACTCGAAATTGGGCAGGCCCGCAAAGGCCTTGCGCAGCCCTTCGCTCCATTGGGAGCGCAGGTTGCGCATGTATTCGTCCTTGTCGTCGAAACGGCGCACCTTGGTCACCGCCAGGCTGTTCTTCTCGTAACAGAGCAGGTCGACGGGCAAGCCCACGGACAGGTTGGAGCGCATGGTGGAATCGAAGGACACCAGCACGCACTTGACCGCTTCTTCCAGGGAGGTTTCGGCCTTGATGACCCGGTCCAGGATGGGCTTGCCGTACTTGACTTCGCCGATCTGGAAATAGGGGGTTTCTGCCGTGGCCTCGATGAAGTTGCCTTCGGAATAGACCATGAACAGGCGCTGCTCCTCGCCGACGATCTGGCCGCCGACGATGAAGTTGGCGCTGCTGTCCACATTGTTCTGTTGCAGGAAGGGGCCGTCCCGGTGGCGCACTTCCCGCAGAGCGTTGCCGATCAATTCGGCCACTTCATACATGGAAGATACGTTCAACAGGCTGGGCCCATCTTCGCTGCGGCGGCTGTGATGTTCCAGATAGTTGAGGGTGGCCTGGGTAATGGCCAGATTGCCGGAACACAGCGTCACGATCACGCGATTGCCGGGGCGTTCGAACACCTTCATCTTCTTGAAGGTGGAAATGTTGTCGACGCCGGCATTGGTACGGGAATCGGAAGCGAACACGATTCCGGCATCAAGCATGGTGGCAGCGCAGTAGGTCATGAAAACAACTCCGAGGGTACGGGCAAAGGAAAACCGCGCACCTTAACGGAAGCCATGCAGTTGGGCAAGTCCATGAAACACCGAAAAATCAATCGTCCGAAGGCCAGAAATAGGTGGAATTGATCTGGTCGCCGATGGCGTGGATACGGGCCAGGAAGCGGGTCAGGTATTCGTGCAGGCCCTGGCTGATGATGTCCTCGATGCGGCCGAAGCGCAGTTCCGCCCGCAACATGCCGGTAAGGCGCAGCAATTCGCTGGAACGGGGGCCGTTGATGATGCTGCCCTGCTCGTCCACCTCCTGCACGCAGGCGTGCAGGGAACGGGGCATGTCGGCCCGCAGGATCAGGAGTTCGGTGACCCGTTTGGGGGTAATCAAATCCCGATAAGCCTTGCGGTAGGTTTCGAAGGCAGACACGGAACGCAGCAACGCGCCCCACTGGTAGTAGTCGGCGGCGCCACCCACATCATGCAGACTGGGCAGCAGGACGTGGTATTTCACGTCGAGGATGCGGGCCGTGTTATCGGCCCGCTCGAGGAAGGTGCCGAGGCGAATGAAACGGAAGGCATCGTCATGCAGCATGGTGCCGTAGGTGATGCCGCGGAACAGGTGGGAACGCTCCTTCACCCAGTCGAAGAAGTCGGATATGCCGTCCTTGGGCAAACCGTTCTGCTTGAGCTTCTTCATCTCCAGCCAGGTGGCGTTGAGGGTTTCCCACATTTCCGAGGTGACGGTACCACGCACAGTACGGCAGTTGTCCCGGGCCAGGCGCAGACTGTTGAAAATGCTGGAGGGATTGGCTTCGTCGAAGGCCATGAAGTCGATCACCTCGGTAGCGGAGACCAGAGGCTGGCGCTCGCTGTAGATGGAATAGAGGCCGCTGATGTTGAGAACGGCGATCCACTCCTGGTCCACGGCTTCGGGAATGGTGTTCTTCAACAGGGACATGCGATAGGTCACATCCAGCATGCGGGCGGTGTTCTCCGCCCGTTCCATGCTGCGGGCCATCCAGAAAAGGTGTTCTGCGGTGCTCGATAACATTTTCTTGTTCCCCTCAGTTTTCCAGCACCCAGGTGTCCTTGGTGCCGCCACCCTGGGATGAATTCACCACCAGGGAACCCTCTTTCAGGGCCACGCGGGTCAGGCCGCCGGGCACCAGGGTTACGTCCTTGCCCGACAGCACGAAGGGCCGCAGGTCAATGTGGCGCGGTGCCACGCCGCTATCAACGAAGGTGGGACAAGTGGACAGGGAAAGGGTTGGTTGGGCGATGTAGTTGCCGGGATTGGCGATGATCTTGTCACGGAAGGTGGCGATCTCATCCTTGCTGGAGGTCGGCCCCACCAGCATGCCGTAACCGCCGGAACCATGGACCTCCTTCACCACCAACTCAGGCAGGTGGTCCAGCACGTACTTGAGATCGTCGGGTTTGCGCAGTTCCCAGGTGGGCACATTCGAAAGGATGGGCTCCTCACCACAATAGAAGCGGATCATTTCCGGCACGTGGATATACATGGCCTTGTCGTCGGCGATGCCGGTGCCCACGGCATTGGCCAGGGTCACCTGGCCCTTGCGGTAGGCGTTGAACAGGCCCGGCACCCCCAGCACGGAATCCTTCTTGAAGGCCCGGGGGTCCAGATAGTCGTCGTCGATACGGCGGTAGATCACATCCACCCGCTTGCGACCCTGGGTCGTGCGCATGAAGACGCCGTCTTCGGCCACGAACAGGTCGCTGCCCTCCACCAGTTCCACCCCCATCTGCTGGGCGAGGAAGGCATGCTCGAAGTAGGCGCTGTTGAACTGACCCGGGGTCAGCACCACCACCGTGGGCTCGGCCAGATGGTCCGGCGCCACGGCCCGTAGGTTTTCCAGCAGCAGGTCGGGGTAGTGCTCCACCGGCGCGATGGACTGGCGGGAAAAGAGTTCGGGGAAAAGCCGCATCATCATCTTGCGGTCTTCCAGCATGTAGGAGACGCCGGAGGGCGTGCGCAGATTGTCTTCCAGCACGTAGTACTCGCCCTTGCCCGCCCGCACCAAGTCGATGCCGGCGATGTGCGCATACACCTGGCAAGGCAGGTCGATACCCACCATTTCCTTGCGGAACAATTCGTTGCCCAGCACCTGCTCGGCGGGAATGCGCCCGGCCTTGAGGATTTCCTGGTCGTGGTAGATGTCGTGGAGAAAGGCGTTGAGGGCCTTGACCCGCTGCTTGAGGCCCGCCGCCATGACCTTCCATTCCTCGGAAGGGATAATGCGGGGAATGATGTCGAAGGGAATCAACCGCTCCTTGCCTGCTTCTTCGCCATACACGGCGAAGGTGATGCCGACGCGGTGGAAGGCCAGATCGGCTTCCTCTCGTTTGCGGGCGATGATTTCCGGCGGGGTGGACTCAAGCCATTGGGAATAACTCGAGTAGTGGGAACGCAGGGAACCTGCGTCTTGGTACATCTCGTCGTACGCTTTGCTCATTGAAGTGCCTCCGAACCGTACCAGGGCTTTCGCAGGAAGCATGCCACCCCTTTTTCCTGGAAATCCCCACTGTTGACGCACCTTTACATCGCTCTATGCACCTTAGCCCATCATCATTGCACCAACAAGGTGCGTATCATTTACGTCACTAAAACAAACAGGGCCAGCCCCTTTCGGAAGCTGGCCCCGCCACAGTCAGGAACGACGGTTTAGAGACGTTCGAAAATCGTGGCAATCCCTTGGCCACCGCCGATACACATGGTCACCAGGGCGTACTTGCCGCCAACACGCTGCAGTTCGTGCAGAGCCTTGGTTGCAATGAAGGCGCCGGAACAACCGACCGGGTGGCCCAGGGCGATGGCACCGCCGTTGGGGTTGGTCTTGGCGGGGTCCAGGCCCAGCACCTTGGACACGGTCAGTGCCTGGGCAGCAAAAGCTTCGTTGGACTCGATGACGTCCATTTGATCCAGGCTCAGACCGGCCTTTTTCAGGGCCAGCTTGGTAGCGGGGATGGGGCCTTCGCCCATGACATCATTGGGCACACCAGCCACGGCGTAGGACACCAGGCGGGCAAGGGGCTTGTGACCGGCCTTGGCAGCCACGTCACCAGCCGCCAGCACAAAGAAGGCAGCACCGTCGTTGATGCCGGAAGCGTTACCGGCTGTCACCGTACCGCCATCCTTCTTGAAGGCAGGCTTCATCTTGGCCAGGGATTCCATCGTGGTACCGGCCTTGACGTGTTCGTCGGTATCGAACACCACTTCGCCCTTGCGGGTCTGCTTGACGATGGGCACGATCTGGGACTTGAAGTGACCGGCCTCGATGGCAGCGGCAGCGCGGCGCTGGGATTCCACAGCGAAGGCATCCTGAGCTTCACGGGTAATGCCATGCTTGGCAGCCAGATTTTCTGCAGTGATGCCCATATGGCCGACGCCGAAGGGGTCAGTCAGAATGGCAACCATGCTGTCGATGGCCTTGGTGTCGCCCATGCGAGCACCATTACGCAGCGCGGGCAGCAGGTAGGCGGCCTTGGACATGACTTCGACACCGCCACCGATACCGTAATCGGCATCGTTCAGCATGATGTTCTGGGCAGTGGTCACGATAGCTTGCAGACCGGAAGAACACAGGCGGCTCACCTGCATGGCCACGGAATCCATGGGCAGGCCGGCTTGAATGGAGGCCACGCGGGAAACATAGGCATAGCGGGAATCCGTCGGCATGGTGTTGCCCACGGTCACGTAATTGATCAACTGGGGATCGACGCCGGAACGGGCAACCGATTCCTTCATGACGATGCCGGCCAGTTCACTGGCTTCAAAATCGGCCAAAGAGCCGCCGAAAGTACCGATGGCGGAACGTACTGCACTGAGGACTACGACTTCCCTGTTCGACATTCTTGTTTCTCCATTCCTCTGTAGTAGTGAATCACCCGACCCAGCTAGCCACCCAGAACAGGGCCAGGACCAGCAGTCCCAGCACCAAGGTGCGCCACACCAAGCCTATGGTGCTCTGCATGTGATCGACATCGGCGGGGTCTCCCAACCCCAGCTCAGGACGGTCTTCCACATCCAGATCAGCATGGAGCGGCAACCCGAGGCTTATGCCCATGGCACCGGCTCCACTTGATAACAATACACCTGAAGTAATGTCAGGCCAATGACTCGCCTGGCTCCGCCAGCAATAAATTGCATCCTCGAAATCCCCCACCACGGCAAAGCCGGTGGCGGTCAGACGGATCGGCAGCCAGTCGATGAGGTCAAAAGCGCGCCGGGCGAAGTCGCCAAAGCGGCTTGCCTCCTGGCCCGGCAAGGCTGCCGGGGCCTTCCAATGACGGTTGAAGGCGGCAGACAAACGGTAAAGCAGAGCACCGCCGGGGCCGAGCAGGGCAAAGCAGAAAAGTGGTGCAAAAACATGACGATGGGACGCCACCAAGGCCTGCTCGATAGCCACCCGGGCCATTTCGGAGGCGTTCATTCGGTCAGCATTACGGCCCGTCCATTGCGCCAGGAGACTACGGGCCCGGTCCAGTTCGTCGGCCTGCAAGGCCAGTTGAAGATCGGTAAAAAAGTGGCTGAACTGGCGGAAACCCATGGTCAGGTAGAGCACGAACAGACCCAGCAGGGCCGCCAGCACCGGATGGGCCCACCAGAGGAAGACATACAGCCCCTGCACGACCAGGATGGGTACGCCAATGCCGAGACACCAGGCCACCACGCCATGCTTGTATTGACCATCGTCGAACTTACCCGCCAGCCAGAGGCTGAAGCGGCGCAGGGGCTGGTCCACCCAACGGTCCGCCGGCAGGGGCAGGAACTGTTCGATGAACAAGGCGATGAGGGCGGAAAAGAGTGTCATGGGAATTCCGGAATAAGGTTCAACAGGTTTCCAGCAGGTTCATGAGGTTGACCAGCATGCCCGCTGTGGCGCCCCAGATGTAGAAGCCGTTCCAGTCCGTTGCCCAGAAACGGCGCAACTGCCCCCGCCGTTCCAGGGTGTCCTGGCGCCAGTTGGCGCGGTTCATCAGATAGGCGAGAGGGACTTCGAAGGCTTCCGCCACTTCAAAGTCGTCCAGTTTCAGGTTGAGGGGCGGCGTCACCTTGGCCACCACCGGCGTCACGCGGAAGCCGGTGCCGGTGTAGTACTCGGGTAAGGAACCGAGAACTTCCACGATCGAAGCGTCAAGGCCGACTTCCTCCTCAGCTTCCCGCAGGGCGGTGAACACCAGGCTGTCGTCGGTATCGTCGCGGCGGCCGCCGGGGAAGCTGACCTGACCGGCATGGTCGTTGAGATGGGCTGTACGCTGGGTCAGCAGCACCGTAATGCCGCTCTCCCGCAGTACCAGCGGCACCAACACGGCGGCGGGAATCAGTTCGGGGGAAGCGACACCAAGGCCGTCAGAATGGGAGGCGGGCAAATCGCCGCTGGCGATACGGTTCCGCAGGCGCTCGATCAGCGCCGGACCGCCATCGAAGCCGGCGGCAACAGTCGCGGAAGAGGGGTTCGGGTTGGGACTAGAATGGCGCTCTGCCATCAATTTTTCCGTATCGATTGAAATGCACCCGAAGAACGTTCTGATCTTCCGGCACACCGCCGGAGAGGGGCCGGGCTATTTTGCCACATTCCTCGAAGCCCACTCTGTGCCCTATTCCCTGATCAAGATTGACGAAGGCGAGCCAGTACCGGCCTCTGCCGAGGGTGCCGCCGGTCTCTGTTTCATGGGCGGCCCCATGAGCGTGAACGACGACCTGCCCTGGATTCCACCGGTCCTTAACCTGATCCGCGATGCCGTGGCCCGCAATATTCCCGTCATCGGCCACTGCCTCGGCGGCCAACTGATGTCCAAGGCCCTGGGCGGCACCATCGGCCGCAACCCGGTCAAAGAAATCGGCTGGGGCCAGGTGCGCACCGTCGATGCCGTGGTCAAGGAATGGCTGGGTGACACCACCGAATTCGAGGCCTTCCATTGGCACGGGGAAACGTTCTCCATTCCCGACAAGGCGACCCGCCTGCTGGAAAGCGCCCATTGCCGCAACCAGGCCTTCGTTCTCGGCCCCCACCTGGGCATGCAGTGCCACGTGGAAATGACGGAAGCCATGATCCGCCAATGGTGCCGCCAATGGGCCGAGGAAAATGCCGCTCCCGGCCCCTCAGTGCTGACACCGGAACAAATGATGACCGACATGGAAGTCCGTATCCAGCGCATGCGCCAGTTCTCGGACCGGCTCTATACTCACTGGATCGGCGGCTTGGCGAAGTAAGACGCGATCACCAGCTTCCACCGTTCCAACAACAAAAAGGGCCGCAAGATTGCGGCCCTTTTTGTTGAGCAAGAAGAACCTTAGGCCCGGCGCCAGGTGGTGCCTTGGGGACCATCCTCCAGCACAATGCCCGCGGCTTTCAGTTCGTCGCGAATGCGGTCGGATTCGGCGAAGTTCTTCGCTTTCTTGGCGGCGATCCGATCGGCGATCAGGGCTTCGATGACCTCCGGCGTCAGCCCGCCCTCTTCCGCAGGCGTCCCTTGCAGAAAAACAACGGCGTCCCGCTGCAACAGACCGAGCAGTCCGGCCAAGCCCTTCAACTGGGCAGCCAGGGCGGGATCGTGGCCCTTGTTCACTTCCTGGGCCAGATCGAACAACACGGCTACCGCTTCGGAAGTACCGAAGTCATCGTCCATGGCCGCCTTGAAGCGCTGGCCATGGGCCTCGTTCCAATCCACCTTGCCTTCGCCGCTGTAACCCTTGAGGGCTGTGTACAGCCGAGTCAGGGCCTGACGGGCATCGTCCAGGTGGGCGTCGGAATAATTGAGCGGGCTGCGATAGTGGGCGCGCAGAATGAAAAAGCGCACCACTTCGGCGTCGTACTGTTTGAGCACGTCGCGAATGGTGAAAAAGTTGCCCAGGGACTTGGACATCTTTTCGTTGTCCACCCGGATGAAACCGTTGTGCATCCAGTAATTCACAAACTGGTGCTGGTGCGCCCCTTCGGACTGGGCGATTTCATTCTCATGGTGGGGGAACTGCAAATCCTGGCCGCCGCCATGGATGTCGAAACGGTCGCCCAGCAGGTCCGAACTCATGGCCGAACACTCGATGTGCCAGCCGGGCCGGCCGCTGCCCCAAGGAGAATCCCACTTGGCTTCGGCTGGCTCGCTCGCCTTGGCATGCTTCCACAGCACGAAATCCAGGGGGTCGCGTTTGCCTTCGGACACGTCCACCCGCTCGCCAGCCCGCAAATCGTCCAGGGACTTGCCCGACAACTTGCCGTAGCCCGGAAAGCTATGCACCGAGTAACAGACGTCCTGATTGGGGGCCTGGTAGGCCAGACCGTTCTTTTCCAGCTTCTCGATCAGGCCCAGCATCTGGGGCACATAGTCCATGGCTCGGGGCTCATGGTCGGGGCGCAGCACGCCCAAGGCGTCGGCGTCTTCGTGCATGGCGGCGATGAAACGGTCGGTCAGGGCGCGGATGGTTTCCCCGTTCTCCCCGGCCCGCTTGATGATTTTGTCGTCAATATCGGTGATATTGCGGACATAAGTCACCTGGAAGCCGCTGGCCCGCAGCCAACGAGCCACCATGTCGAACACCACCATGACCCGAGCGTGGCCCAAGTGGCAGTAGTCATAGACGGTCATGCCGCAGACGTACATGCGGACTTTGCCGGGTTCAAGGGGAACGAAAGTCTGCTTTTCGCGGTCCAGGGTGTTGTAGAGCTTGAGCATGGATTATTCGAGTGACGTCCGGAGCCGACAAAGAACTGCGGGAAGCTGCCGGTTTTCAGGGCTTAAGACCGGTAACGATCTGGTGAAATAGAAATTGGCTTTCTTGATAAAATCGCAGATTGTGTCCTGGCTGCCCTTCACCGGAATTTTCCGGGAAAGCAATAAAGCCGGTCCGGTGATGTCGCCAAGGAGTGGTTGCAGTGGTTCGAACCGCCCCGACCCGCGCCAGGAGCCGATCTACGAGTTTTGACCGCACCAACCGCAACGCAACAAGTATAGCATGCCCCCTATCTCCCTCTCAGTACGCCACGGACTCCTGACCCTTGCCATTGCTGCCTTTGTCGGCTTTTCGGGTGCAGCCAACAGCGCTCCCCTGCAGGATGCCCAGCAATCGCTCAAGCAGGGACAATATGCCCAGGCCCTGGACCAGGTGGACAAACACCTGTCCGACAAGCCCAAAGACCCCCAGGGACGCTTCCTCAAGGGCGTCATCCTGACCGAAATGGGCAAGACCAGTGACGCCATCTCCGTCTTCACCAAGCTCACCGAAGAATTCCCCGACCTGCCCGAGCCCTACAACAACCTGGCCGTGATCTACGCCCAGCAAAAGCAGTTCGAAAAGGCCAAGCAGGCTCTGGAAAAGGCTATCCGCACCCATCCGTCCTACGCCACGGCCCACGAGAACCTCGGCGACATCTACGCCCGTCTCGCCAGCCAGGCCTACGACAAGGCCCTGCAACTGGACTCCACCAACGCCGCTGCCCAAACCAAGCTGGCGGTGATCCGCGACCTGATCAGCGTGCCCGGTCGCAGTACCGT
>Ga0318572_10000360_pt1 | contig 16665 bp, 13 predicted proteins | sample GRESIP089b5f20_FD_202528 | JGI IMG/M metagenome (GOLD analysis project Ga0318572, IMG submission 202528) | Tropical soil microbial communities from Luquillo Experimental Forest, Puerto Rico - GRE.SIPMG.089b5f20 | ecosystem: Environmental > Terrestrial > Soil > Tropical forest > Bulk soil...
GCCCGGGGACGACCGGAAAGCTGAAGAGGGCGGATTCTTCCGCAGGCGCGGAAACGGGAACGGGACGAAGCGAAGGAGCATTCTGGCGCGGGACATCGGCCCCTGAAACGTCGGCATGGCGGCGGTTCCGCAGCCAGATGTCGAGTTCGTCCTTGTAGGCGAAGATCGGCCCCGAAGCGCCCCCCATGCGATGTATCGGGAGTCCGTAGTCGGCAAGCCAGCGCTGCACGGTGCGCGGGCTCCGGCCCAGATAGCTGGCAATGGCCTTCCAAGAGCCCAACCGGACCGCCGAATCTGTGAGATCGTGTTCAGCCTGAAACAAAGGGCCGCCTCCGCGAGCGAATGAGACATGCTCTACGGGGTGATTCTAGTGGGGTCACACGTCGAAATGGGTACTTTTAATCAATTTTGCGGCTCCATTGGTAACGTTCAAATCAAGGAGCAGGTTGGGTCTAAGTGAGTACACACAAACGGAAAGAGATGTGGCGAGATTGCAGGGGCGTCTGGGAGGGGTAGCCAGACGGGCGATTTTTTGTAGCACGGCAATGAATAAAAAGGGGTTAAATGGGCACGAAAAATGGTGCAGATTTTGAATCAAAGGTAGTGTGCTTTAGTAGTTACTTACTTTTGTGTCATATGCGGTGACCTTTGCGTTGACATGGGAAACGAACCGACTGAGGATTGTCTCAAGGCGAAACAGTCGACGTGTGAGTGAAGCGGATTGAATTAGCTCGCTCGCAGTAGGCGAAGCCTTGGGCCCATGCTCGAACGAAGCACTGAGATGATTCCGCAAATCCCCCTTCTAGTCGCGGAATGCATCTAACCAATTCGAGACAACTGACACGTACTGATCGAAGAGCGTGATCGAGGAGCTGATGGCGACCACTCTGCGCGGACAGGACAACTGGGTTTCCGATGACAGCAATACAGCTGTTCTGGACTCGCCTGGGGCAAAAACTGCACACCAGCAATGGTTTGCAGTCAACACGCTGCCGCAGAACGAGCGGTCGGTTGCGCGCTATCTGGAGATGTACCAGATTGAGACATTTCTGCCGACATGCGAGAGCGTCCGGCAGCGGAAGAATCGCCAGCGCGTGACCGTGGTTGAGGCACTGTTTCCGACGTACGTGTTTGCGCGGATCGAGAAGTCGGAACGTGCGGTGGTGCTGCGGTCGCCAGGTGTTCGGCGGATTGTCGGCAATCACCAGGGCCCGATTGCACTGCCTACGAACGAAATCGAGTTCCTGAAGACCGGCGCGAGGAGTTGCGTGCTGGAGCCCTTCAACGAGATCGCGGTAGGACAGAGAGTAAGAATCAAAACCGGCTCGCTGCGGGGGTTGGAAGGAACGCTGGTGAGGAAGAAGAGCGGACTGCGCTTCGTTCTGACCCTGGAACTGATCGGCCAAAGCACCGCAGTAGAGGTCTCAGCAGAAGACCTGGAGCCGATGACGGACTGAGCGCGATTCTGCACAGAGAGCGCAATCCAGTCGTCATCACTATTAAGAGACAACCAGAAGTATTGATCTGCGTAGAAGAGCGGGCCCACGTGTCGCTGGAGACAGCATCCGAGGAGATCTATTGAAAGGCCACTCGACACCTATGCTTACACCGAAAGCCTCAGAGGCGAAGAACAGAATAGTGCGGGCCGCAGTAGCGCTCTTTGCGCGACAGGGCTTCCGTGGAACGAGTACGCGAGAGATTGCGCGTCTGGCAGACGTGAGCGAAGTGACGATATTCCGCTACTTCGAACACAAGGACGACATCTTCTGGTGCGCGTTGGAGAGCAGCTTCAACGCGATCCGGCCGCGCTTGAACACCCTGGTTCGCTCAGACCGGCTGGAGTCGCCGGAGGTGATGCTTCCGGAGATCATCAGCGTCCTGGTGGACATGGCAACGCTCTCGCCTGAATTGATGCGGCTGATCGCAGTGGCACTGCTGGAATTGCGCGGGCGGGGCGAGGCGATATGCCGCGAGAACCTGACGCCACTGTTCACGGCGATAACAAACTACCTGACGCGCACGATAGAAAAAGGGCGCGTACGCAACGTAGATCCTGCGCTGGTTACAGCTGCAATCGCGCTGACGGTGATGGCGCAGCCAGAGCTCGCCAAGCTGATTGAAGGCAATCCGCTGGCGGTGCTCGATAGCCGTGAAGCGATTAACACGTACTCGAGTTTCTGGATGAATGTACTGATTCCTGAGCCCGCAGCAACGTAGATCGTGAGCAAGGCAAGTTCAAACTTTGCGGAAGGCGCAGTGAACTGCGCCCCGAATAGTCCCCAACATTCGGAGTCATAACCATGAATACTTATCGGATCGAAGAGGCGCAGAGACTGATTCGGCCGAGCCTTGAGCAGGTGGTTCAGCCGACGGTAGAGTCGGATGGTTCACTCGGGGATCGCTTCGAGAGAATCCTGACATTCGTTGAGATCATCATGGACTGGCTGGTGGTCGTGTCTGCGGTGAACGGTGGCTACCTTCTTTATCAACTGTTGCAACTCGGGCGCCACGTGAACTACTCGCTTGAGTCGCTGCTCTGGGCGTCGAGCGCAGTCGGCCTGTTGTACGTAATCCTGCTGGATCGAGACGGCGCGTATCGGCCCGGAAACAGCCTGCTTCGGATCAAGGAAACGGAACGCTCACTGCGTGTTTCGACGCAGACGTTTCTTCTGATTCTTCCGGTGACGTTCTTCGGGAATGTGCAGTTTTCCCGGTGGGTGCTGTTCTTCGCGATGCTTGGTGTTCCATTGCTGCAGGCGTTGGAAAAGCAACTGCTCTATGTCGCAATGGGTGAGTTGCGCGAGCATAACATCGGCGTGCAGAGGGTGCTGATCTATGGAGCTGGCGCGTGCGGACGGCGTGTGTTGTCGGCCCTGCTGCGATCGCCGAATCTCGGACTGAAGCCGGTTGCGATGGTTGACGACGATCCTGATCTGGAAGGCCAGGAGGTATTCGAGTACGCATACCGGCGCGGGCAGTCCGTTCCTGTTGTCTATGGGCCTGTCACTAAGGAACTCCTGCAGAAGTATGGTTGCGGGACGCTGGTGGTGGCTATTCCGAGCCTTGGCCGGCAGCGGTTCTCAAGTGCGGTCAACGCTGCACATGCTGCTGGCGTGCGGTTTGCATACGTGCCAGGGCAGGCGATTGAGTCTGAGCACTGGACGGAGTATGCGGATATCGACGGAACGCTGCTGAACGTATTTGGGAAGCCACCGACGAACTGGCAATACGAGATGGCGAAGAGGCCGTTTGACCTGCTTGCGGCGATCTTCCTGATAGTCCTGCTTGCTCCTGTCTGGTTGTTGCTCGCATTGCTGATCCGCATCGACTCACCGGGGCCCGTGCTCTTTTCGCAGAAGCGTGTGGGCAAGGATGGAAAGATCTTCAATCTCTATAAATTGCGCAGCATGCATATCAACGCACCCAAGTATGCTGTGTCGCCGACGGAGGCACACGATCCGAGAATTACGCGAGTGGGGCGATTCCTGCGGCGGACCAGTATGGATGAGCTGGCGCAACTGATCAATGTTCTGAATGGTGATATGTCGCTGGTGGGCCCGAGACCGGAGATGCCCTTCATTGTGGAGCAGTACACCAGCGCGCATAGGCAGAGGCTGCGTGTGAAGCCGGGTATTACAGGGCTGTGGCAGCTTAGCGCGGATCGTGCTTTTCATATCCACGAAAACATTCAGTATGACCTTTACTACATTCGGCATCGGAGCATTTTCATGGATATCGCAATCCTATTCCATACGTTGGTATTTGCGATGCATGGCGTGTAAGGGGCGGACCCGAAATTCACACCCCTCGACGGAAAAGCTGATGAGTGAGACGGAGATGAGCGCCATGTTGGATGAATCGCTGACGATGGCCGGCGTGATGGAGAACGTAGCTGCGCCGGCTGTGCGCACGGATATTATGGGCGTCCGTATCAATGCATTTGACATGAAGGAAGCCGTGCGCATGTGCGATGAGTTGATACGTGCGGATGGCAGAGGATATGTATGCGTGACGGACGTGCATGGCGTGATTGAGGCGCAGGACGATCCGGCATTCCGCGAGATATTGAATAACTCCTACATGACCACGCCGGACGGAATGCCGCTGGTGTGGGCCGGCCATCTGCAGGGTCACTCAGGGATGCAACGTGTTTACGGTCCTGATCTTCTGATGGCGCTCTGCGGCGTATCTGCGGAGCGCGGCTATCGGCATTTTTTTTACGGCGGAAAGCCAGGGGTTGCCGAGCAGTTGGCGTCTGTTCTGAGGAGTAAGTTTCCTGGCCTTCAAGTGACTGGTGTTTATGTTCCGCCTTTTCGCCAACTTACTGCTGCTGAAGAGCAAGAGCTGGCAGATACGGTGACGGCAGCGAATCCGGATATCTTCTGGGTTGGCCTGGGGCTTCCGAAGCAGGAGCGATTCATGGCGCAGTACTGCGGGAAGCTCGACGCGAAGTTGATGATTGGCGTTGGTGCTGCATTTGATATTCATGCGGGACTGGTGAAAGAGGCTCCGCAGTGGCTGAAGAAGATAGGGCTGCAGTGGCTGCACCGACTGTGTCAGGAGCCGCGTCGTTTGTGGAAGCGCTATATGAATTGCGTTCCGCGGTTTCTGTGGGGCATGAGTCTTCAACTGCTGCGTGAGGCGATGCGTTCGGAACGTGTATAGTTCTCCATCGCAATAGTGTACTCGTAACTCATGATGCGTGCTGCGCATTGATGTTATGCAATTCTTTCCAGACTATCTGGGATCTTAGAGAACGTTGGATGAACAGAACCAGTAAGAAAGGTCGGAAAATCGTTGGGTACTAACTCCCCTTCTAAATCTCCTCAGGTGCTCAAAGGGCCTATTTCAGGGCGAACGATGCCCGCTCCGGACCTTGAACTGCGCGACGTCATCATGGTCTTGCGCAGGCGGCGATGGGTGATTGTTGCATCGCTTTGCACAGGGCTGCTGCTGGCAATGCTTGTGGTGATACTTGCTCGCCGGCAGTTCACATCGACCGCGGTGATCGAAGTGAATAAGGACACCGGCAATGGCCTGGGGATGGTTGATCTGTCCGGTATTGCATCGGGGCTTGGCGGCGACAACGAAATCAATATGGACCTGATGACGGAGCAGGCGGTGATTATGAGCGATAACACCGCACTGAACGTAGTCCAACGTCTGCGACTGGATGCGGATGAGCCGTACGCAATTCCACCTAGCCGGAGCGGGAAACCTACGGAGCTTGAAGCGGAGCGTAACCTGCCGCTGGATAAAGCGCCGATGCAACGAGATCGTGTGCTGGGGATCTTCAGGAAGCGGCTAAAGGTGTCGCTGGTAAAGGGGACGCGCCTGATCAGCATCAGCTATACCGATACCAATCCTGAGCGTGCGGCCGCGGTGGCGAATGCGATCGTGGAAGCCTACATCAGCGAATATACGCAGGCGCGCTATCAGGCGTCTTCGCGAGCCTCTGCGTGGCTGGCTGGACAACTTGCCGATCTCAAAGACAAGGTTACGACAAGCCAACAGAAGGTAGAAGAATTTCAGCGTGAGTCCGGCCTGACGGGCATGACACTTACTCCGGGAACAAACGGTGAAGGTAGTCCAGCTGTAGCGCCCTCCTCGGACAACGTGCCGCTTGAGCGGCTGCTGCAACTGAATCGCGACCTGACGAGCGCCGAGGTGACGAGGATTGCAAAAGAGGCGATCTATCGCATGACGGAAACGCAGGACCCCGACGTTGTGTTGGGCATTGGCTCGAGTCAGCTTGCGAGCGAAGCTGGATCTTCGTCACCGATGGCACCGGGCAGCCAGGACCTGCTGCTGCTGCAGCAATTACGCCAGCAGGAGACACAGATCAAGGTGCAGATGGCTGCGTCGAGCTCGAAGTATGGCGCGAAGAACCCCGCAATGATCCAATTGCGCGATCAGTATGACGCGCTCGATACGCAGATCAAGGCGGAGCTGAACCGAATCCGTACGCGAGCGAAGAACGACCTGGATTTGGCGACGCTGGCGGAAGAAGGGATTCGAAAGCAAATTGCCGAGCAGGAACAAGAAGTGAACAAGGTGAATGCGAAGGCAGATGAATTGATACTGCTGCAAGAGGAGGCGCTTTCGAATCGCGAGATTTATCAGGATCTCTACACCAAATTGGAAGAGGCCAGTGTAACCGCTGGAATTAAGGCATCAAATATTACGATTGTGAATCCTGGGCGTGCACCATCGCGACCGTCGTGGCCTAAGCCAACCATGATGATCGGGTTAGGAGGAATGCTTGGTACGATTCTTGGGCTGGTGATCGCATTTCTTACGGATTATTTCGATGACTCGATTGCAGGACCGGAGCAGGTTGAACAAATCACCGCAATTCCTGTGATTGGCAGCATTCCGGATTTCGAAGCAAAGCAGAGTGTTGCCGGGCGATACGGGCTGGCTGCGAGAACGCAGGAATCGGAGACGCCATCGAACGCATGGCTGTTGCGAGCACCGCGCTCGCACATCACGGAAGCTTATCGAACACTTCGGACGGCGTTGCTGATGAGCCGGGCGCAGAATCCTCCGAGGACGATCCTGATCATGAGTGGATCGCCGGCGGAAGGCAAGTCAACAACGTGCTTGAACACTGCAGCGGCATTCGCGATGCAAGGTGGGAAGGTTCTCTATGTTGATGGCGATCTTCGAAAAGCACAGGCGCATCGGTTGTTTGGTTGCAGTAACGAGATTGGACTGAGCAATTGCTTAACAAGCGGCCTCGACTATCGAAGCGCTCTGCATACTTTTTCAGGGATCGAGACGCTCTCGCTGTTGCCTGCGGGGCCTCCACCGCCGAATCCATCGGAGTTGGTTGGGTCATCCAGCTTTGCAGATCTGCTTACTGAATTAAAGAAGAGCTTTGACTATATCTTCATTGACAGTCCGCCTGTGCTCTATGTGACAGATGCGCAGATACTGTCGGCACATGTGGATGGTTATGTGATGATTGTGCGCTCAGGTAAGACGACCAAGCGCGGGTTGATGCGAAGTGTGAGGCTTATGCAGACGGCTGGAGGAAGCGCACTGGGCATTGTGGTGAATGCAATGAGCGCAACACAGGCATCTTACTCAGGTTATGCGTACTACGGAGGAGGCGGCTACTATGTGGACGAAGCGCGCTAAGAGATTGCTGATGTGGGGCTCGCTTGCCGCACTAGCATGCATGATGGTTGCGGGAGCCGCGCCGATGATGTCTCTGGCCCAGCAAGGAACTCCTGCTGTGACTGCGAACATCAGTGACCGGGGAGAGTTGGTGCAACGGCAGCCGCCTGCGGCGAACCCTTATGGATTGTCTCCGGTGCCGGAGGGATTCGAGGGGTTGCGGATTTCGCCCGGCTATTTGCTTTCGATGTCGATCTATGGCGTACCTGAGATGACAACGGAACTTCGGGTTGATGCGAAGGGGTTTGTCACCATTCCGCTGATTGGCGGCGTTCACGTGGCAGGAGAGACGCTGCCGCAAGCGCAGGAGGTAATCGCAAAGGCGCTTGATGAGCAGGAGATTCTGAAGAAACCCCAGGTGCAACTTGATGTGGTGCAGTATGCCTCGACGAGCGTGTCTGTGCTGGGCGAGGTGCATAGCCCTGGAAAAGTGCAGGTGCTTGCTCCGGCACCACTGGGAGACGTGCTGGCTCTTGCTGGAGGCGAGACGATTGCGGCTGGAAAAGAGATAGAGATTCAACATATCGATGCTGATGGAAAAGCCACTGCGAGGCGTGTGGTGTACCAGCAAGGCAAAGATGAGGCCGTGTTGAGGAAGACGATCGTAGAACCTGGTGAGTCTGTCGTTGTGCAGAGAGCAGGGATCATCTACGTGCTCGGCGCGGTGAACAGGCCTGGCGGCTACCTGATGGTGGACGGCGGATCGCTGAGCGTGGTGCAGGCTGTGTCACTGGCAGGCGGGACGACGCTTCAGGCTTCGACGAAGTGGGCGGTCATCGTAAGACGGCAGGGCGACAGCTATGTGCAGTTCAAGGTGCAGCTGGACAAGATGCAGACAGGGCGGGCTACGCCTGTGCAGCTGGAGTGGAATGATGCGCTGTATGTGCCTGTGAGCTCATGGAAGGCAGTGCTCGTGAATGGGTCGAATGTGATCAGTGCTGCAACATCAGCGAGCATCTATCGCGCGCCCTAAAGAGGTAAAGCGAGAGCTGCGCATTTGCCGTTGGAGGAGCGAGGCTTGAACCCGTTGCGTACACTGCGTTTTGCATGGGCGCGGCTGCAGGGACGTACTGCACTGAGCGTATCCGGCGTTGTGGCTGGCGCTGATGTCGATGTGATCGGGGCACCCATCGTCACACGTCATCGGGGGAGTTCGATCGTTCTTGGAGACGGCGTCACGCTTATCTCAAAGGCGTTCGCGACGGCTCTCGGAGTCAATCATGCGGTGGTGTTAAGGACGTTAACGGATGGCGCTGAGATTCGGATTGCCAATCGAGTTGGGATATCGGGTGGATCAATCTGCGCAGCACGGCGCGTTGAGATTGGCGAAGGCACGTTGCTGGGAGCGAATGTGACGATAGCCGATACGGACTTTCACTCGCTCGACCCGGAGAACAGAAGGGCGAAGATCGGAAGTGATGCAGTTGGTGCAGCGCCTGTGCGGATTGGAAGAAATGTATTTATCGGCACTGGATCCATTGTGCTGAAGGGCGTGGAGATCGGCGATGGGTCTGTGATTGGCGCGGGGAGTGTGGTGACAAAGAGCATTCCGGCCAATTGCATTGCAGCAGGAAACCCTTGCAAGGTGATTCGCGCGTTCACGGCACTTGAACTAGAGGGCAAGGATGCAGAGTCTCTTCGTGCTCACGCTCAAGAAGGTCAATTGACAGGATGAATCTGGGATTTGCATCACCGGTCTCGTTGCAGCATTTGCGATCGCTTGTGCGCGATGGAGAGAACATGCCTGCGGGCTACCAGTTTGCGCCGGCGGCGGACTGGGTGAAAGAACTTCTGCGTCGCGGGCATCATGTGACTGTCTACACGACGGCTGTGGAAGCTGCGGAACCGATGACCTTCGTGGGCGATCATCTTCGCATTCGGATTGCTCCGCAACGCGTGAGCGGAACGGGGCGGGATTTGTTTACGACTGAGCGGGCACATCTGGCGCGAATGATGGCTGAAGACCGGTGCGAAGTGATCCACGCGCACTGGACGTATCAGTTTGCGCTTGCTGCGCTGACGACTGGGATTCCGACGCTGGTTACGATTCATGACTTGCCCTGGAATGTGCTGCGGCATTTTCGGGATCTGCATCGGGCGGCGCGGCTGGTGATGGCGTATCAGGTGGCGCAGCGTGGGGAGCACTTTACGGCGGTTTCAGAGGATGCGGCGCGGCATTTTCGAAAGTACATGCGGCCGCGAGGAAGCGTGACGGTGATTCCGAATGGGCTGCCGGACGACATTGTGGATGGTGCGGCAATGCGACGGGCAGATCGCGGGTCCATCGTATTTGCGACGATTCTGCAGGGCTGGTCGGCGCGGAAGAATGGGTCGAAGGCGATTGAGGCGTTTGCGCGGCTGCGAGCAGAGGTTCCGTCGGTTGAGTTGCAGATGTATGGGATGGACTATGAGGTGGGCGGACCGGCGCAACGGTGGGCTGAGGCCAGGGGTATGCAGCGTGGCATCATCTTTGCCGGTCAGATGCCATATCGGGAGCTTTTGAAGAGAGTCGCTGCGGAGATCGATGTTGTGGTGCATCCGTCGCTGGACGAGTCGTTCTCGATGGCTGCTTTGGAAGCGATGGCGATGCGCAGGCCCGTAATTGCTGGAGCTGCAACACCGGGAGTGCGCGAAGTTCTGGAGTATGGCAAGAGCGGTGTGCTGACAGACATGCACGACGCAGCGGCTCTGGCAGAGGCTATGAGGCGACTGGCCCGAGACGAAGACGAGCGAATTCGCCTCGGGAATTTGGGGCATGAACGCGCATCGACGGTGTTTCGTTTGTCGGCGGTATTCGATCGGTACGAAGAGCAGTATGTGCGGCTAGGGGTAGGTGGCGCATGACATTGCTCTATTTACCAATCGGCATCGTTCTTTTCAGCGTTTTGCTGTGGACTGTTTATCGAAGAACCGATATTGGCTTCATTCTCCTGCTATTAGGCGAAGCATTTCAAAACGCATTTGGCCTGAATGCTGTGGCGGTGGGAGGACTCCATCTAACTCCGTCTGATGCGGTCGCCATGATCCTGCTCTTTGCGGGAATTGTGCGAACGGCTCAAAGCTCCAGACAGATAAATCTAGATAAGATCATCATCCTTACCTATGTGGCCTTACTGGGATTCAGCCTGTTAAGAGGAATGCTTTCATTTGATCTGACAACTGTAGGCAACGAGTCGCGAATCTACGTTGGGTCTCTGGCTGCTCTGTTGTACTTTACGACGGTGCGAGTAGATGCCGAACAGATACAGAAATATGTATTCAGCTACATCGTATTCGGCCTGGTTCTGTGTCTGATTGCCGCGGGTTCCGCGGCTGGGTTACCCGTTGGCATCAGTTCATGGGAAGGCGCTGACCTTGCAGCGATCAATGGGCGTTTGCTGCCGGCGAGTGGTGCGGCGGCAATGGCGGTGTGCGGATTACTGTCCCTAGGGGTTCTTCAGTATCGTCGAAGCAGCCTGCTCAATAAGCTGCTACCAGTACTCTTCTTCGTATTGGTTATTTACCTGCGGCATCGAACGGCATGGGTGATGTTGCTTGTGTGCTTCTCGGTAATGCCGTTCATAGACTTTCGCCTGTTTCGCCGCATCCTGCCATTCGGGTTGATGGCAGTAGCCGTGGTAGCGATTAGTGCGGTCTTCAGTTCTGGGAACCAGAACGTAATGAGTAAAGAGCAGTTCTCCGATGCAGTGTCGAACGGTGGGACGTTTGCGTGGCGTTTGAATGGCTGGAAGGAGCTTCTGGTAGACGACGAACAAGGCGCATTCTCCATTGCTGTTGGAAAGAAGATTGGAAGTGGTTTTTGGAGAATCGACCCGTCTACTTATCAACCAGTTTCAGTGGTTCCCCACAATGAATATATTCAGGACTATCTTCGTGTCGGCGTTTTAGGTGTCACGGCTCTCTTGCTCTTTGCGGTGCGGTCGTTGAAACGGCTATGGGCTCTCTCGAAATACTCAAAAGACGCGGTGTATCCATCAACTTCATCATGGGTGGCAATTTTCATCGCTGTGTTGGCCTATGGCTTTACATACGGGATCAGTCCGCACCTGTATGCGATGCTTGGGATCGCAAGTGCGATCACAACGAACGCAGAACAGCAGTCTACTGCTTACGAAGAAGATGAAAGTTCCGAATGGCCTGAACTGGATACTCAGTCGGCGTCAGGAGAGATGGCTTAGGTCATGATGATGCTTCGTATCGCAGTTTTGATGACGTCGTTTAATCGGCGGGAGTACACGTTGCGTGCGCTGCGGAGATTGTTTGCGCAGACGGGCGTGAACGATGTGCGGTTGACGGCGTTTCTGGTGGAGGATGGATGCACTGATGGAACCGGAGACGCGGTGATGGCGGAGTTTCCAGCGGTGCGTGTGCTACATGGCGATGGGTCGCTGTTTTGGAACCGCGGAATGCGGATGGCCTTTGCAGCCGCGTTGGATGAGGGGTTTGACGCATATCTGCTGCTGAACGACGACACGATGCTGGAGCAGGACGCGCTGCGGCGACTGATGAATGTGAGCGGGGCGCAGGCGGCTAAGGGTGTGACTGCGATTGTGGTGGGCAGCACGCGCTCGCCGGAGACAGGTGTACTGAGCTATGGCGGAATCTGCCTGCGAAAGCGCGGCGTGAGTGCGTGGATGGAGAAGATTGAGCCTGGCGTCGATGACACGGTTGCATGCGACACGATGAATGGGAATATCGTGCTGATTCCGGCGGAGATTGCGCGAGCGATCGGCAACCTGGACGGGCGATTCCATCATCACTTCGGCGATCTGGATTATGGATTCAGAGCGCGGCGGGCCGGGTTTGCGGTGGTGATTGCGCCGGGGTTTCTTGGCGAGTGCGGCACGAACTCGAGGCAGGGAACATGGCGGGATGCGGCCCTGCCGTTCAAGAAGCGATGGAAGAATCTGCACTCGCCGAAGGGGCAGCCCTTTGGGCAGTGGGTGCTTTTCACGCGGAGGCATTATGGCTGGCGATGGCCGCTGTATGCGGTATCGCCCTATGTGAAGACGGTGCTGTCGGGCGCTCTTTCCGTTGTGCGCGGCAAGACGGTGCGGGCAGCGCTTCCAACGAGCAACTGAATTCTCGCTGGTGAAGAAACAGTGACAGAGACGACAAAAAACATCGCCGGATCGGCAATCCGGGGAGTGAGCTGGAACTATCTGGGCGGCATTAGTGCGAGCCTGTGCCAGCTTGCGATCGGGATTGTGCTGGCGCGTATTTTGGGGCCGCGGCCGTTTGGGCAGGTCATTATTGCCAGCACCATCTACGGCTTCCTGAACCTGTTTGTCGACGGTGGATTCAGTCAGGCTTTGATTCAGAAGACGCAGCTCTCGAAGGAGGACGTGCGCAAGACGTTTACGTGCCAGGTGGGGATTGGATTGAGTTCGACTGCGCTGGTATTTATAACCGCACCGTGGATTGCGCGGATGTTTCACGACGCAACGGCGGTGAATGTGGTACGCGCGATGTCGTTGATGATGACCGTGCAGGCTACGGGGCTGGTTGCGGCTGCGCTGCTGCGGAGGTCGATGCGATTTCGTGCGGTGCAGATGGCGGCGCTGTGCAGTTACCTGGTGGGGTTTCTGTTGCTGGGTATTCCGCTGGCCCTGCGCGGGATGGGCGTGTGGAGCCTGGTGATCGCATTTCTGGCGCAGGCGAGCGTGAACTCCATTCTGCTGCATAGTGCAGCGAGGCATACGGTGGCGCCTCTGTTTCGCTGGCCTGAACGTTCAATTATGACGTTCGGCGGCACGATTATCGCGAATAACCTGGTGAACTGGGGGCACTCGAATCTGGACAACCTAGCCGCGTCTGGGATGGGGACGGCGGCACTGGGGTTGTATGGGCGTGGCTGCAACTTCGCCTATCAGCCTGTGAATGCGGTGGTGACGGGACTACAGTCCGTGCTGCTGTCTTCTGCGGCGCGTGCGCAGGAGCGACGCGAGATTGTGCGCGAGATGATTGTGGCTGTGCTGGGGATCGTGTTTGGGATTCTGGGGCCGGCCTATCTTGTGCTAGCGATGCTGCCGGAAACGACGATTATGGGGCTATACGGCGACAAGTGGGTGGGTGTGATTCCGCTGATGGTGCCGATGGCGTTGGCGATGCCGTTCTTTGGGGCCCAGGCGCTGCTGGGGCCGGTGTTGTGCGGGCTGGGCAGGCCGGATCTTGAGTTCTGGCCGCAGGCGATTAGTTGTGCGTTGGCTGCGGTGGCGTTCTTCGGCGCAGCACGAGTTTCGCTGGCGAGTATTGCATGGGCGCTCTTGTGTGTGGTGCTGGTGCGCTTTACGGCGATGGCGGGGTTTGCCTTTCACCTGCTTGGGATTCGGTGGCGCGAAGCGGGCGCGATGATTGCGGGGCGATTGGCGCTGTCAGCGGCGTTCAGTGGGTTGATGTGGTGTGTCGATCAGGCACTGCGAATGGGACACGCGGGCGCGGCCTGGAGGCTGGCATTGTTGCTTGCTCTGTCTGCGGGGCTGCTTGGGGCGTTGGTCACGATGGATGCGCGGATCGTCTTCGGCGGCAGAGCAGTCAGGTTTCTGCTTGCGTATGAAGGGCACCTTCCTGCCTGGTGTGCGGCGCGGCTGAGGGGTGGGGCAAGGCCGAAGGTTACACAAGAAGCGATTCGTTCCTAGTGAGAGGAGTACGGGCCGGAGAGATATGGCGATGAGAATAGTTGTTGCGAAGAGGACGGGGCGGCGCGGAGCTGGCCTGGGCAATGAAATGCTGGCCTGGGGCAAGGGATGGATCGCGAGTCAAGTGTTGGATGCACGGCTCATCGGCCCGTCGTGGGGATTGAATCAGCGGCGCTACGACCGCAATTTCAGGACGTCGCGTCTGGATTTTGTGGCGGAGGATGCGCTCGCGCGTCTGGCACCGCACAGATTTACGGAGAGTGACTATCGCGCGACGGGACTCGTGGATTTTGGCGATGCTCTGGAGATGTGGGCACGGGGACGTGGGCTGGATCGGCGGGGTTCGTATCTTGTGGCGGTTGAGGGGATGTGGGGTGGGTACGCTGCGATCCGGCGTGCGCGAGAATTTCTTCTGGCGCAGCTGCTGAACAGCCGCGGAGCGCTGCGGAATGCCTTTGGCGCGGTGCGGCGCGACAGGACCAAGCTGTTTGTGACCGTGCATATGCGTGCGGCACGAGACGGATTTACAGCACCGGGTAAAGACGAGGATGTGCGGGGACGGTTCAACATTTTTGTGCCGGGAGAGTGGTATCTGTGGGTGTGTGATGCGCTGCGCAGCGAGTTTGGCGAGCGCATTCAGTTTTACTTTCTGACCGATCGCCGGGATGAGGTTTTTGAAGAGGCGGTGCGGCGGTTCAATCCGGGGCAGCTGCATCAGACAGGGTTGACGGAGTGCAGCGATCTGTTGCTGATGACGGAAGCGGACCTGCGTGTTTGTTCGGTGTCGTCCTACAGTCTTGCGGCGTGCTTTCTTTCTGACGGACCTTACTTGTGGTATGAGCCGCAACTGACGCTGCGTGATGGGGCGTACTCACTTTGGGGAGATGAGAAAGATCAGCAGCACTCTACTTCTGCGACGGGGCGGAGCATCGCGTATTTAAGAGGCCAGGAATCGGTCGAGAAGGTGGGGGAATCAGCGTTGGGAGCGGCGATGAAGATTGGGGATCTATTGCCGTCGGGACTGGTGAAACAACTTTGGCGGCGTGTGGAATCTCTTGATCCACGAACGAATCTTCTGGATTATGGAGCGATTCCGTCGGAAGAGCACGGAGCGAAGCTTGCGCGGGCCGGCTCTCAATATGATCCTGAGGTTCGTGTGTGATAGGGCTTGCGGCAACGCAGTTGAGAGCGAAGGGCTAATGGCCGGACGAACATATCATGTGATCCTGACTCGATTCAATGTGCGACGTGGCGCAAAGGCCGATCCGCGTGTTCTTAGCATGGAATGGCTTGATGCGCGTATGAAACTGTTTGAAGAGATCACTGTGCCTTCTGTTGCGGCGCAGACGCAAGCACCGGATGCGTGGCTGGTTTTCTTCGATGAGGACACTCCGCAATCGATGAAAGTTCGATTCGAATCACTCTCAGCCCGCGTACCAATCCTGAGAGCGGAGTATTGCCGGGGACTTGACGTTAAGGTGTGCGTGGAACGAATACGAAAGTGGGCGGCGCCGGATGCAGAACGGCTCGTCACTACTCGTCTTGATAATGACGATGCACTGAATCCAAGGTTCATCGAGCGTGTGCATGAAGTGCTGGATACGGATGCGCGTGAGTTTATTAACCCAACTCACGGGCTTATCTTTGCCGCGGGATCTTTGTATCGGAAGCGCGATTATTCAAGTCCTTTTATCAGTCTGAGTGAGCCGATGGAGGGATGTCGTACCGTACTAGTCGATGAGCATCAGCGATTATCCCGGCATGGGCGCATTAGACAATTCGATCTTAAGGATGCCTGGATTCAGGTGGTTCATGGCGGTAATTTGGCAAATCAGGTGCGGGGATTAAGGGTGTCGCCCGTTCATGTCGAATTGGGTATTTTGCCGCCAGGGCTTAGAGGCTCCGTGGAGCATCTGAGCTTTGCAGAACTGGCGCTGGACAATTCATTTGGTGCAGTTCGCCGCTACACGGCAAGTTTACGGCGGCGCGTGAAACGAATGTGGTTCGACCACAAGGTACCGCGAGCTCCTGCACGAAAGTAGTTAGTACAGTTGACGCACGCAAAAGGACCAGGGTGTGCCGACCGATGGGCTTAGGGATATGTTCTGCGCGCAGTATTCGCTGTGTGGTTTTTATAAAGACGACGAGGGATGATGCAAGTGGCGAGACTAGCAGAAGGCCGCAAGAGGAAGAGGCTTGCAATCCTGGTCAATCAGTTGACCCCGTATCGCCTCCCTCTGTACGGGATACTTGCGGAGAATTTAGATGTTCTCGTCATGCACGGCGGGATGGAGCGAAACCGTAACTGGGCGCTCAGTGTTCCGGAATCGTTACGCACTCACAAGGTGTGGACGTTTCAGGTTCCCATGTGGAAGCGGACGGGAGTGGAGGGAGTAAAGGACCGGATCTACGTTCATCTCAATATCGGCTTGCTCTGGTGCCTGCCACGGTTTCGGCCCGACATCATTGTTACGGTGGAGATGGGGCTGCGGACGGTGTTTGCTGTGCTGTATGGAAAGCTGATGCGCGTGCCGGTGTGGGTTTGGTGGGGAGGGACGCTGCACTCGGAGAGGAACGTCTCGCAGGGGCGGAGAAGGCTGCGGCGTTGGATGGTGCGGAATGTGCGGCGGTGGATCAGCTACGGTGCTACGTCGACGGAGTATCTCGAGTCGATTGGGGCGCACCGGGAAGATATTCTGCAGATCCAGAACTGCGTGCCACAGGAGACATTTACCCAAGAGTCGAGCGAATCGAAGAAGTGGTTTGATGGGCTTCCGCGGCCGGTGTTGCTTTGCGTGGGGCAGCTGATCGAGCGCAAGGGGGTGGGCCGGTTTGTCGATGCATG
>Ga0318572_10000377_pt1 | contig 16531 bp, 12 predicted proteins | sample GRESIP089b5f20_FD_202528 | JGI IMG/M metagenome (GOLD analysis project Ga0318572, IMG submission 202528) | Tropical soil microbial communities from Luquillo Experimental Forest, Puerto Rico - GRE.SIPMG.089b5f20 | ecosystem: Environmental > Terrestrial > Soil > Tropical forest > Bulk soil...
CCTCAAGCCCTTCCAGCGTCTTCACCACCAGCGGCGCGCCGTTCACAGCCAGCGACTCAAACAAATCCGCCGCTGTCTTCTCTGGCGCAATTGCCATCTCGTCTTGCAGCAGGATAGGCCCAGTGTCGAGCCCCTCTTCGAGCAGCATCGTCGTATTGCCCGTAACCGTCTCGCCCTCAGCCACCGCCCACTGAATCGGCGCAGCCCCACGGTACTTCGGCAGCAGAGACGCATGCAGATTGATGCAGCCAAAGCGTGGCAAAGCAAGCATCCACGGCGGAATAATGCGCCCGTAGGCAACCACGATGATCGCGTCCGGCGCAATCTTTTCCAGCTGCGCGCGAAACTCCTCGTTGTTGCGAATCTTCTCGGGCTGCGTGACCACGAGCCCTGCGGCCAGCGCCGTCTGCTTTACCGGCGGCGCGGCCAACTCCTGCGTGCGGCCCACAGGGCGGTCCGGCTGCGTCACCACCAGCGGAATTTCGTGCCCCGCAGCGATAAGCGCTTCGAGCGTCGGCACGGCAAAGTGCGGTGTGCCGCAAAAGACAAGCTTCACGGCCTTACCAGGTCCCTTCGCGCTGCATCTTGCGAATCTTGCGCAGTGCCAAATCGCGCTTCAGCGCGCTCATGCGGAAGATGAACAGCATTCCATCCAGGTGGTCGATCTCGTGCTGGAAGCAACGCGACAGCAGTTCCTCGCCATCCATCTCAAACCACTTGCCGTCCAGGTCCTGCGCGCGCACGCGCACCTTCAGCGCTCTGGGCACCTTCTCGCGAATCTCCGGAAAGCTCAAGCAGCCTTCTTCTTCCACCTGGCGCCCCTCGCGCGCAATGATCTCCGGATTCACCAGCACCAGCTTCTCTTCCGGCTCCTTGCCGCAGCTCAGGTCGATCACCGTAAGCCGCTTGGCAACGCCCACCTGTTGCGCAGCCAGGCCAATGCCGTGCTCGGCGTACATGGTTTCAAACATATCGGCGGCCAGCTTGCGCAGCTCGTCGTTAAACTCCGTCACCGGCTCGCCGGGCTGCTGCAACACCGGCTCCGGGTATTTCACAATCTTCAGAATCATCTCTGTCTTCTCAAAAGCTCCGTATCTGTTCGATGTAGCCGTCGAAGTTTCGCTTCATCTCCAGAGCCGAATCTCCGCCAAACTTCTCGTGTACAAGGCCCGCAACCGTCAGCGCTACCATAGCCTCAGCCACCACACCCGCCGCCGGAACCACAGCAATATCGCTGCGCTCGTAGCTTGCGCTTGTCTTCTCGCGCGTGTCAAAGCGGACTGACTCCAGCGGCCTGCGCAGCGTCGAAATCGGCTTCAGATAGCCGCGCACCACAATGTCCTCGCCGTTGGAGATGCCGCCCTCCAGCCCGCCCGCATTGTTCTGTTCGCGCACAAACCGCGTCGGTTTGCCCGTGTCCTCGGCAGCATAGTGGATCGGGTCGTGCACAGCCGAGCCAAACGACTCCGCCCCCACCACGCCGCGGCCGATCTCCACAGCCTTCACCGCCTGTATGCTCATGACCGATTGCGCCAGCAGTCCGTCCAACCGCTCGTCCCACGTGGTGTGCGTGCCCAGCCCTGCCGGAGCGCCATGCACCACCACCTCAAAGACGCCGCCCACCGTATCGCCCGTGCGCGAGGCCACCTCCACCTCTTCCTTCATCCGCGCCTCAGCTTCGGGATCAACGCAGCCCAGCATCACCTCGTCCTTCGCCGCCAGCGCCACAATCTCGCCCCACGTCGCCATACGGGTCAGCTCGGCACGGCCCACGCGGATCACGTGGCTCAACACGTCAATGCCCAGCACCTTCAGCATTTGCTTGGCCAGCGCACCCGCCGCCACACGAGCCGTCGTCTCGCGTGCCGACGCCCGCTCCAGGATGTACCGCGCATCAGGAAAGTTGTACTTGAGCGCGCCCGCCAGGTCCGCATGGCCCGGACGCGGCGAGGCCACCGCCTGGTGCTTCGCCGGGTCACCCGGCTCCACCGGCAGCTTCTCCTCCCAGTTCTTCCAGTCGCGGTTCACCAGCTCGATCGCCACCGGCGATCCGATGGTCTTCCCGTGCCGTACACCGCTCAAAACATGGGCCTTATCGGTCTCGATCTTCATGCGACCGCCGCGCCCGTAGCCCTGCTGGCGGCGCCACAACTCGCGGTTCACAAACTCGATGTCGACCGGCACTCCGGCGGGCATGCCCGAAACCAGCGCGATCAGCGCCTCGCCGTGCGACTCTCCTGCAGTGGAAAAACGGATCATAACCTTTTGATTGTAATGGAAAGGGCAGTTGTAGGCAGTCAGCGATCGACGGTCAGATTTCTATCCAAATGGTTCTAAATATCTCTTTCAACTTCATGTATGCTTCTGAAAGTTGATGCCGCTTCCCGGGCACAATCAATCTTTTCCCTGACCTTGGACCCCAGCCATGTCCTATTTCCTCTTCAAGACCGAGCCTGACGTCTACTCCTTCGACAACTTCCTCCGCGATGGCGAGACCATCTGGGACGGCGTCACCAACCCCACAGCCGTCAAGCATCTGCGCGAGATGAAGCCCGGCACCAAGTGGATCTTCTACCACACCGGCGACGAACGCACCGCCGTCGGCACAGGCACCGTCCTCAGCGTCGATCCCACCGACCCCAAGGTCCCCATCGTGAAGGTGAAGGCTGGTAAGCGCCTCAAGACCCCAAAGCCGCTCGCCGTCATCAAGTCCGAAAAGCTCTTCGCAGGCTCGCCGCTGGTCGTCATCGGCCGTCTCTCCGTCGTGCCTCTCACTGAAGAGCAGTGGAACTGGTTCCTCGCTTAGCTGTCCCTAGCCGCGCACGAAGTACCCCCCAGCACGACCAGCACCGGCGGCCAGTAACCGTGCCCGTAATCACGCCTGCCCCTCTTCCTCCAGGTATCCCTTCGTCTTGAGCAACTGCCGCTGATCGAGCGCCCACACGCGCCCCGTCAACTCCGCAGCACTTTTGCCCTCGCGCTCGCAGCGTTCGAACTCGCTGGCCATCGCCTGCATCTTGGCGTCGAAGTCGTCCACGAAGCTGAGCGCCAGCGCCTCGGGAATCATCGGCAGCTTCGGCGAGCCGAACTCCAACTTGCCGTGGTGCGACAGAATCATGTGCACCACCAGCGTGCGCAGCCGCGGCGGAAAACCGCCGAGCCGATCCATGGTCTTCTCCACCAGCTCGACACCCATCTGAATGTGCCCCAGCAGCGTGCCCTCGATCGTGTACTCGAAGCCCGTCTCCCACGCCAGTTCGCGCACCTTGCCAATATCGTGCAGAACCACGCCCGTCAGCAGCAGGTCGCGATCGATCAACGCGTAGTTCCCTGCTACGCGATCCGCAAGCCGCAGCAGGCTCACCACATGCTCAAGCAAACCGCCCAGCCACGCATGATGCAACTGCCTCGCTGCCGGAGCCTCACGGTACGCCTTACCAATTGCCGGGTCCTCGAGCAGCGCCATCAGCAGCCGCTTCAGGTCCTCGTTCTTGAAGCTGTCGACGAACTCCGTCAGCGTGCGCCACAGCTCGTCCACGTCGTACTGCGTGGCCGGAAGCATGTCCATACGGTCAGCCTCGCCATCGGCTGCGCTCCGCAACTGCTCCACCTTCATCTGCAGCCGCCCGTCGAATCGAGACACCGATCCGCGCGCCTTCACAATCTCGCCCTGTTCCACGTCTTTGGAGATTCGCGCATCCTCCGGGTCCCACACGCGCGCTTCCAGCTGCCCGGTCTTGTCGCCAAAAATCAGGTTCAAATAGGGCTTGTTCGTCTTGGTGCTGCGCGTCTGCTTCGCCAGCAACAAAAAGTAGCCGTCGAAGTAGCGCCCTTCGTCAAAATTCGCCAGGTCTGAAACGTAGATATCCTTCATCCTGCCCGCAAGCTTAACGCACTGCGCGCGCTCATCCAAATCCAGCACAAAAACAAAAGCCCCGAAGCCGAAGCCTCGGGGCCTGTGGTAATCCGCCGCGCTACTGTTGCGGAGTGGTGCTCGGCTGCTGTGCGGGTTGCGTCTGCGGAGCTTCCGCCGGTGCCGGCGCACCCTTCACTGCCGGAATCGGCGTCGGCTGCACCGGCGTCTGATCCTTAGGCTCGTCGGTCTTCGGCCGCTCGCTGATGCGCGTCTTCTCGCCCGTCGTAGTGGCCTTCTTTTTCTTCTTGGTCGTATCGCCCTTCAAGCCCAGCGCAGTCGACTGCGTCTGCCGGTCGGCGACTTCCGCCGTGTCCGGAGCCACAGGCGTAATCGCGTCTTTCTGCTCCTGTTGCAGCAGGCTCTTCTTGGGCTGCTTGGGCAGCGTCGCACGCGCACTGAAGCGCGTCTTCTTCTTCTCCGGCTGCGCCTCCAGCGGATTCTCCGGCTCAGTGGCTTCTGCCGTCGTTGTGCTTGGGCCGGTCTGCTGGGTCACTGCGCCCGCATCCTCAGTCTGCGCGGCAGGCGAGTTCGGCAGCGTCTCCTGCGGAGCCTTGCCAAAGCGGATCTTTTCCTTCTTGCCCGGCTTCAGCGCGGCCTCTTCCTTCTTCTTCAACTTCTTGTCCGCTGCCGGTGCCGCTGCCGCCGGAGCTGGCGTATTCGCCGTAAGGGCCGCGGGCTGAGCCTGCGCCTTCTGCCGGAAGCCGTGCTCCGTCTCGCGGAAGCGCGTACGCTCCACCTTGCGCTTCTTCTTCGGCGTCGGCGGAGTGTAGGCCGAGTACGCGATCGGCGAGACGCGCTTGTTGGTGCTTGCGCCCGTATCCTCGTAGCCCGGCTTGATGTCGATGTGCGCATCCTCGCGCATCTTCGTCAGGTAGTCGCGGATGGCAGGTTCCATCTTCGCCATGAAGTACGACTGCTCCACGTCCGCCTGCACATCCTTGTAAGCCGGAACGCCGCCCGTCTGATGCGCAATCACCTTGAAGATGATGAAGCCCTGCTTGGTGCGGATCGGCTCCGTATACTCGCCGGCCTTCATGCCGAAGACCTGGTCCTCGAACACCTTGGCCAGCTGGCCGCGCTTGTAGGTGCCCAGTTCGCCGCCGGTCGTCGCCGTGGTGCCGTCGCTGAAGGCCTTGGCCAACTGCGCGAAGTCGCCACCCGCGTGCAGCTTGGCCGACACTTCGTTGGCCTTTGCCTGCGCCTCGGCAATCTTCTGCGCGTCGTCGCCCGCCTGTGCGGTCGAGACGAGGATCTCTCCCAGCTGGACACTCTCCTGCTGCGAGTATTCGCTCTTGTGCTGCTCGAAGTAGCGCTGCACCTCACCCGGCGTGACTGAGATGTGGCTGCCCACCTCCTGCCGCATCACCTGCTGCGTCACAATGCCGTTGCGGATGTTGGCTTTGAAGTCCTCATAGCTCACGCCCTGGTCCTGCGCGGCCTTCTCCAGATCTTCAAGTGTCGACAGGTTGTACTGCTTTCGGATCTCGTTCAGACGGGTAATCAGCTCCGTCTCGCCCGTGACACCCAGCTCCTTGCCCTTCGACAGCCACAGTTGCTGGTCGATCAGGTTGCGCAGCAAGTCTCTGTGCGCCGCGGAGATATCCTGTCTCGACGCGCCGCGCTGCCGCTCTTCCTGGTCCAGTTCCTTCATGGCCCGCTCATAGTCCATGTTGGTAATCACCTGGTCATTGACGCGAGCGATGATCTCCGCCACCGTTTCGCCGCCGTACGGGCTGGCCGGAGCCGTGGCGCGCGTCTGCGCGGAGGCGGAACTTGCGAGCAGCGCCGTGACCATCACGATTGCCGCGGGAATCGAAAGGAGTTTTTGAGTCATAGATTGGCACTTCGGCAGGGCGCTTACAAATGCCCCTGAACCATAGACGTCATTGTAAATGCCGGGATAGCAGCCGGGCGACGTTGAGGTGAAAATCACCCTGGATTCCCTGCCTTTCTTGCTGCTTACGACCCGGTTACGTTGGCTCAGGCTACCCCGTCGCCACCCGTCGGCGTCTAATTGACCGGGTGCTATACTTTAGCCCAACAGACTGCGCCTGACGGCCCTTTGAGAGGTGTCGACAGTGCAGCGGTCCGGAGGTACTCGCCGTATATGACTCCCCGCGCCCGCAGGGCAACCTTTACCCTCGTCCTGTTTTTCACCGTCTGCGCCGTTGTAGGCAGCGTCATGCAGCGCAAGGTGGGCGCACAGTCGTCTGAGGACGAAAGCCAGATCCGCGACAGCCTGAAGAACTTCACCGACGTCTACGCTCTCGTCGAGCAGAACTACGCCGAGCCCATCACCGGCGACAAGGCCGACACCGCCATCTACGACGGCGCCATCCCCGGCATGCTCCGCGTGCTCGACCCGCACTCGAACTTCTACGACCCCAAGTCCTACGCCAAGATGCGCGAGGACCAGCGCGGTCATTATTACGGCGTCGGCATGGTCATCCAGCAGCAGGGCAACAAGGTCGTCGTCATTAATCCCTACGAGAACACGCCCTCGTTCCGCGCCGGCATCAAGCCCGGCGATGTCATCGCCGCCATCGACGGCAAATCCACCGACGGCATGAGCTCCGACGCCGTAGCCAAGTCGCTCAAGGGACCCAAGGGCACCCACGTTCAGGTCTCGATGACCCGCGAGTCGCATCCTGATCCGCTGGTCTTCGACCTGATTCGCGATGAGATCCCGCATCCCTCCGTCGATCTGGCCTTTGAGATTCGCCCCGGCGTTGGCTACGTCCACCTCACGCAGTTCCAGGAGACCACCGGTCAGGAGGTGAACGACGCCATCAGCGGCTTCAGCAATCTCCACGGGCTCATCTTCGACCTCCGCGGCAACCCCGGAGGTCTGCTCAGCCAGGCCGTGGATGTCTGCGACCATCTGCTGCAGAAGGGGCAGACCATCGTCTCGCAGCGGGGCCGCGCCTATCCCGACCAGGTCTACACGGCCACGCACGGCAACGACGGCAAGACCTTCCCGATCGTGATCCTCGTAAACCGCAGCACCGCCTCGGCGGCTGAAATCGTCTCCGGCGCGCTACAGGATCACGACCGCGCGCTCATCGTCGGCGAAACCACCTTCGGCAAGGGCCTGGTGCAGACCGTCTATAACCTGAGCGAAAACACCGGCCTCGCGCTGACGACCTACCACTACTACACGCCCTCCGGCCGCCTCATCCAGCGCAACTACTCCGGCGTCTCGCTCTACGACTACTACTACAACCACGCCGGTGCGTCAGCTGCGGACTCGACCAACCGCGAGGTCAAGCTCACCGATTCCGGCCGCACCGTCTACGGCGGCGGCGGCATCACGCCCGATGAAAAAGTCGAAGCCCCCAAGAGCAACGACTTCCAGGATCAGCTCTACGTCCACCAGACCTTCTTCCACTTCGCCGCGCACTACCTCGCCACGCGCACCGTCGACCACAACTTCCAGGTCGATGACGCCGTCATGAAGGAGTTCAAGAACTTCATGAACAGCGAAAGCATCCCGTGGACCGAGAAGGACGTCGCCGGCGTGAACGACTGGCTCAAGACCAGCATCCGCGAGTACGTGCTCACCAGCCAGTTCGGCCAGCTCACCGGCCTCCGCGTCATGGCCGAGTGGGACCCGCAGGTCCAGAAGGCGCTCAGCTTCCTGCCGGAAGCACAGGCCCTAGAAGATCACGCGCACAAGGTACTGGCCGAGAAGGCAGAGGCCCGTGGAAACGCCAGCGGCAATGCCTCCGTGCAGCAGCCCTGATCAGCTCACTCAGCTTCATTCACAAGAGGCATCCCGCGCGGATGCCTCTTTTCATTTGAGGCAGATTTGCCCCGGCCGCTCAGGCCTGTAGTCCCCATCACAGCAAGCCTTCGCCGCAACTCCTAGGCTCAATTCTGTTTGGAGGGAATCATTCATGTCTCAGATCGCCGCAGAAAGCACCCAGACCCTGGCCAATCTCCTCGCCGCCTTTGAGGGCGAGTCGAACGCGAGCGCCAAGTACACCGCATTTGCCGCCAAAGCCGACGAAGAAGGCTTCCACGGGGCAGCCAGCCTGCTGCGCGCCGCCGCGCGCGCCGAGCATATCCACGCACAGAACCACGCCCGCGTCATCAAGCAGCTCGGCGGCGAGGCCCGCTGCGAGATCCATCCCATCCAGGTCAAGTCCACGCTCGAGAACCTCAAGGTCGCGCTCGCCGGCGAAAACTACGAAATCGACGCCATGTACCCCGAGTTCCTGGCCGAGGCTCAGAACAACACCGCCGCCGTCCGCACCTTCACTTGGGCGCTGGAAGCGGAAAAGACCCACTCCCGCCTCTACTCCGAGGCCATCGCGCTCGTCGAGGGTGGCGCCGCCGACACATGGGTGTACGAAGCCCGCACCTTCTACGTCTGTGCCGTCTGCGGCTACACGTCTGAAACGCCCGAAGAGCACGACCGCTGCCCAGTCTGCAATCTCCCGTGGGAGAAGTTCGAGCTGATTCGCTAGTTGCTTGTAATCGATAGGCTGAAAGGCGCTGCTCCGGCGGCGCCTTTCTCGTCTCTACGGCTCGTCGTTATAGATCGCAATCTCCGGCTTGCCGCCCTCGGCCTGCCGTGCGCGATACATGCCCGGCGTATTGAAACTCCACGCCATCTGCCCATCGGGCGCAATCGCAATCACGCCGCCGTCGCCGTGCAACCCTTCCAGCTCTGTGTGGATCACCTCATCCACAGCCTTCTGCAGCGACAGCCCTTTCATCCGTACCAGCTCGCACACCTCGCGCGCCACGCCCAGCCGTATGAAGTACTCGCCCGTGCCGGTGCCAGACACCGCACACGACGCATTCGACGCATACGTGCCCGCGCCGATGATCGGTGAGTCGCCCACTCGGCCCCAGCGCTTCGCCGTCAGCCCGCCCGTCGAAGTGCCTGCAGCGATGTGGCCCTGCTTGTCCAGCGCCACCACACCCACCGTGCCATATTTGTGCGCCTGCGGCGGCTCCAGCTCAGCCACGGGAACCGCCGGTGCTGGCGGAGCGCCCGCAGGCCGAGGCGGAATTGGCAGCCCCTGCTCCTTCAACTCCTTCACCAATCCCTGCCACCGCCGCTCGGTAAAGAAGAAGCTCGGGTCCACCTGCTCCAACCCCACCTGCGCTGCAAAGGCGTCCGCGCCCGGGCCAATCAGCATCACGTGCTGTGACTTCTCCATCACCGCGCGCGCCAGGCTGATCGGATGCCGCGTCCGCATCACACCCGCCACGGCTCCAGCCTTCAGCGTCGAGCCATCCATCATCGCCGCGTCCAGCTCGTTTTTGCCCTCGGCCGTGAACACCGCACCACGGCCCGCATTGAACAGCGGATTGTCTTCGAGAATCTTGATCACCGCCTCAATCGCGTCCAGCGACGAACCGCCGCGATCCAGCACGTCCGCGCCGGCCTTCAACGCCTCGGCCATGCTCGCGCGATAGTCGGCCTCAGTCTGTGCACTCATGTGTGCGCGCTCAATCACACCCGCGCCGCCGTGCACCACAATCGCCCACTTGTGGGCAGGCTGCTGCGCCGCAACCCCCACTGTCGCCATCGCCATCGTCATGCACGCCACACTCTTCCACGCCAGATACTTCACCGCGCTCTCTCCACTCAATCTCATTCCGTCATCCTACCGCCTGCGACCGCGCGCCAAAAGAGAAAGGGCATGGCAGCCGAAGCCACCATGCCCTGCTGTTGCGCAGATGCGCAGGTTAGAAGATGAACTTCGACGAGAACTGCACCTGGCGGGCGCCATTCAGCACACCGCTCGTCGATGAAGTCACGCCCAGGTAGTCCGATGTACCCGTGTAAGGCACGATGCAGCCGTTGTCAGTGTGTCCCGCGCACAGACCGCTGCCGTTGGCAACAAAGGTCGAGTACTTGGTATACACGCTCAGGCGGTTGGTGTGGTTCATCAGGTTGAAGGCTTCCACGTAGAACTGCAGCTTGGTCTTCTCCGTGATCGCGAAGTCGCGAGCCAGACGCGCATCCACATTGCGCAGGCCAGGGCCCGCGAAAGAGTTACGCGACAGCTGCGGCACACGCACTGCGGTTGCCGAGTTCAGCCAGCTCACCGAGGCGCCCGTGATGCCGCCGTTGCCGGAGATGCCGGTCCCGGTCAGTGCGCTCGTCGGATAGTTGCTCATCATGGCCGTCACCGGGAATCCGGTCTGCGCCGTGAAGGTGCCGGAGAGAGCCCAGCCCTGCGCGACGTAGGTCAGCAGGCTGTTGCCGGTCTTCACCGTGGGAGCCCATACCAGCGAACCCGTGAAGCGGTTCTTCATGCTCAGGTCGCCGCGCGAGTACTCGGCCTTGTAGTTTGCCGGGTCGATCGGCACGTCGGTTCCGTTGAAGGTGCCGCTCACGCCGCCCACTTCACCCTCGTCCATCGTCTTGCCCCAGGTGTAGTTGGTCAGCACCTGCAGGCCATAGCTCATCGGCTTCTTGATCGACACAACCATCGAGTGGTACCAGGTGTTCATGTCGGAGAAGCCAGTCAGCAGGCTGGCCGTCGCGTATGTCACGCGCTGCGTGTACCACGGCACGGTAATCGTCTTCAGCGTGTTGCCCGACTTGTCGACAATGTCGTAAGTCTTCGTCGTGGTAGCCGCCTGCACGTTGGTGTCGATAAAGCGTGGCAGCCGCATGCCGCGGTTGCCCACGTAGCCGAGCGACAGCGCGATGTGGCCAGGCAATTCCTGGTCAACCGCGAGGTCGATCGAGTGCGAGTAGGGGTTGCTGAACTTCGGATCGATGCCGCGCGCTGCCAGCGGAGCCAACGATGCGCCAGTATTCTGTACCACCGGCGTCACTGCGCCATCGAACGGCGCCTGCAGTGCCGGTCCCGGCGGAGTGAACAGAACGCCCAGACTCGACGGAGCCCACGACGTGCTCGGTGTAGCGTTGTACTGCTGCTGGTAGACGCCGTTCTCCACACGCACCGTGTAGTAGGTCGAAGCCTGCGTCAATCCGTAGAACGTACCGTAGCCGCCGCGTACCACGGTGTTCGGCCGCGGATTCCAGTTGAAGCCGACACGCGGCTGAATCTGCCCCTTGCTGATGTGGATCGTCGACGTGTAGAGCGTCGCAAGATCGCTCGAAGTGTTCGGCTTCGGCGGCTGCGGGAACAGCTGCACGTCATAGCGCGCACCAGCCGAAACCTGGAACTTCGGGCTCACCTTGTAGCGCTCATCCACAAATCCGCTGATCACCTTCTGCCATGCTTCGTCCTTGCCCACGCCGGTAATTGGGTCGTGGACCTGTGTGAAGCTGGTGTAGTGCTTGCCGCCGTTCACGCCGTAGACGTCCTGCACCCAGTTCGCGAAAGCGCCGGTGGCCGTGCCTGGCGAGTAGCTGTAGATGCCGCCGCCCTGGAACAGATTGACGGCCAACTCGTCGATGAAGTTCAGGTCCACTCCGGCCTTCAGCGTGCTCTTGCCGAAGGTCTTCGAGTAGATGTCGCTGATCTGCCAGCGATGCTCATCCGGGAAGCCCGGACGGGGCAGCGCGTTCGGCATGCCGTAGGCAGCCATGCTGCTGATTGAAACCGACGGTCCGGGAGTGTTCTCGCCCGCCGTCTCCAGGTCGCGTGCCCACTGGAACAGAACCTGGTTGACTGAAGTCGGCGTAAGCACCGTGTTCAGGTTGGCGATGAAGAACCGCTCATGAATGTTGACCGGGCCGTTCTGCGTAACCGAGCCGTTTGATGCCGTGTTCGACGAGTTGTAGCCGTTCGGCTCCTGGAACGTATCCCAATTGAACTCTGCCGTCACATGGTTCTTCTGCGTTGCCTGCCAGTCGATCTTCGGGAAGAAGATGTTCTGCTTGAGCAAGCGAGGGAACTCGCCCTGGAGCTTGTAGCCGTTCATGCCGGCCAGGTCGCCCTCCATGTAGCTCAGCGCCGTCAGACACTGCGTCTCGGTCAGCGGTGATGCGCAATAGGTAGTCGCGCCCGAGTTGATCGAAGCCGCGATGTAGTCGAACGCGCTCAAGCCTCCGTAGGTCGAGCTGGGCACAGCCGCGGTCGAAACATAGAGCATCGGGTTCACCTTGCGGAAGCCGTCATAGGTGAAGAAGTAGAAGAGCTTGTCCTTGATAATGGGGCCGCCCACCGAGCCGCCGAACTGGTGCTGCTGGTGCACAGGCTGCGTCAGGTAGGCCGCCTTGAGCGCCGGAGCAAGGCCAGCAACATTGGCCTGCGACTTGATGTAGGAATCCAGCGCGTTCAGGTCCGGATAGCGCAGCAGGTAGAATAGATCGCCATGCAGCTGGTTAGTGCCCGACTTGGTGATCGCATTCACCTGGCCACCCGCTGCCTGGCCCATCGCCGCTGAATAAGTGCCGGACGCCGACTGGAACTCCTGAATCGAGTCGCTCGAATACACATACGGCGCACCCGAAGCGCGGCCGCGCGCCTCAGAGAAGAAGGCTTGGTTGTTGTTCGCACCGTCGATCAGGTTCGTGTTGTAGAGCGACGAGATACCGCGATAAGAGATCAGACCGCTCGAGCCGTCCGGTGCAACGTTGGGCGTCATCAACACCACGTTGTCGAAGCGGCGGCCGTTGATCGGCACGCTCGAGAACAGCTCCTGGCCAATCTCCTGCGCCGCGCCCATCTTCTCCGTGTCGATAAGCGGCGCTTCGCTGGTGATTGTCACCGTGTCCTGCGCACTCGCAACAGGAAGTTCCGCATCGATCGTCAGTGTCTGGCCCACCAGCACTGTGACGCCCTTGCGGTCCACCTTGGTGAAGCCCGTAGCAGCGACGATCACTTCGTAGTGCCCCGGCTTGAGGAAAGCTGCTGAATACGTGCCTGCCGATGTGGTGGCCAGCTCGCGCTTGATGCCGGTATCCACTTCGATCACGGTCACACTTGCATTAGGAAGCACCGAGTGATTCGGATCCGTAACGGTGCCGCTGATCGTGCCGAAACCGGCGTCCTGCGCATGGGCAGACGCGGTTCCAAGACCCAGGGTAAGCAGGCAACAGAAGATACCCCAGACAATCCGGCGGCACACCGCCGTAGTCTTTAGCTTGAAGGTCATTGCGTTCTGGTTCTCCTCAAGAATGATGCTTTCAAAAAGGTTGTGTTAGGTGATGCGCCGACGATGGATCGTTCCAGGAAGTGCCCACAGAGGTGCGAGCCGCAGAAAAACGCGCAGATGCGCTCTGCCAGTCTTCATGATTCCTTGTGCAGCTTGCTTTTTAATAAGTCTGGTGGTCCGGCTGAAATTCCTGTTGGATTGGCACCCCGCAGGTCCCCTTTCGCCGCCCCAGCACAGCAAGTCTGCTGGCTTATCTACATATAGACTATCGCAACCCATCGTGAGAGCACGATGAATTCGCCCTTTGATCGCCCAGGTCTGCGGTGACTGGCCGAACCCGCGCTTCTTCAATAGGATCAACCCATGCGCACGCAATCGATCCTCTCCTCGCTGCTCGCGGCTCTTGTTCTCCTGCCTTCCGCCTCATTCCTTCGCGCGCAAAAGCCCATCCCCGTCAAAGTCGTCGTTGTTGCCATGTTCGAAGTCGGCCAGGACACAGGCGACGGCCCCGGTGAGTATCAGTACTGGGTCGAGCGCGACCACCTCGATCACGTCTACCCGCTCCCCGCCGCCTACCACGCCGCGCGCATGAACGACTCCGGCGAGCTGGCCATCGTCACCGGCGCAGGCACCGCTCACGCCGCCTCCACCATCATGGCCCTCGGTCTCGACCCCCGCTTCGACCTCACCCACGCCTACTGGGTTATCGCCGGAATCGCCGGTGGCACACCCGCGCGCGTCTCGCTCGGCTCTGCCGTGTGGGCGCGCTACGTCGTCGATGCCGACCTCGCCTATGAGATCGACGCCCGCGAGATCCCCTCCGACTGGCCCACAGGCTTCATCCCCCTGGGCAAGACTCATCCCTACGAGACCCCTGTAGCGCCGCGCGAGAACCAGGCCTTCGCACTCAACCCCTCGTTCACGCAGTGGGCCTTCAACCTGACGAAAGACACGCCTCTCGCCGATCCCGACAAGCTCAAGTCCGCACGCGCAGCCTTCGACGGCGCCGCCTCGCAGCTTCCGCCGCGCGTCTTCCTCGGCGATGAGATCTCTTCCTCCACCTTCTGGCACGGCAAGCTCCTCGACGCCTGGGCCGACCAGTGGATGAGCTACTTCACAGACGGCAAGGGCCAGTTCGCCACCACCGCCATGGAAGACACCGGCTCTCTGCTCTCGCTTCGCTATCTCGCCGCCGCGGGCCGCGCAGACATCAACCGCGTCCTTGTCCTGCGCACCGTCAGCAACTTCGATCAGCAACCGCGCGGCATCACCGCCGCTGAAAGCCTCTCGCGCCAGCGCATCGGCACCTACAGCGCCTTCCTGCCAGCACTCGAGTCGGCTTACACCGTCGGCCACGTTGTGGTAAACGAGCTGATCACGCACTGGCAGACCTACGCCGATCACATTCCCACTGCACCGCCCGCCAACTGATACCGCAGTTGGCGACCATGCCCCCGGCAGTGCACAATGCTTGAGTTCTTCTCAGACACACTTCAAGGAAGCCTCAATGCACTCGGTCTGGTTCGGTGAGTTCTTCGGCACGCTGGTATTGGTTCTGATGGGCGGCGGCGTCAACGCCGGTGTCAACCTGCGAAAGTCCTACGCGGCCAACTCCGGCTGGCTCGTCATCACCACAGGATGGGGACTCGCCGTCCTCTGCGGCGTGCTCGTCTCGCAGGCCTTCGGCAGCGCTGGCGCGCACCTCAACCCGGCCATCTCCCTCGCCTCCGCGGTCACCAGCGGCGACTTCTCGCAGCTCGGCCTCTACTGGTCCGCGCAGATGCTCGGCGCCATGTGCGGAGCCGCGCTCGTTGCGCTTCACTACGCGCCCCACTGGCGCATCACAGAAGACCCCGGCGCCAAGCTCGGCATCTTCTGCACCGGCCCCGCCATCTCCAGCCCGCTCGCCAACATCTGGAGCGAGGTCGTCGGCACCTTCGTCCTCATCCTCGTTGCCAACGCCATCGGCTCACATGGTGTCTCTGCCACCGGCCCCGCGGGCGGTGTCGGTCCGTGGCTCGTTGCATCGCTCGTGTGGGGCATCGGTCTGTCGCTTGGCGGCACCACCGGCTATGCCATCAACCCCGCGCGCGACCTCGGCCCGCGCCTCATGCACTTCCTGCTGCCCATCCCCGGCAAAGGCCCTTCCAACTGGAGCTACGCGCCCATCCCCGTCATCGGCCCGCTCATCGGTGGCGTTCTCGCCGGCGTGCTGCTGCGCTTCGCGCATCTCTAGCCGTTCATCTCGACCAGAATCTTTCCAAACCGCGCCGGCTCCTGGCTCCACGCCTCCAAAATCGCCGGCGCTTCTTCCAGCGTCACCGAGTGCGTCACCATCTCCTCCACCGGAAAGCGCTTCTCCTCCAGCATCGCAATCACCGCGCGAAAATCTTCCGGCTGCGCATTCCGCGAACCGCGAATGTCCAACTCCTTCTGCACGAAGAGCCGCGTCTCATACGTCACTGGCTCCTTCGCATAGCCGATGTACACCACACGCCCGGTGAATGCCGCCTCCTCCACCGCCGCGCGAAAGGTCTGCGGCAGTCCGATCGCCTCGATGCACACATCCGGCCCGCGCCCCTCGGTCAGCTCTGCGAGCCGTACATGCAGATCCTCGCGCGCCGTGTTCACCGTCTCTGCAGCGCCTGCCTTGCGCGCCGTCTCAAGCTTCGCATCATCCACATCCACGCCAATCACCCGCGCACCGCGAAACGCGCTCCCTGCCACCGCGCCTAGCCCCACGCCGCCACACCCAAACACCGCCACCGTATCGGCAGTCCCCACATGTCCTCGAGCCGCCGCGTGAAAGCCAACCGTCAGCGGCTCCACCAGACACAGTTCTTTCAACGACAACTCCGCGCGAAACAACCGGTCCGCACGCACCGCCACATACTCCGTCAGCGCGCCATCGCGCTGCACGCCCAGCGTCTGGTTCTGCTGGCACGCATTCGGCCGCCCGCGCCTGCACGCTGCACACACACCGCAGTTCGAGTAGGGAGACACCGTCACCGCCATGCCCACCTCCCACTCTGGATACCGCGGATTCGCCCGTGCCACCGTCGCCGCAATCTCGTGCCCCGGAATGCGCGGAAAGCTCACCAGCGGATTGCGCCCGCGATAAGAACTCAGATCGCTTCCGCACAGCCCAACCCAACGCACCGCAAGCAGAACCTCCTCCGGCCCTGCCGCAGGCACGCGGTCTACTGAACGCACGACCGCTTTCCCCGGCCCTTCCAGCATCAACGCTTTCATCTCGCTCTTCCATCTCCTTTTACGCGAAGCAGCAGAATAGACCGTGCCGCACGTCGCACGCCACGCTGTATGCTGGGCTGTGGCAGAAAACACCCTTCTCCTCGATCCCCGCGATAACGTCCTCGTCGCACTCGCGCCACTTGATGCGGGCGTCGTCGTCTCCGGCGGCGTTACTGTCGTTGACGCCATCCCCGCCAAGCACAAGCTCGCCCTCGTCGAGCTCGTACCCGGCGACCTCGTTCGCATGTACGGCATGATCGTCGGCGAAGCCACTGCGCCCATCCCACGCGGCGGCCTGCTTTCCACGCGCAACACGCGCCACCGCGC
>Ga0318572_10000378_pt1 | contig 16517 bp, 13 predicted proteins | sample GRESIP089b5f20_FD_202528 | JGI IMG/M metagenome (GOLD analysis project Ga0318572, IMG submission 202528) | Tropical soil microbial communities from Luquillo Experimental Forest, Puerto Rico - GRE.SIPMG.089b5f20 | ecosystem: Environmental > Terrestrial > Soil > Tropical forest > Bulk soil...
TCGGCGATCGCGGCGATGTCGAGCACGTCCAGCGCCGGATTGGTCGGGGTTTCGAGGAAGAAGGTCTTGGTGTTCGGTCGCACGGCCTTGCGCCACTGGTCGAGGTCGGTGCCGTCGACCAGCGTCGAGGCAACGCCGTAGCGAGGCAGGTGCTCCTCGACGACATAGAGGCAGGAGCCGAAGAGTGCCTTCGACGCCACGATATGATCGCCCGCCCTGACCTGGCCCATCAGGGCGGTGGTGACCGCCGCCATCCCGGTCGCGGTCGCGCGCGCGGCCTGCGCGCCTTCGAGCGCGGCCATGCGCTGTTCGAACATGGTCACCGTCGGGTTGGAGAAGCGGGAATATTGGTACCCGGGCTCTTCGTTCTTGAAGCGCCTTTCCGCGCTCAAGGCGCTGTCATAGACGTAGCCTTGGGTGAGGAACAGCGCCTCCGACGTCTCGCCGAACTGCGAGCGCAGGATTCCGGCATGCACGAGCTGGGTCTCGGGGCGGTAGCTTCGTTTCGCGGACGCGGACATCAGGGTCTCCTTTGCCCGACAAAAAACCCGGCCGGAAAAACTCCGCCGGGTCCTACGCGTCCCCGGCCTTTTAGCGATTTGTTTTACGTGGCTGCAAGCCGGCCGGCTCAAATGACCACGGGATAACGATCCTCTAGCGCGATCCACGCCTTTTCGTCAAGACGGTCATCCGCTACATCCCTGGTCACCCGCGGGCAGAAGCGCGTCGAAGACGCGCGTAAACGCGCTTACGCCCCGCGGGTCCATCGCTCTTCACAAGAAGTCTTGCGAAGAAGATGGATTGCCGGGTCATAAGCGCGGTTACGCGCGTCCATAGCCCGCGAAGACGGGCGTCAACGCCCTTAAGGACGCGCTATGCCCGGCAATGACGCAACTGCGGAAAATGCTCGGGCGTCATCGGGGACTTAGCGTCGTGTCGCTCGCCTTTGCAGTCGACCAAAAAGGCATCCTGCCCGACCACATGATCGCGGCGCTCGCGGGCGATGGCGCCATCCTGCCCGCCTACGACTTCGTCCCCGACCAGATCCAGCCCGCAAGCCTCGATCTCAGGCTCGGCGAGGTGGCCTATCGCGTGCGCGCCAGTTTCTTGCCCGGTCCAGACACGACGGTTGCCGAGCGCATCGACGAGTTGAAGCTGCACGAAATCACGCTCGGCGACGGCGCCGTGCTCGAAACCGGCTGCGTCTACATCGTGCCGCTGATCGAAAGCCTGGCGCTGCCTGACCATATTGCGGCCGCCGCCAACCCCAAGAGCTCGACCGGCCGGCTCGACGTTTTCACCCGCGTGATCGCCGACGAGACCCGCGGCTTCGACCATATCTCGGCGGGCTATCACGGTCCGCTTTATGCCGAGATCAGCCCGCGCACGTTTCCGGTTCTGGTGCGCGAGGGCTCCCGCCTGTCGCAAATCCGCTTCCGCCGCGGCAATGCGCTGCTCGATGCCGAAGCGTTGCGCGCGCTGCATGCGCGCGAACGCTTGGTCGATGACGACGACGCCGACGTAAGCGAAGGCATCGCGGTGAGCGTGGATCTTGCCGGCCTTGGTCCCGACGGCCTCGTCGGCTACCGCGCCAAACGTCACACCGGTCTCATCGACGTCGAGCGCCGCGCGGGCTACGACGTCGCCGACTTCTGGGAGCCGATGCGCTCGCGCAAGGACCAGAGCCTCATCCTCGACCCCGACGAGTTCTATATCCTCGCCTCGAAAGAGGCGGTGCAAGTGCCGCCCGACTACGCCGCCGAGATGGTGCCGTTCGATCCGCTGGTGGGCGAGTTTCGCGTGCACTATGCCGGATTCTTCGATCCCGGCTTCGGCTACGCGGGCGCCGGTGGGCGCGGCGCGCGCGCGGTGTTGGAGGTGCGCTCGCGCGAAGTGCCCTTCATCCTCGAGCACGGCCAGATCGTCGGCCGACTCGTCTACGAGAAGATGCTGGAGCGGCCCCACTCGCTCTATGGCGAGCGCATCGGCTCGAACTACCAGGCGCAGGGGCTCAAGCTATCGAAGCATTTCCGAACCTGAGCGCGTATGGAAAAAGCAGCATGCTATCGGCTATGAGGAGGGTTCGAGCATCCCGATGAAGCCCGGCAGGGCAAGGGGTCCCGGCTGAGGGTGCCCGCGAGTGTGACGATGAATGAGGCCTGCTATGATCCGTGGCTATAGTGACCATGCCGCCAATGAGCGGACGTTCCTCGCTTGGGTCCGCACGGCGATTGCCGTCATGGCCTTCGGATTCCTTGTGGAAAAGTTCGACCTGTTTCTTGAGGTCGCCGCTCCCTCGTTGGCCGGCCGCACACTCTCATTGCCGGGCCAGAAGTTCGGCAACATCGCCGGACTGGCGCTCATCGTTCTTGGCACTGCCATGGTTGCCATTGCGGCGATCCGCTTTCTAGTTACCGCGAAGAACATCGACAGCGAAGAGCCGCATCCAGGTCCGGGGTCGCGGATCGATGTGGCGCTTGCTCTTTTACTGGTACTTCTCGGCTGTGCTCTATTCCTCTACCTATCCCACGCTCTAGTCGCCACGCAGTGAGCCGACTGGGGCAACGACACCAGGCGAAAGCGATCACTGGGCGGGCGGGAGAGGTCCCGGACTGGGTGCCGCCTAATGACGAACGAAACGCCCCACGTCAGCTATAGGATGGGATCATCTCATCGGATACGCCGACGACGCCGCGCACCCCTTCGGCGAGAGCGACGAGGGCCGTTCGCTCCTCGGGAGAGCCGACGAGTCCCCACAGATGGACGACGCCGCCGCTCACGATGATGTTGCGCGAACCAAAGTCGGTCCAGTCCTGATCGGCCAAGCGCGACAGCAGCTCCCGCCGGATCTCTCGATCTGCCTCCTCCGCCGACTCAGCCTGCAGGGATGATGCCAAGGCTTGAATGAGATTCGATCGGCTCACGATGCCGACCAGCTTGCCGTCCTTGATGATGGGAATACGCTTGATGCGGTGCTTTTCCAGCAGCGTGGCGATGTCCTCCAGCGAGGTCTCTTCGGAGGCTGACACCACGTGAGGCGACATGATCTCGCTCACCCGCAGTCCGTGTGCCTTGGCAAATTCCGCCGCGAGCATGGAACCGGGGGTCAGCGCCTCGAGCCACCACGGCCGCTGCTTCTCCGTCCCGATTTCGGTGCGGCGGACGAGATCCGCTTCGCTGATCACTCCGACCACCTTGCCGCCGTCATCGACCACCGGCAGTGCGCTGATGTCGTGTTCGATCAGAAGCTTGATCGCCGAGGCGACATCGGTCTCGGGTTTCACGGTCACGACGTCGCGGACCATCACGTCCATTGCCTTCATAGTGTCCTCCTCGACCCCGAGGGCGTTCCTCGATCGCGCCGCCTGCCCGATATGCGCGCGGCCGCCAAAGGGTGCCCGGTGCGCCAAGCCTCAAAACAGGTTGACAAACAAGACGTAGAGACTGGCGGAAAGCATGATGGCTGCAGGCAGCGTCAGCACCCATGCCATCAACAGATTGCGCACCGTGGCCCACTGCAGCCCCGAGCCGTTTGCCGCCATCGTTCCGGCAACACCGGATGACAACACGTGCGTGGTCGAAACCGGAAGCCCGTACATATCGGCGGCGGCGATTGTTCCGGCGGCGACCACCTCGGCGCAGGCGCCCTGGCCATAGGTCATGTGAACCTTGCCGATTTTTTCGCCGACCGTGACGACGATGCGCTTCCATCCGACCATGGTGCCCAGTCCGAGCGCGATCGCGACCGCGACCTTGACCCATAGGGGAATGAACTTGGTCGCGTTGTCGAGCGATCGCTTGTATGCGGAGAGCTTTGCGACCTCGTCCTTGCTGAGGTCGTTTTCCTTGTCCTTCATCAGGAAGCGGATCGCTTCCGATACGAGGTACATGTCGTTGCGGGTATTGCCGACCGCCGCGGCCGGGATCTGTGCGAGCGAGCCGTATTCGGCCACCTGCTTCGAGATATCCTGGATCAGAACGGCTAGCGACGGGTAGGTGCCTTCGTCGATCTTGTGCCGCGACACGTAGAGGGAGACGGCCGGACGCGGGTTCCCGATGACGTTGTAGCCGGCCGCTTTCTGCTGGACGATCGTCGCCGCCGCAGCGGACGTCGTCTGGAACTCCTCCATTTGACTGACCGGCATCGCACGATTGAGCGCATAGGCCGTGGGCACGGTGCCGATCAGAATGAGCATGATGAGGCCCATGCCCTTTTGGCCGTCATTGGAGCCGTGGGCGAACGAAACGCCGGTGCACGTCGCGATGAGGGTGCCCCGGATCCACCAGGGCGGCGGCTGATTGCCCTTCGGCTCGCGATAGAGGGCTGGATTGCGGACTACCAATTTCAGCACCAGCAGCAGCAGCGCGGCAGCGAAAAAGCCGACCAGCGGCGAGAGCAGCAACGAGTAGCCGATCTCCGTCGCCTTGCCCCAGTCGACGCCCGAAGTGCCGTCCTGCCCGTGCATCAACGCGTTCGCGACGCCGACGCCGATGATCGAGCCGATTAGCGTGTGCGAGCTCGATGCGGGCAGGCCGAGATACCAGGTACCGAGATTCCAGATGATCGCCGCGAACAGCAGCGCGAATACCATGGCGAAGCCCGCGCTGGTGCCGACTTGCAATATCAGCTCGACCGGCAGCAGCGAGATGATGCCGAACGCAACCGCACCGCTCGAGAGGACAACTCCGAGGAAATTGAAAAAACCGGACCAGACCACCGCAACCGGTGCAGGCATCGAATGGGTATAGATCACCGTGGCGACGGCGTTGGCCGTGTCATGGAAGCCGTTGACGAACTCGAACCCGAGCGCGATCAGCAGCGCCACGAACAGCAGAAGGTATGGCAAGTAGGTCGTGGTCTGCACGCCGGCGGCGTCGACGTCGACGTACACGCTGTACGCCATGTACAGAATGCCGGCCGCGAGGAATCCGAAGAACAGGATCAACACAATCGGATTTGACGGCGAGTCGAGCTTCGGTTTCTCTGCTGTCACCAAGTGCTCGGGACCGTGCAGCGTTGCAGCGACGTCGCTCATGGTTGCCTCGGAGGTAACGGTTGAGGGAACGGTTGGGGGAAAGCAGAGCCGCGCTGTGTGACAGGCATGTGACGCATCGCGTCTTGACGCAGTATCGATGAGCTCGCCGCCCCAGCGGGCGGCCGATCAAGCGCCATCACCAAAGCGTCATCGACGCAAAGGGCCCGCTGGTTGCTGGGTCACGAGCAGCCGATATCACCGGCCGGAGGGCGCGCTCCCTGCTCGGCACGCTTACTCGTGGTGCTCGGCGTGGTGTTTTGCGGCCTCGTGACCGTGATGGGTCGCGTGTAGTCCGTGCGCATGCGCCACATGGGCGTGATGGCCCGCTTTCTCGTGATCGCCCGCTTCGTAGTGCTTGGCCGCTTCACGATGATGGTGCGCAGCTGTCTCATGATGCTCGGCTGCCATCTCGTGATGGCTGCCACCCTTATGGGATTTCGCGCTCATGTTGGCTCTCCTCTCGCTCTGATCCATTGACGGCGGTCAGACTGCGACTGGAATCTGACATGCGTATGAACGTAACGATCGTGTCGGTGGATTAGCGGTTCCAGCAGCTATGCCGCGGATTGCACCTGCGGCAGCGCTGCGAAATGCTGTGCGTCCGCCAGCGCCCATTGCTCCGAATAGTGGGTATGACCGACACCGGAGAGCAGCTCGCGGTGTTCCAGGAACGTGTAAACCTCCGCGAAGCTCTTGACCTCACTCGGCGAGACTCGTTTGAGGATGTGCATGGGCCGAAGATGGCTCGGGTGGGCCAACCCAGCCGCGCCCACCAGCTCGCCCAAGGCGGCAAGCGTGCTTTGGTGAAATTGGCGGACGCGAGCGGCCTTGTCGTCGACCACGAGGGCCCATTGGCGCCACGGATTCTGCGTCGAGACGCCGGTTGGGCAACGGTCGGTATGACAGGATTGCGCCTGGATGCAGCCCAACGCAAACATGAAGCCCCGGGCTGCATTGCACCAGTCGGCTCCGAGCGCCAACAGGCGCGCGATATCGAAGCCGGTCACCACCCGCCCGCTCGCGCCCAGGCGAATGGACTGCCGCAGTCCTGCCCCAACAAGGCAATTGTGGGCGAGCACCAAACCTTCCCGCAGCGGCGTGCCGACGTGATCGACGAATTCGAGCGGTGCCGCGCCGGTGCCGCCCTCCGACCCGTCGATAACGATGAAATCCGGACGAATTCCAGTTTCCAGCATGGCCTTGCAGAGCGCCATGAACTCCCAGGCGTGGCCGATGCAGAGCTTGAAGCCGACCGGCTTGCCGCCGGACAAGTCGCGCAATTGCGCAATGAAATGCATCATCTCGACCGGGGCCTTGAACGCCGAATGGCGCGCCGGCGAGATGCAATCGACGCCGATCGGCACACCGCGTGCGTTCGCAATCTCCGCGGTCACCTTGGCGCCGGGCAATACGCCGCCGTGGCCGGGCTTCGCCCCTTGCGACAGCTTGATCTCGACCATCCTGACTTGCGGCTCTTGCGCCTGCGCGGCAAACCGGTCGGCGCAGAATGAGCCGTCTTCATTGCGGCAGCCGAAATAGCCGCTGCCGATCTCCCAGATCAGGTCGCCGCCGAATTCGCGATGATAGCGGCTGATGCCGCCCTCGCCGGTATCGTGCGCGAAGCCCCCGAGCTTGGCTCCCCGGTTGAGAGCGCGAATGGCGTTTGCGCTCAGCGCCCCGAAGCTCATGGCCGAAATGTTGAAGAGCGACAGGGCGTAGGGCTTACGGCATTCGGCGCCGCCCACCGTGATACGAAAGTCGTGACCTTCGACCGGGCAGGGAACGATCGAATGATTGATCCACTCGAAGTTGTTGCCGTAGATGTCTTGCTGAGTGCCGAACGGCCGCTTATCGAGCGCGCCCTTCGCTCGCTGATAAGCAACCGCGCGTTTCGATCGATTGAACGGCGTGCCGTCGGTTTCGCTCTCCAGAAAATATTGACGGATTTCCGGTCTGATCTTTTCCAGCATGAAGCGGATATTGGCGAGGATGGGGTAATTGCGCCGGACGCTGTGCTTGGATTGCAAGAGATCCCAAATGCCAATTGCACTCAATATTGCGCAAAGCGCAAACAACGCGATAAACACGACGTTATAGGGAATAAGGACTGCAAAGACGACGCTTCCAACCAAAGTTGCCACTAGCGCTGCAAATCTCATGGCACTCCCCATACCGCCGTTTGTTTTCGCGGGTGCTGTTGCGATTCTCTGGGAAGGATGTGCGCCCGCCGTCGATCGGGCGCAGGACGGCGGAATGCTACGTTCGGTGGATGACAGTTCCGTGTCAGCGCGCGCGCCAGGGTGGCGGCTAGGCGGAGAAGGCTGACCTATCGAAGCATTTTTCGAGACGCGACCAGTCTCCCTTGGGAAAGCGCCAAAGCCCTGCCTCGTCCCTATCGGTCGCTCTCGCGATGGACGTCGTGCACGACAATGCCTGCGCCTTCAACCGGCATTCTTAGCCACTCCTGCTTCTTGAGCGTGCGCTTGGTATCCTCGTAGCCGCTTTGCCAATGCTCGCGCATGGAGGTGCCCGAAAATTCATAATCCTTGGCATGCCCTTCATAAGCTTTCTGCTGGTAGATCAATTGCAGGATCGTGATCTCAGGGAGGCTTGCGAGCTCCTCTCGCAGCCGGCGCTCGTCGTCCGACAGCCGGTCATCGGAGATTTTCCGCAGCGCGGTATGAAGGCGGGCCTTCCACGTATGAATCCGTCGATAGACGTCGGTGTTGTAGCGCGTGCGCGAGGAATACATGATGTCTTTGTGACGCGCCATGACATCCTGGATGTCGCGCGGAAGCACGCCGCGCGCGCTGAAAAGATCGACCTGGAAGATGAGAGTGTTGAGCGGGTCGTCCTGGTCGAGGATATATTGCAGCGGGGTATTGGAGACGATCCCTCCGTCCCAGAAATGATCGGTTCCGATTTTGACCATGGGCAGCGCCGGGGGGAGGGCGCCGCTTGCCATCACGTGCTCCGATCCGATCGTCTCGTGTTGGTTGTCGAAATACACGAAGTTCCCGGACAGCACGTTCACCGCGCCCACCGAAAAGCGTGTTCTCTTTTCGTTGAGCAGCGAGAAATCGACCAGCTCTTCGACCGTCTCGCGCAGCGGCGCATTGTCATAGTAGCTCGTGGCGCTTTGAGCCCCGGCAAAGCTGAACCACGGGGTTGGATGGCGCGACGCGAAGAACCCGGGCTGGCCTTGAACCAGAGTCATCCACGAACTGGCCGCGTTGCGTGCCTTGCGAAAGACGTCGCCATCCGGCGTGTAACTCCAAATCTTGCGTTCGGTAATGCGCTCCCAAAACGTTCTCAGCCGCTTGAGCCGCCATTGCTTCGAGTTGCCGGCGATGATTGCGCAATTGATGGCTCCGATGGAGACGCCCGTCACCCAATCGGGCTCGATGTCGGCCTCGCTTAAGGCCTGAAACACCCCCGCCTGGTAGGCACCCAGCGCTCCTCCGCCCTGCAGAACGAGGGCGATGCGATCGCACCTTTCAGGCTTCCAACCGCGCGCCAGCCGCTGGTAGTCAATGCCTGTGGCCGCGACATCCATGGAGCGCTCCCGCTGACGCCCGCACCATGGAAGACGCCCTATGACGCCATCATGACACCGAAATGTCTTTGTCCGGCGCTGTTCGTCCGTCCGTCACATTGTCGCAAATTCTTGACCACGGCACCGATCCGGCTGTGCGCTTCGCAATCTCTCAATCCACGACGATATTGTTCTTTTTGATGACCTCGCCCCAGCGCTGCGCTTCCGCCTGGATGAAGGCCGCCATCTCGGCCGGGCTGTTGCCGATCGGCTCGACGCTCGCGGCGCGGAACCTGGCCTGCACGTCCGGCGCCTTGATCACGTCGACGGCGGCTTTGGCGATCTCGGCGGTCAATGCCGGCGCTGTCTTCGGCGGTGCCGCGAGCGCGAACCAGCCGGTAGACACGAGGCCCGGCAAGCCGGCCTCGGCCGTGGTGGGAATCTCGGGCAGCACCGGCGAGCGGCGGGTATCGGCAATCGCCAAGATCTTCACCCTGCCATCGCGGAAGGGCGGGCTGCCCGCCGCGATGTTCCCAAAGAAGACGTCGACGTGGCCGCCAATCATGTCGTTGAGCACCAGCGTTTCGCCGCGATAGGGCACGTGCACCATCTGCGTGTCGGTCATGCCCTGGAACATCATGGCGGTGAGATGGGGCGTGGCGCCGTTGCCCTGGCTGCCGAACGTCACTTTTCCCGGGTTCGCCCTGACATAGTCGATCAGTTCCTTGAGCGAAGTGACGGGCAGCTCCTTGCGCACGATGACGACGTTCGGCACTGAGCCGACCACGGTGATCGGCACGAAGTCCTGGGGTTTGTAAGAGAGGTGCTTGTAGAGCGCCTGGTTGATCGCGAGCGGGCCCGGCGGGCTGAGCAACAGCGTGTAGCCGTCGGGCTCGGATTGGTAAGCGAGGTCGGCGCCGATATTGCCGCCCGCACCGGTCTTGTTCTCGATCACGACCGGCTGTCCCCACTTGGCCTGAAGCTTGTCGCCTATGATGCGGGCCAGCACGTCGTTGATGCCGCCGCCGGGGAAGGGAACGATGAACTTCACAGTGCGGGTAGGAAACGCGCCTTGCGCAGCCGCGGAGGTCGCAACGAGCGCCGCAAAGATTGCGGCGACCCATGCCGCGACGAGTCCTTTCATTCCTGCCTCTCCCGCTCCGGTGACGTCTCGCAGTCCGCCATCAAGGTTGGTAACGTCCGCCGAAGGCCGGTTGGCTCTGGCCCAATCCAGGAAGCTCCCACACGCCCGCGCCGCCCGGATTCTTGTCGGCGCCGATATTGGCGTTGATCAGATACGGCCGGCGTGACGCAAGCGCGGCTCGCAATGCATCGGCAAGATCGGCGGCGCGGTCGACGTTCACGCCCGCGATGCCGGCCGAGCGCGCCATCGCGGCAAAGTCCGGATTGTAGGGTGCGCCGGTGTCGGGGTGGCGGAAGTCGGTCGCCAGCTCGCGACCGCCGAGATAGCCGCGCTGCAATCCGCGGATCGAGGCATAGGCGAAGTTGTTCCACACCACCCAGATGACCGGCAGATCGTATTCGACCGCGGTTCCCAGAACGCTCGCGTGCATGAAGAAGGCGCCGTCGCCACACACCGAAACGCAAGGCCGCTCGGGTGCCGCGAATTGTGCGCCCAAAACGCCGGCGACGCCGAATCCCATCGGGCCGAAGCCCATCGATCCGATGAGCGAATCCGGCCGCCTCGGATTGCAGAACTGGATCAGCCAGTTGTGGTGGACGCCAATGTCGCTCACCAGAATGGCGTCCTCCGGCAGCACTTTGTCGATCTCGTGGGCGGCGCGCTGGGGATGGATCGGCGAGGCGTCCTCGACAAATCCCGGCGCGATGAACGCGTTCCATTCACGGCGATAGCCGTCGATGGTGTCGAGCCATTTCGCGCGCGAGACGGCCGCGTCTGCAAGACCGTCACGCGACTCGAGCTCCGCCAGCACTTGGTGGAGAAAGGTACGCACGTCCGCCATCAGCCCGAGCGCGACTGGATAGTTGCGGGCAATCTCGTCGGGGTCGATGTCGACGTGAATGAGCCTGGTGGGCGGGATCGTGAACGAATAGCCAGGCAGCCACGAGCTCGACGTGCGGTCGTCGAAGCGCACGCCGAGCGCAAGCAGCACGTCGGCGGTGCGCGCGGCGTGGTTGGCCTGATAGGGGCCGTTGCGGGCGATGAGACCAAGCGCCAGGGGATGGCGGGAATCGATGGCGCCGGTGCCGCTCGCCGACCACGCGACCGGAATGCGCAAGCGTTCCGCCACCCGCAACAAGTCCGCCGCCGCGCCGCCGTATTTGACTCCCTGGCCGACCAGGATGACCGGCCGCTTGGCCGCGATCAGCATGTCGACGGCTTTCGTCACGCCCTCGGGATCGGCGCCGCAGCGGCAGGAGATGTTGGCGTTCCACTCTTCCGGCTTGGGGGTTTCCTCGGCGGCGGCTTCCTTGAAGATGTCGAAGGGAACATCGAGCACGACCGGCCCCGGCCGCCCGGTCACCATGGTCTTCCACGCTTGGCGGATCGCGAGCGGAACCATGTCGCCGCGCGTGGGCTGGAACACGCGTTTGCAATAGGCGCGCACTGTGGAAGGAAAGTCCGCCTGATAGTGGCGATAGAGTTCTTGAAACGCGCCGCGGTTGAATTGGCTGGTCGGCACGTTGCCGGTCACCGCCAGGAACGGCACGGAATCGAGATAGGAGTTGGCAAGCGCAATCGGCAGATTGGCCGAACCGGGACCGCAGGAGGTGAACGTCGCCGTCGGCTTGCCGCCGACGCGGTAGTACACGTCCGCCATGAAACCGGCGACGCTTTCGTGGTGGACGGAGACGGTCTTGATGTCGTCGGAGCGTTCGTAGAGCGCGTCGAGGAAGCCGATATTGCCGTGGCCGCACAGGCCAAAGACGTAAGGCACCTTTTCCCGCACGAGATAATCGACGATCACCTGACCGCCGTCGAGCATGTTCTTGGACATGGGCGTTGGTCTTCGCTGTTATTCCGGTTTGATATTCGCGTCCCTGATGATCTTGGTATAGCGCGCCAGCTCGGCCTTGAGGTAGGCGTCCCATTCTTCCGGTTGTGTGGCGAGGGGCTCCATTCCCTGCGAATCGAGCTGCGCCACGACGTCGGGCGCAGCGACCGCCTTCGCCACCTCGTCGCGGAGGCGCTTGGCAATGGCCGGCGGCGTGTTGCTCGGCGCGAGAATCCCGAACCAGCCGGAAATCTCGTAATCGGGCACTCCCGCTTCCATCACGGTCGGCACCTCGGGCAGCGCGGGCGAGCGCTTGGCGCTCGTGACCGCGAGAGGGGTAACCTTGCCGGCCTTGGCCTGCGTGACCATGACCGGCATGGCGTCGAACATCCCGTCGATATGGCCACCGAGGAGATCGTTGAGCGCCGGCCCCGCTCCCTTGTAGGGCACGATGGTCAGCTTGATGCCGGTCTTGGCCTTCAACAGCTCGGTCGCGAGGTAGAGCGAGCTCCCCGTCCCGCCGCCCGCGCCGAAGGCGAGCTTTCCCGGATTTCTGTTGGCGTGGTCGATCAGCGCGTGCACGCTCTTGATCGGCAGATCATTGCGCACGACCAGGATCAGCGGTCCGGTCGCCACTTGGGTGACGGGCGTGAGCCTGGTGAGGTCGAATGGATAATCGGGATGCAACGGCTGGGTGATCAGCACGCTGGTCGAAATGAAGAACAGCGTGTGGCCGTCGGCTGCAGAGCCCGTGAGTTCCCGCAACGCCGGAATGAAATTGCCGCCGGCTTTGTTCTCGACGAAGACCGTCGTGCGGAGGTTTTCGCTCATCTTCTGCGCCACGAGCCGCGCCATCACGTCGGTCGCACCGCCGGCCGCCAGCCCGACGAGGAGGCGGATCGGCTTGCCGGAAAGGTCCTGCGCGGTGGCCGCCGGCGGCGGGACGCAGAACAAGATCGCGCACGCGAGGAGACCTAACACCGTCCGACGTTGCATGCGGTCCTCCCTCGCTATGCGTGAGGCACAGCTTTTGCTCGACGGCGTCGCCGTCATGCGGCGCGAGAGCGCGGCTTACTCCGGCTTGATGCCATGGGCGTCGATGAACTTCGTCCAGTTTGCGATCTCGTTTTCGAGCTTCGTTTTCAGCGCATCGCCGGGAGCGTAGCCCGGCTCGATATCGAGATTGGCCAACCGTTCGCGCACGCGCGGATTCGACAGGGTGGTCGAAACGGCCTTGTCCAGCTTAGCCTTGACGGCGTCCGGAACTCCTCTGGGAGCGAAGAGTCCGAACCAGAAGCGCAGGTCTACGTCCGCGGTCTTGACCCCGGCTTCCTTGAGCGTTGGAACGTTCGGCAGGACGGGTGAACGCTCGGCGCTGGTGACCGCGAGCCCCTTGATCTTGCCCGCTTCGATGAGGCCCTTCGCGACCTGGATCGATGCCATGTTGAGGGCCACGTGCCCGGCGATCACGTCGTTCATGGCAGGCCCGCCGCCCTTGTAGGGAACGTGAACCGCGTCCATTCCCGTGCCCGCCTTTATTACTTCAAACGTCAGATGCGAGACGCTGCCGATGCCGGCGGAGGCGTAATTTATTTTCTGAGGCACCTTACGTGAATACGCGATGAGCTCGTTCACCGAATTGGCTTTGACATTGTTGGCGACTGCCAGAACCAGCGGCGATGTCGCGGCCGTTGCGATCGGGTCGTAGTGCTTGACCGGATCGAAGGACGAGGAGGTCTTCTTATAGAGGGCTTGGCTTATGCCGATCGCGTTTTCCGCCATCAGCAGCGTATAGCCGTCCGGGTCCGACGCCGCGACGTAGTTCCAAGCGATGTAACCGCCCGCACCCGGCTTGTTCTCGATGACGACGGACTGGCCCAGCGCCTCTCCCAATTCTTGCGTGATCTGGCGGGCAAACGTGTCCGTCGCCCCGCCGGGCGGGAACGCAACCACCAGCCGGATCGGCCGGTCGGGATAGGAGGAGGGGCTCTGCGCCTGTGCGGAGATCGCGGTGGCGAGCACGACGGCCACACTCGACCACCAGCGAAAGCGATTGCGCATGATCCGCCTCTTGGTTGCGTTGGCCGGCGCATGCCCGCTGAGCCGGAGTCCCATTGGATCACGCGCCGGCGTCTGCGTCGACGGGGTCGGACCTCGCAGCAAACACTTTATCGTCGCAGGGGGTCGCTTACATATTCGCGAGCAGCCAATCGCCGATATAATCGACGCCAAGCTGACGGTGATCGACTTGGCAGTGCTCGGCGCCACCCTCCTCGGCGGTGAAAATCTTGATGTGCTTTCGCTTCGAGCCGACCCGTTCGTAGAGCTTCTTCGCCTCGGCGAGCGGCACGATCCGGTCGTTCTCGCCGTGCAGCACGAGGAACGCGCATTCGATCCGCTGCGCGACGCCTTCGAGCGTGAACTTCTTCGCCCATTCGAGCGCGGTCTCGTTGTCGGGCGCGCCGACTACCCAGCGGAATTGGAAGATCGAGGTGGAGCTCGTGCGCGGATCAGCCGCGAGCTTGGCCTTGTTGCCGGCGACCCAATCATAAATGTTCCAATGCATGGCGCCGAACGCTACCGCCGCGGCGTAACGTTTCTCGAAGGCGGCAACGCGCGGCGCGTGATAGCCGCCGAAGCTGTAGCCCATGACCGCGACGCGTTTGGGATCGACCTCCGGGCGGGAGGCGACGTAGTCGTAAGCGGCGGTGCCGGCGACCTCGTAGTCGTGACGGCTGTGGATGTTGCGCAGCCGTAGCGCCTCGGCTTGGCCTGGCCCGTCGATGGCGAGCGTATTGATCCCGCGCTTGGCGAAATCGAGGCCGGCGAAGATCACGCTCATTTCCTTGGCGTTGTCCATGCCGTCGAACAGCACGACGGTGGGGCGTTGGCCGCTGCCCGCGCCGCGCACAAAATAGGCGGGCAGGCTCGTCTTCTCGTAGGGCACCTCGACGCGCTCGATCTCGGGATAGAGGCGCTCCATCGCCGCGTGATAGGCGCGCAGCGCCTTGCGATACATCGCCATCTTCTCGGTGCCGGGCGGGATGAAGCGCTCGGCGCTGTAGTAGTAATTGCCCGCGCGCATGTAGTAGTGGCCGGCGGTGATGTGGCGCCCTTCCGCGGCAGCGGTGTCGGCGACGCCGGCGACGCGGTCGGCCATCGCCGCCCATTCCTCGCGCCAGACCCGATCGAGGTCGGCTTCCGCGGCGCGCGCCTTAAGCCGCCGGCCCACGCGCTCGACCTCGTCCATGGCAACGGTGGCGTAGGGCACCATGCCCTTGACGATCTGCATGGCGTTGCTCCAGCGCAGGTTGCCGGGAAAATGCACGGCCCAACTATTTGCCGGCGCCGGCGCGCTGTCGTCCTCGGTCATCGCGTGGATCCTCCTGGCAAACACGTGCGGCGGTACGAATTTGAATCCGGCGACGTTCCGGTCGGACTTGGCGGGACGACTGCGCGCGTCACGGAGAAACGCATGGGCGCCTGCTTTTCCCCGTCCCGCATTCGCGTTATCCTGCGGCTTCGGGGCTGACCCTCCGAGCGCGGGCGTAGTTCAGTGGTAGAACGACAGCTTCCCAAGCTGTATGTCGAGGGTTCGATTCCCTTCGCCCGCTCCAGTTTTCTCAAATAAATCGGAGCATTTAGCGCCGCGCTGCTCAAAGGACAGAGGGAACAGAACGGGAAATCTCGGGAGCAAAACGGACGGGTCACGACGAAAAGTCCCGAGAAAGTCCCGAGCTGCGTTCCACTGACGTTCGCGGGAAGCGTACGCGGAGCGTCACGAGCAATGCGCCTCCCGCCGATGACGCGGAGCCAAACTAGGAATTTGGGGGTCGGGAGTTCGAATCTCTCCGGGCGCGCCATTTAATCTCCTGAGATGATTAATTTTTTGCGTCGCCCGCAAATCAGCCCAGACTAAACGCCGCGTTTTAGTCTGGATTTAGTCTGGGGAATTTTCGGTCTGGGGCTTCTCACGTTATGCGTCGTGGGCGGTCGCGCCGCTCAGGTGCGAGCTGACAGTAGCTTCACTGCGTTCTCGCAGACGTCCTGTGCCAAGCTGCGGCCTGTGCTCTTCATTCCTGGCCTCTCGCTCGCAGGCCGCGGACTCATTTAGAGTGAGAGTTTGGCCGGGTCGGTCGTGACGGGTCGAGGTTCGCGAGAGAGGCTCGCGGCGCTCGTCGCGGAGATCCGCGATGTCACGTTCAGCCGCTCGCGCTCGCGCCGGTCGGGACCGGACGAGCCTCTATCAAGAAATCACCGACAAGATCATCGCAGGGCTGGAGGCCGGCCGCGTGCCGTGGGTTCAGCCGTGGGGGACTGTGGCGGCGAAAGCGTCGCTCACGATGCCGAAGAACGCGGCGACCCACCGGCAGTACTCGGGGATCAATGTGCTCATCCTCTGGGGCGCGGTGATCGAGCGCGGCTTCAGCATCCAGAATTGGCTCACCTTCCGCCAGGCGCTCGGCCTCGGCGGCAATGTCCGCAAGGGCGAGCATGGCACGACGGTCGTCTACGCCGACCGCTTTGTGCCCGATGAGGAACGCCGCCGGGCGGAGCGCGACGAGACGAGCCCAATGCGATCCCGTTTCTGAAACGATTCACGGTGTTCAACACCGACCAATGCGAAAACCTGCCTCGCGAATTGACGAGCGCTCCCGCACCGGTTCCCGACGGGCTCATCCTGCCGCACGCCGTGGCATTGATCGCCGCGACCGGCGCCGACTTCCGCATCCGCGGCGATCGCGCCTTCTACAGCCCCATCCATGATTTCATTCAGGTTCCGCGGCCCGAGGCCTATTACGAGCCCATCAACTGGCACCGGACGGCCCTGCACGAGCTCGGTCATTGGACGGGCGCGGCGCAAAGACTCGATCGTGATCTCTCCGGCAGCTTCGGATCGAAGAAGTATGCCCAGAGGAGTTGGTCGCCGAGATCACGAGCGCCTTCGTCTGTGCATCACTCGGCATC
>Ga0318572_10000379_pt1 | contig 16505 bp, 15 predicted proteins | sample GRESIP089b5f20_FD_202528 | JGI IMG/M metagenome (GOLD analysis project Ga0318572, IMG submission 202528) | Tropical soil microbial communities from Luquillo Experimental Forest, Puerto Rico - GRE.SIPMG.089b5f20 | ecosystem: Environmental > Terrestrial > Soil > Tropical forest > Bulk soil...
TCGTTCACCTGACCGTTGAAGTCGTAGGCGGGCCGGTTGGCGTTGTAGGTGTAATAGCCGTCGATCAGGCCGCTGATGTCCATCGGCCCAACGCTCCACGTGGGCGCCGCGGCTGGAGCTGCTGCCGGCGCTGCAGCTGGAGCTGGTGTTTGCGCAGGCTCTGCAGGAGCCGGGGTTTGCGCGGTTGCAGTCACGGCCATGGCCAGCGCTGCGCCGGATACGGTGTAAAGAAGGCGGTTCAGGAGAGTCGCCACAATTCCTCCAATGCAAGGTGGTGGATTTTCGTAATGCTCAAGAATCGATCAGCAAAAGTTGAATCTGCCCTAAAGCTGCGCCCTTCCTCTGTGTTTGGCGCATACTCCACCCTGGACGGCTGCTCGGTTAGCTCACCGATCTTCCGTGTGGAGGTTCTATGTCGGATGCAGTCAGTAGTCCCATCCCTGCCCCCGAATTTGTCCGTCGTTGCGGATTGGTAACAGTAACGCAAACACTACATAAAGAAAGAATGAAGACCATCAAAAGATTTCCTTATGCCGTCAAATCACGCGATTTGACCGCTTCCAGTTAGCGGATTCCAGTACATCGATTTGCATAAGGAGAACATGAAGAAGCTGCTAAAATCTGTCTCACACTTCCTTCGTTGCATGCGCGCTGCCGCTTCACCCGAACCGGAATGCTGCGAAGCTGCTTTTCTTGAGTTGAGGCTTGTTGTTTCCAGGGCTTGCGAATGCAGTCTTTTCTGGCGTGCCTCTACACCCTTGTTGCCAGTTGCCGCCCCGCTATCAGGAAAGGACTGCAGAGTTGTCGAGCTCTTACATCCCACTTCGCACTGCGCTTGCCGGCCGTAGACCGCGTAGCGGCAGTTCGCTCGCGTTACTCTTCGCGCTCGAGTGCGCATTCGGCAGCGCTGCGGTGGTGCTGATTGGACTGCTGGCGCACTGGTTCCTGTGGATCATTCCGGTTACTGCGCTTCTTTTCCTGCTGGTGGTTGTACCCATCGCGTTGCTCTGCGGCTTCTGGCAGTCGGTCGTCGTTTCGTTGTTCGCGGTTCTGGTGCAGAGCTATCTGAGCGCGCGCCACGCAGAGTTCAATCCTGCGCGCGACCCTGCCAACACTGTTACGCTGCTCGCGTTCGTGCTGACGGCACTGCTCGTGAGCCGCCTTTCTGCACGCGTCACGGAGCATGCGCAGGAGTCGGAGTCGTGGGGTGGCCAGATGCGCGATCTGTACGAGTTCACGCGCCGCACCCTGCAGATGAATCCGCATGTCGAGCCCGGTGCGCAGCTGGCAGAGCTGGTTCACGAGATCTTTTCTCTCGAGGCCGTTGCCGTCTACGATGCAGACCTGCACGAGACATATCAGGCAGGCTTCTGGAACGATGACCCGCAGGAGCTCGCGCAGAATGTCTATCACTTTGAAACCTCTGACGACGATTCGGAAACCGGCATCGCACGTCGCGTGGTGCGGCTTGGCAATGTGCCCGTTGGCTCGTTAGTGGTGCGCGGGGATACGAGCCCACTGACGAACAACGCTATCGCTTCGCTGATCGCTATCACCTTCGATCGCTATCGCGCCTTTGCGAATGAGAGCCGCATCGAGACTGAGCGCCGCACCGAGCAGCTTCGTGCCACCGTGCTTGACTCACTTGCGCATGCCTACAAAACTCCGTTGACTGCCATTCGCGCTGCTTCGACGGGCCTGAGCGAGATGGGGCGCCTGTCGCCTGCGCAGGCAGAGCTGGTCGCGCTTATCGACGAACAGGCGAATCAACTGAGCGATCTGACGGCACGCCTGCTGACCACCGCGCGTCTCGATGCCGGCGAGGTGTCGGTCAATGCGGTTTCTACTACTGCAGCATCGCTGATTGAAGAGGTTCTCGCGAGCCTCGGTGATCGTATTGCGAGCTCGAAAGTGATCGTCAGGGTCTCTGAAGTCGCGCTCGAAATCTGCTGCGATCGCCAGCTAATGATCACGCTGTTGACGCAGTATGTTGACAATGCCTGCAAGTACTCAAACTTCGGCTCGGCAATTACGATCGGTGCTGTGCGCGCAAAGGCTGAGGTTTTGTTCTCCGTGCAAAGCTTCGGTCCTGTTATTCCCATGGCCGATCGCGAGCGGATCTTCGATCGCTACTATCGCGCGACGAACTCCGCCAGCCGTGCATCCGGGACAGGCATCGGCCTTGCAGTTGCCAAGCGCGTTGCCGTCATTCACGGCGGCTACGTATGGGTGACCAGCGACGAAGAAGAAGGCACCACATTCTATGCGGCCATTCCCGCGCCAGTTCAAAAGAGGAAGATTGAATGAATCAGCCAGCGATTCGCGTTCTCGTAGTTGACGATGAAACCGCCATCCGCCGCGCATTGCGGCCGCCTCTCGTTGAGTTGGGCTTCCAGGTCCATGAAGCGTCGCGCGGAGAAGAGGCCCTTCAGCTGCTCCACTCCACGCCCGTCGATGTTGTTCTGCTCGACATCAATATGCCGGGAATTGGCGGTATCGAAACGTTGCGCCGCATCCGCGCATTCGCTCCGCGGCTGCCCGTGCTTATGGTCACAGTGCGCGATGCGGAAGAGGAAAAGGTCGCCGCACTCGAGCAGGGCGCCGACGATTACATCACCAAGCCCTTCAGCATCCGTGAGCTCATTGCTCGCGTACGCACTGCGCACCGTCGCGTCCATGCGCCCACACGGCTTGAAGATGCGCCAATCGAGATCGGCGATATCCGTCTCACGCCAGCCCGACGCACTGTGACGAAGCGTAGCCAGCCCGTGCACCTCACACGCAAGGAGTACGACATTCTGTACTGCCTGATGAGCCGCGCAGGCCGCGTGATCACCTACTCGAAGCTGCTCACTGCGGTTTGGGGAGCCGACTGCCGCGAGGAGGTTGAGTATCTGCGCACCTTCATTCGTCAGCTTCGCAAGAAGATCGAAGACGATCCTTCGAATCCGACCTATCTGCTGACGGATGTGTATGTCGGCTATCGTTTTGCAGACGCGCAGATGCTCGCAGAAGCGCAGGAGAACGCCAATCGCGGCGGCGAGAAAGAAGTGCTTCTGCCCGAGCAACTCGATTAGTTTGCAGCCGGGTTGAATTGTCTACCCACGAACGTGAAAACGCCCCCAGTGCGGGGGCGTTTTCCATTTGCAAATTCAAGAGTCGATCGGTTGGCAGTGCTACTCGTCGTAGTGCAGCAGGCTGAATACGTCGTAGTCGGGGAAGCGGTCGCGCCCTTTAAGGAAGTCGAGTTCAACGGCAAAGCCCAGGCCTGCGATCTCGCCGCCAAGCTGCTTTACCAGCTTGACCGTGGCTTCCATGGTGCCGCCGGTTGCGAGCAGATCATCGACGAGCACGATGCGCTGCCCTGGCTTGATTGCGTCCGTATGGATCTCCAGCGTGTCCGAGCCATATTCAAGATCGTACGTCACGCGCGCCACTGCCGCAGGCAGCTTGCGCGGTTTGCGAACTGGCACGAAGCCCGCATTGAGCCTGTAAGCCAGCGCCGGCCCAAAGATGAAGCCGCGTGCTTCGATTCCCAGCACCAGGTCGATACGCTCCTCGATGTAGTGCGCGGCAAGCGCATCGATCAGCTGCGCAAAGCCGGTGCGGTCCTTCAGCAGCGTCGTGATGTCGTAAAACAGGATTCCCGGCTTGGGGAAATCCGGCACGGTGCGCACCAGCGCCTTCAGCGCCTCCACGTTAACTGGCTTCTTGCTCTCAGACATACGGCAGCTTGCTCCTGGCGGGCCTCTGGCCCGGGTTGAAAGAAATTTGTGCGGGAAGGGAACAGGCAGGTGGCGCGTCCGGCTTCCTCATCGATTATAAAAGCCTGGGGGCCGCGCCTTTTATGAGCGCCGCAGGGACTCCGGCTACCAGGCGCCCTCTATACGGAATGCCTCAAGGTCGCGCCCCTCGGCTTCATCGAGATAATGCTCGATAATCCGATCTACGCGGCTTCCGCGCGGTCCACGCCGTAGGCTGGCGCGAAGATCGTCAAGCGCCTCGGCCGTGCCGCTGGCAACAACCTCGACGTCGCCCTCTTCGGTGTTGCGCACCCAGCCGCGCAGCCCAATCTCGCTGGCCTCCCGATGGACAAACCAGCGAAACCCGACGCCCTGCACGCGACCTTGAACCAGGAAGTGAAGAACCATCGCAGCCAGTGTTGCAGACGCGCCCAATCAGTGCAACACCACCTCGGGTCTACCAAATGCCGGGGAACAGTGCCTTCACGCGGGTGCGATAGATTGGGTACGCGTTGGGAAATGCCGAGATCATTAACCGCTCTTCCTGACCGATCTTAATCGCTAACCCTATCGCAACCAGCGCCAAACCAGGAAGAACGCGAACCTGATCAACGGCGATCGCTGTCCCAACTGTGGCCAGCAGCAGTCCTGTGTAGATCGGATGACGCGTCAGGGCGTAAGGGCCGCGCGTTACCAGTTCGTGTCCTTGCTTAACCATGGGTCGCCCACTCCAGTTCGATCCAAGCGTTAGCCGAGCCCATATCGCATAAAGAATCCCAGTGCAGGTGACCGTCAGACCGAGCAGTTGCATCCCATCACTTTCTGGCCACATCGGTGCACTCATGACGCCTAGATGCTTCCAGCCGTAACCGATTAAGGCAAAACCGGTAGACAGGATTAAAAACTGCCGAAGGCGATCCGTGCCCGGCACTGTACGCAGCTTTGCCTTGGTGAAGGGAGCACCAGCCAGCCAGATCGTCGCCATTGCACCCCAGGCGACGGAAAATCCCGTTCCAATCGGAAAGTGCATTCTGTAGATCTCCCTCGGGTAAGTACGTCGTGCACTCTGCAGCAGTTCCCGCCATCGCGCTACACTGGAATCCACCATGGTCTTCGTGCTCGACAACTACGACTCCTTCACCTACAACCTCGTGCAATATCTGGGTGAGCTTGGCGCAGAGGTCACTGTGCGCCGCAACGACGAACTCACCGTCGAGGAAGTCGAGGCGCTCAAGCCGGATCGCATCCTTCTGTCACCCGGGCCGTGCACTCCCGGCGAGGCAGGCATTCTGGTGCCGCTCATCCGGCACATGGCCGGCAAAGCGCCGATTCTGGGTGTTTGCCTCGGGCATCAGGCCATCGGCGAGGCGTTCGGCGGGCAGGTCGTTCGGGCACACCACCTGATGCACGGCAAGACCAGCCCTGTTACACACAACGGCAAAGGCGTCTTTACAGGACTGCCAACGCCGCTTACATGCACGCGCTACCACTCGCTCATTGTGGCCGAGGAGACGCTGCCGAAAGACCTTGTGGTGACTGCACGTACCGACGATGCAGACGGCTCCGTGATCATGGGCCTTCGCCATCGCACACTGCCCATCGAGGGTGTGCAGTTCCACCCGGAGAGCGTGCTAACCGAGGGCGGCCACCAGATGATTCGCAACTTCCTGGAAATGTAGCGATGCCTATCCGCTCGGCCGTCAGGCTTACGCTGCTCGCCACCGTCGCGGTGTTCGGGTTTGCAGTGGCGACCGCGCAAACAGGACCTGGAACGGGCTCACCAGCTACGCCAATCGCCATCGTTTCTCTTGACAGCGCCACGCCCGGCGGAGCTGCCACAGTTGCCGGTGCCCTACAGGTCACGGGTGGCAAAGCGCTCATCGCCGCTAGTGGCGCGGTCACCGCGGGTAAAGCGAATACAGATGTCGTCCTGCCCCAGCGCGGCAGTCTCCGCGTGTGTGCATCGACAACAGTCAAGCTGGCGGCGGATACGAGCGCGCCTGCCAGTGAGATTCCTGGGCTGATGATCGCCTTCGACCGCGGCGCCATCGAAGCCAGCTTTTCCGCCGGCAGCAATGCGGACACCGTGCTCACGCCGGACTTCCGCATTCTCATCGGCGGTCCCGGCGCAACGCGTGTCAAGATTCGCCTCGCCGATCATGGCGACACTTGCGTGGACAACCCCGGCACGAACGCACCGTATGTTCTGGTCACGAGCGTCTTCGATGGCAGCCTCTATCGTGTGCAAGCTGGTCAGCGCGTGATGCTGCAGCACGGCAGCACGCACGAAGTGGTGGATCAGGAGCGCGAATCATGCGGCTGTCCGCCGCTGGAGCCAAAGGGGAATGACTTTCCGCTCGCGCAAAGCGAGGGGATGGCAACAATGGCCGAGCCAAAGGCTGGCCCTGTGACAGCAGATGGCAAGCCCGCTGTGGCCGCACCTCCGCTCGTGCGGGACGCGACTAAAATCCAGGAAGTCAGTTCGCCGGCGGTTGTCCCTGAGAGAGCAACCGCCGTCACACCGCCGCCTGCTGCTGCGAACAAGTCCGCAGAGAAGAAGCCGGGCTTCTTCTCGCGGGTTGGACACTTCTTCAAAAAGATCTTCGGTGCGGATTGAACTGGCGGTCAGGCCTTCGTGTTGACCAGCGAGCCGGTTGCGAGGCTTTTCAGGAAGCTGTCGAGTGACGTCTGCGCCGAACTGATGTCTCCTGAACTGAGAGCGGAGCCGATGTTCTGCAGCAGCTTCGCCAGAGAACTGCTTTCGGAAGATGTGGAAGAGGTTGATGAGCTGCTGTCAGAGGAGCTGCTGTCTGTGGAGCTACTTGAGAACGAGTATCCATTGGCGGAGAGAAGGCTCGTGAGACTGTCGTAGGCGGACTGAGCGCCAGACAGGTCTCCTGAGCTGATCGAACTGAAGAGATTGACGATGTCCTGCGTGTATTCGCTGGTGGTCGAAGTGGTGCTGTCAGTTGATTGCGTAGAAGACTGAGTGCTCGATGCTGTGAACTGGCTCTCGAGCGTGGTCAGCGCTGTCTGCGCGCCAGAGATATCGTTTGACTGGAGCGCAGAAGAGACACTGGAGATGAATTCGCCGAGCGGACTGTCGGAGCTGGCATTTGCCGGAGTCAGCTGCTGAACCTGAGCCAGATATTTCTCTGCGCTGGTGGTGTCGCCTGACTGAATGGATGAGATGAGGTTAGAGAGAGCCGTACCAAAGGCATTCATACTGCTTGTGGTGGACGACCCCGTCTGTGAAGTGGAGGAGAGGCTGGTGAGCAGGGAGGCGCTGCTTTGAAGTCCTGAGATAAGCATGGTGCATTGTCCTTTCACACGAAATACCCCAGGTCATACGCACAGGAAACATACGTACGCGCGGAGTTGACTGTGTGGACGAGGCGGCACCGTGAGCGGGTTACAGCCGTGAAGCACGCGCTTCAGCGCAGTTTCAAATTGGGCGATTACAAGAAGTGCTGGTCTATTTTGGAACGCCCCTCGGTAGTGTGAGGCCCTAGAGCCCGCGCGCCTGCTCGATGGCGCGGATGACGGCCTGCGCCTTGTTGATGGCCTCTTCATGCTCCTTCTCCGGCACGGAGTCCGCAACAATTCCCGCGCCTGCCTGCACGTAGCCCTTGCCGTCTTTGGCAAGCAGCGAACGAATGGCAATGCACGAGTCGAGATTGCCCGAGAAGTCTGCGTAGAGCACAGCGCCGCCGTAAGTGCCGCGCCGCGCCGGCTCAAGCTCGTCGATGATCTCCATGGCACGCACCTTCGGTGCTCCGCTCAGCGTTCCAGCCGGGAAGCATGCGCGCAGGGCATCAACTGCCGTCAGTTCCGGGCGCAGCGTGCCTTCAATGGAGCTCACGATGTGCATCACGTGGCTATAGCGCTCGACGAACATCAGCCGGTCAACCTTCACAGAGCCGAACTCCGATACGCGCCCCACATCATTCCGGCCTAGGTCGACGAGCATCACGTGCTCGGCACGCTCCTTCTCGTCGTGCATCATCTCGGATTCCAGTGCCTGATCCGCGGCCTCGTTGGCGCCGCGCGGGCGCGTGCCGGCAATGGGGCGATACTCCACCTTGCCGTCGTGTACGCGCACCAGTAGCTCAGGCGATGAACCTGCCAGCTCCACTGCAGACGTAGCCTTCTTCTTTGACTTCGATTTTGCGGAGCCGAGCGTGCCATCCGGAGCCACACGGAGAAAGTACATGTATGGGCTCGGGTTCACCGTGCGCAGCGCGCGATAGACCTGGAAGGAATCAATACCCGGCTCAACGTCGAAGCGCTGCGAGAGTACGGTCTGAAATACATCGCCGGCGCGGATGTACTCCTTGGTCTTTTCCACCGCCGCAAGGAACTGGCCCTTCCGCGTGCGATGCGCAACCTTCAGCTTGCCACCGCGCTTTATCGCGGGTAGTTTGGGCAGCGGCTGAGCCAGACGTTTTTCAAGCTTCGCAAGCCGCTTGACGGCGTTTGCATAAGCCTCGTCCGGCGTTGAGAGTGTCACGTCCGCAGTTACGATGATCCAAATCTGCTTGCGGACATGGTCGAAGGCCAGAACTTCGTCGAAGAAGAGCAGGCACGCATCCGGCACGCCCAGTTCGTCTTTTGCGTGATGGGGCAGGCGCTCGATCTGGCGCACGGCGTCATACGCGAAGAAGCCCACGGCGCCGGCGGTAAAAGGCGGCAATCCAGCGATCCGCGCAGGCTTATGCCCGCTGAGCGCCTCACGCAGAACGGCGAAGATATCGCCTTCCACATGCGCTGTGCGCTTGTTCTCAGTGATCGCGATCTGGCGGCCGCGAGCGACGATGCGCTTGTATGGATTGACGCCGATGAACGTGTAGCGGCCAACCTGTTCGCCGTTCTCAACCGATTCGAGCAGAAAGCACTCCGGCTCCGACCATGCCGCGCGCAGGAAAGCCGACACAGGCGTTTCCAGGTCTGCGGTAAGCGTGAGACACACCGGTACGAGCGTATGGGTCTTGGCGAGTGTGAGGAACTCTTTGCGGCTGGGCAGGGCGGTATGATGCGTGGCGTTCACAGGCACAAGTTTACCTTCTGTGGGTGCTCGGTTGGCGTGGGGTGGAATCTGCGGGGCAGGAACTGCGCTTGCAGACTAACGTGACGGCCGGACGGCAAACTCGGCAAGCCATCGCGTCACAGCTGCGGGAGGCAGAGGCCTGCTAATAAGGAATCCCTGCGCTCCTTCGCAGCCCATCTGGCGCAGCAGATCGTACTGTTCGCGTAATGCCACGCCTTCCGCGATCACTTCCATGCCTAGCGCGTGGCCCATTTCGATGACCTTCTCTGCCATTACGCGTTCGCTTTCGCTGGTTTGGATGCGCTCTACGATGCTGCGATCGATCTTCAGTTCGGTGGCGGGAACGTTCTGCAACTGCAGCATCATCGCGTATCCCGTTCCGAAGTCGTCGATCGAGAGATCGAATCCCTTCATGCGCAGCCGGGTCAGCACGTCGAGCGTTCTGGAAAGCTGCCTGGCCAGGCCGGATTCCGTTACCTCAATCGCGATGCTCCGTACAGGAACGTCAATCTGCGCCGCAAGATTCACTAACTGATCGGGGAAATCGAGATTCTGGAGCGAATGCATGGAGGCATTGATCGATATGCGAAGCTCAAACCCTGCAGCGATGTTGAAGTTCTTTATGTCTTCCAGCGCCAGCTTTGCTGTGTCCCAGCACAAGTCGTCGATCAACCCCAGGCCCTCGATGCGTTCGATGAAGTTGCCCGGAGGGATCAGACCCAGCTCCGGATGCTGCCAGCGGGCCAGCGCTTCGAATCCGGTCAACTCGCCCGTATCCAGGCGAATCTGTGGCTGGTAGTAGTTGACGAACTCATTGCGCGCAATTGCCCGGCGCAGGTCATCATCTGTCAGCGCAAGCGGCGGCTGTTCGATCAGGATCTCCGGCTGCTCCGTGGATGCCAGCGCCTCCAGCATCGTCTTCAGCTGGTCCAGAGGCACCGGCTTTTGCAGATGTCCTATGACGTTCAGCCCCAGGCTCAGGGCAAGCTTCTCCGCCGTCTCCAGCACGCGCCTATCCATGCCACTCATCAGCAGGATTCGCGCGCGGATCTGGTGTTCTCCCAGCAGGCGCAGCACCTCGATCCCGTCCATGCCAGGCATCATTAAGTCAAGCAGAATCAAAGATGTGGAGGACGTTACCAGGGCTGGGAAGATCGTGGGATCGTGGGTCGTGGCACAATCGAATCCCATCGTCTTCGCCAAGGCCGCGACGATTCCGCACACGGCGTCATCATCGTCAATGACGAGGATTCGATCAGCACTTGCCATTTCGTCGCCTGCTCTCCGGGACATGTCGTATCGAACTGGCTGCTTTCTATGCCCGTCGCTGCGAATGGGCCCAGAAAATCTGCAATGAGTGTAGCTTAGACCAGTTTTCTTGGTTACTGACAGTGACCAACGTGTTACATCGTTCGGTTTACTCTGATGGTTCTTTCCCTGCCCGGCTCGGCTTGAGAGGGTCCGCTCGGCCGGCTGACTCGTAAGGGCCGGGCCTTTCTCCCGCATCTTTATTGTTCATTATTTGCTCTGTGCGAGACTGGAGCGAAGGTCGCAGGGGTACCGAAGGGGTTGCGGCCCCCCTGTGTCCGGCTTGACGCCGTTTTGGCGCTGGGCCTAGACTCACATGGGTTTGGGCGTTTGGCCATGATTGACCTGCGCCCGCCGCGAGCTTTTGCGCAGGATGAACTCAGGCGCCGCGCTCGCTGGAGAATTGGAGAAATTTTTATGCCGACACCACAATCCGTGACGCTGGATCAGGAGATTAACCCATGGGAAGCGCAGAGCGCGCGGTTTGATTTTGCCGCGCGCAAGTTGAACCTCGACGACAATCTGTGGAGGCTATTGCGCACCCCAGCCCGGGAGATCATCGTTCATTTTCCCGTCACTATGGACGACGGCCGGATCGAGATGTTTACCGGCTTTCGTGTTCAACACAACATTGCCCGCGGACCCGCCAAAGGCGGCATCCGCTACTCGCCCGATGTGACACTCGACGAAGTACGTGCGCTCGCCAGCTGGATGACTTGGAAGTGCGCGGTAGTCAACATCCCCTTTGGCGGCGCCAAGGGCGGAGTGATCTGCGATCCCAAGAAGATGAGCGTTGGCGAGCTCGAGCGCATGACACGCCGCTACACTTCAGAGCTGATCGATTTCATTGGGCCGGAGAAAGATGTTCCCGCGCCGGACATGAATACCAACGAGCAGACCATGGCATGGATCATGGACACCTACTCCATGCACATGGGCCGCACCGTCACCAGCGTCGTCACCGGCAAGCCATTGAACATCGGCGGGTCACGCGGCCGCGTGCAGGCAACCGGGCGCGGCATCATGGTGATTTGCGATGAGAGCCTGCGCTATCTCAACATGTCCATCGACAACTGCCGAGTCGTTATCCAGGGGTTCGGCAACGTCGGCTCAAACGCCGCCCGGCTCATGATGGAGCACGGCTACAAGATTGTGGGCATCGCCGAGAAAGATGGCGGACTCTACAATCCCAACGGAATCGACATCAACGCGCTGTCCGAGTACAAGTACCGCAACGAGACCACCCTCGGATTCCGTGGCGCAGAGGCGATGCCGAGCGAAGAGCTCATCGTCTCCGACTGCGACCTGCTCATTCCCGCGGCCACTGAGAATGTCATCACCAGCCGCAACGCCGATAAGATCAAGGCGCGCGTTATTGTCGAGGGCGCCAACGGTCCCACGACTGCCGTTGCTGACGAAATTCTGGCCGACAAGCGCATCTTCGTGATGCCCGACATCCTGGCCAACTCCGGCGGCGTGACTGCCAGCTACTTCGAGTGGGTGCAGGATCGCCAGGGCTACTTCTGGAAGGAAGCCATCGTCAACGAGCAGCTCGAAACCATCCTGCGCGATAGCTTTGACGATGTGGTTCGCTACGCCGAAGCGCACAACGTGAACAACCGCATCGCTGCCTACATGCTGGCAATCGATCGCGTTGCGTTCACCATTCGCCAGCGCGGCATCTACGCGTAGTTTGCCGAGAGGCTGAAGTTAAGAGGGGGGAGGAGCCGTTGGCTTCTCCCCCTCGCTGTATTTATGCGTCGTCGTAGTCCTCTGTCAGCGACTTGAGAAACGCTGCAAGCGCCGCGATATCGTCGTTCGTCAGATGCATGTTGGCAAACTGGGACGGTGCATTGCGCAGCGTGCCCTGGTGTGCCAACTGCGAGCTCTGGATGTAGAAGCTGATGACCGCTTCAAATGTTGCGCGGCTGCCATTGTGAAAGTACGGTGCCGAGTCCTCAAGATCCCGCAGCGTCGGTGTCTTGAACTGCGCAATGGTGCTGGCAAGCCCCGCATCCACTGAGCAATCGCGCCCCGTAGAGCAGACGATGGACTTCAGAATCGATTGCGGTCCGGACACATCTGGATTCTGGTAGATGTTCCACATGCCGAGGTCAGCGTAGCCCGAGTTTGAAGCGGACGCAGCGCGACGGAAGGCCTCGATTGCATCAGGGTGCGCACTGCTTGCCGGCATGTACTGGTTGAAGTTCGCATTGCGTTCCGTCAGCGATGGCACATGCAGATTCGCGAATGCACCCGAGCCCCAGACCGCGTCGTACTCATCCTGCGAAACGCCTGTGTTGTGGAACGAAAAGTCCGTAAAGTCTGGCGGAAGGTGACAGGCCGCGCAGTTGCCCGCGTGCTGGTCGTCGCCGCCGGAGGCTGATCCGATCTTGAGGAAGATAAGCAACCCTTGCAGTTCCTGTGGGCCAAACTGATACGTCTGATCGTGATACTTGAACGAACCGTCTTTTGCCGTGATGTAGGTGGGATTCGATAGCGCGACCAGCTCGCTGTAGAGCCGCTGATTGTAGTGAGCCTTGGTCTCACCAGCGAGCGGCTGCACAGGCAGATGATTCACGCGCAGAAAATTGTCATACGGCGAACCGATGTAGCGCCCGTATTCATCCTGCTGGAAGAGCAGATCGCGCATGTAGGTTGCAATGCATAGCGCCACTTCATCCAGAATCTGCTGATCGGTCGCCTTCGATACATCGAGTCGTTGCGACGAAGGCAGCTTCAGATCAGACGTGATGCGCGAGTCCGTGCCGAGCATCAACACGCCGTATGACAGGCTGTTTGTCCTGTCAGCGGCAAGCTGACTCGAGCCGTCATCCTCGCGAATCACGCGGGCAATATGCGCGATGGCCTGCGCCTGCTGCGTCGGACCCCAGCCGAAGTTGCGGCCCGTGAGCGTGCCCTCCACCAGTGCCTCCGGTGTGGCGAACTCACCATCGAAGTGCAACAACTGCGCGCCACTCTGCAGCGATCCAACCATCTGCATTGCATTGCGTGGGGTGTGATCGAAGCCCGTCATCACGCGCGGAATCGGGCTATGTGTCGTGAAGTCGGCGTAGGTGCGGTTGCCCGCGTTCGTCACTCCCTGGAACTCCGTGACAAAGTGGCAGGAGCGGCAGTTGATCGACTGGCCCGCAAACGGGCCGGGCAGTGTTGTATCGCCGTCCTCCACCGTAGCGACAACTGGATCGCCGGTTGTGAGCGGAGCATTCACGCCCGTCATATGGGTAGCGAAGTACTCGGCAAAGCGGGTATCGAGGAACAGCCGCTCGCCGATCGAGTCGGCTGCAGGCGTCGAATCTGCTTCGGTAGGGAAGGCCGGGGCATTGCCCGCGGTACATCCGATGACAAGGCTGCTCAGTGCGAGGCCAAGCCCGGCGATGAGCACATTGATGCGCGCACTCCGGTGCGCACTGCGTCTTTGCACAGCGTTCTTCATCACAGTTGGTCTCCAGAGGTTGTCGTGCTAGGGTCGGTCTTTCGTTTCAGCGGGCAGGCTGCGCAGATAGGCGATGATCTGCCATCGCTCCGGCTCCGGTAGCGCGCTCCACGAGGGCATGCCTTTCCATGTGCTGCCGTTCTTTAAGAGCCACGCCAGCTCACCGTCGGTCGCGTGAGAGATGCGCTCGCTGCGAAGACTCGGGCGTCCGTGCCGGCCCAGTGCGTCTTCGCCGTGGCATTTGGCGCAGTTGTCCGTGAAGAGCAGCTTGCCCGCCGCGGCAGCTTCGGTCTTGCTGGCGTACGGGTTCACGCGTTTGCGATCCGCGTCAGGGACCTTGCGCAGCCAGGCGCCGTCTGCAGCCAGCAGCGCCGATGCACTCAGGAACAGCATGCAGAGAGCGAGAGATGTGCGCTTCATCGCGACCTCCGGAAGAGATCGCGGAACTGCTGAATCTCATAGGACACGCGGAAGCGCCAGAGCACGCCAACACTGTTGTCGTTCAGCCCGAACTGCGGAGAGAAGCCAAGCAACGGACCGTGCGGCAGGTTGAAATTCACCGAAGGCCCCGCATAGTGCGACGTGGCATCGAGTCCGAAATCGTGTGCGGTAGCAAGCCCGCCATACAACTCCGCACCGGCGCTGAAGTTTTGGCGGCAGAAGGTGCACGCGCGCCCACGCGCCAGCAGGCTCAGTGGCCGGCTTGCCGCCACCGAATAACCAAACTCCCACGGCTCGTTCTTTACGTTCTTCTCAGCGATAAAGTTTTCTGAGAAGTTCCATCCCTTCACGTCGCTGGAGAGGATCAACTTGCCCTCGAGCGAGCGCTCAATCTCCCGCCGCGTCTGCCAGTTGTTCAGTTGCAGGTTGGCGATGCTGTCGTGGCCCACCACTTCGAGAAGGCTCTTGTCCGCCGAGTTGTGGTCCTCATACTCCAGATACAGCACCGGGTTGATCCAGTGCTCCGTAGGCAGCACGCGAAAGCGGTTTTCCCAACGAAAGCCGGTGAAGACAGTCGAGTCGTTCTTCGTCGACTGTCCTTGCAGGTAGAGCTCCGTCGTCCACCAGGCCGTGGCGCCGTACTCCAGCTCAACCGTCGGGCTGAAGAAGGCATTGGCGTCCTTGGGCGAGGCTGTCAGCCCCTTGAACTCCACATCAAGATTTCCGGGCTCTTCCAGTGCGCTGGAATAGGTGACGAAGTATGGCGGCTCCTGCGCCCGTGCAATGGCGCAGGAGCCGGCTAAAGCTAGCGCCAGGGCAAGCCCTGCGCGAAAAAGCGAGGTCGCGGACATAAAACTGCAGTTGAGCTCTCTGCGCACGGGAAGATCCCAATGCGCACTACTGCGCCGCCTCAGGCGGAGCGCTTGCCAGGCCATGCAGAATCCCTCTCTGGATTAGGACCAGCGGTTCCGCTATGCTAGGGGAACCGTCAGCTCACGGGTTGTCGGTTGCGCGGTCCTGGTGGCGCTTCGCCAAAAGTCCACCGCCAGGGCCGCCTTCGTTTTTCAGTGCCCCGGATGCCGTAGAGGCAGGGAGGCGGTCAAAGCTGGAAGGTTTTTCACCTGAACTGCGCCAGTCGTCAGGGCCCTGAGGGCGGGGAAATTGAACTGCGACTGATTTAGTCCTATATCAACCTAACACAGCCACTACTCCTCCGCAACACAGGCGCAGCCAGCTTTTTCTGTTTTGGCTGATCTCCGTATCGGTACTGAAGCGTCAGCAGCGGCATCATTCGGCATGCGTTGCCAGCGAACGCGTTTATAGTTGTCCTAAGGCACTCCTTCCAGTCGATTCGCAGTCCAACGAGCGTGCGCTGCGGAGCAAGCTGGGCAGAGCAGGTAAACCGGAGCCCGATGAACCTACCCAACTCCATCACGATGTCGCGGATCGTCATGATCCCGCTGCTTTTGTGGATTCTGTCACCCCATTTCCCGTATCAGGCGTCATGGGGAGAGCAGGAAGTGCTGGCGTCGGTTCTGTTCATCCTTGCGTCCATTACTGACGGGCTGGATGGATACCTCGCGCGCAAGCGCGGGCAGATCACCACAATGGGCATGCTGCTGGACCCGTTGGCCGACAAGATCATGGTGACGGCTGCGCTGGTAGCACTGGTGGCCTACAACCCCGAGGTGATCAAGGTTTGGATCGCCGTCGTCATCATCGGCCGTGAGTTCCTGATCTCTGGTCTGCGGTCGATCGCATCGTCGGAAGGCTACACCATCCAGGCCAGCGACCTGGGCAAGCTTAAGACAGTCATCCAGATCGTCTCGGTTGTCTCGGCGATCCTGGCGCACCGCTGGTACGACTGGCAGTTCGGCTATCTGGTCATCCCCGTCAAGTGGATCGCCATCGCCGCTATCTACTTCACGGTGCTGGTCTCCACAATCTCTGCTATCGACTACTTTGTCGGCTTCTGGAAGCAGATTGATCGCGCGTCGAACGAACGCCGCAAGACTTTTGTCCTCGGACGCCGCAAAAGCCCCAGCATCTCCTGATGCCCGCTGCAAACAAAACGCCCCGGCCGAAGCCGGGGCGTTTGCTTTTGGTCCAGAAAGCAGCTAAGCCAGCACTGCGACCGACTCCTGCTGTACAGCCATCGGAACCGCCTGAGGCGCATCCGCCGCAGGCGCTGCGCCGACAACCGCTGCCGGCTGCGCCGGTGCGTGCACGCCGCGCGTGAGCCGATGGACGAAGTGGTACGGAGGCCACGGCCCGGACATCTGCATCTGGCAGTCGCGCATCATCGCGCTGGTCGTGGTGAACTTGTTCTGGTAGCGCTCCACATGCTTGCGATCGATGAGATGCGAGATTTCGAGCACCATCTTTCCGCTATCGGTCAGCCGGCAGCTTACCTCTTCGTCGAGCGGCATAAACAGCCGGTGCATCTGGAAGCTGACGGCGCGGGCCCGTGTCTGGCGCTCGCGCTGGCGGGTTGCCGTCTCGCGCAGAT
>Ga0318572_10000381_pt1 | contig 16497 bp, 17 predicted proteins | sample GRESIP089b5f20_FD_202528 | JGI IMG/M metagenome (GOLD analysis project Ga0318572, IMG submission 202528) | Tropical soil microbial communities from Luquillo Experimental Forest, Puerto Rico - GRE.SIPMG.089b5f20 | ecosystem: Environmental > Terrestrial > Soil > Tropical forest > Bulk soil...
CTGGGATCCTGACGAGGCCTTTGACCGGCTGCGATCCGAGCACCGCCGGGTGCTGGAATCGCACCCCAGGGCGGTGGGTCTGTCCGCCGGCATGTCCAGCGATTTCGAAATCGCCGTCAAACATGGTTCGACATGTGTGCGTGTCGGTACCGCGCTATTGGGTCCGCGGCGGCTACCGTCACCGTGAGTAGTCACTGTAGTCACATCTTCATCACGGACACCACAACTCCCAGGGGCTAGAAGGGGTTACGCAATGAGCACACTGCACAAGGTCAAGGCCTACTTCGGTATGGCTCCCATGGAGGACTACGACGACGAGTACTACGACGACCGCGCACCCTCCCGCGGTTTCCCGCGTCCCCGGTTCGACGAGGGGTACGGCCGCTACGACGGGCGCGACTACGACGACCCGCGCGGCGAGCCCGACTATCCGCCCAACAGCTATCGCGGCGGCTACCCGGACGAACCTCGCTACAGTCACCCCCGTGAGTTCGAGCGGCCCGAGATGAGCAGGCCACGCCTCGGGTCGTGGTTGCGCAACTCCACCCGCGGCGCGCTGGCGATGGATCCACGCCGCATGGCGATGATGTTCGAAGAGGGCCACCCGCTGTCGAAGATCACCACGCTGCGGCCCAAGGACTACAGCGAGGCACGCACCATCGGCGAGCGGTTCCGGGACGGCACCCCGGTCATCATGGACCTGGTATCGATGGACAACGCCGACGCAAAGCGGCTGGTCGACTTCGCGGCCGGCTTGGCCTTCGCGTTGCGCGGCTCGTTCGACAAGGTCGCGACCAAGGTGTTCCTGCTGTCGCCCGCCGACGTCGATGTATCGCCGGAGGAGCGTCGCCGGATCGCCGAAACCGGCTTCTACGCTTACCAATAGCCGTATCCGCCCGGGTCAGGCACGCGCTGCGCTCGTCCGGGCCCACGCGAGATGTGTACACGCACCTCGGAGTCGGTAGGCTGGCGAAGGCCGCTCTCGTGAGCGGCGACCGACGTCGTCGGTCATCCCATCGTCAAGGTCGGGGCTTCGGAGTTGGTGCTGTTCTTCAAGATCCTTGGGTTTGCGCTGTTCGTCTTCTGGCTGCTGCTCATCGCCCGGGTCGTCGTTGAGTTCATCCGCTCGTTCAGCCGTGACTGGCGTCCCACCGGCATCACCGTGGTCATCCTGGAAATCATCATGTCGATCACCGATCCGCCCGTGAAGCTGCTGCGCCGGCTGATCCCACAGCTCACCATCGGAGCGGTCCGCTTCGACCTGTCGATCATGGTGCTGCTGCTGGTCGCGTTCATCGGCATGCAACTGGCGTTCAGCGCCGCGGTGTGAGGCATGCTCGCCGCCACCCGAAGCCGGGAAACGGTTCGGCCACGTTTTAGCGTCGGTTTGGCGCCCGCGATTTAAAAACTTTAAGGATTTGGTTTTTATTGCTCTCAGCGTGTGAAATTAGTTCTTAATTATTGGGCCTCCGGCTACCGCCGGGTCTGATGTGACAGGATGGACGGCAGTTGCGCGACGGCAACCACTCCGTTCTACACTTTCCAGATCGTTTGACAGGAACTCAAGGGGACGAACAATGCCGCTTACACCAGCCGACGTCCACAATGTGGCGTTCAGTAAGCCGCCCATCGGCAAGCGCGGTTACAACGAAGACGAGGTCGACGCCTTCCTCGACCTCGTGGAAAACGAATTGACGCGGCTCATCGAAGAGAACTCCGACCTGCGTCAGCGGATAGAGGAGCTGGACCGCGAGCTCGGCGGCGGGGCCGCGGCCGCACCCACGCAGGCGATTCGTACCTTCGAGCCCGAACCGGCACCTGAGCCGGTGCAGCCGGTGGTGACACCGGAAGCGGCTGCCGCGGGAACCAACGAGGAACAGGCCATGAGGGCCGCCCGGGTGCTGACCCTGGCTCAGGACACCGCCGACCGGCTCACCGGCAACGCCAAGGCGGAATCGGAGAAGATGTTGGCCGACGCGCGTGCCAACGCCGACCAAATCCTCAGCGAGGCCCGGAGCACCGCCGAGACCACGGTCACCGAGGCCAGGCAGCGCGCCGACGCGATGCTGGCCGATGCCCAATCACGTTCCGAGACCCAGCTGCGCCAGGCCCAGGAGAAGGCCGACGCCCTGCAGGCCGACGCGGAACGCAAGCACTCCGAGATCATGGGGACCATCAATCAGCAGCGCACCGTGCTGGAAGGCCGCCTCGAGCAGCTGCGTACCTTCGAACGCGAGTACCGCACCCGCCTCAAGACCTACCTGGAGTCGCAGCTCGAGGAGCTTGGCCAGCGCGGATCGGCGGCACCGGTCGACTCCAGTGCCGAGGCTGGCGGGTTCGACCAATTCAATCGGGGTAATAACTAGCCTCAGAACAGTGCCGGACCCCATGGTCGGCACATGCAAACCGCAGCGGGCCTGTAGTCCCGCTCGTCGGCTGGAGGATGACCGATGCTGATCATTGCGCTGGTACTAGCCCTGATCGGGCTCGTCGCGCTGGTGTTCGCGGTCGTCACGAGCAACGAGCTGGTGGCATGGGTCTGCATCGGGGCCAGTGTCCTGGGCGTGGTGCTGCTGATCGTCGACGCCCTGCGGGAACGCCAGCGGCGCGACACCGGCGGCGAAGACCAGGAAGCCGAAGCCGGGGATGACGAGGACGCCCTAGTCGACTACCCCGACGAAGTCCGGGACGAGCCCGAAGACAGCGGTGACGCCGCTGGCCGTGAGTCGTCGGAGCACGCCGCCACCGAGGCGAGCGATGAGTCGGCGGTCCCTTCCGATGACGGCAGCGACGACCGGGTCAAGTAGCCTGGCTCGCGTTTAACCGGCTCAGCCGGTTGGGGTGTTGAGCAGCTCGCGAACCTCATCATCACTGACCTGGTGAAAGTCGTCGTATGCCTGTCCGACGGCTTCGAACCCGGGCGGCATGGTCGCGCAGACCACCTCGTCGGCTTCCCGGGCCAGCTCGCCACAGGTCGACTGCGGTCCCACCGGGACCGCGACGACGATCGATTGCGGCTCGGCGGCTCGCAACGCCCGGACGGCCGCCAGCATGCTGGCGCCGGTGGCGATCCCGTCGTCGACGACAATCACGATCTTGCCGCGCGGGTCGGCTATCGGCCGCCCGCCCCGATACGCCTGCTCGCGCCGGCTGAGTTCGGCTGTCTCGCTGGCGATCACCTCGCGGATCTGGTCGTCGGTGACGTGCAAGCTCGAAATCACGTTGTCGTTCATCACCAGCCCGCCGCCGCTGGCCAAGGCGCCCATCGCAAGTTCCGACCAGCGCGGCACCCCGAGCTTGCGGACCAGGAACACGTCCAGCGGGGCGTGCAGCGCCGCGGCGATTTCCCAGGCCACGGGAACCCCGCCGCGTGCGAGCCCGAGGACGAGGACACCGTCGTTGTCGCGGTAGGACATCAATTCCCCGGCCAGCGCGCGACCTGCTTCACGACGGTCGCGGAACGTTCGCGCTGCCGTTCGCCGAAGGAAGCCGCTCGGTGGGTTCATTGCTCGCACTCCAGGCTACTGGCTGCAATCAAGCCTACGTGCCGCGGTTGTGCCAAACGCCGCGCGCCGGCAATTGAGAGTTAAATAGCATTGGGCGCGAACGGAATTGCACGATCGAGAGGATCCGAGAGATGAGTCGGCACTTTCGCAACACCTACACGGGCTACAGCATTGGTTGCGCCATTGTCTGGGCCGCGATCTTGGCCGGCATTTCGTTAGGGGCCGACAGCGCAACCCGGCACAAGTTCATGATGGTTTTCGCAGGATGGGTGATCGGGTGGCTGTCGGCGACGATTGCACGGGCCGTCTACCCGCCGCCGAAGCGGCAGGTCGGGCCGTGACGCGGGTGTCCGAGGGGGGACTTGAACCCCCACGCCCATTAGTAGGGCACTAGCACCTCAAGCTAGCGCGTCTGCCATTCCGCCACTCGGACAAGACCAAACCCCATGGGCTGGCAGCTAAGGCTATCGGATTGGCCCGCGCGGACCCAACCCAGCTCGTCAACGGTGGCGAGCGTTCCGAGCCCGACCCGCCCGCCTTGGCGGTGGTAGGAAAGGTGATTGTGACGACTGAGAGCGGGGCGACCGAGCTTCGGACCAATCCCAGCGACGACGTGGTCGAGGTCGTCAGCAGGCTGATCCGTTTCGACACCACCAACACCGGCGAACCCGAGACCACGCGGGGCGAGGCCGAGTGCGCGCACTGGGTCGCCGAGCAGCTCCAAGAGGTCGGCTATCAGCCTCAATACGTCGAATCGGGTGCACCCGGCCGGGGCAATGTGTTCGCCCGTCTCAAGGGCGCGGACGGCACGCGTGGCGCCCTGCTGATCCATGGGCACATGGACGTGGTGCCCGCCGAGCCGGCCGAATGGAGCGTGCACCCGTTTTCCGGAGCGATCAAAGACGGCTTTGTCTGGGGCCGCGGCGCGGTCGACATGAAGGACATGGTCGGGATGATGATCGTGGTCGCCCGGCAGTTGAAGCGGGCCCGCATCGTGCCGCCGCGCGATTTGGTGTTCGCGTTCGTCGCCGACGAAGAACATGGCGGCCACTTGGGTGCGCAGTGGCTGGTACGGAACCGGCCCTATCTCTTCGACGGCGTAACCGAGGCGATCGGTGAAGTCGGCGGGTTTTCCCTGACCGTGCCGCGTCGTGATGGGGGAGAGCGTCGGCTCTATTTGATCGAGACGGCCGAGAAGGGGCTGTCGTGGATGAGGCTCACCGCCCGCGGCCCGGCGGGGCACGGGTCGATGGTGCACGACCAGAACCCCGTCACCGCCGTCGCCGAGGCGGTCGCCCGGTTGGGTCGGCACCGGTTTCCGCTCGTGATGACCGACACCGTCGCCCACTTCCTGGCCGCGGTGAGCGCGGAGACCGGGCTGACGTTGGACCCCGAGTCGGCCGACCTGGAGGGGGTGATCGAAAAGCTTGGCCCGATGGCTCGCATGCTGAAGGCCGTGCTCCACGACACCGCCAACCCGACGATGCTCAAGGCCGGGTACAAGGCCAACGTCATCCCGGCGAGCGCGGAAGCGGTGGTGGACTGCCGCATCCTCCCCGGCCGACGGGCGGCGTTCGAGGCTCAGGTCGACGAGCTGATCGGCCCCCACGTAGCCCGCGAATGGATCAGGGACCTGGCGCCGTATGAGACCAGCTTCGACGGCGACCTGGTCGATGCCATGAACGCCGCCTTGCTGGCGCTTGACCCCGACGCCCGGACGGTGCCGTACATGCTTTCCGGCGGAACCGACGCGAAAGCCTTCGCGCGCTTGGGGATTCGCTGCTTCGGTTTCAGCCCGCTGCGGTTGCCGCCGGAGTTGGACTTCGCCGCGCTGTTCCACGGCGTCGACGAGCGGGTACCCATCGATTCGCTGAGGTTTGGCACCGACGTGCTGGCACACTTCCTGACACACTGCTAGTGAAATCAAAGACGAGAGGATCGCCATGAGCTTGCCGCCCGACCCGTATGACGCGCTGCCCAGGCTGCCGTCGTTCAGCCTGACCTCGAACTCGATCACCAACGGTCAGCCGCTGGCCACGCCTCAGATCAGCGGGATCATGGGCGCCGGCGGGGAGGACGTCAGCCCGCAGCTGAGCTGGTCCGGTTTTCCCGCGGAGACCCGCAGCTTCGCGGTCACCGTTTACGACCCGGACGCCCCGACGCTGTCCGGGTTCTGGCACTGGGCGGTGGCCAACCTGCCCGCCGACGTCAACGAACTGCCCGACAACGCGGGCGATGGCAATGAGCTACCGGGCGGCGCGCTGACGTTGGTCAACGACGCCGGCATGCGCCGTTACGTCGGAGCCGCCCCGCCTCCCGGCCACGGGCCGCATCGTTACTACGTCGCGGTGCATGCCGTGGACGTCGACAAACTCGATCTGCCCGAAGACGCCAGTCCCGCCTTCCTCGGGTTCAACCTGTTCCAGCACGCGGCCGCGCGCGCTTACATTTACGGCACCTACGAGCAGAAGTAGGGACGAGCGCCCGAAAAACGGAGCCAGTGAATCACTTGCGCCACTTTGGTTTCAGTGGTTTCAGGGCCGGGGTTATTGTCGGTGCGGCGGCATAGTATTCGAACATGCGTTCGAGTAGCTGCGAGGAGATCCAGGAGGATCTCGACGCGCTGAGCACGGTGGTGTCCCGGATTGTCGGGCACGCGTTCGATGGGTTGACGACCCCAGAGCGGCTGGCGTTGTTGGAGCGGCTGGAGCGCGAGACGCGGCGGCTGCGCGCGCCGGGCCACGAGTTGATCAATCAGCTCGCCGAGCAGGCGGGGCCGCAAGAGCTGAGCGGCCCCCTGCCGCATGCGTTGGCCGACCGGCTGCGTATCACCCGCGGGGAGGCGCGCCGGCGAGTGGCCGGGGCCGCCGATCTGGGGCCGCGCCGCGCGCTGACCGGTGCGGTGCTGGCGCCGCTGTTGACCGCGACCGCCGCCGCCCAACGCGACGGCACGATCGACCCCGCCCACGTGGCGGTGATTCGCCGGTTTTTCAACCAGCTGCCCGAGGCGGTCGACCTCGATACCCGCGCCTGCGCCGAAGCCCAGCTGGCCGAGCTCGCGACCCAGTTTCGTCCCGACCACCTGGCCGACGTCGTGCGCCAGCTGGCCGATTATCTGAACCCCGACGGCATCTTCGCCGACGAGGACCGCGCCCGCCGGCGTGGGCTGACGCTCGGTAAGCAGGGCCCCGATGGCATGTCGCAGCTGCGTGGGTGGTTGACCCCCGAGGCCCGCGCCACGGTTGAGGCGGTGTTGGCCAAGACTGCCGCCCCGGGCCTGTGCAATCCCGCGGATGACACGCCCGTCGTGGACGGCCCACCCACCGAGGACGCCGAACGGTGCGACACCCGCAGCCCCGCCCAGCGCAATCACGACGGCCTCAACGCCGCGCTGCGCGCACTACTGGCGTCAGGAAAGCTGGGCCAGCACAACGGGGTGTGGGTTGCGGTAACATATAGGTATGCCAGCCACCACCACCAGCACAGACCCGTCACTGCGGGCGGCCATGTATCTGCGGCAGAGCCTCGATAGAGACGGCAACGAGCTAGCCGTATCCCGCCAGCGCAAAGACTGCGCCGCGCTGTGTAGCGAGAAGGGCTGGCGCGCAACCGAGTACCTCGACAACAACAAGTCCGCCTCCAATGGCAAGGAGCGGAAGAAGTACCAGCAGATGCTCACGGACATCGCCGCCGGCGAGGTCGACGCGGTGGTGGTGTGGGACCTCGACCGGCTGCACCGCCAGCCCATCGAGTTGGAGCACTTCATGAAGCTGGCTGACGACAAGAGGCTGCGGCTGGCGACGGTGACGGGCGACTGCGACCTATCCACCGACAACGGTCGGCTGTTCGCACGGATCAAGGGGGCTGTGGCGATGAGTGAAGTGGAACGCAAGAGCGCTCGCCAGAAGGCGGCCAGCAGGCAGATGGCCGAGGACGAGGGCAGGCCGTGGTGGCCCGCCCGGCCGTTCGGCTACGACGCCGACCGCGACCCCGTCACCGGCCGGTGGTGGACGGTCCGCAAAGACCCGGTGACCAAGAGGGTCACCGCCGTGAACACCATCTACAAGCACCCCACCGAGGCCAAGCTGCTCAAGGCCGCCTACACGGCCTTCAACGCCGGGGCCAAGCTGGGGTCCATCGCCGACGCCTGGAACGCGACGGGCGTCAAGACGCCGCTGGGGAACAAGTGGCGCGCGTCGCAGGTCCGCCATGTGCTGCTGGCCGCGCGCAACGCCGGGCTGCGGGACTACAACGGCCAGATCGTCGTCGACAAGGACGGGAACCCCAAGAAAGGCACGTGGCCGCACATCGTGACCGAGGAGGTGTGGCGGCAAGCCGTTCGGCGGCTGGCTGACCCCAAACGCAAGTCGGGCAACGCTCCTCCAGGGCGCAAGTACCTGCTGTCGGGGATCGTCCGCTGCGGACGGTGTGGGCACACCCTCACGTCGATGAGGACCGCACAGGGCCGCCACAACTACATCTGCCAAGGCGGGTGCCGCAAGCTGTCGCGCAACGGACCCAAGATCGACGAGATCATCACCGAGGCGGTAATCCGCCGGCTGTCGCGGCCGGATGCGGTGGACCTGTTACGGCCACCGGGACCAGAGGTCGACACCGAGGCGCTGCGCGAGGAGCGGCACGCGCTCAACGACCGCCTGGACCAGCTGGGTAAGCAGTTCGCCAGCGCACCCGCGGCGTTCAAGCAGTCGGCGTTGACGGAGATCCAGACCCGGCTGGACGAGATAGAGGATCTGCTGGCCGATCCCGGCAAGGTGGTGATCTACGACGGGGTGATCGGCGCCAAAGACGTCCGTAAGGCGTGGGACAACCTCGACCTGGGGCGGCAACGCACCATCGTGGACGCGCTGGTGACGATCACCGTTCAGCCGGTCGGCAAGGGTCGCGGGGCGGTGTTCGACCCCGACGCCATAGACGTGGTGTGGAAGGAGGACCTGTGATCGGCGTGTTGATCGGCGGCGCCATCGGCTACGTCGTCGGCGGCAAGGTGGGCCGCAAGCTGGGCCTGGCCGTGGAGGAAGCCATCCGCGACGAGGTGGCGATGCAGCTGGCAGCCGAGCGGCTGCGGCAGGAGCGGGAGGACGGCTGATGACGATCGGCGCTGCGCTGAACGGCAAGCTGATCGTCGGAGGGATCGTCGCCGGTCTGATGCTGGGCGGGGCGGGGATCGCGAAGGCCGACCACCAGGACACCGACTTCCTGGACCTGCTCGCCCAGCACGGCATTGCGATGCACGACGAGTCGTTGGCGCACGCCGTCTGCACCGACCTGGACGGCGGCAAGTCGCCGTTCCAAGAGGTCAACAAGGTCAACGCGAACACCGCGCTGGACCGCGACAAGTCGATGTGGTTCGTGGCCCTGTCGATGAAGGTGTACTGCCCGTGGCATGGCGGCCAGGACTACTACGAGCACCGGCCAATGGGCGGCGTGAGCACATGATGATCCTGGCGCTGAGGCGCGACAGCGGCGGCGACGACGTGGTGGACAGCAGCTTCTGCCCTGGCGGGTACATGGCCTGGCGTGACGTGGACGCGGCGCGCGCCGGCATCGAGGCACGCGCAGCGCAACGGGGGTTGACGCTGACGTGGGTGGCGCCGACCCGCGCCGAGGTGAGGGGCGGGGGCGGCTGTGTCGAGGTGTGGCAGCTGGTGGCGCGGACGTCGGGCGGGATGAGGCTGCTGTGAGGTCAGACGCGCGTCATCCCCTGGCCAAACCCGCCCTGCCGAATGCGCTGCAGGGCGAGGCCCACGCCGCTCTCCGTCATGCCGACCACAGCGCCGATGCGCTTGTGCGTCCAGCCCCGACGCTTCAGCGCGACGATCATCGCATCGCGCTTCTGGGGCGGCATCGTGTACCAACGGCCCGGCCTGTCGGTCATGGGGGCCATTTTCCCAGGACAAGACTGACCATGCCCACTCTTGGTTCCTTTCGCGGGAGTTACGGGAAGCCGGTAACTCGCCAGCCGCATTCCCTTGTCAGTCAAGACAATTCGCCAGCATCTGACCTGATCTGAGGTAGCCCCAAGCCCGAAAGAGGCGTCACATCGCTCCTTTTTCGCTCACTCTTGGGGGGTAGACCCGGTCCTTCGGCCAGTGCGCGCCCGGTCTGAGGCGCTAAATTTCGGCCTCTTATGGGGGTCCGAGGCTGGTCTCCAGCGAACTGCACATCTGACCGTAGACGCCTAAACTTGCTGGTAGAAACGGCAAAGCGCCGATCCAGACAAGGAGATGGCAAACAATGAACACGGCAGAAAACGGCACCAGCCCCGAGGCGGTTGCCAACCTGCGCGAGACCCGGAAGGAGATGGCAGCGGCACGGCGCGCGGCCAAGACGGCAGGGAGGCCAGCACCGGCGAAGGCACCGGCCAAGAAGGCCGCGGCGCCGCGGACACCGGCCAAAAAGGCAGCCGCGAAGAAGACGGACGCCGCGCCGAAGTTGATGTGGCAGTTTCCGGAGGGCTTCGAGAAGCGCGGGGAGACTGGCCAGACGGCGGCGTTCGGTGGCGGTGAGTTGGCCATGCGGCCGGTCGACGGCGGCTGGCGCGCGACGTTCACCAAGGACGGCAACGTGACCGTGCTGCTGGACCAGGGCGCGCGGGGAGCCGCTTACCGGGCCTGCACCCAGCACGCGAAGGGGGTTGCCAAGTGACGATCACGCTGGCTCTCGCGTTTGGCGGGCTGCTTGCCGCCGTGCTCGCCGTGCTCGCAGGCGTGGTGCGCATGGTGACCGGAGGCGACGATGAGTAACGCCGAGCACCGGGCGACGCGGCGGCTGACGTTTGCGACCTGGGTACTGGTGGCGGCGACGTGTGTTCTCGTGGCCGCGACGGTTCTGCTGGCGGTGGTGACCGCCGAGGAGAAGGCGGGTCACGAGCCGGCGCAGACACAGGAGGTGGCGACGCAGCGGTAGTTAGAGCCGAACCCGTGCCAGGCGCACGGGTTCGGCTGTGATTACCGGCTCGCCACAGGACGCCACCGCGCGCTACGCGGGTAAGCGCCCGAACAGAAACGACCCGGCTGGAAGAGACAGCCGGGTCGCTTTTTTTCAATTGTGGTTATGACTCACGACAACGCGGAGCGAGCAAGTTTCCATTCCACGCTATGTATAACTGTGGCTAACGCCACACTCTGGCCTGCCGTCAACGCAGACCGGCCCGGCGCTACGTCTAACCCCCCGCCGAGCGCCTCCGCTCCTGAGGGGGCATTCAGCTTGGGTGTTCGAGTTCTGTTCGGGCCTGGTCGATTTGGTCGTATGCGTAGGTGGCGATGGCGGCGGTGCTCATCGTCTCACCCTTGCGGGCGAGCGATTCGTAGGTCGGATCGCCGAGGACATCGCGCAGGTGGTCGACCGTGGTGCTGAGTTCGGGAACCCACACTGCGGTGACGGGATCGAACGCGAAGCCGGCGATGGTAGCCGCCGGCTCATAACATCCCAGCCGATCCAGGCACGCGGCGAGGGCAGCCAAAATGGCACGCATCTGGGCGATGCTACCCACGTTGTGGTAGTTGTGGATGGCCACAGCGGAGTATTCGAGCGCGGCCAGCGGGTCGCCATACTCGGCCTCGCGACGGGACAAAGCGCCTGCCAGGTGGGTCTCATTGGTGCGGTTGCCGCTGTCTCGTGCGATCACCAGGCCCCGCCGCAGAGCGTCACGCGCGCGGGCGGGATCCTCGCCGCGGCAGGCGTACCCATACTCGAGGAGCGCGAATGAGATCGCGTACGGGTTGCGGGTGGCCTCGGCGGACTCGATCAGGCCGTTCGCGGTGGCCATCGCGTCGTCAGCGCGACCGGCCATCTTCAATGCGGTGACCAGGGTTGCCCTGGTGATTGTGTGGGTGTCGCGGCCGCGCGCGATTAGGGCGCGGCACCACTCGACCGTCCGTTCGGGCTGGCCGACGGCCAGATAGGCTACGCCGAGCCCGCCCTCCAGGCCGAACGGCACCTCGTAGTGGCCAGTGCCGATCACCGTCTGGCCGGCGTCGCTGTAGCGGACAGCCGCCTCGATCCGTCCGGCCGCGAAGCACAGCGACGCGATCACATACAGGAACGCGAGCCGGGGGTGGTCGACGGCGCGGGCGGGCTCGGTCAACTCTTCGGCCCAGGCCATCGGCTCATAATTCTCGACCAGATCACCGAGCCATCCCGCGTAGGTGGCAATGGTGGCCGCATCGTCGAGGTCGCCGTGGTCTGTGGCCCACCGGAAGGCGGTGCGCAGATTGGCCAGCTCGGCGGTAAACCAGTCGTAGGCCTCGCGCTGGCGGGGGCTGTCCCACAGGGCCAGGATGTCGGCTTCGCGTCCGGCGAAGTACCGGGCATGGGCTGCCCGGACCTCCTCGGCCACACCACGGGCCGCGAGTTGCTCCTCGGCGAACTGGCGGATCGTCTCCGGCATCGAAAACCGGGCATGCCCAGACGAGCGATCCGCCAGGAGCAGCGACTTGCGCACCAGCGCGTCCAGTACATTCAGCACTTCGAATTCGTCTTGATCGGATCCGGCTACCGCACAAGCACTTTCGAGGTCGAAGCCGCCCGCGAACACCGAACACCGCTCCAGCAGCACCTTCTCCGCGTCGTCGAGGTGGTCGTAAGACCAGGCCACCGCGTGGCGCAGGGTTTGGTGGCGTGCCAGACCGCGCCGCGATCCCACCAGGAGCCGGAAGCGCTGATCGAGGCGATCACGCACGTCGCTGGCGGTCATTGACGCCATCCGCGAGGCCGCCAACTCGATGGCCAACGGGATCCCGTCCAGGCGGCGGCAGATTTCCACCACAGCGTCCGCCTCGCCGGGCTGGGCCAGCGAGAAGTCCGACACAACACTTTGGGCGCGGTCGACGAAAAGGTTCACCGCGGCGGATTGGGTTCCGGAGTTGACGTCCAGCGACGGGACACGCCATAACTGTTCGTCGCTGACCCCCAATCCTTCGCGGCTGGTCGCCAGAATCGTGACGGTCGCCGAGGCGGCCAGGATCGCTACGACCAGATCCGCGACACTGTCGACCACGTGCTCGCAGTTGTCGAACACCAGCAGTCGCGACCGGCCCTCCAAGGCGGAGGCCACCGACTCGGTCACTGTCTTGCCCGGTTGCTGGGTGATGCCCAACACCGCCGCGACCGCGTCGGGCACCGCCGCCGGGTCGGTGACCGCGGCCAGCTCAAAAAACCAGACTCCGTCGGGAAACTCATCGGCCAGCCGCGCCGCAACCTCCAACGCCAGCCGGGTCTTGCCGACCCCGCCCACCCCGGTCAACGTGATCAACCGATGCGTCTTTATCGCGGCGTGCAGCTCGGCGACCTCGGACTCCCGTCCGATGAAGCTCGTGGGCGCGGGGCGCAGGTTCCCCGGACGCTCATCCAGTGCCCGCAACGACGGAAAGTCGGTGCGCAGGCCCTCCGATTGGACCTGGAACACCTGAACCGGGGTCGGCACATCCCGCAACCGCCGCGGCCCCAGATCCAGCAGATCCACTCCGCTCAGCAGACCCGCCGTCGACTCGGCCAAAAGGATCTGACCACCATGTCCGGCGGCCATCACTCGTGCGGCGCGATTGAGCACCGTTCCGAAGTAATCCCCGTCGCGCCGCTCGGCCTCGCCGGTTGCCAATCCCATGCGCACCGGCAACCCCAACTCCCGTTGCGCGTCGATCGCGGCGTTCACGGCCGACATCGGCGACGCGAAGGCCGCCACGAAACCATCGCCGGTGTGGCTGAACACGAACCCGTCATAGGCCTCGATCGCCGTGCGCAACACCTTGTCGTGCACGACCAGCGCCGCCCGCATCGCTTGCGCGTCGGCCTCCCACCGACGGGTCGAACCCTCCACATCGGTGAACAAAAACGTCACCACCCCCGAAGGAGCAGCCGCCGCAGCAGCGGACACCACAGCAGAATCTCACAACCGACACGCTCTACCAGCCACATCGGCGGAATCCGGCCCGGATCCCGCCGCGCGGCGATCGTCGATGGCGACCTGCTCAAACCTGTTCTCGGAATCGCCTTGCGCCCTATGCTGGTGAACCGGGACCTCGGGGGCCGGAAGCGGCGGAGGGTCGGATGACCGCAGCGACGGCGTGCCGCACGTGTGGCACCGAGTTGCGGGAGGGCGCTCGATTCTGTGACGGCTGCGGTGCATCCGTCACGGAGCAGGACACCCGTGCGGAGTACAAGCAGGTGACGGTCCTGTTCGCCGATGTGGTGCACTCGATGGACCTCGCGGCGACCGTCGGGTCCGAGCGGCTGCGCGAGATCATGACCGAGCTGGCCGATCGCTGTGCGACGGTGGTGCAGCGTTACGGCAGCACGGTCGCACAGTTCACCGGCGACGGGATCATGGCGGTGTTCGGCGCACCGATCGCCTTGGAGGACCACGCCGTTCGTGCGTGTCTGGCGGCGTTGGGTATTCAGGAGGAGACCACCCGGCTGGCCGCTGAGGTCAAAGAGCGCGACGGTGTGGACCTGCAGTTGCGGGTGGGACTCAACTCGGGTGAGGTGATCGCCGGCGAAATCGGTTCGGGGCCTTTCGGTTACACCGCTGTGGGTGAGCAAGTCGGCATGGCGCAGCGGATGGAGTCGGCGGCCCCGCCTGGCGGGGTGATGCTCAGCGCGTCCACGGCGCGGCTTGTCGAGGGCGCCGCAAACCTCGGCGACGCTGAGCTGGTCCAGATCAAGGGTGGCGAAGCGCCAGTGCCCGCCCATCGGCTGCTGGGCATGGCGGAACGGCATCCCGCCCTCGGGCATGTCGAGTCGAATCTTGTTGGTCGGCAATGGGAGATGTCCGCCGTTGAGGGCTTGTTGGGCCGCGCTGTTGACGGCCACGGCGCGGTGGTCGGCGTGGTGGGGCCACCTGGAATCGGCAAGAGCCGTCTGGTGCGTGAAGTTTCTGCGATGGCGGGTTCTCGTGGCGTGCCGGTGTTCACCGCGTTTTGCGAGTCGCATACCAGTCAGGTCCCCTTCCATGCCGTCGCCCGCCTGTTGCGCGCGGCCTTTGGTGTGCAGGGTCTTGACGGGCAGATTGCCCGCGATCAGGTGCGCGACCGGGTTCCCGGCGCAGACCCCGAGGACATGGTGCTCTTCGATGACCTGCTGGGCATCGCTGATCCCGAGGTGGCGCTGCCCAAAATCGATCCGGATGCGCGGCGGCGTCGGTTGACCGCGCTGGTGAACGCCGCCTCGTTGGCCCGCGAAACCCCCAGGGTCTACGTCATCGAGGACGCCCATTGGATCGATGAGGTCAGCGAGTCGCTGCTGGCCGAGTTCGTCAGGGTGATCCCGCAGACGCCCTCGCTGGTGCTGGTCAGCTACCGACCGGAGTACGAAGGGGCGTTGGCTCGGGTTCACGGTGCTCCAACCATCGCCCTTGCGCCGCTGAGTGATTCAGAAACCGCAGCACTGGTCACCGAGCTGCTCGGCCCAGACCCCTCGGTTGCTGCACTGGGTCATAAGATCGCCGCACGGGCCGCCGGTAACCCGTTCTTTGCCGAGGAGATCGTGCGCGAGCTGGCCGAGGGCGGTGTCCTGCGCGGGCACCGCAGCGCGTACTCCTCTACAGCCGATGTGGCCGAGGTCAGCGTGCCCGCCACCTTGCAGGCGACCATCGCCGCCCGCATCGATCGGCTTGACCCGAAAGCCAAGCGCACGTTGAGTGCAGCGGCGGTCATTGGCTCGCGGTTCAGCCTCGAGATGCTGGAAACGCTGGGCATTGAACCCATTGTCGAGGATCTTGTGGTGGCCGAACTCATCGATCAGGTCAGATTCACCGGAGGGCCGGAGTATGTGTTTCACCATCCTCTGATCCGCACGGTGGCCTACGAATCACAACTCAAGTCGGATCGCGCCGAGCTGCATCGGCGGTTGGCTGCCGTAATCGAGTCACGCGACCCGGCAGCGGTCGAGGAGAACGCGGCCCTGATCGCCGAGCATCTAGAGGCCGCCAGAGAGCTGCACGCCGCCTATGGCTGGCACATGCGGGCCGCAACGTGGGCGACCTACCGTGACATCGGTGCGGCGCGGATGAGTTGGGAGCGCGCTCAAGAGATCGCCGATGCATTGCCCGCCGAGGACCCGGACCGGGCAGCCATGCGCATCGCCCCCCGCACCATGCTGTGCGGGATCGCCTGGCGAGTCCATATGAGTGTGGCTGGTGACCGCTTTGATGAGTTGCGCGAGTTGTGTGCCGCCGCCGGGGACAACGCTTCATTGGCCATCGGCATGGTGGGGCTGGTGATGGAGCACGCATATCAGGGCCGGATGCATGAGGCATCGCGGCTGGCATCCGAACACATGGCCCTTATCGAGTCGATCGGCGATCCGAACCTGACTGTGGGGCTGTCCTTTGCAGCCGTCTACGCCAAGGCTGAAAGCGCCGAATTCGGTGACGTGCTGCGGTGGTCACAGATGGCCATCGACCTCGCCGATGGTGACCCTTCTAAGGGCAACATGGTGTTCGGGTCTCCCTTAGCTCTGGCCCTAGTGCAGCGGGCTTTTGCCCGGTTTTGCTTGGGTCGTCCCGGATGGGGAGACGACATGAAGCACGGCATGGCGATGGCGCGTAGCGCCGACCCCCTGTCCTACGTCACGGCCGTCGGCTACATCTACTGGCCGGGGATACCGACGGGCGTGCTAAGGCCTGACGATCACGCAATCCGCGAGATCGAAGATGCCCTAAGGATTGCGGAACGATCCAGTGACGACATCGCGTTGGCCTACGCTCGGATAACGGTGGGCCTTGCGCTGGTGCACCGCCAAGCGGCTGCAGAGCGTGACCGCGGACAAAAGCTGCTGGCTGAGATTCGCGAAATGTTGATGCCTCGGCGGGGATACAACGTGTCCGAACTACCGGCCGTCAACATCTACTTGGCGCGTGAAAAGGCTCGTCGTGGAGATCGCGATGAGGCGATACCGCTGATGTGTGCCGCCGTTGACGACATGTTCTGCAAAGGACTGCTGGCGTGGGGCGTTACGGCGACGGGTGTTCTGG